>WNGO01003514.1_pt1 | contig 10092 bp, 8 predicted proteins | sample 5400511 | NCBI WGS metagenome assembly WNGO01 (sample SAMN13153380, study PRJNA577476) | soil metagenome | isolation source: 20 cm soil or saprolite under Garry oak tree replicate 2 | place: USA:California | collected 2016-06-15
ATGGAGCTGGAATATTTTTGCCGACCGGAGCAGGGAATGGAGCTGCTCGAGTACTGGAAAGAAGAGCGCCTGAAGTTTTATGAGAACATCGGCATCTCACGCGCAAACCTGCACCTCCTTAACGTGCCGGATGAAGAGCGCGCGTTTTACTCCAAAGGCACTTACGACATCGAATACGATTTTCCGTTTGGCCGCCAGGAACTCGAAGGCGTCGCGTATCGCACTGACTACGATTTGTCGCAGCATCAGAAAGCGAGCGGCAAATCGCTCGAGTATTTCGACGAGGAGACGAAGGAGAGATTTATCCCGCACGTCGTCGAGCCGAGTGCCGGCGTAGATCGAACTGTGCTCGCGATGATTTGCGAAGCTTATGCGGAGGACCAGGCGCCTAACGACAAGGGCGAAATGGAGGGGCGGACGTCTCTGCGGTTTCATCCGCGCATGGCCCCAATCAAGTGCGCGATCTTTCCATTGCTCAGAAACAAGGAGCCGCTGGTGGCCAAGGCAAAGCAGATTCTCGATCTTCTCCGGCCTCACATGTTTGTTTTCTACGACGAGAGCGGTGCGATCGGGCGTCGTTATCGCCGGCAGGATGAAATCGGAACACCGTTTTGCGTTACTGTAGACTTTGAAACACTCGGCGAAAAACAAGCTGATCTTCGAGATACTGTCACTTTGCGCGAAAGAGACTCCATGAAACAAGAGCGCGTGAAGATTTCCGACTTGCTAGAGTTGCTTTTACTGCGAATTGCATAGTCGAACTAATGCATGTTGAGATTTTTACGTTGTGCGACGCAGCTACCGTTGACGCTGCCGGCAAGCTAAACATCCTCGGTTCCTTTGATCGTCTAAATGCAGCGAGTGAACCCATCGTACACATGCAATGCGCCTTAGCACTCAAATTGCGTTTTGCACGTATTGAAGAAGGACAGAAAAGGTTTCGCCTCACTTTTGTTGATTCAGACGGCAAGGCTGTAATGCAGCCACTAGATGGTACTACCGAAGTGCGCTTCCAAGATCAAGATTCGACAAGCACCGTATCGATGGCGCTTGGTATCCAGCAATTGAAATTGCCGAAATTCGGCGAGTATTCGATTGATCTCGCGATCGATGGACGACATGAAGCGTCGATCCCGCTGTTCGTTAAACCACCGATATCGTCGAATCCGCCCACATAACAATTTAAAGGTGGCGAAGCCGCTGATGGATCTCGCCGAGTTTCGCGAATACTGCCTGAGCAAGCCTGAGGCGACTGAAGGCACGCCGTTCGGGCCCGATGTTCTGGTGTTCAAAGTTCGCGGCAAAATGTTTGCACTGGCCGCTCTCGATGAGGTGCCTGTGAGAGTGAACCTGAAATGCGAGCCCGATTTAGCGCTCGAGCTGCGCGATCGCTACGAGCAGGTCACGCCCGGTTATCACATGAACAAGAAACACTGGAACACGGTCGAGATTGGAACCGGCATTCCTGAAGTCGAATTGCGGAGCATGATCGATCACTCGTATCAATTAGTTGTCAAAGGTTTGCCAAAGGCCTCACGAGCTAATCGTTAGCTGTGCTGATCACACTGAATCATCTGCGGCGCTATGCCGTTGCTCGCACGCTTTTCAAGCCTACTACACTGAAAGCCGCGTTCGAGCGGATGAATTTTGTCCAAGCTGATCCAATCCGTGCGCCCGCGCGCGCTCAAGACCTCATACTTCGCCATCGCGTAAAAGACTATCACGCCGGAGATCTCGAACGGTTGTATTCGAAGCTCGAGATCGAGGAAGACTTCTTTGTCGTGTATGGATTTATGACAAAGTCGCTTCAGGCGTTGATGCATCCCCGCTCGGTGGTCGATGTGCCAGCCGAAGGACCTCGTGCGTGGCCTGCCGCGCGCAGGAAACGTGCGCAGCTCTTGTTGGAATTTGTGAGGGAACGGGGGGAAGCACACCCGCGCGATGTGGATGAGCATTTTTCTCACGGCAGGGTCAGGAACTACTGGGGCGGCTTGTCGAGCGCTACGACGCATTTGCTAACGGCGATGCACTATCGGGGCATGCTGCGCATAGTACGGCGCGAGAGCGGAATCCGCATCTATGCCGTTCACGAACACGGACCGGCGCCCGCCGATGCAGCTCAGCGCCACGCGCGAATCGACGGGCTCGTTGATGCGGCTGTTCAAATCTATGCGCCATTGCCGAGTAAGTGCCTGGCAGATTTGGTCCGTCGGCTGCGCTTTGCTGTTCCTCAATGGCGGGGCGAACTCAAGGAGGCACTTCAGCGGGCGAAACAACGGCTCGCACATGCGCGTGTCGATGGCGTGGACTGGTATTGGCCCTCGCAAGAGAATGCGACGGATTACGCGCTGCAGGACACGGTGCGTTTGCTGACGCCATTTGACCCCGTGGTGTGGGACCGCGAGCGCTTTGAGATGTTCTGGGGCTGGCAGTACCGTTTCGAAGCCTATGTTCCGGCCGCCAAACGCCGGCTTGGTTATTATGCGCTACCACTGCTTTACGGCGATCGGGTGATCGGATGGGGTAATCTTCGCGTAGAAAACGGGCAACTAAAGTCAGAGTTTGGCTACGTAGCGCATCGACCGCGTGATCGCGTCTTCAAGCGCGAACTCGACGTGGAACTGGCGCGTATCAAGGCATTCCTCGCCGTTGTTTAGGGCAGAGGCTGCACCTCGATCTCACCAAAATTCAACTGCAAGCGCGTGTGAGCCCGGGATCGCACCCGGCACATGTTAGCGCGGCGCGATGGGCGCGCTGTGCAGCACTTCGCGCAGTTGCACTTTGCCGAGCTCCAGTTGTAACGCCTCGCGCGCCACGCGTAGAAAATTGTCAGGCGCGTCGGTGAGCGCAACTTGCAAGCTACCTTCGCGATCGCGCGGTGCGCGAAGAGATTGTCGATCCAGAAGTTGCTCGAGCGCGTTCGCGCAGTTGCGTGCTGAATCGACGAGTTCGGCTTTCCCGCCAAGAAAGCGAGCGATGGCGTCCGCCAGCAACGGATAATGCGTGCAGCCGAGCACCAGCGCATCGATTCCATCATGCATAAGTTGCCCGAGGTACCGCGCAATGACACGGTCCGTCAGGTCATCCTCCAGCCAGCCTTCCTCAATCAGCGGAACGAGCAATGGGCAGGCGCGCACTGAAATGCGAACCCCGGGATCCAGCGCGAGCAATTCCCGTTCGTATGCGCCGCTTTTAATTGTGGCGCGTGTGCCGATCACGCCGATATGCCCGTTGCGGGTCGCGACGACGGCAGCTTGTGCGCCAGGCGTGATTACACCAATCACCGGCACAGGTAGCATTTCTTCCAGCTTCGGTAATGCGACGGCCGACGCTGAGTTGCACGCGATCACCACAGCCTTCACGTCTTCTGCAATCAGCATGTCGGTCATCTCGACGCTGTAACGCTCCACTGTGCTCGGACTCTTGCCGCCGTATGGCACGCGTGCTGTGTCGCCGAGATAGAAAATGTTTTCGTTCGGCAACAGCTCGCGGATCGCCTTTACCACCGTCAGACCGCCGATGCCGGAATCAAAAACGCCGATGGGTCGCAAATCGCTCATGTGGCGGGAAACTCGCGGGTTGTGCATCGGGTTGCAAGCGTGAGACGGCAGACGAGAAGATAGCCTGCCAGGCTGTCCCGGCCGACGGGCAGCTTGCCAGTCGAGTATTAGCAGGCTGGCAGCCCGCCCGCCGAGTCAGGCAAAGCTGCCTGACCTCCATTTGCAAACGCGCTCGCGTTTCGGATGATTGATCGCGATGCCTGAACTTCCCAAGAGGTACGATCCAAAATCAGTTGAACCGAAATGGTATCAGCGCTGGATCGACGATCACGATTTCGTTGCGAATGAGAAATCGTCGAAGCCGCCGTTCGCAATCGTGATGCCGCCGCCAAACGTCACGGGGATGCTCACGCTTGGGCACGTGCTCAACAACACAATTCAGGATATTCTTTGCCGCCGCGCGCGAATGCAAGGCTTTGAGGTTCTCTGGCTGCCGGGGATGGATCACGCCGGAATCGGGACCCAAACCGCAGTCGAGAAGTATTTGCGGCGGACTGAAAACAAAACGCGCCACGATCTAGGTCGTGAAGAATTTTTGAGACGCGTTCTCGAATGGCAGGATAAACATGGCGGCATCATCATCGAACAGCTGAAGCGACTGGGTTGTTCGTGCGACTGGTCACGCCAACGCTATACACTCGATGATGCCTATACCGCTGCGGTCCAAAAAGTCTTTGTCGATCTCTATCGCGATGGGCTGATCTATCGCGGTCGCCGGATGATCAATTGGGATCCGGCTGCGCAAACTGCCGTCTCAGATGAAGAAGTCGTTTCCAAACCGCAGAAAGGAAACCTCTATTTCGTCCGATACGAGATCGTGGAAGAGCCGGGTCGTTTTCTCGAAGTCGCAACCACGCGACCGGAAACGATCATGGCCGATACTGCGATGGCTTTTTCCCCAGGCGACAAACGGTATGTTGGTCTTTTGGGAAAACACGCCTGGCGCCCGCTTGCGCGTGAGAAAATTCCCATCATTGCTGATGAAGCAATTGATCCGGAGTTCGGCACTGGCGTTTTGAAAGTTACGCCTGCTCACGACACGGTAGACTTCGAAATTGGCCAGCGCCACGACCTGCCAATTATCGATGTGCTGCATCCGGATGGACGCATCAATTGTCCGGCAGTTCCGGAGTTGAATGGACTGGACCGATTCGAAGCGCGAAGAAAAGCCGCGGAGTTACTCCAAGCGAGGGGAGCGTTGGCGAAAACTGAGCCGTACGAAAACAACGTTGGGTTCAGTGACCGCAGCGATGTGCCGATCGAGCCGCGCGTTAGCGAGCAGTGGTTCCTCCGTTATCCAAAAACTAAGGAGGCGTTGGCTGTGGTGCGTGATCATCTCATCCGCTTCTTTCCGGTGCACTGGGAGAAGGTCTACGCCCAATGGTTGGAGAACATCCGGGATTGGTGCATCAGCCGCCAGGTGTGGTGGGGGCACCGCATACCGGCGTGGTACCGGAGAGATAAATCCGAAATCCGAAATCCGAAGTCCGAAATTTATGTTGGCGTTGAGCCGCCGCCTGATCCTGAGAACTGGATTCAGGATGACGACACGCTCGACACCTGGTTTTCTTCGTGGCTTTGGGCGTACGAAACGATGGATGACGAGACGCGGAAGAAATTTTATCCCACGAGCGCGCTCGTGACCGCACCAGACATCATTTTCTTTTGGGTGGCACGCATGATCATCGCGGGACTTCAGTTCAAGCCGGGAAAATCCGATCACGATGAAGACAATATTCCGTTTCGCGATGTTTACTTTACGGGCCTGATTCGCGACAAGACGGGGCGGAAGATGTCGAAGTCGCTCGGTAATTCGCCCGATCCACTCGAGTTGATCGACAAGTATGGCGCCGACGGGTTGCGATTTGGTCTAATGCGGATCGCGCCGAGCGGACAAGACATTCGCTTCGACGAAAAGCAAATCGAAGAAGGCCGTAACTTCGCGACGAAACTGTGGAACGTCGCGCGCTTTCGTCAGATGCACGGCCCGAGCGAGGCTGCGCCAACAATCGAGAACGAGGCACTGTCGATCTACGCCGTCGAAGTGCTCGCGCGTTTGAACGAGACGATCGACGCAATCGAGGGTGGGTATCGCGAATATCAATTCAATACGGTTGCGCGATGCCTTTATGAATTTGTTTGGAGCGATTATTGCGACTGGTTCGTTGAAGCAGCCAAGACCGACATCTTTGGCGAAGACGAGGCAAAGAAAAAATCTGCGCTGGCGGTGATGGACCTGGTGCTCTCAGCAATATTGCGCTTGCTTCATCCCTTCATGCCGCACGTGACTGAAGAGCTTTGGGCCTTGCTGGGCTTTGGAAAAGGTTCGATTCAATTTGCAACCCTGCCGCAAAAGATGGGGTTGGACGATGTCCGGGATGTTCCAGGCAAACGCCGGCTCGCCTCGGCGATCTATGAAACGGTGCAGGCTGGTCGTAATCTCCGTGCTGAATCCAACATTCCGTCGAACAGGAAGATACATTTTATTTTACGTAGCGATAGTAAAGCAATTTCCGGTCAAATTCCTACGTTGACCCGGCTGTTGAACGCCGACCAAATAGTGGTGGACCCGGAATATCAAATCGCTGCCGGGAACCCTGTGGCAATCGCACCGCTAGGTGAGATTCTTCTCGCGATAAGTGCGGCGGACAAAACACGAGAACGAGAGCGGCTGGACAAGGAAATTACAAAGATTGCAAACGACCTGCGAGCACTCGAGGCAAAGCTGCAAAATAGTTCGTTCATCGACCGGGCGCCTGCGGCCGTTGTCGAGGACCATCGCCGTCGGCTCAAGGATCTCAGCGGGCAACTGGCGAAGTTGGAGCAGGCGCGCGCAGGCCTGAGCTAAAAATTATTTTGTGCTCGTCGATTCGGGCGCCGCGTTTCTGGAAGAATTCCTTTAACTCCGGTGTATAGAAAGTGCCGTCGTATTCCTGGTTTAATTCAAGCCAGACCCGGCCGCGCGGCTTTAAGTGTTTTGCCAAGTCGTCGAGAAAGAAGTCCCACTCCGGCACCTTCCAAAGACCAGGCATTTTGTGATCGTTGAAGCAAATCATGAAGGCGGTGATCAGATCGAATTTTTGTCCGAAGTCAGGGAGAGGACGGAAAGCCTCGATTCGCTGGACCACGCGGCGAACGCCGAGTAACCGCGTGATGTCGCGAAACATTGCCACTCGGTCCATATCGAGACCAAGTCCGGAATGACCGAGCAGTTGCGCAATGTAGAGGAAGTAACCTGCGCCGCAGCCCAGATCGAGAATTCGTTTCGGGCGCGATAAATCGAGTTCGACCTCGCGAATTCGACGGATGTTAATTTCGATCCAGCGGTCGAGATCGAGATATTTTGGCCAGTCCGCGCCGGGGTTTGCCACGGCATATCGCCCGCGAATCTGCTCGAACCTAGCTGGATCGATTGTTTCGATGACCCGTTTTGTATCCAGCGAAAAGCGGTTCATGCGCAGGAGCCTGAGCGTGTGCTTTCTCGCGCTGGCGAGGCTCCGGCCATCTACAAGCTTTCGTATTTTATGGCGAAACTCCACAGGTCACACCTTGTAGCGAAGCGGGACAATTTCAATTAAACTGTAAACACAGATGAGCGTCTGGAAGAAACTGCTCTGGTTTGGCGTGGCTGCGTTGGGAACATGGGCCGTCGCCGTCCTCGCGTTGTCGCGCGGGGAACACATCAGCGCGCTCTGGATCGTGATCGCCGGATTTTGCGCGTTATCGATCAGCTATCGTTTTTACAGCAAATGGTTGGCGACAAAGGTACTCGTACTCAACGAAGAGCGCGCTACACCAGCAGTCCTGCAAAACGACAACAAGGATTATGTGCCGACCAACCGATGGATGGTTTTCGGACATCATTTTGCGGCTATCGCTGGTCCCGGACCGTTGGTTGGGCCGGTCCTGGCGGCACAGTTCGGTTTTCTTCCTGGGACCCTTTGGATCTTGATCGGAGCAACGTTGGGCGGTGGCGTGCACGACATGATCGTTCTTTTTGCCTCAATCCGGCGCGGTGGAAAAACGCTGGGTCAAATGGTCAAGGACGAAATCGGACCCGGAGTCGGTCTGCTCGCTCTCGTCAGTGTCCTGGCTATCATGATTATTCTGCTGGCGGTTCTGGCACTCGTCGTCGTTCAAGCGCTTGCGGAAAGTCCCTGGGGAGTTTTCACCATCGCGGTGACCATCCCGCTGGCGTTGATCATGGGCATCGCTCTGCGCACGGGAAAAGTAAACGTCGTCGCAGTCACGGTGTTTGGATTGCTCGGTCTGGCATTTGCGGTTTGGGGTGGACAATTTCTTGGCCAATTTCCTGCGATCGAAGCGTGGTTCCGCCACGACCAGAGATGGCTGGCATGGGCAATCATGATCTATGGCCTGGCCGCATCCATCCTGCCTGTCTGGATGCTGCTCACACCGCGTGATTATCTGAGCACCTTTTTGAAACTCGGCACCGTTGCGATGCTCGCGCTCGCGGTCGTGCTGATTAATCCGACGCTACAAATGCCGGCGATGACAAAATTCATCGACGGTAGCGGTCTTGTCTTTGCGGGGCCGGTCTTCCCATTTGTGTGCATCACCATCGCCTGCGGGGCAGTATCAGGCTTTCATTCTCTTATTGCGTCGGGCACCACGCCAAAAATGATAAGACGCGAATCACGAATCCGAAGCATCGGTTACGGCGCGATGGTGACTGAAATGATGGTCGCTCTAATGGCAATGATCGCCGCGTGCGTGCTGCAACCCGGAGAATATTTCGCCATTAACACAAAAGGCGGGCCCAACGAAGTTGTCGCAAAGATTTCCGCTGCGGGTTTTCCCGTGACTGAGCCAGAAATGCAGAAGCTGGCCACGAATCTTGGGGAATCTACAATGTTTAATCGCGCCGGCGGGGCGCCGACTTTCGCAGTCGGCATGGCACACATGTTTGCGCGCGTCTCCGCAAAGCCGAGTGCGCTGGCGCTTTGGTATCACTTCGCAATCATGTTCGAGGCGCTGTTTATCCTTACGACGATTGATGCGGGAACGCGCGTAGGACGGTTTTTACTTCAGGATTTCCTGGGGAACGTGTGGCGACCGCTCGGCAATACGCGTTCTTGGAGCGCAAATTTTTTCTCGAGTGTGCTGCTGGTCGCAGCATGGGGATGGTTTTTGTATGCAGGCGTGATTGATCCTCTTGGCGGTATTAACTCCCTTTGGCCGCTGTTCGGATTAGCGAATCAGCTTCTGTCGGTCATTGCCCTTTGCCTCGGCACAACGCTCCTAATCAAAATGCACAAAGCGAAATATCTCTTTGTGACGCTCCTGCCGCTTTGCTTCATGTGCGCCGTCACTTTCTCCGCCGGTTATCTCAAAGTTTTTTCATCCGATCCGCGACTTGGATTTTTGAGTGGTGCACGGTCGCTTTTGCAGCAGGCATCAACTATGTCCGATTCAATGAAGGCAGCTGAGCTGATACGGCAGGCAAGCGTCTGGCGATTCGATGCTTTTGTTGCCATTTTCTTTCTGGTGCTGGTGCTCGCGATCCTACTCGGCTCTGCGCGACAATGGTTACAGCTAATTCGCGGAACGAAGCGCGTTGTTTTGCATGAAAGCAAATTCGTGCCGATTACCCCTGCGCAGCTCGCGCAGTTTTAGACGAAGTGTACCGCATGCGTCTCGCATGCGAACTTTGTTCACGCACGCCGGAGGCTCGCGATAAATTTCGCAGGCTTGCTTGTTTTTCGCGTTTTTAGTTGGATCGGTCTGTGAGCCCTCCCAAGGACGAAGTGACTTCGCTGGCGGCGATTGATCCGGCAGCTGATGCTCATTACGGGGCGGCGTCGTTCACTACCACGCACTGGAGCGTGGTGCTGGAGGCACAAGGCGAATCGCCCGCGGCGCAAGCGGCGCTGGAAAAACTTTGTCGCACCTATTGGCGACCTATCTACAGCTTCGTGCGGCGACAGGGTGGTGGGGCTGAGGACGCGGAAGATCTCACCCAGGGTTTCTTCGCTCTGGTATTAGAGCGCAAAGATCTAAACACCGTCCGCAAGGAAAAGGGGCGGCTTCGTTCTTATCTGCTTACATCGGTCAAAAATTTTCTGGCCGATGAGGCGCGCCGCGCGATGGCAGTCAAGCGCGGGAAAGGACAGCGCTTAATTCCGTTGGATGACATTCGTGAGCGTGAAGCTGTCGATGTTGAGCGGAGCGATAGGTTGACGGCAGACCAAATCTACGAACGTCGTTGGGCGTTCACGGTTTTGGAGCAAGTCATGGCGCGGCTGCGGGACGAATATCGCAGCGCAGGCAATCTGCGCTTTTTTGAGCAGATGAAGAAAATGCTCATGGACGAACCCGATCGCCCGTCGCAAGCCCAGGTCGCTAGCGAATTCGACATGACCGAAAACGCCGTCAAACAAGCCTTCTTCAGGTTTCGTCAGCGCTATCAAACGTTGTTGAGAGACGAGATCGCCCACACCGTCGCCATACCCGGCGATATCGAAGATGAGCTACGCCATTTAATTGCTGTGGTCCGGGCGTAACCTTTGGT
>WNGO01003682.1_pt1 | contig 10092 bp, 8 predicted proteins | sample 5400511 | NCBI WGS metagenome assembly WNGO01 (sample SAMN13153380, study PRJNA577476) | soil metagenome | isolation source: 20 cm soil or saprolite under Garry oak tree replicate 2 | place: USA:California | collected 2016-06-15
AGCGGGCAGCTTCGCTGCGCTTCGTCCCAGGAGCGTCAGCCTGGATGTTTTTGTTTTCGCCACAGATGAATTAAGTCGTGACTTGCACCGCGTTCAAATGCGTCTGGTCGGGACGGACCGCCGGGCCGTCGCTCGGTTCGGCGCGCCTTTCAGTCGCGTGCGAATCTCTTCGGCGGTCATTTCGTTTATCATTGATTTCGGTTGAACATCGAACATGCCTTCGCACCGCTAGGGCGTAGCAGGTGTCGAACGCCGAAAGTTTTCGCGAACAGGCATCCAATGTCCAATATTCACTGATCTCCATGGAGAATCCGAATCCAGAAGCAGAAGATCGCACAGGCGTTATCGATGTGATCGCGGAGAACCCGAAGACGGGTGAGGTCGTTCTCGTGATGAATGAGCCTAACGAGTGGGATAGCTCTGACGAAGAATTGCTCGCGTTGCAGGAGCGCTTTAACTCTTACGTGATTCACGATCAGCTGGCGTTCCAGGAGATAAAGTTGGAAGTGATCGTAACGAACGATCCGCCTTAACAGAAGGCTACTGAATGACGGGCGACATCCGAAATCCTACAACTCGATCGCGTAGCGCTTCATTTTGTTATAGAGCGTGGGGCGCTGGATGCCGAGGAGTTCCGCTGCCTTCTTTTTGTTGCCGTGGCATTCGGCGAGCGCCTGAATGATCGCAGTCCGTTCGACATCGTCGAGTGACTGCACGCCCATACGCGGTAGTCCGGCGATCTCTGCTTGTTGCAGAGCGGGAGGCAACTGTATTTCGGTTGGCAGCTCTTTCACGCCGATCATGCCTTGTCGCGCTATTACCACGGCATATTCAATCGCGTTTTGCAGTTCGCGAACGTTTCCTGGCCACGAGAAATCCAGTAATTTTTGAAACGCTTCTGGCGAAATGTCTGGCTCGGGTTTGCCGAGCTGCTGCGCAAACTGTTTCACGAACGCGGCGATCAGCAGTGGGATATCCTGTTTCCGTTTTCGAAGCGGCGGCACTTCAATTTGAAACGTGTTTAGCCGGTAGTACAAATCGGAACGCAGCCGGTTCTCCGAGAGCGCTTGAGCCACTGGCCGGTTGGTCGACGCGATCGCCCGGAAGTCCGCTTTCATCGTTTGTGTGCTTCCAAGGGGCCGATATTCGCGCTCTTGGAGCACGCGCAAAAAGCGCGTCTGCAGTTCCGCCGGCATATCGGATATTTCGTCGAGAAAAAGCGTGCCGCTGTCGGCTGCCGCGATCATTCCCGGGAAATCCTGCATCGCGCCGGTGAACGCACCTTTCACGTAGCCGAAAAGCTCTCCCTCAATCATCGTTTGAGGAAATGCTGCACAATTGAGTTTTACCATTGGTTTCTCTGCGCGCCGGCTCCGCGCGTGAATGGCATTGGCGATTACCTCCTTGCCCACGCCGCTCTCACCGACGATGAGAGCGTTGGCGTCTGATGGCGCCATTGCATTGATCAATTCGTCGATTTCCTGCATCGGCTTGCTCTTGAAAATGAGAGCGGGCCGCGCCTCCGCCACCTCCAGACGCCGCTCAAGTTGCTCAGTCTTTTCTCGAAGTTCTTCGGCTTCTCGCAACAGGAACTGTTTTTCCAATGCTTTCTCCATGAGGCTGAGCAGCTCCTCAGCCGCGTACGGCTTGCTGATAAAATGATAAGCGCCTCGTTTAATTGACTCGATGGCATTGTGCAACGAGTCGTGCGCCGTCAAAATAATAACCTGTATCTGGGGAACTTCGGTTTTGATTCGATCGAGCGTCTCTAATCCATCCGCGTCGGGCAATTGAAGATCGAGCAAAATGAGCGTGGGAGATTTGGACCTGATTAACTTGAGTCCTTGGGAAGCCGTGGGTGCTGTGTCCACGTGATAACCATGCCGCTTTAGCAACGCCTCGAGCGTCATGAGCACTGGGCGCTCGTCGTCGATGATCAGGACGCGATGGTTCCCAGTTTTCATGTCAGCCGATCTCCGTTGCCCGTACTACGCGCGACCAGGCAGTTGGATGCCGAGTCAGGCTAGCAGCCTGAAATCCGTCTCTCACCTTCCAAGGGGAGGCTGAGTCGCGTGATGAGCGTGGAATGTTCGGGATCATGTTGGGCATACAGTTCGCCGCCGTGGGCCTCTACGATAGCCCGGACTCGATTCAGACCAAGACCGTAATGGCCCTGGCTGATTTTATGAAGCGGTTCACGGCCCCAATCGTCGGTGGGCAAGTCAAACCGGCCCTTCGGCTCCTCGAGCGTAAAGAGGAACCGCTTGTTATCTATCTTGGCAGTCGCAACAAGCACGCCCTTGCCACGATTGTGCCGAAAGGCATTGGCAAAAAGTTCGATAAAGATTTCCTGCAACAGCTGAGGATCAACACTTAGCATCGCGTCGCCGAGCTGAACCTTCCAATTGATCTCCGCAGTTTCTCCGGAGAAGTCGCGGTTGATTTTCTCACGCAGATCTTCCATGAAATCCATAGCCGGGTACGAAATCAGGTTCGGTTTGACCGTACTGACTGCTTTGGAAAGCGATTGCAAAGTCGAGGTCAGTCCAGAGATCATTTCACGCAAGCGCTTGATTTCGCCCTTGATTTCATCATCTCGCTCCAGCTCGCTGATATAAGCGGACTGCAGTTCGATCGCATTTAGATGGTTGCGCAGATCGTGACTGAGTTGGCGAATGAAATGAACGACGTCGCTCCAGGCAACGTTTGAAACATCAGGTCGACCTTCGAAAGACGGCTCGGCCATATTCTGGCTTACTCTGCAGCATTCTACTCAGTGCACGAAAATTGATCGTCCGCCGGTTCGTCACCCTGCGAAACTCGGATATGCGGATCGTTGCTCGCCAAATGTCGCAGCACGTGAAACACGTCTTCCGGGTCGGCGTCGATGGAACGCGCAATTTCCTCGGCCGTTTTTCCGGACCCATCGGTTAGTTTCGCGCGTACTTGTTTTTGAAGTTCCAGCAATCTTGTCGCCGCCTTCTTACCTGCTTCGACGCCTGGCTGGTCGTAGGCATTGATGTTAACGAGCGAGCCGTAAAATCCTACCGCACGCTCATACAATGCGATCAGCGCGCCGATATTAAATGCGTTCGCCTCAGGAATGCTCATGGTGATTGATTCGCGTCCGCTTTCGTAGAGCGCGCTTCGGGTACCTCGCAGAAACCCATGAAGGTAGTCCCCACTTGTAACTCCGTCTTCGATTTCGATCGGCGGGCTGCGCCGATCCTTGTCCACCTCAATAAAAGTCACGAAAAAATTCAAAACACCGTCACGCAACTGCTGCACATAAGCATGCTGGTCGGTCGATCCCTTGTTGCCGTAAACAGCAATGCCCTGATGCACGATCTTGCCGTCGAGATCCTTTTCTTTTCCGAGCGATTCCATCACCAGCTGTTGCAGATATTTCGCAAACAATGCCAGCCGATCTTTGTAGGGAAGGATCACCATATCTTTTTCGCCTTTGCCGTTGCCGGCGTAATACCACATGAGCGCCAGAAGCATCGCGGCATTCTGGGTCACATCCTGTGTACGAGTGTGCTCGTCCATTGCCGAGGCGCCCGCGAGGAAATCATCAATGTCAAAACCCTGAAGGGCCATCGGCAAAAGCCCGACAGCGCTCATCACCGAAGTTCGCCCACCAATCCAATCGTGCATTGGGAATCGGGCGAGCCAACCGTTCTTTTCAGCGTACTTGTCCAGATCGCTACCCACGCCGGTCACAGCCACCGCGTGCTTATTAAATTGCAGCCCCTTTTCTTTGAATTTTACTTCGGCCTCGAGCATTCCGTTTCGTGTTTCCTTTGTCCCGCCAGATTTTGAAACCACCACGACAAGTGTCTGGCCTAGTTCATCACTCATCTTCTCAAAGACGCGGTCGAACCCGTCCGGATCGGTGTTGTCGAAAAACAAGATGTCCATCGGATCATGCCGTGATCCGAGCGCGTCCGAGACGAATTGCGGCCCGAGCGCCGAACCGCCGATGCCAATGAGCAACACGTGCTTAAAAGGTTTTCCATTTTCAGCCGTGATTTTTCCGCCGCGAATATCCGCCGCGAATGTCTTGATCCGCTTAACCGTCTCTTCGATCTCGGTGCGAATTTCCGGAGTCGGCGCCAAGGTGGGATTCCGGAGCCAATAATGCCCAACCATTCGCTTCTCGGTAGGATTAGCAATCGCCCCGGCTTCCAGCGCTCGCATGGCTGCAAAGGCGTTGTCGATTTTCGGCCGCATTTTTTCGAAGAAATCATCCGGGAATTTCATCCGACTGATGTCGAGAGAGAAGGCGGGGTCGCGGTAATACAAAAAATACTGCTGAAAACGCTGCCAGAGTGAAGAGGACGACATAGACACAATATTAAACGACATTTGAGTATCGGTCCTCGAGTCTGCAAATCCAAATAAAACCAACTCGGCAATGTGCCCGTCGTCGTCAGTTTCTGTGGTTGGCTTCTGAACCGTACCCGCGACCACAGGGGAAAGATCCGTACGAAATTCGATTGCGGCGTTAAGTCAGGGAAAATAACTTCCTCGAATGGTGTTATGTGCCAGCGGCAGGCAAGGCATGCCACATTTGTTCTCAGGATTGATCGCCTTAGGCGTGGCAGCGGCCGTTTTGCTTGGTGGGGGAATCGTAGCAGTTCATCTCGAACACGCGACGATTGTCTCGACTGCCCCCGAGTTGTTTCCGCTTAAAAAGCAGGGCCTGGCATTTCAACGCGCGGCCGCGCATACTCGAAGCGTATTGCCGCTTTACGGCAGCTCAGAGTTGGTAATACCTCCGCTTCCAGAGAGGGCGAGTATTTTTTTTCGCACTGCGCCAACGGGGTTCCAGGTTTCGCCCGTCGGTGCTGGCGGCGCGAGCTCACTGAGCATGTTGCAAAAAATTGGCGCACTCGGTTCCGATTTGCGCGCCAAAAAGCTTGCCATCTCGCTTTCGCCCGGGTGGTTTTTACGAACCAGGTGGGATGGATACAAAGGAAGTTTTTCGCTGATGGCAGCGAGTGAAATGACGTTCGGGACCGCACTCGATTTCAAGCTAAAGCGGGACATCGCCGCGCGCATGCTAAAGTACCCGGACACGCTGGAAGCCAGTCCATTTCTCGAATTCGCGTTAAAGCGGCTCGCTTCCGGCCGGTTGCTCGATCGCGTCGTTTTCTGCGCGCTGTGGCCGCTCGGAAAAGTACAGAATGCCATACTAGAGTTGCAGGATCATTTTGCGGCGTTCAATTACATTCGCCACAAGATCAAGCCAACCCCGCCGAGCCATCTGGAAATGCTCGATTGGTCGAAGCTTATTTCAACCGTAAGCGGACCCGGGAGCGGCGATGGAGAGGGACCGACAAAGGCTGCGACCCTGAACGAAGAAAAAATCCCTGGTCGTGGTGACGCGAAATTTCAGAATGCCATGAACGCGTCCCAGGGCTGGACGGATTTGGAATTGCTCTTGCGCACGCTCGCAAGGATTCACGCTCGCCCGTTATTGCTTAGCATGCCAATAGCCGGCGACCTTTACGATCGCAAGGGGGTGTCGCCCTCGGCTCGCGAAAATTATTACGCAAGGCTTCGCGCCCTCGTGCAGCGATACCATTTTGCGCTGGTTGAATTTGAGGGGCATGACGAAGATCCCGCTTTTCTTTATCGTCACCAGAGTCACCTCACTGCGAAGGGTTGGATCTATTACAACCGCGCCCTTGATGATTTCTTTCATGGGCGTGTCCCCCGGAGCTGATCAGAGCCACAGCCTGCTGCAATTGTTGGAGGCTCTGTTCCGACTCGAGCTTATGTAGGGTAATATCCTACACGATCTTTATACTCTGACTTACATGCGGGGCTTTACTCCCAAGCATAGTCTGGAGTCAGCATGGGCTCCGCCCGAACCAGCACACCACATTTGTTTTCAGCCGTTATCGCCGTCAGCGTCGCTGCGACGATTTTGTTCGCTGGCTGGACGGCCGCGATTCACCTTGAACGACGCACCCTTGGGTGGACTGCGCCGCAGCAATTTCAGCTCAAAAACCAGGGGATGGTCTTTCAACGGACCGCTGCGCGTGCGAGGAGTGTCTTGCCGCTTTACGGTAGCTCGGAGTTAATAATCGGAGTCCCGGATAGGGCGAACAAATTCTTTCAAAACGCACCCACAGGGTTTCAAGTGTCGGCCGTCGGCGCCGTTGGGGCGACGTCGCTAATCATTTTGCAAAAGATCGCAGCTCTTGGATCGGACCTGCGCGGCAAAAAGCTTGCGGTATCGATTTCGCCTGTCTGGTTTCTGATGCCCGCTACGAGGGTCGATTGGTACGAAGGTAATTTCTCGTTGTTGGCGGCGAGCGAACTGACGTTCGGCAGCACCGTCGATTTCGAACTGAAGCGAGATATTGCTTCACGCATGCTGCAGTTTCCAGGCACGCTCGAAAAGAGTCCTTTGCTCGAGTTTGCGCTGCGGCGACTCTCCTCCGGAAATTGGTTCGACCGACTGATTTTCTGCGCGATCCTGCCGTTAGGAAAAATATACACGGCCGGCTTGGAGTTGCAGGACCACTTTTCGGCAGTCGCTCATATCCTGTACGCAACTAAGCCTGCTCCCGCACTGCAGCGGCAAAGGCCGGATCGGCCGACGCCCGTCGCAAAAGCGAGCGAAGCCAAAATTTACGCACAAGCCAAGGTCGAAAATGCGCCTGCGAACGGTGAATCCATAGCGCCTGGTCGTCTTGATTCCCGGTTTCGTAACCGCATGAATGCGGCACCTGAATGGGCCGACTTAGAGTTGCTATTGCGCGCTCTGGCCAAGGTTCACGCCCGCCCACTCCTTCTCAGTATGCCGATGGATGGACGCTTTTATGATCAGCAGGGATATTCTCGGTTGGCGCGCGAGAATTATTACCAAAAAATGCGCGCCCTCGCACAGCGATACAATTTTACGCTCATCGAGTTTGAAGACCACGACGAGGATCCAGCGTTTCTTGACGCTAAGCATACGCACCTAACGCAGGAAGGCTGGCTGTTTTACAATCGTGCTCTTAACGATTTTTTTCATGGACGCGTCCCAGGGAGTTGATTGATTGTCGATCGTCTATTGCCCGATCCGCACGATCGTAATGCTCCACGCTATTTATCCGTTATGAATGCCGGCTTTCACGAAAAAGTGTTGCAACTGGTGGCGTCGGTTGCCGAAACCGATGAGGTCCTCGCCAACCTCGAGCTACCTCTTTACGAATGCCAGCTCTTGGATTCTATCAAGACGGTGGAGTTGATGATAAGAATCGAGGAGGAATTCGGTCTCAAGATTTCCCCGGCGGAATTCGAGCGCGAAAATTGGGGGACGCCGCGCAGGATCATCGCTGACCTTGAGAAAAGGATGCGGGTGAACGCGTGAGCGGGATCAGGGCACATCCGGCGCTCTGGCGGGCGCTGCTGATTCTATATTACCTTGCTATTATTGCGGGCTTAATTGCGATCTACGGTCGAGGCAACTTTTCCACGCCGCCGTTTGTCTATCAGGGTTTTTGAGTGAATCTCATCGAGCAAATCGATCATTGGGCTCTAGCGGCTCCGAATGCGATCGCACACATCAGCGGAGATAAAAGGCTGACTTATGGCGAGCTCCGCCGCCGTTCAGATGCCCTCGCTGCCCATCTAACAGAACGTTTTGGCAATAATCGCTCTCCCATTGCAGTGCTCGGGCATCGGGAGCCTGAAATGCTCATCGCGTTTCTCGGAGCGGTAAAATCCGGCAGGCCCTACGTTCCGCTCGACACAGTATTGCCTCAACAACGCATCGACAAAATTCTGGCAATCTCGCGCCCTGCTTTGCTTCTCACGCCGGAAGACGTCACAAAACTTTCCAGCTCTGCCCCGTTTGTTCCTGCCACGCGCGTGCAACGCGACGACCCATTTTACATTTTGTTCACCAGCGGCAGCACTGGCGAACCGAAAGGCGTTATCATTACACTTGGGTGTCTGGAGCACTTCGTCGCGTGGATGCTTGGGGAACAGAAGTTCGTCCCTCTCGGCGAGACCTTTTTGAACACGGCGCCCTTTTCATTCGATCTCTCGGTGATGGATTTGTATTGCAGCCTTACCACGGGAAGCACGCTATTCAGCATAAGCCGCGATTTGGTTGCGAATCCGAAAATGCTTTATCGCGCGCTTGGAAATTCAGGCTCTACGACGTGGGTTTCTACGCCATCGTTTGCACAAATGTGCCTGGTTGAAGAGAAATTTGCGGAAGGAATGCTTCCACGCATTCGGCGTTTTCTTTTTTGCGGTGAAACACTTGCCGCGCAAACTGCGGCTCGTTTGCTTGAGCGTTTTCCGCGAGCCCAAGTGTGGAACATGTATGGTCCGACGGAGGCAACGGTGGCCACCACTTCCGTACGAATAGACCGTTCAATTTTGGAAAAGTATTCGGCGTTACCAGTGGGACGCGCGATGCCTGGGACCGACGTTTTCGTTGTGAATAGAGCTGGCGAAACTTTGCCAGCAAACGAGCAGGGCGAAATTGTCATCGCGGGGCCGAATGTTAGCCTCGGTTATCTTGGACGTCCCGACCTTACCGAAGCCGTCTTCTTTGATCATTTCGGTCGACGCGCTTATCGAACTGGAGACCAGGGCCGGTTTCATGATGGTTTCCTTTTTTTTGAGGGCCGGATGGATTCGCAGCTCAAGCTCAGCGGTTACCGCATCGAACCTGGCGATGTCGAAGCAAACCTTCTGGCCTTGCCCTCTGTAAGAGAGGCAGTAGTAACACCGGTGATTAAGAACGGCGCGGCCCAATCGCTCGCCGCTTTCGTAGTGCTAAGCGGTCAAACTGAGAGATCACATTTCGAATTAACACAATCGCTGCGACGCCAGCTAGCTGAGCGGCTGCCAGTGTACATGTTGCCGCGCAAATTTGTTTTTCGCGATGTTTTTCCGCTGACGGCGAACGGCAAAGTCGATCGAGCGCGGCTGGCCCAGTCGCTGTGATTCCATACGCCGATTTTACCTATTTTGGACTGCTGCTTTACGCGGCAGTTCCGACGCTCATTCTGGGGCTGTTTGGTAAAGCCGGCTGGCGGTGGGCGGCCCTCGTCACTGCCGGGATGCTCCTCGTGCAGTATCACGGGTTGTTAAACATTCGGCCACATTTCCCGGTCCGCGAGATCTGGATCGTCATCGGTTTCGCCGTCTGGCAATGGGCAACAGTCTGCGTATTCGCAAAAAGCGGGGCACGCGGCGGCTGGCCGTTCTATGTTGCGGTTGCGGCAAGTCTGCTTCCGATTGCCGCGTCCAAATTTTTTCCGGTCGTGTCGCCGGGGAGCGAGTTTGGTTTTCTTGGAATTTCCTACATCACGTTTCGGGCATTGGATGTCGTATTTTGCTTACGCGATAAAGTCATCGCCCTCCCCGGAACGCTCGATTTCCTGATGTTCCTTTTTTTCTTTCCAACGATTTCAGCGGGTCCGATTGACCGTTACCAACGCTTCGCAGCCGATTGGAGAAAGACCCGAACCCGTGCTGAATTTCTTGTCGATCTCGATGGCGCGGTGCATCGCATTTTTCGGGGGTTTCTTTACAAATTCATTCTCGCCGCGCTCATTAAACAATACTGGCTGGAGCGAGCTGCCAGCAGTGGGAGTTTCACGGCGTTGGTCAGCTACATGTATGCGTACAGCTTCTACTTGTTTTTTGATTTTGCCGGCTACAGCGCTTTTGCCATTGCCCTGAGTTATCTTTTCGGCGTCCATACTCCTGAAAACTTCGACCGACCGTTTCTCGCCCGGAACATCCGCGATTTCTGGAATCGCTGGCACATCACCCTTTCATTTTGGTTTCGCGACCATGTTTACATGCGCTTTCTCTACGCGGCGATGCGCGGGAAATGGTTTGCGCACAAGGAAGTCGCCCCGATCGCAGGCTATTTTCTAGCCTTCGGACTGATGGGCCTGTGGCACGGCCCCGAGCTTCATTACATCGCTTACGGATTTTATCAGGCGGTGTTGCTCTCTGCGTTCCACATTTTTTCCCGCTGGAATAAGGTGCACAGCTATTGGCGCGACGGTCTGGCTTCGCGGGTCGTGGCTATCTTCATCACGTTTCAGTTTGTTTGCTTCG
>WNGO01003517.1_pt1 | contig 10089 bp, 9 predicted proteins | sample 5400511 | NCBI WGS metagenome assembly WNGO01 (sample SAMN13153380, study PRJNA577476) | soil metagenome | isolation source: 20 cm soil or saprolite under Garry oak tree replicate 2 | place: USA:California | collected 2016-06-15
AAATATGGAGCTAGGGCAATCCAAAAATTCGTTCGGTCAGTGATAATATGACCGCCCTGTCGACCGACTCGGAATCTGGTGACGCGCCCGCCCATTAACCAGACCCACAGCGCGTGCGTCAACTCGTGACCAAAGACGTAGAGGATGACTGGGCGAGGTAAGCCGAAAAATGCGATCAACCACAGGACCGCGCCCAGGGAAAAAAACCAAAACTCTTCACCGGTCCAGAGCCGTTGCGCGACGGTGGCGCGCGCAAACGCGGTGAAAAATGTCTGGCTCAGGACCGCGCAGATCGGCAGAAGAAAAATAGCGATGATGAACTTGACCCATTTCGTCGGCACCGTCATAGCCGATGGCCGCCCGCGCATTCGCGTCCTCGGCACAACCAGAGGAACAACCTTGGCCCGCCGAGATCGGGTGCGCCGCCGAGTGATCCGTTTTCGATTAGTCGCTCCCACAGAATTATTCTGTCGGAGAGTAGCCAAATTTCGGCGGCTTATGGAAGAGCGACCGAGTTGGCGTGTAAGGGATGCACCCAGGCGCGTCTCACCCAACCCGGAGATGGCGTTACGCCCGGCCCATGTAGGCACCGGTCCGAGTATCGATTTTGACTGTCTCGCCCTCTCTGATAAAGAGCGGCACGTTGATCGTTTTACCCGTCTCAAGCTTTGCCGGTTTGGTCACGTTGCTGGCGGTATCGCCGCGCACGCCCTCCGCTGACTCGACCACTTTGAGATTAACCGATGAAGGGAGCTCCACCTGGACGGCTTTACCTTGGGCGTAGAGAACCTGCACCGGGAGATTCTCGACGAGGAAATCCTTGGCATCGCCAATCAGATTCTCCTGGAATGTTACCGTCTCGTAGGTCTCCGGATCCATGAAGTGATAGCCGTTATTGTCCTTATAGCTGAACTCGAGGGTCGAACGATGGATATCGACTAGCTCCACCTTATCGGTTGAACCGAAGCGCACATCGGCACTCTTGCCGGTATTGATATAGCGAATAATCGCCTGGACGAACGCGCGCAGATTGCCCGGGGTGCGGTGCTGCACGTCGAGAACAATGGCGGTATTGCCGTTATATTTGATCGCCATCCCTTTTCGCAAATCATTCGCCGCGGCCATAAGAAACGTTGAGAATTGCTAGTTAAATGTTGAGAGCGCAGACGGTTGCATGCGCCTACAGCAACTTCAAGCGCGTGAGGTCTTGCGAATCGACAATGCCGACTGGCACATTGTCGTCATCGACAACAACAAGATCATCGATGCGATGCCGCTCCAGCAGGTTCAAAACTTCGACTGCGAGTTTATCGCGATGAACCGTCACTGGATTTAACGTCATCAGATCAGCGACCAAACGCTCGCCAATTTTTGGATCGTTTTGAAAATGCCGGACGAAATCTCCGTGGGTGAAAATCCCAACTAATTTGCCATCACCATCGGCAATGACAGCAGCACCGGCCCGCACGTCAGTCATCGACTTCAGAACGGCTCTGACCGGTGTGTCGGAGCCAACGAGCGCGAGAGCTTGGCGCGGCCGCATTACTTGATGCACACGCATGAGCAAACTGCGCCCGACCATGCCGGCGGGATGAAATTTCGCGAAATCCTCCTTCTGAAATCCGCGTGCTTCGAGGAGCACCATCGCGAGCGCGTCCCCGAGCGCCAACATCACCGTCGTACTCGACGTTGGCGCAAGATTTAAAGGGCAGGCTTCCTGCTCGACATTGACATCGAGGAAAACGTGCGAGTTCTGCGCGAGAGTGGAATTAGCGTCGCCGCAGATGGCGATGATTTTGACCTGAAATCGAGCAATGGCGGGCAAAATGCGCACCAATTCTTCAGTCTCGCCGCTTGCACTTAGCGCGAGCACGGCGTCGCCATCAGCAACCATTCCCAGATCGCCGTGCAAGGCATTGAGGGAATCGAGCACGACCGCGGGCGAGCCGGTGCTGGTGAGGGTCGCGGCAATCTTGTTTCCGATGTGTCCCGATTTTCCTACTCCTACCACTACAATCTTGCCCCGCCCGTCGACCGTTTGCTTCATCAACTCGATCGCGGTCGTGAAATTGGGAGCGAGCCGCTGGCGTAATCGCTGAAGCTCGAGAATTTCGATGTCGAGCACACGTCCGGCCTTTTCAAGATAGTCCATCGGGTTGATAATAGTGAGCCGGAGTGAGAAACCGGGCAAGACGTTCCGGGGTTCCGACTATTGGAAGGATTATTATGAAAATGTTGATCGCAGCAGCCGTGGTTATTTTGACAGCAAGCGCAGCATTCGCTCAGACCTACACCGCACCAGTGGTGACGCGCAAAGCTCCCCAGGCGCGGCAGCGCCCCGCTCCGCCCATCACCCCCGGCCAAGTCGGCGGCGTGATCCCACGCGCCATCCGAGGCGGCAATCCATTGCAAATGTTAAATCCGCGAGCTCCGGCACGATATGGCACAGCAGAGCAAAGCGTGACATTTCACCCAGATGTGCCGGGAAAATGGAACGGTATTAAGCTTTTCGCCATTACCTTCTGATCGAAAACCAAGGTCGGCCCGTCGTTGCATCCTATTGCGCGACTTTTCTCAAACCGGAGATGCTCCACATCTACCGCCAAATCGTTTCTCTTCAGCGAGTGCGACCAGTGGTCATCGCGCAGAAACGCGAGAATGCCGATCGTTTTCCATTCCAGGAAATTCGCGTCGTAAAGAAGCCACCGCTGCATTTTCTGCGACGAATCTGGTTTAAACAGATTGCCGACCGCCCCTGGAAAATTTCGGCCCGAGAAACCCAGACATTGCAAGGCGTGCTCGCTGACGTGGACGCACAATTGCTCCACGTCTATTTCGGCCATATCGCGGTGCTCTTGCTGCCCTTGCTCGAGACATGGTCGAAACCAACGCTCGTTTCCTTTCACGGTGCCGACGTTTTGGTCGACATGCATAAGCCCGCTTACAGGCGTGCCACCCAACAGATGCTTGCGGCCGTAAAAGGCGTGCTGGTGCGCTCCGAATCGCTCCGGCGAGCTGTGACCGATCTGGGTTGTCCTCGAGAAAAAATCGAGATCCAGCACACCGGAATTCCGCTCGACGAGTTTCCATTTCGCGAGCGAACTGCGCCGGCGAATGGCGAATGGCGTTTGCTGCAAGCCGGTCGCCTGATCGAAAAGAAGGGCATCGCCACCAGTCTTCGCGCATTTGCCAGATTCCACCAACTATTCCCCAACTCGGCGATGACCATCGCCGGCGAAGGACCGCAACTCGAGGAGTTGCAGACGCTCGTGAAACAGCTCGGAATCGCATCGGCAGTTTCCTTTGCCGGCTTTGTTTCCCAAAACAAACTACGCGAGCTTTTCTATTCTTCGCAGATGTTTCTGCATCCGAGTGAAACCGGTGGGGACGGAAATCAAGAGGGCGTGCCAAATTCCATGCTTGAAGCGATGGCAACCGGCCTTCCGGTTTTCGCGACGCGTCACGGCGGGATTCCGGAAGCGGTCGAGCACGGCGCCAGCGGCGTTCTCGTCGATGAACGCGACGACGAAGCTCTGGCAAAAGCGATCATTCCCGCCGCACAACATCCAGAGCGACTCACCCAGATGGGGCGCGCCGCGGCTGAGCACGTTGCAAAAAAATTTGAACAGGGTGAGCGAACGCGGCGACTCGAGGAAATCTATCTGCGCGCGATCGCACACTAGATTTGCCTGCGTTCGCCCGAGATAAGACGAACCAACTGCCTAACGCGTAAGCTCAGCGAAAAAGCGCCAAAGGTTTTCTCGACCGACGCGAAAGGAGAGCTTTTCTTGCGCAATCTGGGTACCGCGTTCGGCCACGACATGCCGTTCATCGTCGTTTCGTAATAATCGCGAGGCTATTTCGATCAACTCATTGTCACTTCGTTTGTCACCGCAGGTTTCCGGAAATGCGATTCGTTCAATCGCACCATCGCCACCGACGCAAACACCGCGACATAGGAGTGTGTCCCCGGCAACCTGGCCAGGCACGCGACTGCGATCTAGTTGGAAAACAATTTTGTGACGCGCCAAATCGCCCAAGTAGGCGCGATAGCGAACGCGCTTTTCGTGTACACGAATTCTCGCGAAGCCGATCTGCGCAATCAGCCGCGCCCCTTTCCGGCGGTTAAAGTTGTAAACTGTCACCGGTTCTTTGGTCGCATCATTCAATTTCTTCGCCGCCAGCAAGGCCGTCAGATGATTGCGAGATGGAACATCGAGCTCGCGCGTGCCGATAAAAATTCCAGCGCGGTTTTCCATTGCCCAATTCCAATTTTCGTCCTCGATCGGGTAGGGCGTCGGCAGGAATGCGATGGCCTCTCTTCGAAAGGCTCGAAACAACTCGGCTGCTTCTGGCGTTGTCGCGATGCAGCCATTTGCCTCCTTTACGATTTTGTCGAATCGCGCGAACCGCGCCGGATCGCTTAGCTGTTGCGCGATTTGATGGACGCCGGTCTCCTTGAGACTAACCGCGGTAATTCGCCCCGCCTTTTTTAACTCGGATAGCGCGCGCGCGGTCGCACGAAAATCGCCGCGCAATAAAACGAGCACCGGCCAACCACTGGCAATCGCGCGTTTTGTTTCGCGGAACACAGCCCCGCCCGTACACGCAGCATAAGCGTGAAAATTGACCGGAGGATGGACATTAACTGGCGCCGTGTCGGCGTTGCCAAAATGTTGCTCGGGATCGCGACCAGCCGGATTCAAGACCGCGAGCCGAAAATTCTCTGCGTCAACCGACGCCATCCTCAATCACCTTCGTTCGGATCGACCGGCTGAGCCCGTCGAACCGGTGGCTCAGTCGCTTCCGGGCTGGCGCGACGAACAGGAATAGCACGGCGCACCTCAATCGGTGATCCAGCGGGCGTGGCGCTCGGGGTAGCAATCGTTTGTTGCACCGGTGAGGGCGTCGGTAGCGGACGAACAGTTTCCATTTCATCCGGTCGGACCGGTTGCGCTTTCAAGACCGGTTTTGTCGGATCGGGCATTTCCTCGGAGGGACTGTTCCCCACTCCTTCAGTCGTGACAGCCGGCGATGGAATCGGTGTCGGCGGAGGCTTTGCTACTACGGTAGAACGCACGGAATTGTAGGGATCACGTTCTGCCAATAGGACCGGACCCTGCGGAATGACGGCAGGAACAGCGGTGGTATCGACTGCCAGCGCGGCTCGTGGAAACTCCGATGGCGCCAAATCGCGCACGAGTGAATTACTGGTCTCGCCATGAACGCTACATGGCTCGGTTGGTTTTTGGGCAGAAGTCGCGAGCTCCGGATAGGTTGTCTTCTCCTCGATTTCCCCGTTTGATGTCTTAATCTTCTCGACACACTTATCAGTCGCAAGCTGGCCGGATTTGGAGCAGATTTCCACACGTTGCAGGCCCTTCGGTTGCGCAATTTCCTTCGCCGGATAGTGCGGAAGCGCCGCGTTCATCACGTCGACCCAAACCGGCAGTGCAATGTCGTGCCCAAATGCACCACGGAAAATCTTTTGCGGTTTATCGAACCCCGCCCACACCGCGCAGGTGATTGCGCTATCGTAACCAGCAAACAGCACATCCGTAAAATCGTAAGCCGTTCCTGTTTTTCCCGCAGCCGGCATTTTCTTTAAACCGAATTGCGCGCGAGCGGCTTTGCCCGTTCCCCTGTCCAACGCATCAACAAGGCATGAATGCACCTCGTACGCCGTCTCGGGCGCAATGACGTTCTCCTCCCGGGCATCGCGTTGCGCGTGCCAAACCGTGCCGTCCTTCTCTTCGATTCTTTCGAGAATATGCGGAGCGCTCGCTCGCCAACCACCGTTCGGAAAAATCGTGTAGGCTAGCGCGAGCTCTGCCAGCGTGACTTCACTGCTGCCCAGGAATGTTGCCGGATAGGGTCGGAGCGGCGACTTGATTCCGGCTGCGCGACAAATTTGGAGCACCGAGTCGACTTCGGGAATCGTACCCATCCGAATGGTCGCGCCATTTTTTGACTTCACCAGAGCCTCGCGTGCGGTGATTGCACCTTCGTAACGATTGTCCGCTGTCTCCGGTCCCCATTCTCCAAGAATGCCGGTCGTTCCGCCGATCATCACCGCCCGGTTATCGAGTGGCGAATCTTCTACCACCGAACCCGGGAACATTCCTTTTTCAAAAGCGGCAGCGAAAACAAATGGTGTCATCGCCGTGCCGGCCGGACGTCGCGCCTGCAACGCACGGTCATATTGATTATGTTCGAAATCCCGGCCACCCACCAGCGCCAGCACCCCGCCGGTCGCATTATCAAGCGCAATGACCGCTCCCTGTAAATAATCCGGTACCGGAGCGGCGCTGGGAGCGCGCGTCTTGCGAAAATTCGCCGCGTACTCTGCATAAGTCTGATGATTGTAACCGGGATGCTGCTCGGCTTGATCGAGGTGGGTACGCAACGAATCTTCCGCCGCCTTTTGCAAGTCCGAGTCGATGGTTGTGTAAATCCGAAAACCCTCGTTCATCGCCCGATCCCAACCGACCGCCTCAATCACTTTCTGCCGGATGTAATCGACTGCGTAAGTCTGTCCCTGTGCACTTTGCCGGTTGCCCACGAGCAGGTTCTCCGCCTGCGCTTTTGCGCAACGCTCCCGATCGACAAAACCAAGGTCGCGCATCCGGGTGAGCACGACGTTGCGCGCTTCCCGCGTCGCTAGCCGATCGCTCCAAGGCGATAGACGATTCGGACTCTTAATGACACCGGCAAGGGTCGCGCATTCCGCCAGCGACATTTCCCGGGCTGGTTTGCTGAAGTAACCCCGCGCCGCAGCTTCGGCGCCATAGAGGCCGCCGCCGAAGTAAATCCGGTTCAGGTACAGCTCCATAATCTTCTGCTTGCCGAAACTTTCCTCGATGCGTTCGGCGAGAAAGATCTCCACGAGTTTTCGGCGAAAGGTCCGTTCCTTAAGAGCAAAACTATTGCGGGCAAGTTGCTGCGTAATCGTGCTTGCGCCCTGCCGGACGTGACCAGCCGCGAAATTCTTCAACGCGGCCCGAACCATTCCTTCTATATCGTAACCGCTATGTTGATAAAATTTGGTGTCCTCTATGGCGACAACGGCGTTGACCAGGTCGCCTGGTAGTTGATCGTACGGAACCGTCTGACGATTCTCGACGTAAATCTGTCCGAAGATTTTGCCGTTTCGGTCGAGAATCACGCTGGCGGATTCCATTTGCTCGAGCTGCGCCAAATCGTAAGTCGCAGCCTGATTTCTCAGTCCCGAGGCTAATGCGGCAAAAAAAGTCGCCACCGCGATCAAGGCAATTATGACTATGATTGCGGGCAGATAAAATCGAGGCTGCGCGTACCACGGCCGGCGGTAACGGTGCAGCGGCGTCGGCATCAAAAACGAGACGGGCATGCAGGAACTGGAAAAGACAAATCGACTTCCGTCGCAATCTTAGGCGCAATTCAGCGCGAAATCCAAAGGCGAAACGTGATAACTGGCGATCCCAGGTTGATCGAGATGATTCGCGCGGAAATTTCTGCGCAAGGCCCCATGTCCTTCGCGCGGTTTATGGAGCTCGCGCTGTATGAGCCTCAGCACGGATACTATTCCAGTGGTCGCGCGATTATCGGACGCCAAGGCGATTTTTTTACAAATGTGAGCGTCGGATCTGTTTTCGGCCAGTTGCTCGGCATCCAGTTCGCCGAAGTCTGGGAAAAATTAGGCAGACCGCCTCACTTCACCATCGTCGAACATGGCGCACACGACGGCGCCTTTGCGGCTGACGCACTCACGGCGCTGAGGCAATCTTTCCCGCAATGTTTTAACACAATCCGTTATATTATCGCCGAACCGTTTCCCGTTTGGCACGACCGACAACAAAAAAGACTTGCCTCGTTCGGCGGCAAAATCCGGTGGGTCGAATCAATTAATCAACTCGAGCCTTTCGTCGGGATCCATTTTTCAAACGAGCTGTTCGACGCGCTTCCTGTTCATCTCGTCCTCTCGGAGATCGGAAAAAATGACACAATTACCTGGAATGAAAGGTTGGTATCAACCTCAGGCGACGGCTTCGAATTCGTGGGCGCCCCCATCTCCAATCCCCATCTGGAAATCGCGCTTTATCGACTCACCCTTCTGCCGGCCGGCTTTCGAAGCGAGATCAATCTCGCCGCACCGAAACTGATGGGCGAAATTGCGGACAAGCTGGAACGTGGCGTTATTCTCACGATCGACTACGGATTTTCTCGCACCGAATTTTATTCTTCTCATCGCCGCGAGGGCTCGCTGCAAATTCGATCGAGACACCGGAAATTATCGTCGCCCTTCCAACAAATCGGTCACACCGATATTTCGGCGCATGTGGAATGGACAAGCTTGGCCGAAGCCGGCCAAGAAGCTGGCGCGAGTGCCGTAGCCTTTACTGATCAGCATCGCTTCTTCACCGGAATCATCTCAAAATATCAAACGGCGGAGAAGGAATTCGGAAAAACGAATAAGCGCGCCCTGCAAACAATCCTTCATCCGGAATTGCTCGGCCGAACTTTTCAAGTGCTCGGGCTCGCGAAAAATTTTCCGGAGTCACTCAGCGGTTTTCACTTTGCACGGAACGTCCAAGGCGAGCTCGGCTTATAGTTGGAGCGATCCTTCTAATCGACCAGGTTCCGGAACATGATATGAACGTCGACAAATCCCTTCACTGAATGGCGGAAAGCGCCAGGGACAGTCGCGATGATGTCGAAGCCGAGGCTTTCCCATAATCGGATAGCGGTGTGGTTGGTGGATACGACGAAGTTAAACTGGATCGAACGGAACCCGAAGTGCCGAGCCTCCTCCAGAGAATGCTCACCCATTTGCCTGCCCACTCCTGTTCCGCGAGCCTGCGGTGAAACCATAAAGGCAGCATTTGCGACGTGAGATCCTAGCCCGGGTTGATTCGCTCTAAGAATATAGGTGCCAACGACCTTTCCCTTGCTCTCGGCAACGTAGGTCCAGGTGCCGGATCGGAACCAGTAAGCCAGAGCGTCTCGTCGTGACATTGCGGGATCGAACGCATAAGTGTCACCGGGACTGATAACCACGCGAAATATATTCCAGATCGCATCGCGATCGCTCTCCATTGCCGGACGTATTCTCACTCGTGCCAGACATTCTAAACCGAACCGAGACAAGTTGGTCAAATTGAGTCCTACCTGGGAAGTTTGATATTGGCTAGCCTAGCGGACCACGCCACCTTCGCTAGACTCATGCCGGCACAACCACACGCTCCTATCGACCTGGCTTTGAGCGTGTGGCGACCGTTACGCTCGCCGACCTTTCGCAATCTGGTGCTGGCCGATTTCTTTTCCGATGTGGGTAAGTTCATGCAAATCGTGGGAGCGGCTTGGTTGATGGTGTCGCTCAACGCAGGTCCGATGTATGTCGCCCTAACCCAGACGGCATCAGCATTGCCGTTCTTCCTCTTTGCTCTTCCGGCCGGTGCGGTTGGAGACATCGTTGATCGCCGCAAACTGATTCTTTTTACGGAGACCTGGATGGCGGCGGTTGCCATCATCCTGGCGGTCGTGACGATTGAAGGATGGATCACACCTTGGCTCTTACTCGCGTTGACCTTTGCTTTATCGGCCGGAGATGAATCTGCGCATTAAAAAGTTTGGACCACTCGCCCGCGTCCGATTTCGCAAAGAAAGCGGGCATGCGATCATGAGCGCGAACCATTCGATTTACGGTGCTCATCGCCAACACACTCGATGCATTGGTTAACACGGCGGGCCGACCACAAGGTCAGAGGTGCGAACGGATTTTGCAGGACGGTAGACGGGTCCACAGTCATTATGATCGAATATTTTGGCTTTGCTCTGCGAAAGTGCTGCGCGCTTCCATCTCCGAGTCGATCATTTCATCTCTTTCATTTTTCGATAGCGACGAATCAGCGTGTTAGTGGAGCTATCATGCTTGAGGTCAGGATCGTCCTTCCTTTCGAGTTCGGGAATGATCCGCTGGGCGAGCAGCTTACCAAGCTCAACTCCCCATTGATCGAACGAATCGATATTCCAAATCGCCCCCTGCGTGAAAACGGAGTGTTCATAAAGGGCAACAAGCCCGCCAAGGGCGGTCGGAGTGAGCCGCTCGGC
>WNGO01003518.1_pt1 | contig 10089 bp, 7 predicted proteins | sample 5400511 | NCBI WGS metagenome assembly WNGO01 (sample SAMN13153380, study PRJNA577476) | soil metagenome | isolation source: 20 cm soil or saprolite under Garry oak tree replicate 2 | place: USA:California | collected 2016-06-15
TCAGGCCAGAAACCCCTGAAATCACTATGCACACGTCGCAGAAACTTCCGAACCTCCATCACTGGAATGCCGGCTACCTGTTGACTGGGGCTGATCTTTACCGTCACGACTGCTTCTCTCTGCGTGGACTGACGCTGTCTCGGCCAGTCGCATCCACTTCAACATAATCAGTGAGTTTCGTACAACCTCAAGATCTTCGTGACGCGCTGTTCGACAGGTTCCATTACGTGCGACGTCGCTCCCAAGCGATCGAAGGCTTCGGCGCTTTTTTAATTCTGATATCGAATTAGTTGTGCGCACCTATGTAGTTGGCTTGCGGGCAACACGCTGCGATGGGAAACGGGGCTCTCAATTCACTTTGAGGCGAACAGTGTGCGCGAGTTTTCGCTGGTGCTGGTCAAAGCTATAAAGGTAGTCGACACCCAGTTCGAGCGCCGCAGCTACGTGCAAGACGTCGGCGGCGCGTGTGCCAAGCTTAGCGGTAGTTTGGCGGGACAGCTGGCGAGCACGCTCGAAAACTGGGTCAGGCAGTCCGCGCAATTGGAAGAGGCCGTCGCGCAAGTCTTTCTCAAAATCACTCAATGATGATTGTGCCTGGGCTTCGCTCACTTCCTTCCTAAATACGCGGAGTCCGAAGGCGTTGAGAAGCTCAAGCTCGCCAAGAATGGTCACGAATCGTTCCCCAGCAGAGGCTTTCACGGCTCGCACCGCCGCGGCGGAGTTGGCGTCGGGGCTATACAGCGAAACCAGAAAGCTTGTGTCAGTGTAGATCCTCAATAGCGGCTCCGATCCTCAGCCACCAGTTCAGCGCCACTGACCTTCAACAACTTGTCGCCATAGGTGGAGCGCAGTCGTGCTAGAAAGTCCGGCATCTGCGCCGCACCTCGCACGCCTTCAGGGATCAAGCGGGCAATCACGCGCCGCCGCTTGGTGATCTGAATCTCTTCGCCCTGATTCAAAAGGCGCTCTATCTTCTTGAAACTGTAGCGGAGATCTCGAATCGAAGCTTTTCTCATGTGATCTATTTTAGCATCACATCGATCGATTTACGACCTCTCGGAGCAAGCAAGTTCGGCCGACGTGACTGGGTCAGCCGTCGGGCTACGCGTTGGACGTTAAGTGGCCCTGAAACATCGCTGGCGAAGCCCGTATGCCCCTCCAGCAAACATCCTTGTGGTATTGCGCTGCGATCACCGCTGCCGAGTCCGCTCGACTAATCGCTACAGAGGTAGGACTTGATGGCGCCTTCTTACCGCCACGTCATTCTGGAAAGCCAACACGTTGCAATTGAAACACATGGTGGGGCGGGTGGGGCAATTCAGAAGCCCTCAGAAAATCTGAGTGAGTGTGGCACCGCGCCTTATCATAGATTTTTTCTCGTTCGCGACGAAGGGGCCATCGGTCCGAATCCCCCTCGTGCACCGGCATCATGCTGCGACGGGGAGACAGAAAGAAACCGAGCGAACGGCGCGGACCGGGCCCCCGGCACCACCATAGTAGCCGCAGGTTCTAGTGCTCTGAGCCAGTCCCAAACCCCCGTAGCAACGTACGTTCGAAGCATTGGTCTCAGGGTGATTTTTTGCACGTGCTTCGCAATTTCCTCTCGTGCGACTCGAGGATCGCCCTCCCACAGTGCGTCTAAGCTCCGGAGCCGGTGTTCGATAAAGCGTCGAGCATCGCGGCTTGCGCGTGCTCGAATGCAGCTTGAGGCGTCTCCCGACTCATACGGATCGACGGTAGCCATTCTCGCGCAAGGGCCCAAGAAAAGCTGCTAGCTTGATAGCCTAATGGTAAAAATCCAAAAAAGAACTCTTTTGGGGAGATTTGGAAACTAAAAGCAGCTATGGAAACAGGAGAACGACGTAACTCGTTTAGAATCTGGAGCGGTCCATAGGCATCGAACCCACATCTAAAGATTGGGACGTTTGCAGCGAAAATCCGTAGACGCCCGAACTGGCGGCACTTAGCAAATTTGACGAACCCCCTAATTGGAAAACAAACGGAAAACAAAACCTGAGAGCGTCTGCCCTCCAACAAAGCGGGCGAGAATAGAGCCGTACGTTCCGTAAGTCTAGGGAACTGCCGCCGTTGAAACGCTGATTTGTGGGGCTACCGCCGCGATGGCCACACCTGGAGCAGCGGCCACGCTGTAAACGGTGGAAAATGAGGTCTTGTTCCAAGTCGAACCTCCGGGCAACAAAGTGTAGACGGCACCGCCCGAAGCGACCACAAACGTCCCCGCGGGAGAAACAGCTTCACCGGCTGGGCCGGCGTTGCTTTCCAAGAGCACACGCGTTCCCCATGAACCGCCAGTCGGTCTGTACATCACCAATAGCCCCGCTGGTAGCTGGTATTGCTCGTAAGCCACCACAGCGTTTCCAGTTCCGTCGACGGCCACGTAAGATGTATTCGAAACTGCTGACACTCCAGGCAACACGGCGGCCGCGCTCCAGACCCCGTTCGGAGATCGTACAGAGTAAGACCCGGTCGTGCGCTGAGTCCACACAGCCACTGCCGTGCCATCATCTCCCAACCCGATCCGTGGCTGCCGCTGGCGATATTGCTGAGCTTCGAGGGTGGCGGGCGCTTCCCAGGTTCCGTTTGTGTCGCGGCTAATGGCCACCACTGGCCCCGATAGGATTCCGGGCACGCCGATTACCGCCACCGCTTGCCCGCCGTGGTTTACAGCTAGCTGAATCCAGCCTTGGCAGGTGCTTTCATTGGAAATGGTCTGCCGCGCGCCGAACCCCGAGGCCGCATTGCCAGTAATGGCGACAACCGAGCACTTCGACCCGTTGAACTCCTCCCAGACCACCGTGGCTTGGTTGTTTCCATCGAAACCGATGCTTGGGGGGCCGAAGTTGTAGACGTTTCCATACTCGGTGGTGGTGATGGTCAATGTAGGACCCCAGTGTCCGCCCGAGAAGAACGCCGCCTGCGCCTCGACCGGAACGTAGGTGTTGGATGTACGAAAACTCCAAATCGCCAGGATGTCGCCGTTTGGCGCGACCTTTATGTTGGAAGCCGGGCTGCCCGACCCCAGCAACACCGGAGTTCCCCAAACACCGGCGGTCTTCACCGCAGCCAACCCGGCGGAGATAACGGCGGCCGTTCCGTTTGCATTGGCGGAAACCGCCGCGGGGCCGCCATTTTCGACGAACTGTGGAGCTGACCAGGTCTGCGCCTGGACCGAGCTTGAACAGACTAACATGCCACCGGCTATGAAAGCGTTTACCACCAATAAGCGCCAAATGAGATTTCGCATGGATCGTTCCCTTTCAAGATTGGAGATCGGCAAACCTTAAACAAATCGTTTCTGCTCGATCGGGAGAGTATGTGACTCGGCCTATTTGTGGGATCGAATGATGACGGCCCGCGGCACTTGTAGCGCATTTCCGTTAATAGATCAAGTCAATAGCGTATAAATTAGTATAAATACTTAAGATTGCTCCTGTACAAGGAAATGACGCGAGATGTAATGTGATGGGTGCAAAACAAATATTCAATGCAACAACTTGGGATTTGCAACATGATTTCGTTTCTTTTCTACAGCTTACGTGCAATGAGGGGATACGGGCTCGTACTTGTCGTGATCTCCTGCATTGCAGCTCACTCCTATGTGCAGAGTCGTAGCGGCCAAGACTTGGCGTCCGCTGCATCCGCTCCTAAACGCTCCGCCCCACTGGAACAGACCCAAGGTCGTCAAGAACTGTTCTCTGCTCGATGCGGCATCTGCCATGGACGTGACGCCGCCGAGGGTAGCGAGCTTGGTCCGAACCTGATCGCCTCGGTGCTGGTTGCTCAAGATGTGCAAGGTGACGAGATTGGACCTGTCGATTGGAATGGACGGCCGGGAATGCCCTCATTTAACCTCAATAATGATGAACTGACCGCAGTCGTTGCATTTGTTCACCATCGGGAGACCCAAGGAACGGAGATGTATACAGTTACTGACCGCAGATCTACTGATAGACGCACCGATAGCCGGGGTTTCACTGGCCAGAGTGAGAGTCAACAAGGAGAAACGCGCCACGACTCCGCCAGCCCCGCGCTAACTGAAGAGACGAGAAAAGAACGAAGCCAAACTGCGCAGGCAGCGTCCCAAAACGCCACTTCACGGTCATATCCGCCGGATCAGATACAAGTCGGTAAAACTCTGTTCGCCGCGCAATGCAGTTTCTGCCACGGACGCGATGCGGGAGGTGGCGAAAGCGGTCCGGACCTGATGGCCTCGGCACTTGTTGAGCAAGACGTGCACGGAGAAAAAATCGGCGAGGTAGTCCGGAACGGGCGGCTTGGCAAAGGAATGCCGGCATTTGATCACGTCGACGAGCAGCAACTAGCGGCATTAGTTGCATTTATCTATGATCGGAAGGCGAAAGCCAAGGAAGGCCGGCGACGTACGGTTGACGTCAGCGATCTTCAGACCGGAAACGCCGAAGCTGGGATGCGGTATTTCAACGGCGCTGGCGGATGTGCCAAATGTCATTCTCCTAGCGGCGACCTTGCGGGCATCGCTGGCAAGCTCCAAGGATTAGAACTTCTGAAGCGCATGCTCTACCGAGAGAACGGACGCGCCGCCGAGTCCTCGCCAGGGGACGGACGCCTTGCTGGGCCCAGTAAGGCGATGCCAACTGCTACCGTCACACTTCCCTCAGGCGAAACCGTGACTGGAAAATTGGCATACCGCGATGAATTCACGATCGCGCTAACCGATCCATCCGGATGGTATCGGTCCTGGCCTGTCACTCGGGTGAAATTCACAGTGATGAATCCGCTCGATGCACACATCGAGCAATTAGGAAAGTATACCGACGAAGACATGCACAATGTTTTGGCGTACCTCCAGACATTGCGCTAAAGCAACGTAAGGCTGTCGATGCTGAAGAGACCAGCCAAGCGTTGTTGTCGGACGCTTCTCTCATGAGGGGGCGCAAGAATGAAGCTGGTAAGGGAGACTTTTCCTCTCGTTGCGGTGCTAGTTCTGGCGTCCGCGTTTTGCGGCCGCGCATCTGCCCAAGGAATCGATCCCGCTAAGCTCCTAAAGCCGACATCTGATAGTTGGCCGATATACCATGGCGATTACTCCGGCCAGCGTCACAGCCACTTGAGTCAGATTACTCCAGCGAACGTTCACGAACTCACACTCGCCTGGGCCTTTCAAACAGGCCAGACAACGCAAATCAAGTCTTCTCCAATTGTCGCCGGTGGCATTTTATACGTATCGATACCCGATCACGTTTGGGCTGTTGACGCCCGGACGGGTTCCAGAGTCTGGCACTACAACTATCCGCCGAACGAGGGTTCTCATATCGGCAATCGAGGCGTTGCTTTGTACAAAGACTCTGTATATTTCGCTACCCCCGATAATCACGTCGTCTGCCTGAATGCAAGAGACGGGACGGTGAGATGGAACGTCGTTTTAGCTGACGTGAAGGAGGGCTATTGGTCATCGGTGGCGCCGCTTATCGTGCGCGATCACGTGCTGGTAGGACTTTCGGGAGATTTTGACAACATCCCCGGAATGCTGAAATCGCTTGACGCGGAAACAGGTCAGGTGCAGTGGACGTTTTACAGCACGCCTCCGCCCAGCTCTCCGGGCTCCTCAAGTGGCGGTTCCACCGGCGGCAATATGTGGATTACGGGAACGTATGATCCGGAGTCGAATCTGGTGTTCGTGGGCACAGGAAATCCTACGCCGGTACTGGCAGCGCAGCTCCGCCCAGGCGACAATCCTTGGACCTGCAGCATCGTTGCGCTGAACCCTGACACGGGGAAACTCGTCTGGGGATTTCAGCCCTCACCTCATGACACGCATGACTGGGATGCCGTTGAGGTTCCAGTTCTCGTGGATGGGGCCTTCAACGGTTCGCCCAGGAAGATGTTGTTGCAAGCTTCCCGCAATGGTTATTTCTTCGTGCTCGATCGCACTAACGGGAAGAGTCTGTTGACGAGTACTTTCGCCGCCGTTAATTGGTCCAGCGGCGTTGATAAGGACGGCCGTCCAATTCGCAACGCCGCAAAGGATCCTGCCCGGGATGGTCGCCTCGTTTCGCCCGATGAAGGCGGAGCGACGAATTATCGTTCGCCTAGTTTTGATGCCAGGACCGGTTTGCTAGTCGTTAGTTCGCGGGACGCCTACGGTATTTATTTTTCTAAGCCGGAACACGGTACGGTTGGCTGGGGCGGCGCAGACTACGAAGTCTTCGGAAAAGCGGTGCTGCGAGCGATCGACTATCAAACCGGAAAAATCCGCTGGAACCACGATCTTGGGGGTGGCGGTGCAGCGGCGGGAGTTCTTACGACAGATTCGGGTCTAATCTTCACTGGCGATTCCGTCCGCAGTGTCATGGCCCTGCGAACCAGCGACGGTGCAACCCTCTGGCATTCCGCCATTGGATATGTGGGAAACTCCCCAATCACGTATGCACTTGATGGTCGGCAGTACGTAATTGTGGCAAGTGATGGAACGTTGTTCGCTTGGGCACTCCCAGAGAAATCTGTGGAGCAAACTAGATTTGGCTCGCATAAGTGATGAGTGCTGTGCCCAATTTGTTCGAGTGCGTATAGCCAGCATAGATGGTGACCTTGCTGCTCTGGCGCCGGCATCGGCAGCGCCCCGATCTGATTCTTTTGGATGTGCAACATGTCGGGCATGAGTGGGCTTGAGGCTTGCAGCAAGATTCGATTGTCCTTTGAAGGGCCCACTACCATGGTTACGGACCGCTGCTCGGAACATGCCCAGGTCGTCGCCCTGGATGGGGGGCGGACGACGTTGTGAAGCCTTTCGCCATCGGAGAACTGCTGGCTCGCAGACCACTCCTCTAAGAAGCTCAGCCGGCCTCGACCGGCGGCCATTCCTTGTTTTCCATGAACAAGACATGCAGTATCCTTAGGCCATCGGCGATTGTTCCGCGCAGTGTCCTGCAAGACTGTGTGAATGTGCGGTCGTCTTGCTGCCCAGACTGGCCATCGGTTGGAATGATAGGGAGCCCAATGGAGAATCGGGCTCTGAAAGAGTGTTGAAATGTGCGAAGACATTATCGGAATGCGAAAAGGTGACTACGAGATCCTCGGAGTGCTCGGCGCCGGCGGAATGGGGACGGTCTACAAAGTGCGGAACGTTCTATCGGACCGCATCGAAGCCATGAAAGTCCTTCTCCCGAACCCGGGAGACCAGCAAGTTCTGGCCGGCCGATTCTTACGCGAAATCAAGGTGCTGGCGAACCTGAGCCACCCGAACATCGCGGCGCTGCGGACCGCGCTTACCATAGACAACCAATTAGTCATGATCATGGAGTACGTCGAAGGCATCACCCTGAGCGCCCGCGTGCAGCAAGGAGTGATTCCTCTCGGCCAGGCGCTCAACTATGTTAGTCAAGTGCTGGCTGCCCTAAGCTACGCGCACAAACGGCAAGTCGTCCATAGGGATATCAAGCCCTCGAATATGATGCTGACTCCGGAAGGCATCACAAAGCTCATGGACTTCGGCATCGCACGCTCCGGACCAGACATGGGGTTGACGATGACCGGCACTACGCTGGGTTCCCTAAGCTACATGTCACCGGAACAAGTCAAATGCGCGCCCGTTGATGCGCGTTCCGATCTGTACTCGCTCGGCGTGTCGCTGTACGAGATGGTTACAGGCCAAAGACCGTTCCAGGTGGATAGCCACTTTTCCATTCTTCAGGCGCACCTGCTGGAATTGCCGAAACCACCGGTTGAAGTGAAGCCGGACTTGCCGGAGGCGGTGAGCAAAATCATTTTGAAGGCCATGGAGAAGGATCCAGCAAAACGATTTCAGTCCGCGGATTCATTTTTGGAGGCGGTCCAAACCGCCGCCCGTAACAGCGGAGTCGCGCGCGAGGCCACACAGGCTCTTTCCGCGGTGCAATCAAGTCCAGGAGCGGAAGTGCCTGTCCGCAAGGAGGCCACGGTTCTCTTGACCGAGAACATTGACTCGAGAGTCTCTCCGGAATCGGCACAAGTGCCCCAAGATGCGCCGGTACCTTTTCCGCCGGGCAGCGGCCAGCCGCATCGTGGTTTGTATATCGGGCTGGGTGCGCTGATCGTACTTTTGGTTCTAGTGGCGGCTGGAATCTCCGCACCTCATTGGCTACGAACCCGTGCAAAGGATGGAACCTCCGCCGTTGCATCGAAGGATTCCTCGCCCAAACCGACGGACGGTGGCGCGGCCGGTCTCGAACCAGTGGGCCCCGGTCCCGTTTCAACGCCCCCCCTGGCCACCAGTGCAGAAATTCCAGGTACGGCACTCAACGCGACGGCAGCAGAACTATCTCCACCAGCACCGACTGCTCAGCCAGCCCGTGGAGCTCACAAGAAAGGACTCGCCGGACCCGTGAATTCGGCCACGGCCAAAAATCCTGCGAGCACCGAAAGCCAAGCTTCGCCGGTGGGGGGGCACCAACAAGACGAGAGCGGCGCAGGCGTGCCGCCAGCGCCGTCGGAAGCAGATCAACTAGCCGAACTTGACCGGCAAGCCGATCAGCTCTCCGGCCGCGAAACGGCGATCAGCGCGAGCCTCGACACTCTCCAGCGGCAGCAAAACGCGCATGGACTGCAATTACGCGGCGACATTGTTGCCGTGCAGTCTCGGATGCGCACTTACCTTGCCAAAGCGCAAGCGGCGCTTCAGGCTCAAGACATTCGAAGTGCCCGCAAATATCTGGAATTGGCAGAACCTGAAGCCGAGAAGATCGAGAAGTTTCTGGGGCGCTAAGCAGGCTCGCCAGTCAGAATAGCGGTAGGGAGAAAATCTGAGTTAGCTCCCGTTGCTCCTTTTACCCTTGGCATCTGGCTGGTCAATCGAATCAGTGACAGCTTCTCCGGTGATCAGGCGCGCGCCGCGGCTAAACGTCAAGTATTCGAATCCCCACTGGACGAAAACCAGGATGCGGCTCTGAAACTCCACGATATAGATAAGGTGGATGAACAGCCACATCAGCCACGCGAGCAGTCCGGAAACGTGGACGCCAAAAATATTTGCCACCGCAGCGGCGCGGCCGATCACCGCCATTTCCCCCTTGTTGAAATAATGGAACGGCGGCGGCTCTCTGTTCCCTTCCAGACGCGCACGGATGACTCTTGCCGCGTACGCTCCGCCCTGCATCGCGACCTGCGCCACACCGGGAAGTGGTTTTCCCTTTTCGTCGACTGCGTGCGCGAGATCGCCGACGATGAAGATATTGGGGAAATGGGGAATGGTCAGATCGTGAGTCACCTTGATCCGGCCGCTCCGGTCCGTCTCCGCCCGCGTGCGCTCGGCTAGTTTCCACGCAAAGGGAGTGGCCATGACGCCGCCAGCCCAGAGCACAGTCTTGGCCGGCAGGGTCTCACTCGAATCACCGCGCTTGAACGTGACGCCCCCCGCGTCGATGTTCGTCACCATCACACTCTTGATCACTTCCACGCCGAGCCGAGTGACTAGTTTCTCTGCCTTGGCCGACAGATCCTCGGGAAAGGGGCCCAAGACTCTTGGTGCGCCTTCCATCAAAATGATCCGCGCCTTTTGCGGGTCGATCTTTCGAAAATCGTGCCGCAGCGTTTCTCGGGCGATTTCCGCAAGCGCTCCGGAGAGCTCGAGTCCAGTGGCGCCGGCTCCAACAATCACGAATGTAAGCCAAGCGCGCGCTTCTTCCGGTGTGGCAGCGCGCTCGGCGCGTTCGAATGCATACAATATCTTGTGGCGGATCGCCGTGGCTTCTTCGACAGACTTCAGGCTAGGCGCCCACTCCCGCCAGGAATCATTGCCGTAGTAAGAGGTCTCTGTTCCCGTCGCCACAATCAGGGAGTCGTAAGCGAAAGTTGCGCCGTCTCGCAAAATAACGTGTCTTGCCTGTGGGTCGGTGTCCACTGCCTCGCCCAGAAGTACCCGTGTATTTTTCTGACGGCTCAGCACGCCGCGCAATGGAGCGGCAATTTCTCCGGGTGACAGCGAGCCAGTAGCCACCTGGTACAACAATGGCTGAAAAAGATGAAAATTTCGCCGGTCAAGCAATATAACTTCGGCCGGAGCGCGCTTCAACTTTTGAGCCGCAGCCAGTCCGCCGAATCCGCCACCGAGAATGA
>WNGO01005922.1_pt1 | contig 10088 bp, 9 predicted proteins | sample 5400511 | NCBI WGS metagenome assembly WNGO01 (sample SAMN13153380, study PRJNA577476) | soil metagenome | isolation source: 20 cm soil or saprolite under Garry oak tree replicate 2 | place: USA:California | collected 2016-06-15
GGCAAGGAGACGGTCCAGAACATGCTCGCGCTCCGCTTCGCGAACGGGATCTTCGAGCCGATCTGGAACCGCCAGTTCGTCGACCACGTCCAGATCACCGTGGCCGAGTCGATCGGGATCGAGGCCCGCGCAGGCTACTACGAGCACGCAGGTGCGATCCGGGACATCTTCCAGAACCACCTCCTCCAGCTGCTCGCGCTCACGGCGATGGAGCCGCCGATCGACTTCACCTCCGACTCGGTGCACAACGAGAAGGTGAAGGTGCTACGCGCGATGCACACGCCGGCACCGAGGTCGGTGGTTCGTGGCCAGTACGGGCGCGGCTTCGTCGAGGGCGAGGAGGTCGCCGCGTATCGCGAGGAGGACGGCGTCGCGCCGGATTCCATGACCGAGACGTTCGTCGCCGCGAAGCTGTACATCGACAACTGGCGCTGGGCCGACACGCCGTTCTACGTGCGCATGGGCAAGCGCCTCGCGCGCCACGAGACGACGATCGCGATCCAGTTCAAGGCTGCGCCGCACCCGCCGTTCGAGGAGGCGGCCGCCGAGGGGTTGCGGCCGAACGTCCTCGTCGTCCACGTGCAGCCGGACGAAGGCGTCTCGCTGGCGATCGGCGCGAAGGTGCCGGGGCAGGGGATGACGATCCGCACCGTGCATATGGACTTTCTCTACGGCGGCGCGTTCCGCACGGGGATGCCCGAGGCGTACGAGCGCCTGATTCTCGACACGATGCTCGGCGACTCGACGCTGTTCACCCGCACGGACGAGGTCGAGGAGCAGTGGAAGCTCGTCGACGCGATCATCGCCGGCTGGCAGCGCGACAACCCGGCCTTCCCGAACTACCCCGCGGGCTCGTGGGGCCCGCCCACCGCCGGCGAGCTCATGCAACGGGACGGACGGTCGTGGCGACTTCCGTGAACGAGCTGAGCTGGCTCGGCGAGGACGTCTGCCTCGCCGACGTCGACACCGCGCTCGCCCGGCTGCGGGCGAAGGCTGCGGACGAGGCAGAGAGCATGCGCACGTCGGTGATGACGCATATCGCGTGGGTGCCCTACGGGTGGAGGGAGCAGGCTCGCGCCGCACTGGCCGGAATGGCCGAGCTGCACCCCTCGCGGACGATCGTCCTCTTCCCGGAGCCGAATGCGGACGACAACCGGATCGACGCGCGCGCGGAGGTCGAGCGGTGGGAGGTTCCCGACACCGACCGGGGCCTCGTGACCGAGGTGGTCGAGCTCACGCTGCGCGGCGCTCGGGCGAAGGCGCCGGCGAGCATCGTCGAGCCGCTCCTCATCTCGGACCTGCCGGTCTTCTTACGCTGGCGCGGCGAGCCGCCCTGGGACGCGCCGGAGCTCGAGCAACTGGTCGGGGTGACCGACCGGCTGATCGTCGACTCGACCGAGTGGGACGACGTGCCAGACTCGTACCGGCAGCTGGCGGAGCTCTTCCCGCACTGCGCCGCCTCGGACATCGCGTGGGCGAGAACATCACGCTGGCGCTCGCACCTGGCGACGATGTGGCCGGGGATTGCGGAGGTGCGGACAGTGCGCGTCCGCGGGACGGCGGCGCAAGCGTGGCTCCTGTGCGGCTGGCTGCGCTCGCGGCTCGGGCGGGAGGAGATCGCAGTCGAGCATGATCCCGCGGAGAGGCTCGAGCGCATGGCGCTCGACGGCGAGGCCGTGCCACTTCCTCCCGGCGACCCGCCGACGCCGAGCGACGTCCTCTCCGACGAGCTCGAACGTTTCACGCCGGATCCGGTCTACGAGGCCGCCGTGCTCGCCGCCACCGCTTCAGGCCCGTAGGCGGGACACCGCAGCAAACCGTTCCTTGTAACAGACTGTTACAAGCTTTCACTGTGCCGTTCCGGCACGAAGTCTTGACCGTTCCGTGACGCCTGACACGCGAGTCTGGCGGCGTGCTCTCCTTCGCGCCTCGCATCCCACGACGGCTCCTCGACGAGATCGAACGGCAGTCGCGGAGAGCCGTTCCGATCGCCGAGATGAATCGCTGTGTCGGACGCGCTGCGGCCCAAATGGGGTTCTACAGGCCGAGTTACGAGCAGGTGAGGTTCCTCGTCCACACGACTCGGCGCTTTCGCGGGCAGGGCCGCAAGCCTGTCTCTACTGTCGCGCTGCAGGTGGCATTTCGGGTGAGGCCACCTGACGCAATCCTCCTCCACTTCCTCGCACCGCCGGCGCCGCGGCTTCGTGACCGCGCACCTCCCAAGTAACAGTCTGTTACTAGGAAAGGCGGGTCCGGTCGAGCCCCGCCAGCAGCGATTCGAGCAGGCGGCCGGCAGCGAGGACGCGGGCGTCTTGCCCCGCCCGGGCGGCGAGCTGGACCGAGGCGGGCAGGCCGTCCTCTGCCGGGCCGCACGGGAGCGCGAGCGCCGGCCAGCCGAGCGAGCTGATCGGGTACGTGAGCGAGATCGCCACCGCCCGGATCTCGAGCTCGTCGACCTCTGCGGGCGGTGCGACGAACGGAACGGTCGGTGTCACGAGCAGGTCGAGCTCGCCGACGGCCTCCGCGACGCGCTCGAGGTAGTCGGCGCGCTCACGCTCGGCCGCGGCGGCCTCCTCGTCGCGTACCTGCAGGCAGCGCTCGACCTTGCCGCGAACGTTCTCGCCGTACAGCTGCTCGTTGCCCGGGAAGAGTGCCCGGTGGACATCCGCCACCTCGCGCATGAAGTCGGCCCGGTTGGCGGGCGCGAGCGGCAGCGCGAGCTCGCGCCGGCGCGGGAAGAGCGCCGCGATCTCGTCCACGCGCTGCCGCACGAGCGGCTCCGCCTGGTCAAGCCACGCGATGCCCACCTCGAGCTCCTCCAGCGACTCGAGCTCGACCGGCTCGAAGTCCGGCGCGAGCGCCCGCAGCAGCCGTTCGCACCCCTCGACCGAGGACGCCATCGGGCCCACGACGTCGTAGCTCGGCGCGAGCGGGAAGCAGCCCTCGACGGAGACGAGCCCGTGCGTCGGCTTGAACCCGACGTTGCCGCACCAGGCCGCGGGAATCCGGATCGATCCCGCTGAGTCGCTCCCGAGCGCGAGCTCGACGTCACCCGCCGCGATCGCCGCGGCGGAGCCGCCGCTCGAGCCGCCCGCGAGCCGTCCCGGCGCGACGGGGTTCGGAACCGTGCCGTAGTGCGCGTTCTGCGAGGAGATCCCGTAGGCGAACTCGTGGAGGTTCGTCTTCCCGGCGACCGCGTAGCCCGCCTCCTCGATCAGCCGCACCGCGTCCGCGTTGACAGCCGGAACATGGTCGGCGAACAGCGCGGAGCCGTACGTCGTCGTCAGTCCCGCCGTGTCCAGGAGGTCCTTGACCGCCACCGGCTCGCCCGCGCCCGCCTCGTCCAGGCGCGCCAGCCAGATCCCTTCCACTACTGGAAGTGGAGGTACAGGAACGCGACCCCGATGCAGCCGGCGAAGAGCAGGACGAAGACGCCGAACAGCAGCCAGCCGAGGCGGACGTTTCGGCGCGCGAGCTCGGGATCCATCAGACGACCGCGTCCACGGCGAGCGCCGCAAAGAGCAGCGCGAGGTACAAGAGCGAGTAGTGGAAGAGGAGCATCGCGCTGCGCGGCGTCGTGTCGCGCCGCAAGCGCTCGGCGAGCCAGACGAAGACGGCACCGAGCGCCAGCGCACAGACGACGTACAACGGCCCGGCTCCTCCCCAGCCCCACGGCAGCAGCGTCGCCGCCACGAGGACCAGCGAGTAAAGGACGATCTGGCGCGCCGTGGCCCGGTCGCCGCGGACGACCGGCAACATCGGTACGCGCGCGTTCGCGTAGTTGTCCTTGAGCAGCAGGGCGAGAGCCCAGAAGTGCGGCGGCGTCCAGATGAAGACGATCGCGAAGAGGAGCAGCGCCGCGATTCCGACGTGCCCGGTCGCGGCGGCCCAGCCCACGAGCGGCGGCACGGCGCCGGCAGCTCCGCCGATCACGATGTTCTGCGAAGTCGACCGCTTCAGCCAGCGCGTGTAGACGATGACGTAGAACAGACCGCCCACCAGGGCGAGGACGGCCGTGAGGACGTTCACCGCGCTCGCGAGCAGGACGAAGGAGAACGCCAGCAGCGCGAGCCCGAACTCGAAGGCGCGACTCGGCGGGACGCGGCCCGAAGCGACCGGACGCGAGCGCGTCCGCTTCCCCATCAGGAGGTCGATGTCGCGGTCGAGCACGTGGTTGAGCGCCGATGCGCCGCCGCAGGCGAGCGCCAGCCCGACCATCGCGGCTACCGCGAGCCCCGTCCCGGGCCAGCCTCGCGCCCCGGCGATCATCCCGCAGAAGCCGGTGACGAGCAGGAGCGACATGATCCGCGGCTTCGTCAGCGCGACGTAGTCGCGCCAGGAGCGCTCTAGGCTGGAAACGCCCGCGGCGAAGCCGCGGGCGTCCGGCCGAACTTCGTCGCCTTCGGCGACCTGGGTCACGCGCTCGCCGCGGAAACTCTGCGCAAACACGACCACGAGCGCCGCGAGCGCGAAGGCCGCGAGCCCGGAGTGCATGCGCGGCCCGGGAACCGCCGCGGCAGCGGCGAACAGCGCCGCGGCCGCAAGTGCCGCCGGCACGAGCCGCCGGTGCGCGCACCAGGCCGAGACCACGAGCGCGGCGAGCGGCGGAGCCACGAGCGCCGCCAACAGCCGATGCGCCGTCCCCAGGCCTTCCGCCCCGGAGACGACCGCAAGCAGGGTTCCGCCCGCAGCGACAAACGCCGACAGGCGCAACCAGGGGCCAGGCGCGAGCTCGGTCCTCACTGCGGCTGCTCCGCGAGGCGCCGCCGCAGATCGCGCAGCGGCCGCGCGCTCGTCACGTAGGGGACGCTGTCGAAGTTGTGCGCCGGCGGCGGCGAGGTCGTGTACCACTCGAGCGTGTCGGCGAGCCACGGATCGTTGCCCGCGCGGACGCCCTTGCGGAAGACGTTCGTCCGCCACACGTTGATCAGGAAGACGAGCGTCGCCAGCGCCATCACGCCGGACCCGATCGACGAGATGAGGTTGTAGGCCTCCCAGAGCCCACCCTGGTGGTACGTGTAGATCCGCCGCACCATCCCGAGCAGCCCGAGCATGTGCTGCGGCAGGAAGGTGAGGTTGAACCCCACGAACAGCAGCCAGAAATGCCACTTGCCAAGGCGCTCGTCGAGCATACGACCGAACATCTTCGGCCACCAGTAGTAGAGGCCGCCGAAGAAGCCGAAGGCCGAGCCGCCGAACAGGACGTAGTGGAAGTGGGCGACGACGTAGTACGAGTCGTTCAGCTGCCAGTCGACCGGGAACGCGGCGAGGAAGATCCCCGACAGGCCGCCCATCGTGAAGAGCGCGATGAAGCCGAGCGCGAACAGCATCGGCGTGTCGAAGATGAGGTTGCCGCGCCAGGTCGTCGCGAGCCAGTTGAAGATCTTGATCCCGGTCGGGACCGCGATCACCATCGACGAGAGCATGAAGAACGAGTCGAGCCCGACTGGCAGCCCGGTCGTGAACATGTGGTGGGCCCACACGAGCATCGAGAAGAACCCGATCGCGATCGTCGAGAACGCGACTGCCTTGTAGCCGAAGATGGGCTTGCGCGAGAAGACCGGCAGGATCTCCGAGATCATCCCGAAGACGGGCAGAACCATGATGTAGACCTCGGGGTGCCCGAAGAACCAGAACATGTGCTGGTAGAGCACGATGTTCCCGCCCTGCGACGGGATGAAGAAGTGCGTCCCGACCGTGCGGTCGAGCAAGAGCAGCGTCACGCCCGCCGAGAGCGCCGGCAGCGCGAGGAGCAGGAGGATCGCGTAGGTCTCGATCGCCCAGACGAAGAGCGGCATGCGCATCCATGTCATGCCGGGGGCCCGCATGTTGTGGATGGTGACGATGAAGTTGATCGCCCCCAGCAGCGAGGACAGCGTGAGGATGTGGATGCTGAGGATCCAGTAGTCCTGGCCGTGGCCGGGGCTCGCGAAGGGGAGGTTCTCCGAGAGCGTCGGGTACGACCACCAGCCGGCGTGGGCCGCGCCGCCCTTCGCGAACCAGCTCAGCCAGAGCACGATGCCCCCGAGCAGGAAGAGCCAGTACGAGAGCGCGTTCAGGCGCGGGAACGCCATGTCGCGGGCTCCGATCATCAGCGGCACGAGGAAGTTGGCGAAGCCGGCGAGGATCGGGATGACGACGAGGAAGATCATCGTCGTGCCATGCATCGTCATGACCTCGTTGTACGAGTTCTTCGTCAGGAACGCCTCGCTCGGTGTCGCGAGCTGTGTGCGCATGAGGAGCGCGAGGATCCCGCCCGCGACGAACCACACGAGCGAGGTCGCGATGTACAGGATCCCGATCCGCTTGTGGTCGACCGTGACCAGCCAGCTCGCGACGCGGCCGCTCTTCCACCCGACCGGGTAGGCCGCTTCCGACCTAGCCGCCACTCGTCGCTCCCACGGGCTGAGCCTTGTAGATGTGCCTCTTGACGTAATAGATGAGGTGGTTGATCTCTGCCTGGGTCCAGGTGTCGCCGACCGGCGGCATCGACCCCCGCGTGCCGGTGAAGCCGTTGCGGAGGATGCCCTCCAGCCCCGACTTCTGCGTGAGCAGCGAGTTGTTGGCGATCGCCGGGGCGTAGCCGCCCTGCCCGAGGTTGCCGTGGCAAGTCGCGCAGACGCCGTTCCAGATCTGCTTGCCGATCGTCTCCTGCCAGGTCGCGAGGTAGTGCCGGTAGGCCTGCTGCGAGTCGGCCTCGACAGTCGCGCGCATGGAAGCGTGGAATACGCCGCAGAGCTGAGCACACTGGCCGTCGTAGCTCCCGGGCGAGTCCGCCCGGAACCAGAAGTGGTTGACCCGGCCCGGGATCGCCTGGACCTTGCCGCCGAGCGCCGGGACCCACCAGCTGTGGATGACGTCCGGCGACACGACCTTGAGGTCGACGACCGAGCCCACTGGGACGTGGAGCGTCCCGATCGAACGCGCCTGGTCCGGGGAGTCGGTGTAGTCGAACTGCCAGTAGTACTGGTGGCCCTCGACCGTGACGTGGATCGGCTCGGCCGCGGCCGGCGCGGAGCGGATGGTCGGGAGCTCGTAGAACACGAAGGCGGCGATGATCGCGAGGATCACCACCGGGAACGCGTTCCAGATCAGCTCGAGCCGCGTGTGCCCGTGCACCTGGGCGCCCTCGACCGCGCGAGCGCGGCCGCGGCTCCGGTACTTGAAGACGAAGACCACGAGCAGCCCCTCGACGAGAACGAAGATCGCGGCCGTGAAGCCGAGGATGAGGTAGTACGCGTGCTGGGTGTGCACCGCGTTCGGCGATGCCGGGGTGACCGGGGTGAAGCCTCCGTTCCCGGCTGCGGCGACGCCGGCCGTCGCGAGCGCGACAAACACGGCGAAAACGACGGACAGCAGCTTGCAGCGCACCCGCCGGGCATTCTATGAACGTGCCCCAGCGCACGCGGATCGAACTGCCGGAGCACGTGCCGCCCGTCTTCGAGGTCTACATCGGCGGCGTCCGGCAGGTGCCCGGACGCGACTTTCTGGTCGAGGGACGGTCACTCGTCTTCCCGCGTCCGCTCGCCCAGGAGGGCCGCCTCGGCTTCTGGCGCTGGGCGTCGATGTGGCTCGGGATCGCCGGCACATACCGCAAGCACGAGACGGTCGACGTCGCCTACGAGGCCGGCGGGCGCCGCGAGGTCGAGACCGGCCTGCAGCCGCAGCCGTACGAGTCAGACTAAATCGCTAAGCCTTCGAAACCGGCTCGAGGCGATACCCGACGCCGTAGCGCGTCTGGATGAAGGTGTGCGTAGAGGCCCGGCGATCGACCTTCTCGCGGAGGCGGCGCACGAAGACGTCCACCGTCCGGTCGCGGTGCGACTCGCGGCGGCCCCAGAGCTTCTGCAGCAGTTCGTCGCGGGTGACGACGCGGCCGCGGTCGAGCGCGAGCTGGTAGAGGAGGCGGAACTCCGTCGGCGTCAGCTCGGCGCTGCGGTCGTCGACGTAGGCCTGCACCTCGAGCGGGTCGATCCGCAGCTCCTCGATCTCGCTCCTCCCGGCGCATCGCCCGCCGCGACGCTGCGCGCACGCGCGCCACGAGCTCCTTCATCGAGAACGGCTTTACGAGGTAGTCGTCGGCCCCGATCTCGAGCGCGTGCACGCGGTCGTGCTCGGTGCCGCGGGCGGAGACGACGACGATCGGCGTGCCGATTCCCTCGTTCCGGGCCGTCTCGATCAGCTTCCAGCCGTCGACGCCGGGAAGCATCAGGTCGAGCACGCAGACGTCCGGCTTCTCGTAGCGGAGCCGCGCCAGCCCCTGCGTGCCGTTACCGACCGAGACGGGGTCGAAGCCGGCTGCGCCGAGATGCCGCGCCATCCCCTGCGCGATCACCTCGTCGTCCTCGACGATGAGAACCTTGGGCATGCTTGCGTCCATTATCGGCTGCGGCCCCGTTGGCGAAGGGTAGACGGATGGTGAAGAAGTGGTGAACGAAGAGCGGGTCAGGGCCGTGGTAACGGGGAGCGACGAGCCCATCGTCGTCCTCGACAGCGAGCGCCGGATCGTCGCGGTCAGCGACGCGGCCGCGAGCGCGCTCGGCGACGCCGCACCGGGGCGCCGGCTCGGCGAAGAGCAGGCAGCGGCGCATCCGAACCTCCTTGTCCTCTTCCTCGAGTCGCCACCCGAGCTGCCCGCCTACCAGGAGCTTCGGGCCGGCTTCACCGCGGCGGTCTCGCACGAGCTGCGCACGCCGCTCGCGCGACTGCTGGTGCTGCTCGAGAGCGCGACCCTGCCCGGCTCCGACGTCGGCGAGCTGATGGAGCAGGCGCGGCAGGAGGTCGAGCAGGCACGCGAGTTGATCGACGACGTGCTCTTCCTCGGCGAGCTCGAGACGGGCCGCGAGGTGGTCGCGCTCGGCACCACCGAGGCGCAGCCGATCGTGGAGGAGGTCGTCGCCTCGTTCGAGGACCGCGCGAATCACGCCGAGATCGCGCTGGAGGTCAGGGCCGACAACGGCGTCGAGCTGCCGCTGCGGCCCCGGATGTTGCGCGTCGTGCTCGAGAACCTGCTCGCGAATGCGATCCGCTACGCCGGGCGGGGAAGCAGCTGCATCGTCGGGGTGGCCGCCACCCGCGACGGCCCGGTGCTCACGGTCGCGGACGACGGGAAGGGTGTCGGCGCAGCCGACCTGCCGCGCCTGTTCGAGCGCTTCTACCGCGGCGACCAGGCGCGCACGAGCCGCGGCACAGGGCTCGGCCTCGCGATCGTGAAGCACGTCGTCACCGCAGCGGGCGGCGAGGTGGAGGCAACGAGTGAGCCCGGCCGCGGGCTCGAGATCCGCGCCCGCTTTCCCCGCAGCTGAGTGACAAGTAACAGTCTGTTACTTACTCGGACAGTGGCGCGAACGGACATCGCCGACTCGCTGCCATCGGCCTTTCCACCGCGGCTAGTAACAGTCTGTTACTAGGAAAGACAGGTCCGGGACTTAGCCGAAGCGGCCGGTGACGTAGTCCTCCGTCCGCTTGTCGGACGGAGCCGTGAAGATTTTCTCGGTCTCGTCGTACTCGATCAGCTCGCCCCAGCGCTCGCCCTCCTCGCCGCGCGAGATCGAGAAGAAGGCGGTCATGTCGGCAACGCGGGCCGCCTGCTGCATGTTGTGCGTGACGATCACGAACGAGTACTCGCTCTTGAGCTCGTGCAGGAGCTGCTCGATCTTCTGGGTCGCGATGGGATCGAGCGCCGAGGCCGGCTCGTCCATGAGGACGACGTCCGGCTCGACAGCGATGGCACGTGCGATGCAGAGGCGCTGCTGCTGCCCGCCGGAGAGGCCGAGAGCGCTCGCCTTCAGCCGGTCCTTCACCTCGTCCCAGAGAGCCGCCTGCGTGAGCGCGCGCTCGACGCGCTCCTCGAGGTTGTCCTTCATCCCGAGCACCTTGAGTCCCCAGGCGACGTTGTCGTGGATCGACTTTGGGAACGGGTTCGGCCGCTGGAAGACCATGCCGATCGTGCGGCGTACCGCCACAGGGTCGACGTCCTTGGCCGCGATGTCCTGGCCGTGGTAGCGGATCGTCCCCGTCTGGCGGAAGCTCGGGACGAGGTCGTTCATCCGGTTGAGGCAGCGGATGAAGGTGGTCTTGCCGCAGCC
>WNGO01003523.1_pt1 | contig 10079 bp, 7 predicted proteins | sample 5400511 | NCBI WGS metagenome assembly WNGO01 (sample SAMN13153380, study PRJNA577476) | soil metagenome | isolation source: 20 cm soil or saprolite under Garry oak tree replicate 2 | place: USA:California | collected 2016-06-15
TCGAGGCCGGGCTGCTGGCCAAGACCGGGATGAACTCATCCGGCCTCGGCCTGGTCACGAACGCGCTGGTGACCGCAGCGGACACCGGAGCGCCCGGCATCCCCTACCATCTCGCGCTGCGGGCCATCCTGGACTGCGAAACCGTGTCCGACGCCCTCGCCGCGCTGCAGTCCGGCGAGCGCTCGTCCGCCGCCAACTACCTCATCGCCCACCGCGACGGCAGCGTGGTGGACGTGGAGGCCGCCCCCGGTGACTTCAGCCAGCTGTACCTGCTGTTCCCGACCGACGGGGTGGTGCTGCACAGCAACCACTTCCTGTCGCCCGGGTTCGGCGGCCAGGACGTGTAGATGTGGGTCATGCCGGACAGCCCGCTCCGGCTGCAGCGGATCCGGGCCGGGCTCAGCGGGCCGGACGGCCTGCCCACGCTGGACACCTTCCGCGCGCTGCTCGCCGACCACGCCAACTACCCGTCCGGCCTGTGCTGCCACCCCGACCCCCGGATGGACCCCTACGACCAGGGGGCGACGGTGGCCTCGGTGCTGATGGACCTGGGCACCCGGCAGATGTACCTCGCCGACGGCAACCCGTGCACGGCGCCCTACCGCCAGCTCAACTACGGCGAGTTCCTGGCCAAGCCGTCGCCGGTCGCGGAGGCGGTGCCGTGACCGTGGACTTCGGGTTCGGCCTCATCACCTGCCAGCGCTACCCGGGCGACCCCCGGTCCGGCACCGAGCTCTACCGGCAGGCCCTGGCGCTGGCCGAGGACGCGGACGCGTACGGCCTCGACTCGGTGTGGGTGTCCGAGCACCACTTCGTCGACGACGCCTACCTGCCGTCGCTGCTGCCCCTGTGCGCGGCGATCGCCGCCCGGACCCGGCGGGTCCGGGTCGGCACCGCGCTGCTGCTCGCCCCGCTCCACGACCCCGTGCGGCTGGCCGAGGACGCCGCGGTGGTGGACCTGATCTCCGGCGGCCGCCTGGTGCTCGGCCTGGGCCTGGGCTGGCGGGCCGAGGAGTTCGACGCGCTGGGCATCCCGCTCGCGGACCGGGTGCCGCGTCTGCTCGCCGCGATCGAGGTGCTCCGCCAGGCCTGGAGCGGGGAGCTGGTGCGGGGCGGGCACGGTGCCCGCTACCCGGGCATGCCGGTCCGGCCGCTGCCCGCGCAGCCGGGCGGGCCGCCGCTGTGGATCGGCGCGCTGACCGAGCCGGCCATCCGCCGGGCGGGCCGGGTGGCCGACGGGTTCATGGCCACCGAGGTGACCCCCGGCGGCCTGCGCGAGCAGGCCGCCCTCGTTGAGAAGGAACGGGCGCGGAGGCCGGCGGCGGGGCAGTTCACGATCAGCGTGCACCTGCCGACGTTCGTGTGGGACGGGCCCGGCGCCTGGGACCTCATCCGCGACCACCACCGGTATGTGGCGTGGAAGTACGACGATATGGACGCCGCCCGCGGCCGGGCGGGCGGCCCGGCCGCGCCGCCCCCGCTCCCGCCGGGCGAGGAGGCACAGCTGCGGTCCTCGATCGTCATGGGCACCCCGGACGAGGTCGCCGGGCAGATCGACGAGTACCGCCGGGCGGCCGGCGGCGACCTGCACTACATCGCCCGGCTGTACTTCCCCGGGCTGCCGTGGGAGGTGCAGCAGCGCACGCTGCGGCTGTTCGCGGAGCAGGTGATCCCGCGGGCACGCGCGCTGGCCGCGCGGGGCGCCGCGTGACCGGCCGCACCGGACCCGCCGGCCGAGCCCATCCCGCCGGCCGTGCCCATCCGGCCGGCCGAGCCCATCCCACCGGCCGCACCGGCCCGGCCTGGATCGTCGCGGTCGACACCGGCGGTACCTACACCGACGCCATCGCGATCTCCTCCGGCGGGCTGATCAAGGTGGCCAAGGTGTCCTCCACGCCCGCCGATCCCGGGCTCGCCTTCGAGCTCGCGGTGGCCGGGCTGGCCGTCGCGGGGGTGGCGCCCGGGGACGTCCGGATGCTGTTCCACGGCACCACGATCGCCACCAACGCGCTGCTGACCGGCGGCCTGGCCCGCGTCGTGCTGGCGACGACCAGTGGGTTCCGCGACGTTCTGGGCTACCGCGACGGCACCCGCCCCGCCGTCTACGACCTGGAGCAGCCGCGGCCGCGCGAGCTGGTGCCGCGGCGGGACCGGATCGAGGTGGCCGAGCGGCTCTCCGGCCGCGGCGAGGTGCTGATCCCGCTGGCGGAGGATGAGATCGACCGGGTGGTCAGCGAGATCGCGGAGCGGCAGCCCGCCGCGGTGGCGGTCAGCTTCCTGTTCAGCTACCTCGACTCCCGCCACGAGGACGCGCTGGCCCAGGCGCTGGCCAAGCGGCTGCCCGAGGTGCCGGTCACCGTGTCCTCCGCGGTGGCGCGCGAGTTCCGTGAGTACCCGAGGACGGCGACGGCGGCGCTCAACGCGGGACTGCGCCCGGTGGTGGGCGGCTACCTCGCGCAGCTGCGGTCGCGGGCGGCGCGGCTCGGCGTCGATGCGCCGCTGCTGATCATGCAGTCCAGCGGCGGGTGCCTGCCCGCCGAGCGGGCCGACGGCGAGGCACACCGGCTGGTGCTCTCCGGCCCCGCGGCCGGCGTCGCGGGGGCGGTGGCCCTGGGCGCCGGCTACGGCCTGCGCCGGCTCGTGTCCCTCGACATGGGCGGGACCTCGCTGGATGTGTGCCTGGTCCGCGACGGCGTGCCGCCGGTCACGCCCACCCAGTCCGTCGGGGACGACCCGATCCTCTGCCCGTCGGTCGACATCGTCACGGCCGGGGCGGGCGGCGGCAGCATCGCCTGGGTGGACCGGGCCGGCCGGCTGCGGATCGGCCCGCAGAGCGCCGGCGCGTCCCCCGGCCCGGCCGCGTTCGGGCGGGGAGGCGACCGCTCCACCGTCACCGACGCGCACGTGGTGGCGGGCACGCTGCCGGCGGACGCGCCGCTCGCCGGCGGCCTCACGCTGGACGCGGGCGCGGCGCGCCGCGCGGTGGCGGAGACCGGCGGGCAGCTCGGCCTGGGCGCCGAGGACGCCGCGGACGGCATCGTGCAGGTGGCGGTGGCGCAGATGACCGCGGCGCTGCGCCGGGTGTCGGTCGAGCGCGGCATCGATCCCCGCGAGTACACCCTGGTCGCGTTCGGCGGCGCGGGGCCGCTGCACGCCGGCCTGCTGCTCCGGGAGGCGGGCCTGGGCGGCGTGCTGGTGCCCCGCTACCCCGGGCTGTTCGCCGCGGCCGGGCTGGTCTCCGCCGACCTGCGGATCGACGAGTCGAGCACGGTGCTGCGGGTGCTGGAGCCGCCGCTGCTTCCCGGGCTCGCGTCCTGGTACCGGCACACCGCGGGCCGCCTGACCGGCCAGCTGCGCCGGGACGGCATCCGGGCGGGCCGGATCCGGGTGCTGGCCTCCGCCGACTGCCGGTTCGTCGGCCAGGGGTATGAGCTGAACATCGGCGTGGCGCCGGTCACGCAGCGCGGCCTCGCCTCGCTGGCGGCGCGGTTCCGCGCCCGGCACCTGCAGACGTACGGCCACACCGACCCGGCGCAGCAGGTGGAGGTGGTGACGCTCCGCCTCGCCGCGGCCGGCGCGCTGCCGCGCCCCGAGCCGGCCGCCCTGCCGCGCGGCGGCGCCGCGCCACCGACGGAGGCGCAGACCGGGCGGGTGCGGGCGCGGATGCCGGGGGAGCGGGCGCCGCGGACGGTGCCGCTCTACGACCGGGACGCGCTCCTGGCCGGCAACCGGGTGCCCGGCCCGGCCATCGTCCACCAGCTGGACGCGACCACGCTGGTGCTGGCCGGCCAGCGGGCCCGGATCGACTCCCGCGGCAGCCTGTGGCTCGAGGAGGCGCGGTGATGGCGAAGCAGGGGGACCGGCTCGACCCGATCACGTTCGAGCTGCTCAGCGCGGCGCTGCACGCGGCCGCGGTCGAGATGGGCGGGGTGCTGAAGCACTCGAGCTACAGCCCGATCATCCGGGAGATGGACGACTTCAGCTGCGCCATCTTCCGGGCGGACGGGGACCTGGTCGCGCAGGCCGACTTCATCCCGGCCCAGCTCGGCGCCATGTCGCTGGTGGTCAAGGCGATCATCGAGCGGTGGGGCGGGCAGGCCGTCCCGGGCGACGCGTTCCTCGCCAACCACCCCTACCTGGGCGCGATGCACACGCCGGACCTGAACGTGATCATGCCGGTGTTCACCGGCAGGAAGCTGTTCGGCTGGGTGGGCACGACGGCGCACCACATCGACGTCGGCGGCGTCCGCCCCGGCACCGAGGGGCCGGACCTGGAGCAGGTCTACGCGGAGGGCCTGCTGCTGCCGCCGGTCCGGCTGTACCGGGCGGGCGAGGAGAACCCCGACCTGTTCGACCTGGTGGCGGCGGCGGTGCGGGACCCGGTGTCCACCGTGTCCGACCTGCGGGCCCAGCGGGCCGCGTGCCTGACCGGCATCGAGCGGGTGCTGGAACTGGTCAAGCGGTACGGGCGCGGCACCGTGACCCGGGGGTTCGCGATGATGCTCGATGCGGCGGAACGGGCGACGCGGCTCGCGCTCGCGGCACTGCCGGACGGCGAGGCCGAGGCCGAGGGGTTCCTCGACGACGACGGCACCGGCGGCCCGCCCACCCGCATCCACGCAGCGCTGCGCAAGCGGGGCGACCACCTCGTGGTCGACCTGTCCGGCACCGCCCCGCAGGTGCGCGGGGCCATGAACGTGCCGTGGGCCAGCACCAGGGCCGGCATCGTGTACGTTGTCCGGGCGCTGACCGACCCTGGCCTGCAGGCGAACGACGGCGTGCTGCGCGCGGTCACCATCGACTGCCCGCGCGGGAACGTGCTGAACCCCCATCCGCCCGCCGCGGTCTCGGTCCGGCACAACACCTGCCAGCGTCTCGCCGACACGCTGATCCGGGCCGCGTCCGCCATCTGGCCCGGCAAGGCGGTCGGCAGCAGCACCGTGGCGTTCTTCGGCATGAACCTGGACAGCCTCTCCCCGCGCACCGGCGTCCCCAGCGTGATGGCCGAGGTCATGGGCGGCGGCACCGGCGCGCACCGGGCGGGCGACGGCCTGGACGGCGTGGACACCTACATGGCCAACGTGGGGCTGATGCCGGTCGAGGTGGCCGAGACCGCCTACTCGGTCAGGGTCCTGCGCACCGAGCTGATCCCCGGATCCCAGGGCACCGGCCAGTTCAACGGCGGCCTGGGGCTGCGGCGGGAGTACCAGGTGCTCGAGCGCGCCTCGGTGGTGACGATGTACTCGGAGCAGACCAACCCGCGGTTCGCCCCGCGGGGCGCGATGGGAGGCACGGACGGCTCTCCGTCGGCGATCACGGTCCTCGACCCCGGCGGGCGGGAGATCCCGGTGACGTCCAAGACCACCATGCTGCTCGAGCCGGGCGCCGTCATCCGCATCGAGACCAGCGGCGGCGGCGGGTTCGGCGACCCCGGCCTGCGCGACCCGGACCTGGCGGCGGCGGACCGGGCGGACGGGCGGGTCTAGGGATCGGGCGGATCGAGAGGACGAACATGGGCGGACGCTTCGCCATCACCGGTGCCACGCTCATCGACGGCATGGGAGGGGACCCGCTGGAACACGCGGTCGTGGTGGTCGAGGATGCCACGATCGCCGCCGTCGGGGCCGGGTCCGACGTCCCCCGCGACCGGGAGGCCCGGGTGCTCGACGCGGCGGGCGCCACCCTCATGCCGGGGATCATCGACGCCCACTGCCACCTCGGCGGCGCGTCCTACCCGGACGAGGACCGCTGGGTGCTGGAGGACGACAGATACCAGGCCATCGCCTCCGCGGCCCAGGCGCGGGAGATGCTGCGGCACGGCGTCACCAGCGCCAGGGACATCTCGGTGAACGGCACCCGCTTGCGGACGGCCATCGACCGCGGCCTGATCAGCGGCCCGCGGATCGTCCCGTGCTGGCGCGGACTGTCCCGGCGGGGTGGCCACGGCGACGCCCGCGGAGTCCCCCCGGAGATGGTGCGCACGTCGCATCCCTGGGGGATCGTGGCCGACGGGCAAGACGAGGTCCGCGCCGCCGTACGGGAGGTCGTCAAGCAGGGAGGCCAGTGCGTCAAGGTCTGGGCCAGCGGCGGCGGGCTGCACGAGAACGAGCCGGAGGACGTGCAGCACTACAGCCTGGCGGAGCTTCGCGTCATCGTCGAGGAGGCGAACTACGCGCGGGTGCCGGTCGCCGCCCACTGCGAGTGCGCCTCGGCGGCCAGGGACGCGGCCGAGGCGGGGGTGTGGTCCATCGAGCACGGCGAGGACCTGGACGACGAGACGATCGCCCTCATGGCCGCCAAGGGGATCTCCCTGAACCCGACGCTCGTCCTGCTGACCCAATGGCTCGAGCAGTCGAGCGCGTTCGGCGGCCCCTACGGCAAGCCCTACATCCCCGGGGTGCCGGAGCCGCCGGACGACCCGGACGAGCTCCGTCGGCTGCTCCACGAGCGGCTGTCGGCGAACCTGATGACGGCGAAGGCGGCCGGGGTCCGGATCGGTGTCGGCAGCGACGCCTACTGCACCGGCCTGACGCCGTTCGGTCTCCAGACGCTGCAGGAGGTCCACGCCCTGGCCGGGGCCGGGATGAGCGAGATGGAGGCCCTGGTGGCCGCGACCCGGTCCGGCGCGGAGATCCTCCGGATCGAGCAGCTGACCGGGACGATCGAGCCGGGCAAGGCGGCGGACCTGCTGGTGCTGGCGGCGAACCCGCTGGCCGACATCACGAAGCTGGCCAGGGAGAACATGGTCCTCATCATGGCCGGCGGCCAGCCCGTGAAGAGCGACCTATAGCCCCGGCGTCAAGCGGATCCACCGCGGTGTCCGAGGCTTATTCGCGCGGCGCCCGGTACGGGACGGGCGGGATCCCGGCTCCGCTGCACATCTGAGCGGCGGCCCGCAGACCCGGCAGGCCACCGCGCTGATGACGCTCTCCCTCTCCTCCCGCGGCGTCCGCTCGTCCGTCGTCCGGCTCCCCCCGACGGTGCATGGCGAGAGAGATCACGGCTTCATGGCCACCCTGGCCGGCGTCGCCCGCGACAAGGGCGTCTTCGGCTACGTCGGCGACGGATCCAACCGCTGGCCCGCCGTGCACCGGTTCGACGCCGCGCACCTGTTCCGCCTGGCGCTGGAGAAGGCCCCGGCCGGATCGGTGCTGCACGCGGTCGCCGACGAGGGCGTGCCGATCCGCGCCATCGCCGACGTGATCGGCCGGCATCTCGACGTGCCGGTGGCCGCCATCTCCCCCGTGGACTCGGCCGGGCACTTCGCCTGGCTGGGCGGTTTCATCGCGCTCGACAGCCCGGCCTCGAGCGAGCTGACCCGCGAGCTGCTGGGCTGGCAGCCGGCCCAGCCCGGGCTCCTCGACGACCGCGACAAGGGCCATTACTTCCACCGCCCATCCGCGTGACCAGCCGCCCCGGCACGTGCCGGCGCTAGTCCCGGCGCGCTGAGCCGCTGACCTCGGTGGGCCAGCCCGCCACCGGCGGGTCCGCCCGACGGCTGGGCACGCGGAACGAGCCTTCCGCGTACGGCTGCGGGCTGATGATCCGGTGGGTGCCGTTCTGCACCTGGAAGACCAGGTGGGCCTGGCCCAGGGACGGGTCGCGGGTGACGTCCGGGAACCCCAGCCCCGACTGGCCCGCGTTGTCCAGGTAGTACGAGCCGTTGACCCCGCGATACCGGAGGCGCCGCAGCTGGCCCGCCACCGCGGTGAAATGTGACGGGTTCGGGACGGCCATCCACGCCTGCGCGAGCAGGTGAATCTCGTCGTAGGCGATGCCGGCGTGGGACATGCCCGCCGGCCGGCCGAACGCCCGGGCATAGTCCGAGCGGAAACGCCGGCCGAGCCTGTCGCTGTAGGTCCCGGTGACGGTGGCCCACACCAGGCCCTCGCTGGCCGGCCCGGCCAGCTCCAGGAACTCCGGCACCGAGGGCGCGTAGATCGCATAGACCAGCGCCCCGGGCAGCCGCTGCACGATCAGGCGCTGGAAACTGGCGAGCTCCCCGGCCAGGAACTGCGTGATCATGATGGCCGCGGGGTCCAGCTGCTCCATCCGTTCGGCCACCGCGGGCCAGTCAGCGCCGAGCGCCGGGATCGTCTCCACGCCGGTGATCTCCCACCCGGAGCGTTCAGCCAGGTCGATCGCGAGCTGGTTCACCATCTGCCCGCTCGGCAGCGGGGTCTCGACGAACGCCAGCCGCCGGTTCGGCGGCCGCCACCCACCCTCCCGCAGCTCGTTCAGGAACCGGATGAACCCGGGCCCGTAGTAGAGCTCGGTCGGGCACACCTGGAAGACCCCGCTGTGGTCGCCCTGGTTGTCGCGGACGATCTGGGCCTGCGATTCCGAGGTCATGGCGTGCACGTAGGGAGCCCCGTACGCGGCGGCGAGCGTTCGCGCGGTGTCCATGTCCGCGAACAGGTAGCTCGATGTGATGGCGTCTACCTCAGCGTCAATGAGCTGCTGAAACGCCCGGGCCACGTCACGGGTGGAGAAGATGTCCATGTCCACCACGATCTGCTCAATACGCCGGCCGCCGATCCCGCCAGAGGCGTTGATCTCTGCCGCCGCCAGGGCCGAGCCGTTGGCCATTTCCCGCCCGTCCTGGCGGGCGGGACCGTGCAGCGGGAAGGCTGAGCCGATCAGCAGCGGCCGCCGTGCCCACGAGCGGGGAGCTGGCCGGGCCGCGGCCGCCGATGCCACCGCCCCTTCCGCCCGGGCGTGGAGGTAGCCGATGGTGATCCCCGGCGGCAGGGCACCACTGCCCGGCACTGGCAGGCGGAGGTATCCGCGGTCCGCCGCTACCCCGGCCGCCCCAGCCCGGCTGGCCTGGCCGAGCTTGCCGAGGATGTGCTCGACGTGCGTGGACACGGTCCGGCTGCTGGTGTGCAGCCGGCCCGCGATGTCGGTGTTGCTCAGGCCGCAGGCCATGAGGGTGAGGACATCGAGCTCCCGCGGCGTCAGGCCCGCGGGCAGCTCCGTCGGTGTGACGGTGACGAGGACGGCCTGCCCATGCGAATCCGGCGGCGTCCGGTCCAGGTCAACGCGCACCCACCGTCCCGGGGAGTGCTGCCAGAAGAAGCGGACCTGGAAGGTCGCGGACTCGGCGTGGGCCAGGGCGTAGTCAACCAGCGGGGGGGTGGCCCCGAGGAACGCGGCTGCGCCCGGCGGCCGGAGTTCCTCCATGGAGCCGTCTGGGTAGACGAAGGCCGCGAGCGGGTGAGCCGGGGGCGGTACAGCGCCCCCGCCCTGCCCGGCGGTTTGCCCACCGCCTGGGTTCTGCCGGGTCAACGCCCGTCCTCTGCCTGGCGCATATCGTCAAACCCGCCCGATCTCGAAATCGGTCATCGGATGGATTTCCGCTGACTGTAACCCAGAGCAAGAACCTGATCAATCAGCGGCCCGGAGCCCGGTCGGGGTCGGCGAGACGTTCACCGAGGATCGTGAACGCGCAGACCGTGATCACGATGAGGATCCCGGCGTACAGCGACTGCTGCGGGTGGCCGGCGAGGATCGCCGGCTCCCCGCTGGCCACCATCACGCCCCAGTCCGCGGATGGCGGCTGCACGCCGAGCCCCAGGAAGGAGATCGCCGCCAGGTCGACCATCACATAGCCGAACGAGACGGTTGCCTGGGCGATGATGAGCGGCGCGAGGTTCGGCAGGAGGTGGCGCCGGCAGATCTCGAAGCCCGAGAACCCGTGCACCCGCAACGCGTCAACGTAGGGCAGCTCGCGCTCGCGGAGAGCCGCGGCGCGGGTGACGCGGGCGATGTACGGCAGGTGCGCGAGGCCGAGGGCCACGATCGCCGCCGGCAGTCCCGCCCCGAACATGGCGATCGCGAGGATGGCCAGCAGGACCCCGGGGAACGCGAACAGCAGATCGAGGAAGCGGGATGCCGTCGCGTCCACCGGTCCCTTGCGCCAGGCCGACGCGATGGCCAGCGGCACCGCCAGCGAGACGGACAGCAGGACGACCAGCAGCGGCCCGAGCAGGCTGGTGCGCGAGCCGACGATCAGCCGCGAGAGCAGGTCGCGGCCGGTGTCATCGGTTCCCAGCGGGTGCGCGGGTGACGGGCCGGCG
>WNGO01013152.1_pt1 | contig 10079 bp, 6 predicted proteins | sample 5400511 | NCBI WGS metagenome assembly WNGO01 (sample SAMN13153380, study PRJNA577476) | soil metagenome | isolation source: 20 cm soil or saprolite under Garry oak tree replicate 2 | place: USA:California | collected 2016-06-15
ACTGAAAATGTGCCGCCCGATGTCTTCGCCGCGGGAAATCCGTGTCGGGTTTTGCGGCCGCGATGAGCACGCGCGTTCCGGTTTCCGTCATCGTTCCAATCAAAAATGAAGCGGCGAATCTGCCGCGCTGCCTTGCCTCTGTGAAATGGGCGGACGAAATTTTGGTGGTCGATTCCGAGAGCACCGATGGTTCGATCGCGATCGCCCAACAGCACGGCGCCAAAGTGGTGCAGTTCGAATTCAATGGTATCTGGCCGAAGAAAAAGAATTGGGCACTCGAGAACCTGCAGTTTCGCAACGAATGGGTTTTTGTTCTCGATGCCGACGAAGTTTTGCCGCCGGCGGCGGAAGCGGAATTTGCCCAAGCAATCTCCGGAGCGGGTGATATTTTCGGCTACTGGATCAATCGTCGTTTTATGTTCATGGGACGTTGGCTGCGGCATGCCTACTACCCAAATTGGAATCTGCGCCTTTTTCGACACGCGTTCGGCCGTTATGAAAAACTAACCGATGCGCCAACCAACAGCGGTGACAACGAAGTTCATGAGCACGTCCTCCTGAATGGAGGCACCGCTAAGCTAAAAGTTGAGATCGATCATTATGCTTTTCCGTCGATCGATGTTTTCGTCGAAAAACATAATCGCTATTCCAATTGGGAAGCGCGAGTCGCCGCCGATACATTTCTTGATTCCAGCTCAAAGAAAATCAGCAGCCGGACGGTCGACCGGCGCCGAAAACTGAAAACCCTTTCGCAGCACCTGCCATTTCGCCCATTGCTGCGATTTCTCTACGTTTACGTGTGGCAAAAGGGTTTTCTCGATGGCGCGGAAGGCTATTACTTTGCGCGGCTGCACGGCTTCTATGAATTTCTCTCGGTGGCGAAAACGCGCGAACTGCTGAAGCAAAAGATCTGAGAAGCTATCGCGCCGCGTAGACTGTAACGCGTCTTGGGAGTGGCATTGCGAGCGAGTCTGGGGAGCGCACGCGCCTCGCGTGCTCATTGCGGCGCCTCGCCGCAATGCTTCTGGGAAGAGGAAAAAGTTCGCGATGGCGAGGGCGCCATCGCCAACACGCGAGGCGCGTGCGCTCCCCAGAGAAACATCGGGCGGCCGCTTGGGGCTAGTACGCGGTCTGCGGCGGCAGGAACAGTTGCGCAACCGTCCTCAGGATAATTCCGATCTCCAGCGAAAGGTTCCAGTTCTCCAAGTACTCAAGATCGCACGCAACGCGATTTTGAATGTCGGAATTATCTCGCGCTTCGCCGCGAAAACCGCGCACCTGAGCCAGCCCGGTAATTCCCGGCTTAACGAAAGCGCGGACATGGTAGCCTGCCATTATTTTCGCAAATTCGGCGTTATGCTCGAGCAAATGCGGGCGCGGACCGACGATACTCATCTCGCCGCGCAGCACATTCCAGAATTGCGGAATTTCATCGATACTGAACTTCCGGAAAAATCGCCCGAGTGGATAAACGCGATCGTCGCGCCCGCTCGCCTGGTGCGCGATCTGTTCGTCGCCCGGACGCATCGTGCGAAATTTGTAAATGGTGAATCGGCGATTTTGAATTCCGGCACGCACTTGCTTATGGAAAAGCGGGCCGGGGGATTGCAGCCGTTGCGTGATCCAGATGATGATCGCCACCACTGGAAACACCACGGCCAGGACGAACCCGGAAACGATGAGATCAATCGCGCGTTTGACGAAACGATTGAGCGGATTCTCCAGCGGTTCTTCGCGCAAGGCCATAAAACGAAATCCGCCGTCCTCGAAGTGGACCACGGGATGACGCAGCGTTTCCTCCAGGTCGCTGAGGATGATTAGACGTACCCCGAGTCGGTCGCATGCATCGATGATTACGCGATCGGAATTGGTTCTGGGGAATTCCAACAGGATCACTTGCGTCGCGCCGCATTCGTGCACGATTCGATCGAAATCTCCGAACTGACCGAGAATCGGCAGATCGCCCGCTTGCTCGAATGTTTCCTGGCTAATCAGTCCGGCGGTGTGCAAGCCAATCTCGGATTTCTGTCGCAGCCAGTTACGCAGTTGCGCCGCTCGTGCCGGTGAACCAACCAACAAGGTTTTCTCCCGGCGAATTCCCTTAAAAAACCGGCGGGCCAGAAAGGGGGGCAGATAGTGATGTGAGAAAAGTAACGCCAGGTAAAAACAAGGCACGAAATTGAAAAGGAAAACGCGCGAGATAAAACCGTCCTTGGTCGCGATCAGGTAAATGACGAGCGTCCCGATACTGGCGACCGTCTGCCGCAGACTGACACGATGTTCCCGCAGCAGGTCGGTTTGCAGCGGATAATCGCGCGAGCTGTCGCGCCCCAGATATTCCAAGGTCAACCCCAGCACAAGCAACACGCAATAAATGCTGTAGCGGCGCCAGGTCAGTCCCCCGGGTGGGGAATAAAACTTCACCATCACCCAGACCCCAAGCCAGAAGAGTCCGGCCGTGATCCAAATCTGGCAGATTAATAAAAGTCGCCGAAGACCCTCGGAACGCTGGGTGAGCATCACTTAAACCGCCTTGCGTGGCGTGAGACTACGCGATGGCCGTGCTGCTTCAACTCATGCTACACTTCGCGCGGTCGCCTTTTGACCTGAGAAATACGATGGAAGAACCTGCCAGTCACGCCACTCATCATCCCGTGCCGGCGCAATGGGCGCGCAGTGTTTTCCTCGCGTTGCTACCGGTTCTTGCGGTTTTTCTTGGTGGCGCGACCAGCAAATGGGCCGAAGGAATCATCGTTGCTTTCTTTGGCGCGTTCCTGATTTTTCAACCACCGCGCCGCTCCCTCGGCTGGAAAATTAACGCTACCTTTCTGGCCTTTGCTCTTTGCGCGCTGGTGAGTTATTTGCCGCAGTCCTGGTTCTTTACCCCCGATTGGCGGACGGCTCTGACGAACGATTTCGGAATCGCTCTGCCCTCTAGTGTAACCCCGCAGCCGTGGCTGACCGCTGGTTGTTTTGCCAGTCTCGTCGCCGGTCTGTGCTGGCTTTATCGCGTTTCGGCCCAGGAACTCGAGTTGCGCGTGGCTCGTTTTCAATTGCGCCTCTTCGCTGCAGGCGTCGTGGTCATCGCTGCGTTCAGCATTCTGTTTTATCTGACCCAGCACTCGATTCCTTTCTGGAAAAACCCGCGCAATTTCGGCCCTTTCCCCAATCGCAACCAAACGGCCGATCTTTTCGGAGTGACTTCAGTGCTGATACTCGCCGCGGCCCAGGATGACATTCGGCATGGGCGCAAACGCTGGATCCTCTGGACGATCGCGCTGATCATTGTCGTCTCGGCCATCTGTCTCAATTTTTCCCGCGCGGGCGTCATTATTCTCGTGGCTGCGAGCGCAATCTGGATTGCGACCGTCGCGCTTCGGCTCGATACCCCCACGCGCGCCGGCGCCGCCTGCCGTATCTCCTTAGCGGTTTCCTTCCTCCTTCTTCTCGTTAGCGCGCTACTGGTTGCCGGTGGGCAAACGCTGGCCCGTTTTCATCTCCAAAAACTCGCCGGGAGCGATTTCACATCCGATTTTCGCTGGCTCATTTTCCGCGACACCTGGCAATTGATCCGCTCTTCGCCCTGGGTCGGTCTTGGCCTCGGTAATTTCGAAGCCATTTTTGCCATCTTTCGCGATGCTTCTCACGGCAATACCCGGTCTCTCCATCCCGAAAGCGATTGGCTTTGGGTTTGCTCCGAGCTCGGATGGCTGGCACTGCTGCTCATCGTCCTCGGAGCGGTATTGTTAATTCGCCGCGTCGCTCCGCTACAAGTCGGAACCAACCAGCGTTTCCGCCTCGCCGCCTTGATTGGCGCGGTCATGTTTGCCTTGCACGGGCTGATTGATGTTTCGGGGCATCGTGTGGGTACTGCTTATTCCGCAATGTTCTTACTCGGCCTTTCGCTGCATCGCCCAACGCAACTGGAATTGTCTAAAACAATCCCGTGGACGTTTCGGCTCCTCGGAGTCGCGCTTGTTGTGATCGGTCTTTCCTGGACAATTGCCTGGCGCTCGATGGCGATGTTGCCTGGCGGGGTTGGGGTCGACAACGCCAAGCAGCTCGCCATTGTCGCCAGTCGCGGGCTTAATTTTGCCGAGGCAATCAACCTGACTACCCGCGCATTGAATTGGGCGCCGCTCGATTGGGAACTTTATTATCTGCGCGCTACCGCCGAGGTCGGACAACATGAGCCGGCGCAGAAGGCGCTGGATGATTTTCGGCGTGCCCGCTTTCTCGAGCCGAATTCCGAGTCGGTGCCCTTGCAGGAAGGTTTCGTCTGGCTGCCCGTGCGGCCGGACCTTGCTCTGGTTGCATGGCGCGAGGCTCTGCGCCGCGCCGGAGCAGAGCGCAAGGATATTTTTCGCACGATTATGCTTACCGCCAAGCTGCGCGATCCGGCGGCGCGCCAGATTATCAGGCAGCTTGCGTTCAGTGAACATGATCTGGCGCTCGTTTATTTTGCGCAGTTAAACGCCGAAGAATTCCGGCCCGCCTTCAGCAAGTTTTTCGATGCCGATCCGGACTTGGTCGCGATGAAGCCGGAAGAAAAACGCGAGTTTTTCCAACTTTGGGACAGCCGCGGCGACATCAACACGCTTATCGCCGCAGTCAAAAAACATCCCGATTGGTTGCAATTCACCTGGCGCACCGTCGCCAAGTATCGCGGCACCTCCGGCGATTTCCGGGGCGCCTGCGAATTGATGGAAAAATTTGATAGTAACGTTGTTTTCCCGCCGGAAGAAAAAGGCCAGTCAATCGAACAGTTGCGGGAACGAGTTTTCCGCGCCACGAATAATTTTTCTGCGGCCTACACCCTCTATCGCCAGCAAATGAATCGGGGGTTGATCGACGACGCGCTCGCCACCATCCGACATTTTACCGTGACTAGAAAGCCGCCAGCTTATTTCCACTTATTGGAAGCTCAAGCCTGGGCGGCAAAAGGGAACTGGGAACGTTCCTGGAATGCCTGGCAGGCCTTTGAAAAGGCGAAAGCTCCGAATCACTAACTGTGCTGTAGTTCTCGTCGTACGTGTTTAGCGTTGCCCTGCTGTATCCCATTTCATCAATACCTCGCTTGAGCGAGATGCATGGCCGAATCTACTACCACAACCGCTTCAGCGGTTTACTCCTTCACGAAACAAGAAACCGCTGAAGCGGTTGGGCCTCTCTCAGGCGTCGATAACACCCAGTAATGAGAGGGTCGACGCTAAGGTAGTTATCGTCGTCACTATTGTGACAGGTTAGGAGATTGAAATCGCATAGGTAATGAACCCGCAAATAACGGTCATAACCACCATCGCGGTGATAAAAACAACGTCGGCCGTGCGCTCAATTAGATGCCTCCGCCGAAAACTGCGGGCCCGCAGGGCCGCGTAGGAAAGGAGACATGACGTAAGAAACAACAGAGCGTCGCTTGCGAGGAAGTCGTCCGCCAGGGTATCGGCCTTGCCGAGTGTGATAACGACGCGGATCAGACCGATGACCGTAAGGCAAACGATCAGACCGATGACCGTAAGGCAAACACCAACCATCGCCGATGAGACGGTGAAAATGTGAATGCAAATGTCTTCTTCCAGCTTTGTTTTGTCATTGCCGTTTTCGCCCATTCCACCTTCGACAGCTAAGTTCACTCCGCGTTGCTTGAAAAATTGCCGCGTCGTATTTGAGAAAGAGCGCGCTTAAAGTGGTAGGGACGCATCTCCGAGGCGTCCCATACTTGGTTTTTTATTTGGGACGCCTCGGAGAGCCATCCCTGCGAAAGGACGGCGGACCTTACGCGATTTACTTTGCTAGCGCGGCCTGGGCGGCCGCCAGACGCGCAATGGGGACGCGGAATGGACTGCAACTGACGTAGTCGAGCCCGAGCCGGTGACAGAATTTCACTGAATCGGGATCGCCACCGTGTTCGCCGCAAATGCCTAGCTTGATTTTCGGCCGTGTCTTGCGGCCCTTCTCGATCGCGATCTGCATCAACTGGCCGACGCCGTCTTGATCGATGGTGGCAAATGGATTGCGTTTCACGATCTCCAACTCGGCGTAATGCGGCAAAAATGATCCGCTGTCATCGCGGCTCATCCCAAGCGCAGTTTGGGTAAGATCATTTGTGCCGAAACTGAAGAACTCTGCTGTTTCCGCGATCTCGTCTGCGGTCAAAGCACCGCGCGGCACTTCAATCATTGTCCCGACCAAATAACTGAATTTCACTTTTTTCGCCGCCTGCACGTCCTGCGCGACGCGACGCACGATCTCCACTTGCAATTCGAGTTCTCTCTTAAAACCGACCAGTGGGATCATTACTTCCGGATGCACCTTGGTTCCACTCTTTTGCACCTCCGCTGCCGCTTCGAAAATCGCGTGCGCCTGCATTTCAGTTACTTCCGGAAATGAAATTCCGAGACGGCAACCGCGATGGCCGAGCATCGGATTTTGTTCATGCAATTCGTGGACACGCCGGGCGATCTCCTCCTGGCTGACACCGATTTTCTCCGCCAGTGCGCTTTGGGCAGCGTGATCTTGCGGGAGAAATTCGTGCAGTGGCGGATCAAGCAAACGAATCGTTGCGGGTTTTCCTTTGAGCGCTTTGAAAATACCAACGAAATCGCTTTTTTGATACGGCAGCAATTTGGCGAGAGCTTTTTGCCGATCGTCCGCTTTACGCGCCAAAATCATTTCCCGCATGGCATCGATGCGGTCGCCCTCAAAAAACATGTGTTCGGTGCGGCAAAGCCCGATGCCGCTGGCGCCGAAGGCGACTGCGTTTTCCACCTGTTCCGGTGTATCCGCGTTGGTGCGAACGCTCATGCGCGTGACTTTCGCGCACCAATCCATCAGCTGATTGAAGTTTCGATAAGTCTCACTTCTCTGGGCGATTTTGTCGCCATGAAGCAAACCCTGAATGATTTCCGAAGGAGCATTGCGCAACTGATCCGCGTAAACAGTGCCGCTGGTCCCGTCGATTGAGAGATAATTTTCCCCTTCGCGAAAAATGGCGCCGTTCACAGACATCGTTTTCGCGCGATAATTGATGTTCAATGCAGATGCGCCGCAAATGCACACTTTGCCCATCTGCCGCGCGACCAAGGCTGCGTGGGAGCTTACGCCGCCGCGCGCGGTCAGAATTCCTTCCGCTGCGATCATGCCACGCAAATCCTCGGGTGACGTCTCGACCCGCACGAGCAACACTTTCTCACCTTTGTGCGCGGCAGCTGCAGCACGATCGGCGTTAAAATAAACTCTGCCTGTAGCCGCGCCCGGTCCCGCCGGAAGTCCGCTCGCAATCGCCTTCGCGCTCTTCAGCGCGGCGCGGTCGAATACCGGCGCCAGGACCTGATCGAGCTGATCGGCGGGCACCCGTGCGATCGCGGTTTTCCATTCGATCAATTTTTCGCGGACCATGTCGCAGGCAAATTTCACTGCCGCCACCCCGGTGCGTTTTCCGTTGCGCGTTTGCAGCATGAAAACTTTGCCGTCTTGAATGGTGAATTCGAAGTCCTGCACGTCTTTGAAATGTGCCTCGAGGACGTGGCGGATCCGCTCCAACTCCACCAGCGCGTTCGGCAAATGTTTCTTCAAATCTGCTACCGGCTCCGGCGTGCGGACACCCCCAACCACATCCTCGCCTTGAGCGTTGATGAGGAATTCGCCGTAAAAAACTTTCTCACCGGTGGCTGGATCGCGGGAGAAAGCCACGCCCGATCCGGAATTGACGCCGGTATTGCCGAAAACCATGGCCTGCACGTTTACCGCCGTGCCCCATTCCTGGGGAATGTTGTATTTCCGGCGGTAAACGATGGCGCGATCGTTCATCCATGAACCGAACACGGCCCCAATCGATCCTTGCAGTTGCGCCCACGGATCGTTCGGAAATTGCTTTCCGGTGCGTTCTTTCACCAATTTTTTGAAACGTGCGACCAGCTCTTTCAAATCGCTGACGCTCAGCTTGGTATCGTCAATGTCTGTGTGATGGCGCTCGTGCTTGAGCTCGTGGATCACCGTCTCGAAAGGCTCGTGATCTTCCTCCGGGCGCTTTTGCACACCCATCACGACATCGCCGTACATTTGGATAAAGCGGCGATAACAATCCCAGGCGAAGCGTTCGTTATTGGTGGCCTTTGCGACCGCCAGGACGGTCTCGTCGTTCAATCCGAGATTGAGAATCGTGTCCATCATTCCCGGCATGGAATCGCGCGCCCCGGATCGGACCGCCACCAGCAATGGCATCGCTTTGGTATCACCGAAAGTCGTGCCCATAATTCCTTCCATCCGGCGAATCCCCTCCTCCACTTCTGCCTGCATCGTCCGGGGGTAAGTGCGGGTATGCGCGTAAAAGTATGTGCAGACTTCGGTTGAAATCGTGAAACCCGGTGGGACCGGCAGACCGATCCGTGTCATCTCGGCCAGGTTCGCGCCTTTGCCACCGAGCAGGGGTTTCATCTTTCCGTTCCCGTCGGCCTTACCCTCGCCGAAGTAATAAACAAACTTCGCCGGTTTGGTCTTAGAAGCCGCCTTTCCTTTAGTACGGCGTGAAGCGGAAGATTTTTGAGCCATGAATTCCGAGATGGGTGAACGAGCGCGGCAAAGTAATTCCCCCACTGGACGTGTCAACGCACACAGGCGCTCAGCGCGGTGCGCTAGTCCGAATCGTAAGGAATTTTATGCTGACGCGTGCTGAGTTGCGCCGAGCACGTCCTCAATGGCGGCGGTGAACTCGTTCGTCCCGGTGCTCGGAACGATGATGGTGTTGCGCCGGCCATGCGCTTCCTCGGTGATGCGAAGAAATCTTCCCCGATCGTTCTCGCGGAATTCCACATAGAAGTGCTTCCGCTCGATCTGAACCTCCTTCGCTTCTATAATATTATCCATGTCGGGCGGAGTGTGGCAGGATGCCAGTCATTGGGGAAGAAAAAAATTAGCCTAAATTTCACGGCCCCAAATGGCTAAGATTTGGCCCGCCCACTATTTTCGGCGTCGCCGATGCGTACGATTCTGATCTGGTCGTAAATCAGCGATCGCAAAATCAATTTGTCGCTTAAATTGGTCTACCCGTGCGACATGTGCGCGCAATTTGTCTCCTACCGCGAAGCTGCGGCGCCTCTGCCGGCCGACTAACCGCCGCTGGGCAGGCGAGAAAATGTAGAAATCGTCGGCTAATGTCGAGACATGGACTAACCCGGTCAGCAAAATCTCCGGCAGCTCAATCAAAAGTCCGTAATTGCGCACGTCAATTACAACTGCGTCGAAGACCTGCGGATCGCGTGCCTCCAGTTGTGACTCGAAGAATTCCAGTTTCTTCATTTTGACCGCATCGATTTCCGCCTCGGCAGCATTGCGTTCGGTCGCGGAAATGTGATCGGCAATAGCCGACAGTTGAGGCACGGCTCGCGAAGTTCGGCGCGCAAGATCGCGCTCGGCCAGTGCGCGATGCACTTCGAGATCAGCATAGCGCCGGATCGGGCTGGTGAAGTGGGTATAGTTCGGTTTCGCGAGGCCATAATGACCCAGTGGCGCAGTAGCGTAACGTGCCCGCTTCAGGCTCTTGAGCAGCCCGATCTTGAGCGGATGCTCTTCGGCCGTTCCCGCAATGGAGGCAAGTAACTTTTGCAACTCAGCGCGGTGCGTCAGATCGCCCACCCTAATTCCGTGTGCCAGAACGAACTCACGAAATTCGCCCAGCCGCTCCGGATCCGGATTTTCGTGCACGCGATAGATCGCTGGAAGCCCGCGGTTTTTTAGTTCCCGCGCCACCGCTTCATTCGCGGCCAGCATGAATTCCTCGATCAATTGGTGCGATTCATCATTCTCAACTCGCTCAAATCGAATCGGTTTTCCTTTTTTATCGACGACGACCTTTACCTCCGGCATGTCGAGATCGAGTGAACCGTACTCGAAACGCTTCTTCCGCAGCAACGCCGCCAGTTTCCACGCGGTATGCAAACGTTCGCCCAGTTCATCGCGAGCCGGACTTTTTAGAATCGCGAACGCTTTCTTATAAGTCAGGCGGTGGGCGCTGCGGATGACGGTTCGAGCAAAACGGCTCTGCCGCATTCGCCCGTTGCGATCGAATTGCAGGAAGACGG
>WNGO01003526.1_pt1 | contig 10077 bp, 7 predicted proteins | sample 5400511 | NCBI WGS metagenome assembly WNGO01 (sample SAMN13153380, study PRJNA577476) | soil metagenome | isolation source: 20 cm soil or saprolite under Garry oak tree replicate 2 | place: USA:California | collected 2016-06-15
GTGAGCGCCGCCACGCGCTTTCACGCGGCGAGCACCATGAAGGTACCGGTGATGATCCAGGTGTTCCGCGATCGCGACGCGGGGACCCTATCGCTCGACGATTCGCTGCTGGTGCATGACTCGTTCCCGTCCATCGTGGACGGGTCACTCTTCGCGGTGGACAAGAAAGACGACTCCGACAGCACATTGTACGAGCTGGTCGGCCGCCGCGTCCCGATGCGGCAGTTGCTCGAGCTGATGGAGACCGTGTCAAGCAACCTCGCCACCAATCTCCTGATCGAGCGCGTGGGCGCGGCGCGCGCCAACGCTACGGCGCACGCGCTGGGCGCGGATTCCATCCTGGTGCTGCGCGGCGTGGAGGACGGCCTGGCCTATCGCGCGGGACGCAACAACACCACCACGGCGCGCGACCTCGGCGTGCTCCTCGCGGCGATCGCGCAGAACCGCGCCGCGAGCCCCGCCGCGTGCGCCGAGATGCTGGCGATCCTCGGGCGCCAGCATTTCAAGGAAGGGATCCCCGCGGGCGTGCCGTCCGATGCGACCGTGTATCACAAGACAGGTTGGGTGGGGCAGCTGGTGTATCACGATGCGGCGATCGTGCAGCGCGCCGACCCGAAAGGACGCGGCCGGCGCCGCTACGTGCTGGTGGTGCTGACGGGCGGGATCCAGCAGGACACGGTCGCGTACGATCTAGTGGCCGACGTATCGCGGCTGGTGTACGCCGCGGGAGCGCACTGATGGCGCAGTGGAATACCGCTGCTCGCCGCGAGCCGCTCGATCCGGCCGACATCCTCGCCGGCGCGTGGACCCTCAAGCGCCTGGTGAGCCGCTACAAGTTCGCGAATACGGCATTCGACGATCTGCCGGCGGTGGTGTTGCGGTCGGGGGACGACGCGACCGTTGTGACCGCGGCGACGCTCGAGTTCGAGCGCACCGGCCGCTTCGCCGAGCGGACCCGGTTGCAGCGCATCGCGGAAGGGATGGAGACGGCGTATACGCTGGAGCGGCACGGCGTCTACTCCATGGCCCCAGGCGATGCGCTCAGCTACACCGTGACACTCACGTATGCGGATACGGGTGAGACGGTGGGTGCGGTCGCCAACGTGGACGGGCGCGGGGCGGTGCTGCTCGTGATCTGGGTGATCGCCGACCCGTTCGCGAAGAACCGGCCCGATGTGCGCTTCGAGTACCACAAGTCGGACGGGGGGTCGCAGCTAAGGTCGGCTTAGGACACTCTCCGCGTCTTCCTTCTCATGAAATCCATCAAAATGAACTGGCCCAACGTCATCGTATTGGTGAAATAAGCCTTTCCTCGGCAAATCGCCGAGACCTTCTTCACGAACTCGACTAGGCTGCGGTCGCGGGCCAGCATGAACGTGTTGATCAGGATGCCGCTGCGGCGGCACAGCGCCACTTCGCGGTACGTCGCCTGCAGAATCTGCGGGTCGAGCCCCATCGAGTTCACATAAATCCGGCCGTCGGGCAGCGTCAGCGCCGACGGCTTGCCGTCGGTGATCATGATGATCTGGCGCATGTCCTTGTTCTGCCCCAGGAGGATGCGCCGCGCCAGCTTCAGGCCCTCGGCCGTGTTGGTGTGATACGGCCCCACCTGGGCGTGCGCCAGGCGCGCCAGCGGGATCTCCTCCGCCGTGTCGTGGAACAGCACCACGCGCAAACTGTCGCCCGCGAACTGCGTGCGGATCAGGTGCGTGAGCGCCAGCGCCACTTTCTTGGCGGGCGTGAAGCGATCCTCGCCGTACAGAATCATCGAGTGCGAGCAGTCGAGCATCAGCACCGTGGCGGATGACGACCGGTAGTCCGCCTGGTGCACCATCAGGTCCTCGTACTCGAGGTTGATGGGCACGCCCAGTCCCTCGCGCTGCAAGGCGTTCGACAGCGTCGCGTTGACGTCGAGGTTGAGGGTGTCGCCGAACTCATACTTCTTGCTCGCGGCCTCGACCTCGACCGACGGCGCCAGGTGCTCGGTCTCGTGCGCGCCGAAGCTCGACTTGCCGATCGATCCGAGTAGATGTTTCAGAGTTTTGTAGCCCAGGAAGTCGATGCCTTTTTCGGTGAGCGAGAACTGCACGTCGCGCGCCGCCTCGCGCGCCATGCCGTCGGGTCCGAACAGCGGCTGCTGCCCGCCCGGCATCTGCGGCGCTTCCTGCACGTTGAGATAGCCCTCGTCGATCAGCTTCTGCACGATCTTGTCGAGCAGCTCGGCGAGCTGGCGCTGGAGATCGGCGTCGCGCGCGGGATCGCCCGTCGATTCACCGCGCAACACCTTGAGCATCTCGGGGGTGAGCTGTCCTGAATCCATCAGGGCCTGGAGGATCGCCTGGCGCAGCGCGTCGAGTGAGCGGTCGGCGTCGTCGCCGAACTCGCCCCAGAACGGGTGCGCGTAGGGCCCGCCCGCGAACCCCGACTGCAACAGGAAGTCGGCGAGTTGATCGAGCAGGCCTTGGAGGTTGATCGTGTCGGCCAGCTCGGGCAGATACTTCGTGTACGTCGTGTACCGCATCGCCCTACCCGAAACGTAGAGGCGCCGCCAGCTTTCCCGCAATGACCGAACCCACCGGACGCTCCGGGCTGGGCGCGCTCGCCCACCGCAACTTCCGGCTCTTCTTCATCGGCCAGGGCATTTCGCTGATTGGAACGTGGATGCAGAACATCGGTGAGGGCTGGCTGGTCCTCACCCTCACCAATTCTCCGTTCTACGTCGGCCTCGTCTCGGCGCTCAGCTCCCTCGGCGTGCTGCTGCTCACGATCTACGCCGGCATCGTCGCCGACCGCACCGACAAGCGCCGCACCATCGTCATCGCCCAGGTGCTGTTCATGCTGGAGGCGTTCGCCGTCGCCATCCTGGTATGGACCGGCGTGGTGAAAGTGTGGCACGTGATGACGCTCGCCACGCTGCTGGGCGTCGCCAGCGCGTTCGACATCCCCACGCGCCAGTCGTTCATCGTTGAGCTGGTGGGCAAGGAAGATCTGATGAACGCGATCGCCCTCAATTCGTCGCTGTTCAACGCGGCGCGGGTGATCGGCCCCGCCATCGCTGGCGCGCTCATCGGCCTGGTGGGCATCGCGTGGTGCTATTTCTTCAACGGCCTGAGCTACATCGCCGTGATCGCCGGGCTGCTGCTGATGCGGCTGCCGCGCTTCGTTCCACGGGAGCGCACCGGCTCGACCTGGACCGGCTTCCGCGAGATCCTGGGCTTCCTGCGCGCCGACCGGCGGCTGCGCACGCTCGTGATTCTCACGGCGACGCTGTCGGTGTTCGGGTTTCCCTACATCACGATGATGCCGGTGTTCGCGCGCAACGTCCTGCACCGCGGCGCGGGCGGGTATGGCATTCTGATCTCCTCGGTGGGCGTGGGGGCGACGATCGGCGCGCTGGGGGTGGCGCTCGGTTCGCGTCGCATCCGCCAGCGTGGCAAGCTGATGTTGATGGGTGGGACGGCCTTCGGCGTGATGCTGATGTTGTTCGCGTCGTCGCGCGCGCTGTGGCTGTCGGTCCTGCTGCTGGGGTTGGCGGGCTGCGCCATGATCGTCAACAACTCGCTCACCAACACGTTGTTGCAGACCGCCGTGCCCGACGAGCTGCGCGGGCGGATTATGGGGTTCTACTCGTTCGTGTTCGTGGGGATGGCGCCGTTCGGCGCGTTTTTCGTGGGGCTGGCGGCCGAGCACGTCGGCGCGCCGCTGGCGGTGGGGGCGGGAGGTCTGGTCTGCGTACTCGGCGTGGCGCTCGCGGCGTGGCGGGTGCCGGAATTACGAGCGGCGTAAGCGCTACTTCCAGCCCCGCCGTTTCACCTCGGTCACGATCAGCTTTGCCGCTCCCTCGAACCCCAACCGCTCGGCGTTGAGCACCAGGTCGTAATTCTCAGGATCGTGGCGCGTGCGGCCGTAATAGGTCCGCACGTACTGGTCGCGCTGGCGGTCGTAGTCGTCCACCACCTTCTCCGCCTTCGCGGGGTCGGCGCCGAGCCGCTCGACCGCGAGTTTCATCCGCCACGGCTTCGAAGCGACGACGTACACGTGCAGCGCGTCGTGCCGCTGTGCCAGCACCGACTGGGCGCCGCGTCCCACCAGCACGACGCGGCCGTGCGCCGCGGCCTCGGCGATCACCCGCTCGGTCATCGTGTGAATCGCCGTCTCCTCGGCCTGCGCCTGGGGCGCGCCGGACGCGGCGATGAACATTTCGGGACTCGCCGTCGCCAACGTGCGCGCCAGGCGTTCGAGCAGCCCCGGCGCGCGCTCCTCCTGCTTCGCCACCTCCGCGGCGGGCACGCCGGCGAGCCGCGCCACCTGATCCACGAACTCGTTGTCCACCACCGTCCACCCCAGATCGAGCGCCACGAGCTGGGCGATGTCGGAGCCGCCCGACGCGTACTGGCGGGTGATGGTGATCAGCGGCGAGGTGGTCATCAGGGGCCGCGCTTCAAGTTTCTCCGCAGGTCGCCGATGTTCAGCACGGGGATCCCGCCTTCGGTCGGCACCAAAATGATCAGGTTGTCCCCTCCCTTCATGTCCCGCAGTATTTCGAGGTACTGCATGGTCAGCGCTTCGGGCGTGAGCGTCTGATTGCGCAGGCGCTGCTGCTCGGCCTGCAGGCGCGCCACTTCGACGCGATGACGCTCGGTTTCGACCTGCTGCTCCTGGGCGATTTTCTGGTTGATCGCCTGGACCACAGCGGCGGGCGGCTGCAGGTCGCGCAGGAAGAACGCCGTCACGGTGGCGATGCGGAACTGGCCGTGACCGCCGCGCGGCGTGGTCACGAGCGCCGAATCCACCAGGTTCTCCATGGTCTGCGCGATCAGCGTGCGCTTGGCGATGTCGTTGATCGAGTACTGCACCATGCCGTCGCGCACGCCCTTGCGGATCGCATTGAGCACGGCGCCGCGGATCTGGTCTTCGTTGCCGATCTCGGTGTAGATGCGGGGCGCCTGCTGCGGGTCGATCTGCCAGCGGATCGACACCTCGATGTGCATCCCCATCTGCTCGGAGGAGAGCGCTTCGATCTCTTCGACCTGGGCGCCGGCCTCTGGCCATTGCTCTTCACGCGACGAATAGCGCTCCACCGATGCCCACGGCGGCACGATGTGGATGCCGGCGAGCAGCGGCTGCGTGGTCACGGTGCCGAACGCGTGCTGCACGCCGACCTCGCCGGGGTTCATCACGACGGCGGTAGCGCCGACGATGACGAGCACGCCCACGACCGCCAGGCCGAGCGACGCGATCTTGACGATACCGCCCACGGGGCGGCCTGAGTCGGTCTTGATGAAGGAGGCGGCGAGGCGCACGAAAAACGCCGCGACCAGCAGGATGATGCCGAAGATGAGCTCGCCCATAGGTGCTCCGGAGAGGGACGGGCGGAAGCTACGCGGGTGGAGAACCCGCGGCTATGAGAAGAGGTTCGGCCCTCCCGGTCCCGGCTTGCCGTAACCCGACGGTCCCTTGGGCTCGGGGCGCGCCCGCGTGTACCCCAGCTCTTCGGAGCGCGAAATCTTCTTCTCGGCCACGAGTCCTTCCAGCACCAGCTCGCAGGCCGAGACCATGGTGGCCGGGTCCTTCGGCGGCGCGAGCCCCACCTGCGTCACCAGGTCGAGCAGCCCGGGGACCACGCTGAAGCCCTTGAGGCAGGCGTCGGAGCGCTCGTCGCTCGAGATCTTCAAGGCGCCGCCCTCGTCGAACCAGTGCACGATGTCGTCGACGTTGGCGCCGCCCACGCGCGCTGCGAACGTGGCGCCCGCGGCGCGCCGGATCAGGTCTTTGGCGATCACCTCGGCGCCCTGCAGCTCACCCTCGTACTCGAGCTCCAGCTTGCCGGTGATCGCCGGCAGCGCCGCGTACACGTCCGACACGCGCGGCACGACGTGCTTCTCCTTGGTGGTCACCGAGCGCCGCTCGGCGTTGGAGACCACGTTCTCGAGCAAGCTGATGGGCAGGCGCTGCGACACGCCGGAGCGCTTGTCCACGCGCTTGTCTTCGCGCGCCTCGAACGCCACGCGCTCCACCATCTCCGCCATGAACTCGGGCACCCGCACCGCACGTGCCGCGCCCCGCTCGAGCCAGGACTCCTGCTTGGTGATCGTGGCGCCCAGCTCGACGGTGTGCGGGTAGTGTGTCACGACCTCCGAGCCGATGCGGTCCTTCAGCGGGGTGATGATCTTGCCGCGCGCCGTGTAATCCTCGGGATTCGCCGTGAACACCAGCGCCACGTCCAGCGGCAGCCGCACGGGGTAGCCTTTGATCTGGACGTCGCCTTCCTGCATGATGTTGAAGAGGCCGACCTGGATCTTGCCTGCGAGGTCCGGCAGCTCGTTGATCGCGAAAATGCCGCGGTTGGCGCGCGGCAGAAGCCCGAAGTGCATCGTCAGCTCGTCGGAGAGCATGTGCCCACCGCGCGCCGCCTTGATGGGGTCCACGTCGCCGATGATGTCGGCGACGGTCACGTCGGGCGTCGCCAGCTTCTCGACGTAGCGCGCATCGCGCGGCAGCCAGGCGATCGGCGCGGCGTCGCCGTGCTCGTTCAGCAGCTCGCGGCCGTACTTGGAGATCGGGGCGAAGGGATTGTCGTTCACCTCGCTGCCCGCCAGGATCGGGATCTCTTCGTCGAGCAGCGTCACGAGCTGGCGCAGCACGCGGCTCTTCGCCTGGCCGCGCAAGCCCAGCAGAATGAAGTTGTGGCGCGACAGGATCGCGTTGACCAGCTGCGGCAGCACCGTGTCTTCGTAGCCCACGATCCCTGCGAAAATCGGTGAGCCGTTCTCGAGCAGGCAGATCAGATTCTCACGCAGCTCGTCCTTCACGGAGCGCTGCGCCCGCGAGGGGGCGGCCCATTCCGTCTGTTTCAATTCGCCCAACGTCGTCGCTTTGCGCATGACGGACGTTAACCAGCGCGCTCGCGGGGTGTAAAGAGTCGAACCGCCGCGACGCCCCACGCCCGCAGATCGACGCCCGCGCGGCGGTCGCCCGCGAGAGTGATGGCGTCGCCGTTCATCTCCACCAGATTGGCGCGCCGCGCCTGCGCGAAGCCGTAGGCCGCGGGCCAGATGCCGATGGTGCGCGATAACCCGGCCACGTCGAGCAGCCGCACGATCGCGCCGTCGCCGTCGTCCGCCGGCTTGGCCGCGACGACCATGGTGCCCTGGTCGGGCAGGATCAACGCGCGGTCCTTGGCGATGAGCGGGCCGCGCGCGGCGTTGTCGTAGGCCTCGCTGACGTACAGCGGATCGCACGCGGCCCAGCCGCGCCGCACCGGCTCCGCCGCGTCGCCCGGCGCGAGCAGCGAGATGCGGAAGCGGCAGCGCCATGCGCCGCCCTGGCTGGCGGCGTAATTGGTGTGCCAGTAGTTGTTCATCGCATAGGCGAACACGGTGCCGTCAGGGATGAGCGTCCCCGGCCACGCGCCCCGGAACACGTCGTTCAGTGTGAGCAGCGGTGTGTCGGGCGCGCTCCACAGCAGACCGTCCTGGCCTTCGGTGAGCCACGCCCAATGCGTGTGGCAGTACCAGTCGCGCGCGCTGGCCGGCTGCTGATCCTTCTCGACCGTCATGCGGCCCAGCGGCACTTCGAGCTGCACCGTGGGATGTGTGAAGGCGAACGGGAAGGCGACATACAGCGCCTCCTTCTCCAACACCGGCGTCTTGGTGATCTCGTTCTCGATGTCGACCCAGGGCAGCGCGTCGTACAGTGTGACCGTGGACGTCGCGGTACCGCAGCCTTCCACCGTACGCGTCGTCACGAGCCGCACGCCGATGCCCGGCAAGCGCTCACGCCGTGTGGCCGTCGCCGCTGCTTGTGTGACGGCGAGCTGTGGCGGCGTGGCGAGCGTGTGGCGGTCGCCGCTCGTCCACAGCGCCGAGCGATCGCCACCGCGCACGTAGACCAGCTGGTTCAGCCCGCCCCAGGAGGACGGCTTGACCCGCTCCTTGCCGTCGGGCCCGCTGAGCGATTGGATCGCGCCCGTGGCGGGGTCGAGGCGGACGCGGAAACCGCCCGCCTGGGCGTCGGTGGCGGCCCCTTCATCAGTGAGCGGCGCGGGCGCGCGGTCACGCTCGGCGAGGGCGAGGTAGCCCAGACCGGGGACGTCGGAGACCACCACCAGGGCGTCGCCGTCAGGCAGATCCACGGCGGGTAGGTCCGTGCCGCTCCATGCGAAGGCTTTGCCGGCGCCGCCCGGCACGCGGGCCACGTCGCTGCGGGTCCAGGTCGACGCATTGAACACGATGCGCCCCCGGCCTTGATCCGTGCCGCGCCCGAGGCGCAGCAGCCCTTCCTTCAGGTGCTGGGCGGCGGCCGCGGCGGCGCCCTCGACGAAGCGCCGCTTGTAGGCCCATTGCTCGACCGTCGCGCGCGCCTCGGGCTGCGACACGCTCTCGGAAGCGCCCCAGGTGTGCTCGCCGAAGAGCAGCAGGTCGCGCCACATCGCCTGGGTGTCGGCGCTATCCCTTTCCTGGGGCTCGAGCCGGTCGGCCCACAGCTCGACCAGGTCCGCGGCGCGGGCGGCCAGCTGGGCGCGGCGAAACAGCGCCAGCTCGCGCGCCGTGGACGCGGCGCCGTCTTCCCAGTAGAGGCCGGTGTCGCCTTTGCGCACGGGGATCTGCGTGCCCCAGCGCCGCTCCACATCGCGAAAGAAATCCTCGGCGCGCGCGGGCGCGATGCGGGGGAAGGCATAGCGGTGATTGAACTCTTCGACGTTGGCGATCATCTGCTCGTCGGTCAGCGCGTTGTCCCACTGCGCACCGTACAGCAGGGCCACGTCGTACGGCCACGCCGGTGAGAGAAACACCGGGTTGGTGAGCAACCAGTCGGACAGGCGCCGGCCCATCTCGGCCGGACCCACGTCGAAGCCGAAGCGCAGGCCGTCGCCGTAGTGGTAGTTCCGCCAATGCAGCACGCGGCTGCCGTCGGGCGACTCCCACCAATAGAGTTGCGGATAGGTGGTCCACGGGCCGGTGAGCCCGTAGGCCTTGCCCTCGGATTCGGGCAGCAGCGGCAGCGCACGCTCGGGATTGGGGCCCGAGGCGAGGTACTTCACGCCGCTCGCGGCGAGCACCATCGGGAAGGTGAGTGCCTGCCCGGGCACGTCGGTGATCTGCGCGGCGGCGTACGTCAGGCCGCGCTGGCGCGCCAGCAACCCCGCGGGCCAGACCATGCGGGCGAACGTCTCGTGGTCGAGAATCCCCGTCAGCATGTTGGCGAACAGGGCGTGGAAGCCGATCTTGCCGTCGCGGATCGCCTGGAGCAGCGCGTCCGCCGCCTGCGGCGAGCGGTTCTCGACGTACGAGATCACCTGCAGCGCGCACTCGGCCGACCAGCGGGCCCCGGGATGTGTCGCGAGCCGCGCCACAGCCGCATCGAGATTCTGGCGATGAATCTCGAGGCAACGCTCCTGCACGTCCGTGTAGCCGACGTCGGTGTGATTCGTGGCGAGCCAGTACAGCGTCCAACGGCGCGGCGGTGTGAGGCGCACGTTGGTGCGCAGCAGCCGCTGCTTGCCCACCTCCAGGTCCACGCGATAGCCCGTGGGCTCCGAGAGGGGCAGCCATACTTCTCCCTGTAGCACCAGCCCCTCACCCGCCGGCAGCAAGCCGGCGCTGCCGGCCAACGCGCCGTGGCGATCGGTCACCGTCGCGCGGGCCGCCGGAGCGTCGAGCCCCGACACGGTGATGCGGACCAGGTTCTTGCGGCCGTCGGGCTGTTGGTAGAGCGCCGTGGGCTGCGCCTGAAGCAGCGGTGGGGTGCCTGCCGCCATCGCCGCCCGCGCCGACGCGGGCAGAGTCGCGAGCCAGCCGAGGAACGAGCGGCGGTCGGTCATGCCGGAAAGGTCACCAGTGCCCTGTGTTTCGGGCAATGCTCGGGTTACACTTGACTCCCCGGGGGTGGTCGCTAGGTTTTCCCCCGCTTACCCGGGTCCCCAACCATACTCAGGAGCATGCATGAAGCGTCTCGCACTCGTCGTTGCCCTGGTCGCATTCGCGGGCTGCAAGAAGGCAGAGCAGCCGGCCGCGGCAGCCGACAGCACCCACATGATGATGGGTGACAGCAGCAAGATGATGTCGGACTCGTCGA
>WNGO01003527.1_pt1 | contig 10077 bp, 8 predicted proteins | sample 5400511 | NCBI WGS metagenome assembly WNGO01 (sample SAMN13153380, study PRJNA577476) | soil metagenome | isolation source: 20 cm soil or saprolite under Garry oak tree replicate 2 | place: USA:California | collected 2016-06-15
TTCGACACACTAATCGCGCAGCTCAGCGAGCCGGAACTCGAATCTGTACTGGCGCATGAAATTGGCCATTACAAAAAGCGCCACGTAGTGAAATTGCTCGGATTTTCCATCGCTGGCGTATTTGCAGCGTTCGCCGCGATCGCGTGGCTGGCGCGTCAGGAATGGTTCTATCGCGCGTTTGGGTTCGAGTATCAGCCAGGCTTTGGCGTCGTGAATATCGCGCTCGCGATGTTGCTATTCGGATTGCTGGCGGGGACGATCAGCTTCTGGCTTTCGCCGTTCATTCACGTCTGGTCGCGCCGTTTCGAATATCAGGCAGATGCATTCGCGCGTGAGACAATGGGAGAGGCGCAGTCATTGATTCAAGCGCTGCGCAAATTGAACGAAAAAAATCTAAGCAACCTGATGCCGCACCCGCTCTACAGCGGTTTCTATTATTCGCATCCGACATTACTCGAACGGGAGCGCACACTGTGTAGCAGTTGACAGACGCATGAATATTTCGCGGTATGCCAAGTGAACAAGATCGGCGCTCGCCGCGGCGAGCGCCGCTACAACGTGCGCTGTTGTAACATGTCGAGAATCATCGTTGTTGGCGCAGGGATTAACGGCGTCACCGCCGCAATCGAATTAAAGAAGCGCGGGCACGATGTCGTTCTCGTTGATCCCGGGCCGTTGCCGCATTCGCTTGCAGCATCAACCGACATTAGCAAAGCAGTTCGTGCCGCCTACGGCGCAGACGAAGAGTACACCGAATTAGCCGAACGCTCGATCAAAATCTGGCACGAATGGAACCAAGAATTCGGTACACAGCTTTACCACGAAGTTGGCGTGATGTTCGTGCGCCAGCGGGAACTAAAGCCGGGCGATTTCGAGTATGAGAGTTTCAAAACGTTGGAACATCGCGGACACAAAGTCGAGCGGATCAACTCAGCGCGATCCTGGAAACGTTTCCCGGCATGGAATCCGGAACTTTATCTGGATGGGGTTCTGGAGTTGGAGGCTGGCTACGCTGAGAGCGGTCGCGTTGTTGCAACATTAATTCGCCGCGCCAAATCGCTGGGCATTGAATTACTTGAGGGCGCCAGATTTTCCAAGTTGGATGAGAGAGATCACGGCGTCAGCGGAATCGTGCTGGGTACCGGAGAAGGGATTGCCAGCGATCTTGTTGTCATGACGGTTGGCGCGTGGACGCCGTATCTGCTGCCTTTTACAAAAAAGTTCTTTCGTGCCAGGGGCCAGCCCGTCTTTCACCTGCAGCCTCGGCAACCCGAACTGTTCGCGCCCGAATGTTTCCCGGTTTTCGGCGCAGACATTACAACCACCGGTTACTACGGATTTCCAATCAATCGCGATGGCGTGATAAAGATCGCAAATCACGGTCCGGGCCGCGAGATGTCGCCGGAATCTCCGAAACGCGCTGTCACTCCCGAGGATGAAAAGAATCTGCGTGAGTTTCTATCATCCACGTTCCCGGCGCTGGCAGACGCACCGATTGTTTACTCTCGGGTCTGCATGTATTGCGATACGCATGATGGGAATTTTTGGATCGCACGCGATCCGGACCGCCGGGGATTAATAATTGCTGCGGGTGATTGTGGCCATGGATTTAAGTTTGCGCCGGTGCTCGGCGAAATCATCGCCGACGCTGTCGAGGAAAAGTCGAATCCGATTCTGCAAAAATTTCCTTGGCGGCCAGAGGTGCGCGTGGGAAGCGGGACAGACGTAGCACGGTTTAATCCGCAAACGCCCAGCACTGAACGGCGAACATCCAACTTCGAAATCAGAGGCAGTTAGGAAATCGCCTTTCGCTGGGAGGCTGTCTCCCTCTTTGGCTGGCGTTTGATTAGAGTGATCTGCTTAATCCGCGCCGAGTCGGATGGACTCCAAGTCGCAACGTCGGGATCATCTTTAAAGGCGTTGTGGACGAGACGCCGCTCATAAGAATTCATCGGTTCAAGCTGAAGGGCACGGCCCGTGATGCGCACGCGGTCAGCCAATTCTCGCACTCGTTGCACAATGCGATCTTCGCGCATGGAGCGGTAGTGCTCGCAGTCGACGATGACTTTCTCAGCGTCTTTGTCCCTGGCTTGGAGCAGCCGATTAAGCAAAAACTGAATGGCTTCGAGCGTCTCGCCATCGCGTCCGATGAGGCGCCGGCTTTCCTCGGTGTAAATTTGCAACGTCGGATTGCCGCCTTCATTCATGGTCTCCTCGATTTGCACAACGAAACCGAGATAACCGAGCATGGTGTCGAGCAGATCTTTCGGCGTCATCATCGCTTTCGTTTTCCGGCAGGCGCAACTTTTTCGAGAGTCGGCATCGGTTGTCGTCTGTTCTGATAAAATTGCAAAATGCTAAAAAGATTTTGTGCAGTGTAATATAATGCCAGAGCTGCGGCAAAATTGTAGCAGATAAATAGAAAGATCAGCGGCATGAACATGGCGATGCGCCGCTGCGTGGGGTCGCCCGTTTTTGGCGTCATCGCCATGAGCCAGACCTGCGTCGCAGCCATGCAGAGCGGAATGATATTAATCGGCCAACCGAGCAGCGGCAGATGCGCCACGGTATCTGGCTGAGAGAGATCTTTTACCCAAAGAAACTTCGCGTTCCGCAATTCCACCGCCTGGCCAAGCATTTTAAAAAGACCAAAGAAGATCGGAATTTGAATCATCATCGGCAAACAACCGCCAACCGGATTAATGCCGTATTGCTTGTAGAGCTTCATCACCTCCTGGTTCATCCGAGTTGGATCATCTTTGTATTTGTCGCGCAGCTCCTGGATTTTTGGCGAGAGCGCAGCCATCTGGCGCATGGAGCGGTTGGCTTTATTTTGGATTGGCCAAAGCGTGAGCTTGATGATCGTGGTGAGGGCCAGAATCGCGAGGCCATAGTCGTGCAGCCAACTGTGCAGCAGGTTCATGAAATTGAGCAGCAACTGGCAGACAATTTTGAACATCCCGAAGTCCATGACCTCGGCCTCATTGTGCGGGAGCTGCGCGAGACGATGATAAAGTTTCGGGCCAGCGTAGATTTCGAAACGCGCGCTGTATGTTTGGCCGGGCTGCAACTGAAATCCTGGCATCCCAAGCGCACCCTTAACGGCTAGTAGTTTTTGGTCCGGCGTGTAATCGATGTCGAAGCGTCGACCCCATACACCGGTGGCCTTCGCAGTGAGCGGCGCCACTAAAGTAGTGAAGAACTGATTGCTTACCGCAACCCACTCCGCGCCGGAGATACTCTCCTGATAATAGGGCCGGGCAGCGCGCTGCCCCACACCCAGAAAACCGCTACTGCTTCCGAACCAGCCGACATCAATTCCCTTCGCTCTGCCATCAATGCACCAGACCAGACGGGTGTACGAAGGATAGTCCTTCGGGTGAATTGGAGCGGCCGACCCAAGCGCTACAAAATAACTACCGCTTTGATATGGCTTGTCTCCCCTGTTCTCGAGGTCAACATCCATTTCAATCACGTAGTTGTCCTTGTTCTCCGGAGATTTTTCGAAGAAGAACTTTTTCCGGATGACGACTTGCTCGGGGGTCGTGTTTTCAAATCGTACAGCAGAATCCGATTCTGGAGATGCTGTAAACTCAGCGAGCGTTGGCGAGGATGGTTGCTCGATGAGTGCACCGATCGGTGCACTCTTATCTGAATTCAAAATAACGGGCTGCCCTTTTTCCGCTACTTGCTTGAGCAGGACCGCTTCCTTAATTCCACCGCCGCGGTTTGTCAGACGCAGCTCGACGTCTGAATTGCGCAGCGTTTCGATCTTCTCGGCGAAGCTCGGAGCCGACTCGCCACTGCTTGGTGTAGCTTCCGCGACGGGAGTCGGCGAAGGCGCGAGAATTGCCGGAGTTGTCGTTGGGGAGCTCTGTCCGGGCGCAACACCGACTCGAGCGGGTCTCGGCGGCGTTTGTTTTACCAGATAGATTTCCCAGACGACGAGTCCGACTACGCAAAGGGCGACGACAATCCAGGCAGTTCGATCCATAAATCGTAAATCGCGCTCGCAGCCTATTCAGCGCGCTTGGTCCGAACCGTAAATCCCGATCCCAAACCTGCTATGCTGGATGCCGGATTTCTCCGTTCCGGTACAGGGTCACAGCCGGAACCACCCCAAGGCTGGCATCGAGCGAGGCGCTTCAATCCGAGCCAGCTTCCGTAAAGAAGGCCATGCGCCTCAACAGCTTCCAAAAAATATGCCGAGCAGGTCGGCGTAAATCGGCAGCCGGAATTAGGACCGCAAAGCAAACGGAGGAACGGCGAGAGCGTCCACTGATAAATGCAAATCAAAAGACGAACTAATCGGAGCATCAAAGCAGAATAGAAGCGCGCTTCGCGAGACGCAACCATTCATGTTCCAGCGCGCGATAGTTCGCGTCCGCGGCATCGCGTCTGGCAACGAGCACAATCCAAAAACCTTCTCGCAATTCGTGCTGATGCTGGCGCACAATCTCTCGCAGACGGCGCCGAACGCGGTTGCGAGCAACTGCGCCTCCGATGCGACGCGAAGCAATAAAGCCTGCTCGGCACGGGCCAGAATTCTCTACCGCCACCACATTGAGCATTAGAAGTTTGCCGCGTCGGGTAAAACCGTCTCGTTTGACGCGCTCGTATTCTGAGGCTTTCATCAGGCGCCGGCTTTTTGGAAAGGAGAAGGAATCTGTTGGCGCCATGTCGTTTTCGATGCTGCTACCAATACGCAGCGCCACTTTCAGAAGTGGCGTAAGTGTACAACAGAAGTCTTCCCCCGGAGGCGACCGGAGGAAGACTTCTCAAGAAAAAGGACTGCCCCAGACTTTACTGACTGGACGGTGACTGGGCCGGAGATTCAGCTGTTGCGGCAGGAGATTCAGTGGTTGTCGCCGGACTGCTTACTCCGGTCGCTGCCGGCGGCGGAGTAGTAGGCGTCGGGGTTGCCGCCGGTTCGGTTGTCTCGGTCTTTTGCTCGCACGCCGCGAGAAGTGCGGCACTGGCCAGAATGCAGATGTATTTTTTCATAGTGCTAGTTCGAAACGGGATATTGCTGTAATTGATTAACCGGAGCAAGGCAGTTTTTGGACGGATTGCGATTATTTTGAGCCCCATGTGCTTGGCACGCGTTTGTTTAGAGTGCAGGCTCGTATTTGAGACCATGCGCCTCGGCTACTGCCTGGCAAGTGAGCCGCCCGTCCCGGGTGTTGATGCCACCAATCAGCGCTGGTTGCTTTTCGCATGCGCCTTCCAAGCCGAAATCGGCGAGTAATTCCACATAGCGATAGGTCACATTGGTAAGGGCCTGTGTAGCAGTGCGCGCGTACGCTGCGGGCATGTTTGCCACGCAATAATGCGTGACGCTTTCCTCGACGTAAACCGGATCGAGATGCGTCGTTGGTCGCGATGTTTCCGCGCAGCCACCCTGGTCAATGGAGATATCTACGAGCACGCTGCCGCGTTTCATTTTGCGTAACATCGCGCGCGTGATCAGCTTTGGCGCTTTCGCTCCCGGCAATAGCACTGCGCCAATCAGCAGGTCGCAATCGGGCATCAACTCCATCAAATTCGCTTCGCTCGAATACAGCGTATGCAAATTGTCCATCGCCAGATCGAGAAAGCGCAAGCGTTCAACATCGATATCGAGAATCGTTACGTCTGCGCGCAGACCTTTTGCCATTCGCATGGCGTTCACCCCCGAGGTCCCACCGCCAACGACGACGACGTTTCCCGGTAAAACTCCCGGCACTCCTCCAAGCAGCACTCCGCTGCCACCATTGTACTTCGCCAGAAAATACGCGCCCATCACCACGGACATCCGTCCCGCGATCTCGCTCATCGGTTCGAGCAACGGCAGGCGGTTGTTTACCTGAATCGTTTCGTACGCAATCCCGGTCACGCCAGATTTCAGCAACGCTTCCGTCAATTCTCTGCTCGCGGCCAGATGCAAATACGTGAAGAGAATCTGGCCTTTACGCAAAAGCGAGAACTCTGCCTTGAGCGGTTCTTTTACTTTCACAATCATGTCGGCGCGCGCGAAAACCTCTTTCGCTGTATCGGCGATCTCTGCACCCGCTTTGACGTATTCTTCGTCGGCATAACCGGAGCCGATTCCGGCATTTTTTTCCACAAGCACCGAATGACCATGACGGATCAGCTGATTCGCAGCCGACGGCAGCAGGGCGACGCGTTGCTCCTGTTCCTTAATTTCTTTCGGGACGCCGATGACCATATGAAAAGTGAGAAGTGATTAGTGAGAAGTGGGCCGTAGAATCAAGCTAAATCACTTCTCAGGTCTCGCCTCCCGCTTCTCATATCAATTCAATGAGGGATCGTCGGGTGCCGCGGCGAGCATTTTGTACCATGGTCCCAAGCTGCGCATAATCTCGAACCAGAGGTTTGGGAGGCGATCAATCTTAAGCAGCGAAGGATTGGCTTTTTGAAGCAGCCACGCTTTCTGCTTCACCTCGGTTTCGAGCTGACCCGCTCCCCAGCCTGCATAACCGACAAACGCGCAAATCGTAACTAACTTTTTCTCGCCAGCCGCGGCGGTGGGTGAATCCAAAGCAACGTTGTGAGTGAGTTTAATTCCATCGCCCTTCCTCCATTCAAACGCGGCAAACATCAGTTGACTTTTTGCAACTGGCCCGCCGAGGAACACAGGCAGGTCCGCGAGGCCCGCCGGTGGTGTTTCCGTCACCAGATCGGCCACTTGTCTGTCGAGCGGACGATTGATAATCACGCCCAGGGCACCTTCGTTCGGGTCATGCTCGGAAATGAAAAGGACGGTGCGGCGGAAATTTGGATCGAGCATGTTGGGATGAGCGACCAGCAACGAACCGGCAAGGCTGCCCGAGGACGGTTCGTCATCCAGGTTACGCATATGAAACTAGAAACCGCGGCGCACGCTCGTGCAACCCCGTCTCGCCTGCGCTTTTCGCCGTCGCCACGCCTCCTGTTCTGACTTATTTGTTGATTTCTTTTCGATGATTGATTTCTTGTGTTTGTCGCGTCGTGACAATGGTGGAAAAGGGGTGGAAATTTTTTTTGTATAAAGTTGTTGCCATCGGCTGGAAGTTCGTTTAGTAGGCTCAAAGTTTTCACGATTGTTCTGGGGGGAACAGCCGCCCTTCACGCCCATCGGGTGTGGGGGGCGGTAATTTTTTGATGGCGAAATCCAATCACGAATGATGAAGTTCTGACGGCAGTCGAAATCCGAATATCAAATCTGATTCCTCAGTCAGCAGTTGTGCTTCGTCATTAATTCGTCATTCGTGCTTCGTCATTCCCGATCAACTCTGGCGCGGACCTCATGGCCACTCGCTTTTACACTGATCGCGCTGTTCATCGCCGCGGTCGTGTTGATCATTTTTTTGCGCCTGGAAAGCTGGCCAACGCGCACGGCGCGGCAAAGCACCACCGAACTCGAGAGACTCGGGAAAGATGTGCGCGCTGCATTCATCGACGTCGCGCATTTGCAGCCACGCATTACCATCAACAACCGCGTCTACATGGAACAAACTACGCCCGTAAGCGAGTTGGTCGTCCTATCAAGACGCATCGAAGTCGAACACGAACTGCTCCATACGTGGGTCGGCAGCTCCAAGCGCGTGAAATTACATGGCACTTTCAACGCCAAAGCCGGATTCGATCTGCAACAGGATCTCTCGATCGATATTCGCCCTGACGAAATTATTGTTCAGCTTCCACATGCTCAAATTCTCAGTGTTGAGCAGGAGCAGGTAGACGTCCTCGAATTTGAAAATGGTCTGTGGAACCGAATTTCCGGGCAGGATCTTCAAAGCGAATTGTCGATCCTGCCTCAGCTAGCCTCAGAAAAAGCGGCAGAAAGCGGCTTGCCCGCTGAAGCAGAGCGTACACTGCAGCGACAACTCGGCGAACGAATTCATCCGTCGCAGCCATTGCATTTGGTTTTCAAAGACGGAAAGAAACGTGAATAGTGCCGAGTGCTCAGTGAACGGTGAACAGCGCTCGATCGGGACACGCACTCTTGACAGCCAATCGCCGATCACTGGTCACTGATCATCTGCCCTTGTTTCATCCGATGCCGTCAAAGAATCGCTTATTTCTCCTGAGCGGGCTGGTCGTGCTCGTGGTGGTTTTAGCGATCGCATTTGCGCCATTTGCCGTTTCCAATGGCATTCGCTTGTGGATCTCGTGGGCCGCAAAGCAGGAAGGCTTCATCGCTACCATCGACCAAATCGATGCGTCATTTCTCCGTCCGGTTGTAATTCGGCAGCTTCACCTGAAAAGCATGCGTGAGAATGCGCTTCGCGTGGATCTAACTGCCACGGACGCGAGCGTTGGTTTGAACTTCAAACACATCCTCCTGCACATGGGCGGCCGCATCATTCACAGCCTTTCCATTCGGGAATTGCGTGTGGAGGTGCACCGCACAAACCCAAACATGCGAGGCATAACCCGGCGCGGCTGGGCGACGTTGCAGCGATTGCTGCCAGAAAATCTGAGCATCGCCAACTCAGAAATACGCGTTGAAAACGGCCCCACATTAATTCTGTTGCGACGCGGCATTTTGTCCGCAAGCGAGACCGAAGCCGGCCGGTTTAGTGCTGCTGAGATCATGATTGCGTCGCCGTGGTTGCGCCAAACTTTTTCGCAATTGCGCGGCGCAACTCACTGGGAAGCCAATCGTCTGACACTGGGCGGACTTACCTTGAGCCGCGGTCTCGACCTGCAGTCCGCCACAGCCGACTTCTCGCGCCTGGGCAAGCAACGTGTGGGAGTGCAGTTCGACGTTGACGTTTTTGGAGGAAAAATTCGCGGGAACATTTCACATGAATGGCGCTCTCAGCATTCCAACTGGAAAATTGCAGGCGGCGCGAGTGACATTTCCATGGGACAAACCTCTGACGCATTCGGGTTCGCCGACCGGGTTGATGGTTTGCTTCATGCTGCCAACTTCACTTTTCGCGGAAACCTCGCTGAGCCGGACCACATAACCGCGTCACTCTGGAGTGAATTGACCGGGCTCACCTGGCGCAATCGCACAGCCGAAGCAATCATGCTCGGCGCCGCGGTTTACAATCGTCAGATTGAGCTTCAACAGCTTTATATTCGACAGAAGAACAACCAGTTGGTCTTAAGCGGCGAGGCCGCATTCCCCACTAACGCCTCCGGCTGGCTTAGTCCGGATTTTCGCGGCAACATTTCTGCATCGATCGATCAGCTTGGTGATTTCGTCGCTCTATTTGGTGCAGACCCTGACGATTTTGCAGGGAAGATCACCATCGAGGGAGCAATGGACACGCGTGATCGGAAATTTGGCGGACATCTCGCGGTTGAGGGGGCCTCTCTCACATTCTTCAAAACCGCTATCGATAGTCTGACAGCGGAGCTGAATCTCAGACCAGCCGAGCTGGAGGTCGAACAGTTGGAGATCAAACGCAAGAACGACTTACTCAGCGGACAAGGCAAAATCGACTTGTCCGGCGCTCACAACTACTCAGGAACACTCGAAGCCCGAGTCGATAATCTCTTCGATTATTTTGCCAGCTTTCGTGCACCTGCCGGAAAAACAGTAAACCGTGTTCCGGTAGATGTTCAGGCTACTGTTAACTCTGGCAAGTGGGATGCCGGCGGCGCCATCCAGGTGCCAAACTCGAGCCCGATCAGTTTCACAGCGAATTTTTCCTTGCCCATTGGAACCGACTGGAACGCCTTCCAGTTGTCTCCGCTCAACGTAACCATCGATTTTCCCTCAGTCTTTCTGGCAAAGGCGCCGCAGCTCTTTCATCCCGCAATTTTCCAAGACGGCATTTTGAGCGGAAGCATTTCTCTTTCTGAAACGTTGCAACACCCGCGCATCGGCGGCGACGTTCAGCTCATAAACGGAAAGTTGTCAGGCGACGGCTGGACTTCTTTTGGCTTTACTGAAGCAGGCAGCCGCATCGCCTTTGCAGGAAATCGAGCGTCAGTGGAGTTTCTTAACGTCGCGACCAAGGACGTGGATCTTTCACTGCGCGGCGAAATTGATTTTGAAGACATCAACGATCTGACGATCAGAATAAGCGGCGCGACACCAATCTTCGATCTGACATCAACGCAGGTCGATTGCGTCAA
>WNGO01003528.1_pt1 | contig 10076 bp, 10 predicted proteins | sample 5400511 | NCBI WGS metagenome assembly WNGO01 (sample SAMN13153380, study PRJNA577476) | soil metagenome | isolation source: 20 cm soil or saprolite under Garry oak tree replicate 2 | place: USA:California | collected 2016-06-15
TCGCAGCGGCGATATTATTGGAATTGTCTCGCGCGACGGAGGCTCAATGCGAGCAACGTCACACGTCGGACTCGCGCTGCGCTCCGGCGACGGCACACTCCACTTCATGCATGCCTCCGCCCCGCACAATTATGGCAAGGTCGTGGTCGATTCGCGATTATCCGCCTACCTTTATCGTTACCGTAGCGACACGGGGATTCTCGTCGCTCGGCCTCTTCGCTAGTCGTCACCGCGTTCGCGAAATTCATCGAGCAGTTTTTCCAGCCGCGCGACAGCTGCTTCGGCATCGGAGCCGTGTGCCTCCAACGTCGCCGTCGCGCCGCAATCGAGGTTCGCCCGCATTACCTCGATAAGACTGCTGGCGGAAAAGCGCTTACCCCCTTTGATGATCCAGATATCGGCGCGAAACGCATTGGCGCGACGAACAAATTCCGCGGCCGGTCGCGCGTGCAGGCCCAGTTCGTTGGTGATTCTGACCTCGCGCCGGATAGTGACCGCTTCTTTATGGCGTTGCAGGCTCATGCCTGGCTCGTACCCCATCGGCGGTGCAGAAACCTTTCGATCGGGGAGAAGAATATTTTATCGGCGAGCAGTCCGATCACGACAATAACGAACATGATCCCGATGACCTGGTCCATTGCGCTCAGCTCCCGACCATAGTGCAGCAACTGACCCAGGCCGAAGCCAGTCAGGATAGTGACGAAGATTTCTGCTGCCATCAGCGAGCGCCAGGCGAAAGCCCAGCCTTGTTTCATCCCGCTGACGATGAACGGCAGCGCAGCCGGAAGAATGACTTTGAACCACATGTGCAATCTCTTCGAACCCATGGTCAGGGCGGCGCGGCGATAAATCGGAGGCACGTTGCGCACGCCGGTGTCTGTCGCGATTACGACCGACCATAACGTTCCCATGACCACGACAAAGAGCATGGCGGCTTCGCTTTGGCCGAACCAGAGCAGCGCCAGCGGCACCCAGCAAACGCTCGGTAAGGTCTGCAGTCCCAGCGCCAACGTCCCTATGGTATCGTGAAATATCTTGGCCCTCGCTGTTAAAAATCCGAGCGGCAATCCACCAAGAATACCGATGAAATAACCAACGAGCAGACGGCGCATGGTGATGACGGTGGCATGGAAGAGGGTGCCGTCGGTCACCGCGTTTTCCAGATATTGCACCACCTGAATTGGCGCGGGCAAAAGGACCGGAGACCAGATTTTGGCGCGAAACGCGCCTTCCCACAGCGCAATCAGGACAGAAAAGAAGACGAGCGAAAAAAGAATGCGTTTCATTCGGCCACGGCGAGTTCGGATCCGCTAAAATTCTTCAACGCTCGCGTAATTCGACTCGCATAACCAGCGAGGTCAACGCTGTTGATATCACGGGGCCTCGGCAAATCGACCGCGAATTCCTCCTGGATCCTTCCCGGATGGGGCGAGAAAAGCAGGACGCGATCGCCAAGACAGGCGGCCTCGCGCACATTGTGAGTGACGAAAACGATCGTTTTCCGCCGCGCTTTCCAAATCTGCTGGAGATCGCCGTAGAGCTGCTCTCGGGTGAGGGCATCTAGCGCAGCGAAAGGCTCGTCCATCAGCAGCACGCGCGGATTCGGGGCCAGCGCGCGAGCAAGGGCGACCCGCTGCTTCATCCCGCCGGAAAGCTCGTGAATATTTGCGTGTTCGAAGCGCGTCAGCCCGACGAGCTCGAGATAATACTTGGCTACATCGTAACGATCTTTACGTGTGAGATTCGGCTTCAGTTTCAGACCAAAGAGCACGTTATCGAGCACGTCGAGCCAGGGAAACAGGGCCGACTCTTGGAACATCACGAGACGCTCCCTTCCAGGTCCAGTCACCGGTTTACCATCGGCAAGAACGGTTCCGCTGTCCGGTTTTTCCAGACCGGCGATGATGTTCAAGAGGGTCGATTTTCCGCAGCCACTCACCCCGACGAGACAGACAAATTCACCTTCTGCTACGCTCAAGCTCACGCGATCGAGCGCGAGCACGTCACCGGCAGTGCCACGAAAGCTTTTCGAAACGTTCTGAATCAGGAGCTTGCTCGGAGAAATGACCGCGAGCTCCTCCGTAACGGAGCCTGTCTTGTGACGCAGCATCAGGGCGTCACGAGCAATTTTGACGTATCAGTGTTTCCTTTCAAAAAACCGGCATCTTTGCCATCCTGTACTGCTTTAGCAATCAGCGCTGGCGCGACTTCCGTCGTAAACTTGATACGTTTCCACGCCTGCGCCACCGCCTCAGGAGCGAAGTCCGCCTTGGTTTCTTCCTTCAATTCCGCAATTAATAACCGCTGCGCTTCGTCGGGATTTTTTTTAATCCAATCCGTCAATTCGGCATTAGCGGCCGCGATTTTTTTGACCAAGTCGCGCTGGCTGTTAAGCAATTTCACAGTGCAGACGAGCCAAGTTGTAATGATATCCTTGTCCTCGAGAAATACCCGCGCTTTCGCTTCCCGTTCCAGTCGCGTCACCCAAGGCTCAACCGTCCAGACCGCGTCGACGTCCCCTTTTTGAAATAAAGGAAGCTGATCCGGATTCGCCGTCGGCAACACGAGCACATCCCCGCCAGTTTGTGTGACTTTGAAGCCTTGGGCTTTCAACCATGCGCGGCACGAAATATCCTGCGTATTACCCAGTTGTGGTGTCGCAATTTTTTTGCCCCGAAAGTCCGCCGCCGCCTTGATTGGAGAATCCGCTTTGACCACGAGCGCTGCGCCGGCATTGGCAGCGCCAGAAATCACGCGAACTTCTTCACTGTTTGATTTAAAATGCGCATTTAAAGCGGGGCCTTGGCCGACGTAGGTAATGTCGAGCGAACCAGCAAACATCGCTTCCATTGCCGAAGGGCCCGCATTGTAGGTGAACCATTGGATCTCGACATTGGGCCCGAGCCGTTGCTCGAACCATCCCTTACCCTGCCGCGAAAGCGCGTGCGCGATGACACCTTGTGCGTGCGTGATATTGGGAAAATGACCAAATCGGATAACGACCTTTTCCTCAGCCGACGCCGTGTGCATCGCCAAAATCGCGCTGGCTAAAACGAGGATCAGTTTTGTTTTCATCAATTTCCCTTTCGGTCGGTGAACTGTCCTGAATTGTCGAACAGGCGGTGGCGTGATGTCAGGCGCATGCGGACCTGGCAAAGGGTAACAGTCAAAATCAAAGGGTTTGTTGACTAAAACATCAACTGTAAGCGCAAAAGGACCTCATCGAATTGATCGTCGCCCAACTGCGGATGCGCCGCCCGAAAGTCCGACCAGGTGTGAACGTAATTAGCCATCAGTTTGATGGCATCGCCGTGGATATAGTAGTTCAGACCGCCCGTGATGGAGTGGATGCCGTCGTTGCCAAACTGTCCCGGGTTTAAGGCTTCCCATTTAACCACCGCCTGCACTTTCTGCGGGAGGAGGAAATAGCTGCCTTGAACATACCAGCCGCTCGGCTCGAAATCGGCAAACCCAGGCGCGACGCCGGCCACGGTGCGACCATCGACATCTTCCTGGAAATATTCGCCGATCAGATCAAATGGACCGATATTCAGCCAGGCATCCAAGCTCCACGCCGTTCTTTCATCGGCACCGGGGAGGGTAAAGGGAGAGAGAGAACCGTCCTTATTGACCAGGAGGGTCAACGTTTGTGAAATATTTGTTCCCTTGTCATCGCGGCTATTGAGAATGTCCGCGCCTAGTTTCAAGCTGGAACTCTGACCGAGCAGTTTGCCTTGCCACGGCAGAAGCTCCAGCCGTCCCACATACATGAAGTTGTTGTTGTCGTTGTTGCTGGTGTTGCGTCCGTTGCCGTTAAAGATTCCCGCGTAGTAAGTCACCAAGTCCTTCTGCTGCGGCCACAAGTTGGTGAACGGTTTGCCCCAGATTTGCACGCCAATCTGCCGCTCCGGTGTGATTGCCCCGGTCGGGAGGCTGCGCTCGATCGTGAAGAGCTTTTGGTCAGGCGTGATCTGTTCCAGACCGAAGGGTGCCTTCCATTGGCCGACTTTGATATTGGCTTCCGCGAACTGGTGCCAGTTAACGAAAATGTCCGTGGCCTCGAAGGCGGTGCGGTTGGAGGAAATGCCATCGCTGTTCTCGAAGTCGCCCTCGATCTTGAAGTCGAATTGCTCGGCGAAATCGCCGATTAAATTGATGCGCGCCCGGCGCAGGCGAAAACGGTCTTTCAACGCATTTAGACCGAAGCGCCCCTCAAAGGCCGAAACATCGCCATCCTCGAAATTCATCTGGATATATCCGCCGAGCGTTAGCTTCAGTTCCGGCCCGGCCTGAAAGACGTAGGCCGGCTTCTTTTCTTCTACGACTACGCTTTTTTCGACATAAGATTTACCATCGAAAGTAACTTCCGTTTTCCTTTTGCCTTCCGCGCCGGGCTGAGGCGCGGAGACAGTCTGCTTCTTCAAGCTGCTGATTTCCTGTTCGAGCACGGCGTTGCGGTTTTGCAATTGCTCAATCGCCCGCTCAAGTCTTGCGATCCGTTCGGATTCGGATTTATCTCCCGATGTTTGGGCGCCCAGCGGCTGCAGCGCGAGGACAACGAGCAACATGACCGCTTCGATCAGGACGAATCTTTTTGTGAGCATTGTTTCTCCTTGGTTGAGTAAGCGTTCGCGTTGCGAAGGCATGCCCAGACCGGTTGGAAATGCTTCCGTCAACGCCCGCGAACGGTCGGAAGCTAGAAAGCGATTGTTACGGACCGATGGCGGTGTTGTTACAATTGCGTGAACTCCGGCACGTGGAGCAGCACGAAGAAATTCTCGCGATGATCGCGAGAACGGCTACGGAGATTTGGGGGTCGGAGTGCTTTGGGCCGGTGACGGCGCCGCCGTCATCGATGGTTGAACAACAGCAGATGCACTCGGAGCAGCGGACGTTGTCTTCGCCGCCGGATTGGGCGACTGCGCCGTCGAAGGCGTACCTGCCGCAGGCGACCCAGTCTGAGCCCCTTCTGCTGCTGCCTGCGTGCGCATCAACTCGCGCCGCAAACTGCTCCCGCCCACGCTTCGCTGCGCGTAAAGAATTGAGAGCACAAAAGTGAGCACGAAGAAAATCCCAGCCAGCCAGCCGGTAACCTTCGTCAGTACGTTCGTGGTTTGGGCGCCGAAAATATTTTCGGTCACGCCGCCGCCGAATGCCGCGCCCAAGCCCTCGCTTTTCGGTCGCTGCATCAAAATGACCAGAACCATTAGCAGCGCCACGAGCATGTTAAAGCCGAGCAAAAGGTTGATCAGGATGCTCATTGAAGCGGCGAATATCCGCAGATTGCGACCGTTGTAAACGGTCAATGCCGCAGCAGCTTAAACTGTAGCAACAATAGAATTCGGCGCCCTTTCGGACTTAATTTCGTTCCAGATCGCGTCCAGTTCTTCCAAGTTCGCCTGGCCCAGCTTTCCGCCTCGCAGCCGCAGTCGCTCTTCCATTTCGCCAAACCGGGCGACGAACTTGTCCGTGGCCGACTGCAGCACACTCTCGGCATCGAGCTTGCATTTGCGCGCCAGATTTACGACCGCGAAAAGCAAATCCCCAATCTCGTCGGCTATTCTTTCCGTCTCGGCTGATTCAATCGCGTCCTTCGTTTCCGAGAGTTCCTCATTCACCTTGGCCAGGACATCGCCCAATTCTTTCCAATCGAAATTCACCCGCGCCGCTTTTTTCTGAGCTTTTTCCGCCCGCATCAGCGCCGGCAGTGCTGCCGGCAAGCTTGCGAAATAATGCCCCTTCTTTTCCTCCTGTTTGATCGCCTCCCATTGCTTAATTACGGCTTCGCTGCCCCGTACCGTGCTCTCGCCGAAAACATGGGGATGTCGTCGGATCAATTTCTCCGTGATCTCGCGTGCGACATCCTCGATGCTAAAGCGGTTTGCTTCAGACGCGATCTGCGCATGCATCGCGACGAGTAAGAGCAAATCGCCGAGTTCCTCACGCAGATTGGCGTCATCTTGGGCGTAGATCGCGCCAGCGATTTCGTACGCTTCCTCCAGTAATGGCGGGACGAGTGAGGCGTTGGTTTGTTCGCGATCCCAAGGGCAGCCATCCGCTCCACGTAATCGCGCTACGATCCCGCACAATTTCTCAAATTCGTTCATTTAAATCCGCCAGAGAGAGCGATGAGCGCCGAATTCAGAAATTTCGCCGGAGGTTTTTTTGCCGACGTAGATCGTAATACCGATAACACTGGCGAAAGTGGCGACAAAAACGAAGGCAACCAACCACGAGGGGATGTGACCGACGCGCAGAGAGTGATAGAACCCAGGCAGATTGTCCATGGCGTGATCTGCGTGCAGGAAAATTTTCGTGATCCAGGCCACCATGATGAGAATGAAAATGAAAACGTAATTTCGTTTCAACCTTCGTCCCACTGCTTCCAGTTTGCTGATTTTGAAAGAGGGTAAAATTAGATCTTCGCAGACCAGCTTCTTCCATTCGCCCTGAAGCATCTGACGATTTTCCATGACCATCGGCACGAGAAAATGCGCTTCGAGCATGCGAACGCGCGCCCGGAAGGCATCATAGAAACGGTATCGCCGCGCCTCGATCCAGAGCATTACCCAGACAATCGCGAGATTGAAAAAGAAAATGATGTGCGGGACATCGCGATTGGAGAAGGCGATGGTGATGATGGCAGTACTGCTGGTGATGGCCCAATTGGTCGTGATGTCGAGTCGCTGCCGCCAAACCATGATCCGCCCGAGTTCGCCGCGATAAAAATGCGACATGGCATTGACGTAACCGGGATCGTAGATACTGCGTTGCAGCGAGATCGTTGTTTCGTCGGTCGCCCCCGGCGCGCTCTTTTCTGTTGCCACGGTTCTTGGGTTAACTGGATAACTGCTCCGCCTGAAATAGCCAATAAATCTCGATGGCCATTGCGCTTGCCGATATTCTAAATGAAAGACAGATCGCGCTACAATTGAAGCCGCGGCGAAAGACAAACGCACTGCGTGAGATGGTTGATCTCTTCGCCCTCAACGAGACCGTGAGCCAGCCGAACCTATTTCTCGGGCAAGTGCTAGCACGCGAAGATACAAGCTCGACTCTGGCTGAGAACGGGGTCGCCTTTCCCCACGCTCGAACTGATCTGGTCGATCGGATCGCGTTGGCCATTGGCCGCAGCCGCGCTGGAATTCTCTGGAATGCGGACGGGGATCGGGCGCACCTGATTTTTCTGATCGCGGTGCCGCAACAACTGGTGAACGACTATTTAATTGTCGTCGGCACACTCGCCCGGATCACAAAAGACGAGGATCGCCGCAATGCCCTCCTGAATGGAGCGACCCCCGCAGAATTTATTGCGACATTGCTCGACGCGCCTTCACTTTGATTCTTTCAAGAGGCGATTGCGTGCCCGGTCGAGCATCCGTCGCTCACTCGGCGTGAGACTGCCGATGCCGGACTGAGCGATCTTGTCCAGAATCGGATCGATTGATTCGTAAACGTCATCTTCTTCGCGCCGGGTGCCTGGCTCTTTCGGGACAATCTTCAATTTGGGCTTCGACTGGAGGCGGCCTTTCACATTTTCCCACCAGACCAATTCGGGTCCAACACCTCGCAGGCGAATGAAAAAGAACGCGGTAGCGATGCTGATCCAGACCACGGCCAGGTCGCTCCAGGCATGGAAAGCGAACAATTGCAGCGTATAAATCGCAGCCAGAATCAGCGCCATCCATTTCGCCGTGATTCGAAGCAGCAATTCCGCTGACGGATAAATTGTGGCGAAAGCGACAAAAATGCCAAAATGCAGCGCGGGCGACCCGGCCAGTCCAGTCCGCTGCGAAAGGCCCCAGAGCGTCAGCATCATAGAAGGAGCAAACAACAGCACCAGATAGAGCATGATGTAGGGCCGTTGCCCGATAAATTTTTCGACCTCTCGGCCGAAGACAAAAAGCATGTACATCTCGATCGCGAACCAAAGCAGCATCGATGGGGAATGGACAAATGCGTAGGTTCCCAGCCGCCAGACCTGCCCGGTGCCTAATACGCGCGCGCTGTCGAAGTCCAGATAATCGAGTACCGCTCGGGCGGGAGACGCAAACAGTAACGCGGCGAGAACCGCCAGGACCACGTGCAGCCCGACAAGGATGGTTGTCACATCGACCGGAAAACGTCCCATCCAGGTGACCGGCTTGTAATCGTCTGAGGTGGTCACCCCGAACATGCAGCAATAAACGGCCACGATTCGCCGGATGCAAGAATTCGTCGGCGCTCGTCTTCGAAAAAATTCTTGGAGAAGCCAGCGAAGCGACGAACATTTCCCAAGCCTCGTCCATGGAAAAACTTGCGCCCGCCATTGCCCCACCGCCCGGGATCGGTGATCGACGACCCAGCAACAAGGCCGTGCTCGATTGGGTGCAATCAGTGGCGCAGTTGACTCAGCCGGAAAACATTTTTTGGTGTGACGGTTCCGAACAGGAAAACGATTTTCTTCTTGGGGAAGCGGGCCAGCTCAACGTCCTGATCAAGCTGAACGAACGAAAACTTCCGCGTTCGTACTTGCATCGGTCCAATGCGAATGATGTCGCGCGAGTCGAGCAGTTCACTTTCATTTGCACGCCGACAAAAGAAGAAGCGGGGCCGACGAACAACTGGACCGAGCCGGCCGAGATGTATCAGAAATTACATCGCTTACTTAAAGGGGCGATGCGCGGCCGCACCATGTTTGTGGTGCCTTACATCATGGGGCCGGCCGATTCGCCCCTGACCAAGGTTGGTTTCGAGTTAACCGACTCGATCTACGTCGTTCTCAGCATGCGCATCATGACGCGTATGGGTAAGGTCGCGTTGGAAAGGCTCGGCGAGAGCACCCGGGCGGAATGGAATCGGGGCGTGCATTCGCTCCTCGATGTCAGCCCGGAACGACGATTTATCGCACACTTCCCCCAGGATAATGCCATCATTTCCGTGGGCTCCGGCTACGGCGGCAACGTGCTGCTCAGCAAAAAATGTCTCGCCCTTCGCATTGGCTCCTATCTGGCCCGGAAACAGGGGTGGATGGCCGAACACATGTTGATCCTCGGCATCGAATCGCCGCAAGGTCAGAAACATTATGTCGCGGCAGCGTTTCCGAGCGCCTGCGGTAAAACCAATTTCGCCATGCTCATTCCTCCAAGCCATTTCGCCGGCTGGAAAGTGACAACCGTTGGTGACGACATCGCCTGGATGCAGATTCGCGATGGCCGTTTATGGGCAGTGAATCCGGAGAACGGCTATTTCGGGGTCGTGCCCGGCACGAGTTATAAATCAAACCCGAACGCGATGCGCTCGATTGAGCACGACACGATTTACACCAACGTTGCGCTCACTGATGACGGCGATGCCTGGTGGGAAGGAAAAGATGGAGCGCCGCCCGCGCACGCAGTCGATTGGCGGGGAAATGACTGGACGCCGGCGTCGAAAGCGAAAGCGGCTCATCCGAACAGCCGTTTCGCCACTCCGATGCGCAATAATCCGGTGCTGGATCCACATGTCGAAGACGGAGATGGCGTTCCTATCAGCGCGATCATTTTTGGCGGCCGGCGCAGCGACACAATGCCGCTTGTCTTCCAGGCGTTCGATTGGGAGCACGGAGTCTATATTGGCGCCACGATGGCCTCGGAGACCACCGCCGCCGCCACTGGCGCAGTTGGACGAGTCCGGCGTGATCCGATGGCGATGCTTCCGTTCTGCGGTTACAACATCGGCAATTATTTCCGGCACTGGTTGGAGATGGGAAAACGTCTCACCAATCCACCGCTAATCTTTCATGTAAATTGGTTCCGGAAGTCGCCTAATGGACAGTTTCTTTGGCCTGGTTTCGGCGAAAACATGCGGGTGTTGAAATGGATCATTGATCGTTCTGAAAACAGTGCGGGCGCTTCCGAGTCGGCCATCGGCTACGTTCCGCGCGCCCGAGATTTGGATCTGAACGAGCTTCCCAGCGTTTCCACTGAACAAATGGCGACCTTGCTCTCGGTAAATGCAGGTGAATGGCGCAATGAGCTCGCTGGTCACGGAAAGTTCTTCGATTCTCTTGGCGGCGTTGTTCCGGGCGAATTGCAGAAACAACGGGAGAAACTGGC
>WNGO01007836.1_pt1 | contig 10076 bp, 6 predicted proteins | sample 5400511 | NCBI WGS metagenome assembly WNGO01 (sample SAMN13153380, study PRJNA577476) | soil metagenome | isolation source: 20 cm soil or saprolite under Garry oak tree replicate 2 | place: USA:California | collected 2016-06-15
TTGGGCTGGTCAGCATCAGCGGCGGACATAAACCAGCCGTGCGTGTGCAAGCAAACCCTACTTCGTTGTTGTCGTACGGAATAAATCTGGACGATCTTCGCACGACGTTGATGCAGTCGACCATCAACCAGGCAAAAGGGAGCTTTGATGGTCCGCATCAGGCTTACCAAATTAACGCGAATGATCAGCTACTAACAAGTAAGGACTACAAGTCGGTAATTGTTGCCTTTAACAACGGCGCGCCCGTGATGTTATCGGACGTCGCACGAGTGGTCGACGATGTTGAAAACACAAAACTTGCGGCGTGGATGAACAAGACGCCGGCTATCATTCTGAACATTCAACGGCAGCCGGGCGCCAACACCATTCAGGTGGTTGACCGCATTAAGCAGCTTTTGCCACAGCTGAAGGCAAGCTTGCCGGCCGGCATCGACGTGTCGGTTCTGACCGACCGCACCACGACAATCCGTGGCTCCATTGCTGATGTGCAGTTCTCGCTGATGCTTACGATCGCACTCGTGGTGATGGCGATCTTTTTGTTCCTGCGAAACTTGCGCGCCACGATCATTCCAAGCGTGGCTGTGCCGCTGTCACTGGTCGGCACACTCGGCGCGATGTATCTGCTCGGCTTTAGCCTCAATAATCTGACGTTAATGGCATTGACCATCGCTACCGGATTCGTGGTCGATGACGCCATTGTGATGATCGAGAACATCTTCCGTTATCTTGAAGAAGGCGAAACGCCGCTGAACGCCGCGCTCAAAGGAGCGAGGCAAATCGGCTTCACGATCATCTCATTAACCGTGTCGTTGATCGCGGTGCTGATTCCTTTGCTTTTTATGGGCGATATTGTTGGCCGGTTGTTCCGCGAGTTCGCGGTCACGCTCAGTGTAACCATTCTGCTGTCGGCGGCGATATCGCTCACGCTTACCCCGATGATGTGCGCGCGGTTGCTTAGGCGGCAATCGGAGCAGAACAGAAGCCGTCTCTACCTCGCCTCGGAGCGTGTGTTCACTCGCATAGTCAACTTCTATGGGCGCACGTTGCAATGGGTGTTGAAGCGGCAAACAGCGACGCTTCTCGTCGCGGTCGCCACGCTCGTGCTGACAATTTTTCTCTACGTGATTGTGCCGAAGGGATTGTTTCCGGTCCAGGATACCGGAATCATTCAGGCCATCTCCCAAGCGCCGCAAACCATTTCCTTCACCGCGATGGCCGAAAAGCAACAGGCCCTGGCGGATGTCGTTCTCAAGGATCCCGCGGTCGAAAGTTTGTCGTCCTTCATAGGTATCGATGGAACTAACACGACCCTGAACAGCGGACGCATGCTAATTAATCTCAAGCCGCTGAATGAACGCAAGATCAGCGCTTCCGACGTGATCCGCCGCTTACAGCCGCAGTTAAACAAAGTGGAAGGCATCACACTGTATATGCAACCGGTGCAGGATTTGACGGTAGAAGACCGCGTTAGCCGGACACAGTTCCAGTACACCCTCGAAGATGCAAATGCTGATGAGTTAAATACCTGGACTAAGAAGTTACTCGACAAGCTACGGACGTTACCGGAGTTGAGCGACATAGCTACCGATCAACAAACACTTGGATCGCAGGCTAAGCTGGTGATCGATCGCGTTACTGCCTCGAGATTGGGCATTACCCCGCAGGCGATTGATAACGTGCTCTACGATGCGTTCGGTCAACGCCAGGTCACAACCCTGTTCACGCAGCTAAACCAGTACCATCTGGTCTTGGAAGCGCAACCGGGGTTCCAGAAAGATCCGGCAAAGCTCAACGAGATCTACGTGAAATCGACTAGCGGCGGCGCCGTGCCGCTAAGTGCTTTTACTCATTTCGAATCAGGCACAGCACCCTTAGCCATCAATCGGCAGGGGCAGTTCCCGTCCGTGACGATTTCCTTCAACCTGGCTCCCGGCGCGGCGCTCGGCCAGGCGGTCGCGGCAATCGAACGCTCGCAAAAGGAACTTGGAATGCCCTTGAGTGTGCAAGCGTCGTTTCAAGGAGCGGCCGCAGCGTTTCAGGCATCATTAAAGAACGAGCTGTGGTTGATCCTCGCAGCGATCGTCACAGTCTACATCGTTCTCGGCGTGCTCTACGAGAGCTACATTCATCCGATCACGATTTTGTCAACGCTACCCTCGGCCGGTGTTGGAGCAATTCTTGCCCTGTTGGTCTGCCGCAGCGACCTGGGAGTCGTCGCCTTGATCGGAATCATTCTGCTTATCGGCATTGTGAAGAAGAATGCGATCATGATGATCGACTTCGCGCTGGAAGGGGAGCGTAAAGAACACAAGAAGCCGTTCGATGCGATTTACGAGGCATGTCTGCTGCGCTTCCGGCCTATCATGATGACCACGTTCGCCGCGCTATTTGGTGGATTACCACTTGCACTCGGCAACGGCATCGGCGCTGAGTTACGCCGCCCACTTGGCATCACTATCGTCGGCGGACTGTTAGTTAGTCAGGTCCTAACACTTTATACTACACCAGTCATCTACCTCTTCTTTGATCGACTGGCCGCGAAATTCTCCCGCTCGCGCGCAGCGGAACGAGGCACGGGCGGCCTTCCTGAGGCTGCGCCCGCATGAACTCGGTTTCGTCAGACGCCAGCCCAGCTCGGACCACCAGCGGGGAAGGCATTTCTGCTCCATTCATTCACCGGCCGATCGCGACGGTATTGCTCACGGCAGCGGTTGCTCTGGCGGGAATCGTAGCCTTTTTGCAACTACCAACTGCGCCTCTGCCACAGGTGGACTTTCCGACGATCAGCGTTTCCGCGACCTTGCCGGGCGCGAGCCCGGACATCATGGCAAGCGCGGTCGCGGCGCCATTGGAACGGCAGTTCGCTCACATCGCGGGCCTCAACGAGATGACATCCGCGAGTTATCTCGGCTCGACGAGCGTTACGCTGCAGTTCGATTTAGGGCGCAACATAGACGGCGCAGCGCGCGATGTACAGGCGGCGATCAACGCTGCGCGCGCTAATCTTCCCTCGAACCTGCCGCAAAACCCGACGTATCGCAAAGTTAACCCCGCTGACGCGCCGATTATGGTGATCGCGCTCACCTCTGACATCTACAGCCGGGGCCAGCTTTACGACGCAGCGTCCACCATCATGCAGCAGCGGCTACTTCAAATTGCAGGTGTTGGTCAGGTAAACATAGGCGGCGGCGCGCTACCAGGCGTGCGCGTGGAGATCAATCCGACCCAACTGAATAACACCGGCCTCAGCCTGGAAGACATCCGAACGATGCTGAGCCAGCAGAACGCGAACATGCCAATAGGGCAGCTTTCCGATGAACGAACGACTGCGGACATCCTGGCTAACGACCAGCTGTTAAAGGCAAAGGAGTATGCGCCGCTGATTGTCGCGTACCAGAATGGAGCGCCGGTAAGGCTATCGGACATCGCCAGCGTGCGCGATTCGGTCGAGAACATTCGCGCCGCCGGTTACCTCAATGGCAAGCCTGCAATTCCGCTGGTCATTTTTCGGCAACCAGGCGCAAACATCATCGACACCGTCGATCGAGTGAAAGCAGCGCTGCCGTCACTCAAAGCCTCGATTCCTGCTGCCATCGACATGCAGATCGTTCTCGATCGCACGCAGACCATTCGCGCATCCGTGTTCGAGGTGGAACGCACGCTTATTATCGCCATTCTGCTGGTCGTCCTGGTCGTTTTTCTCTTTCTGCGAAACGGGGGCGCAACGCTGATTCCGGCAGTGGTTGTTCCGACATCGCTTATCGGCACGTTCGGCGTGATGTATTTGCTCGGTTACAGTCTCGACAATCTTTCGTTGATGGCGCTGACTATCTCGACTGGATTTGTGGTCGATGACGCGATCGTCGTAATCGAAAACGTCTCACGCCATATCGAGCAAGGAGTGCAGCCGATGCAAGCTGCGCTCAAAGGGGCGCGCGAAGTCGGGTTCACTGTTCTTTCGATCAGCGTTTCATTGGTTGCGGTGTTTACGCCGATCCTGCTTATGGGCGGCATCGTCGGTCGATTGTTCCGCGAGTTCGCAGTGACCCTCTCAACTGCTATTATGATTTCGTTGGTCATTTCGTTAACGACCACGCCGATGATGTGCGCGCGTTTACTTCGGTCCGCCTCCGCCAAGGCTACGGCGGGCAAGCAAGCTAAACAACGCGGCGTGTTTGCTCAGGTAAGTGAAGATGTCTTCGCCTGGGTTTCGGATTGCTACAAAAGGAGCCTGCAAATTGTCCTGCGGCATCCGGCAATCACGCTCGGCGTGTTGATCGTGACGATCGCGGCGACTGGATTTCTTTTTGTCACTACGCCAAAAGGATTTTTTCCGCAGCAGGATAACGGGACCGTGTTTGGCGGTATGCAAGGCTCACAGGACGCATCCTTCCAAGCGATGCAAGGCGCGGCACTGCAGGTCAGTAACACGATCAAGACTGATCCGGCTGTCGCGGCGGTAGTCTCTTTCGTCGGCGGCACCAATGGCGCAACCAACAGTGGTTTTGTTTACGTAGCGCTGAAGCCGCTGAGCGAGCGGAAAATCAGCTCGAGCGAAGTCATCAATCGTCTTCGACCGAAGCTTTCCGGTGTCCCTGGAGCCATGACATTTTTGCAAGCCGGGCAGGACTTGCGCATCGGAGGCCGGCAAAGCAACGCACAATATCAATACACGATTCAAAGCGAAAACCTTCAAGACCTGGTGAAATGGGGACCGATGGTGCTCGCAGAAATGCGGAAGCTCCACGGTTTCACTGATGTGAATAGCGACCAGCAAAATGCGGGCTTACAAGCATCGCTGACTTACGACCGGCAGACTGCAGCGCGCCTGGGCATCTCAGCGCAACTTATCGACGACACGCTCTACGACGCCTTTGGACAGCGCCAGGTCTCGACCATGTTTACCTCGCTCAACCAATACCACGTAGTGATGGAGGTGGATCCGCAGTTTTGGCAAAGCCCGACCGGGCTCGATGCGATCTACATTCGGCCAAACACGACAGCATCAAGCGCAGGAGCCAGCCCAAGTCCAACACCGACCAGTGGTGCTACATCGAGCACAGTGTCCGCTTCTCAGTCTGCTCCGGCACCGGTCCCCATTCCTTCGCCTTCAGTTGCCAGTCCCTTCCCGACGGATGGAGTGATTGCCGCTCCAACGCCGCCCAGCCCATTTCCGGGTTTTGTACCTCTTCCTACACCGGCCGTCGCAGCTATACCTACCACTACGGCGTCCACATCATTGGCGACAGTTGCCAGCTCGACTCCTGTGCCGATAGGTGCTGCCTTATCGACTACACCCGGCACTATTCAGCTACTTCCTACAACGACGCCGACCCCATTACCGTCAAGCGCAATCGCCACTTTGGCTGCTGCTGCATCGTCGAGCGCGGTCGCCAGTTCGACTCCTGCGTCGAACGCCATTGCTACAGCGGCAGTTGGCGGTAGTAGTTCCCAGCCGACTCCTTCGCCGACGCCGGTTGTTCCGTTGAGCGCTATCGCGAGTTACCAGCCAACTACTGCACCAATCGCCGTTAATCACCAGGGGCAGTTCCCGTCAGTCACCATTTCCTTTAACCTGGCAGGAGGCATCGCATTAAGCGATGCAGTTAAGACGATCCAACAAATGCAACAACGCATCCGGATGCCGAGTACAGTGCACGGAAGTTTTTCAGGAACAGCGCAGGCCTTCCAAGCGTCGTTAGCCAGCGAGCCCTTCCTCATTCTCGCGGCGCTCATCGCCGTCTACATCGTCTTAGGCATTCTTTACGAGAGCTACATTCATCCGATCACGATTTTGTCCACGCTGCCATCCGCCAGTGTTGGAGCGCTCCTGGCGCTAATGTTATGTCACACCGAGCTAAGTGTGATCGCCATTATTGGTATATTGCTACTCATAGGCATCGTAAAGAAGAACGCCATCCTGATGGTGGACTTCGCGCTCGAGGCCGAGCGCGCGGAAGGCATGCGGCCCGGCGAAGCTATTTATCAAGCGTGCCTCCTGCGTTTCCGCCCTATCTTAATGACGACAACGGCGGCCTTGTTCGGCGCGTTACCGTTGATTTTGTCTGGCGGCATGGGGGCCGAGCTGCGTCGGCCGCTTGGCATAACTATCGTTGGCGGCCTCATTTTTAGTCAGGCGCTAACGCTCTACACCACGCCGGTGGTATACCTCTACTTCGACCGTCTTCGCGACTGGTGGGCAAGCCGGCACCGGCAGACCTTTGTTCCGCTACAAGAAACTCTTGGTCTTCCCGATGCAGTTTGACAGGTCTTAACCAATTCTTCTCGGTTGTTGCATAGGTGGTACTGCAAAATCTTGCGGAGGCGCAATGGCTGATGCGGGTGCGCGCGACGACGCAGTACGCGAGGCCCCGAATCGTCTCAATCTGCCATTTCAAAGGAGGGAGCGAGGATCACTCTTAAGAAGGACCGCAAAATCACGCGGATGCGCCATGGCTCCGAACCCGAAGCGTAACGATCTTAAGTTATGAAAAAGTTTAAATTATTGAGCTTAATAGGCATCACCTCACTCGCGCTTGCTAACGCAGGATGGGCAGCTGGCCACGGCGGGGGCGGAGGCGGCCACGGTGGTGGTGGTGGTGGTGGTTTCCACGGAGGAGGTTTCGGCGGTGGCGGTTTCCACGGGGGAGGCTTCCGCGGTGGCGCGTTCCACGGCGGTGGTGGTTTCCGTGGAGGACGTTTCGCCGGTGGCGGTTTCCATGGCGGTGGCTTTCGTGGGGGACGTTTCGCCGGTGGTGGTTTCCACGGCCGTGGCTTTCGTGGCGACCGTTTTGGTCATCACCGATTCTCTAATGATGTCTTCATCGGCGGCTTCGGCTTCCCGGGGTGGTGGGGCTGGGGCTATCCGTACGGATATAACGATTACGGCTATTACCCGTACGCTGACTATGGATACGGCGGGTACCCATATAGCTACTATGGTGACGGGGGGTACGGTTACTACGGTGGCCCTGGTTATGGATATCGCTAATCGCTATGGCAGCCGATCAGGGCATGTCCGGAGTTCGCGGAGTCGGTGACAACCCGGCTACGGTTCTTTGAAGATCTGGGACGAGGCTACGTGTGAGTCGTCAAGAGCGGCCGTCCAATGTTCGACGACGAGTTTGGTGAGTGAACTCGACGGTCCAATTGCAAAGTAGTGGAAGATCAAAAATTCTGACTCGCAACAACGAAAGGAAGTAATCGATATGACAAGCACCAAGCGCGAAACTCAGTCTCTTTGCATCGTATTATCAATCCTGATCTACTGCACGCTTTCGGCGCAAAGCGAGCCACCTCGGGTTCGGAACATTGTTCTGGTTCACGGCGCCTGGGCAGATGGTTCTGGCTGGAAGGGCGTTTACGATATTCTGGTTAAGGATGGCTACAACGTCAGCATCGTCCAGGGGGCGAGTCACTCGGTCTATGTCTCCAGGCCGAAGGAAGTTGCAGCTGTGATCGAAGAAGCTGCATACCACGCTCGGTAGAGATTTGCTTATGGCTAGCCTAAGCAAATCATCGACGTTCATTCGCACCCTGTCCTGGCTTTCAGATGCCCTCAGATCAAACTGCTGTCGAATGTGATGAGGACAAGATCGAACGAGCAACTCAGGTGAGCCTCGTCCGGAACATCACTAGCGATTTCGCGCCGCGACGCCGCACGTTGCTCGCTCGCTTCCTTTCCGCGCTGGGGCCGGGTCTCATCACAGGTGCTGCGGATGACGATCCCTCGGGCATCGCGACTTACTCTGCCGCCGGCGCACTACTCGGCACGACCCAGCTTTGGAGCTTTGGATTGCGTTAGTCACCTGGCCACTGATGGCCGCGGTACAGATGACTTGTGCCCGGGTTGCGATGGCAACTGGCAAAGGACTCGCCGGCGCGCTTCGCAAGAAACTTCCGAGGTCTGTAGTGATGGCTGCTGCCTTCGCGCTTTTCATCGCCAATACCTTCAATATCGCTGCAGATCTGGCAGGAATGGCTGACGCAGCCGAAATGCTGTCAGGCATCAACTCGCATTACTTTGTTATTCTATTCGGAATCGGACTGACGGCCGGCCCGATTTTGTTTCACTATGAGCCGATCGCCACCGCGTTGAAATGGCTGACGCTGTCCCTGTCCGCTTATATCGTTACGGCGTTCATTGTTCGTCCGGATTGGCCGGCCGTGGTCCACGCTACGTTTGTTCCATCGCTGCCCACCACGCGAGAGGGATGGGCAATGCTGGTTGGCGTGCTCGGGACGACAATCAGCCCTTACCTGTTTTTCTGGCAGGCATCACAGGAAGTCGAGGAGGCGAAGTCAGCGGCACGCAAGCGCGCGCCGACGGCTGCTATGCGAGCACGCCTCTTGACCCGGGGATTGGACGTTGGCGTCGGCACGTTCTTTTCCAATGTCGGGATGTATTTCATAATCCTGACTACCGCGCTGACGCTGCACCGAAACGGCATTACTCATATCGAAACTTCCCAGGGCGCCGCGGAGGCATTACGTCCGTTGGCAGGCAATCTTGCCGCGCTGCTTTTCACTCTTGGGATCATCGGTGTCGGCTTTCTCGCTGTCCCTATCATGTCGGCTTCGGCGGCTTATGCGGCTGGCGAGATTTTCGGCTGGCGCGTTGGGATAAACAAGAGTTTTAAGACCGCGCGGGCTTTTTACGCCATCATCATCCTGTCTACGCTGGTCGGAATCGCGATCGACTTTGCGAACATCAACGCGATCAAAGCCCTTGTTTGGTCCGCTGTGCTTAACGGCCTGCTCGCACCGTTTTTGCTGGTCGCCATTCTTATCGTGGCGACCGACCGCAAGCTCATGCGCAACCACCCAGCTCCATTGGTCACGACAGTGCTGGTTGCCATTACCACCTGCGCGATGATTGGCGCGGCGCTCGGTATGTTTCTGCTTTGACCTGCCTCGCCCAACGAGACGGTATCGGATTTCTAACGTTGGTGGTGAGGTCGGCGCGCTGCGCCGACGGGACGCTGCAGCGCGGCGTCCCTTGCACTACACTACTTTCGAGCGCACACGGGATGACAGGCTGCCAGGCTGGTCGGCCGGCAGGCAGCTTGCCTGCCGAATACGCTTTCCGCCAGGCTAGCAGCCCGGCTGCCGAGTCAGGCGCGGTTGTCTGAGATCTACTCGCCTCGCGCTTGCGGCGCAGATGGCATCTCCCGAAAGAGGGAATGGCAATGAGCCAATAGGAGTCAGGAATAAATCCTTCGCATGCGCAGTGGCAGAGCTCGGCACTGGGATGATAGCGTTGGCGAGTTAGATAAGAAAGCTTTAAGCCATGTGGATCATTCGTTTAGCTCTTAAAAGGCCTTACACGTTCGTAGTGGCGGCGTTGCTACTACTCCTAGTCACGCCTTTTGTACTGCTTCGGACACCGACCGACGTCTTGCCGGAGATTAATATTCCAGTGGTCAGCATCATCTGGAACTTCACCGGTCTGAGCGCCAAGGACATTGAACAGCGCATGGTTTACACCGAAGAACGCGTGCTCACGACCACGGTCAATGATATCCAGCACATCGAATCGACCTCCTATGACGGCATCGGCATTATCAAAGTATTTTTTCAGCCGACCGTAACGATTTCAACAGCCGTCGCCCAAATCACCGCTGTTTCGCAAACGATCTTGCGACAGCTACCACCCGGAACGACGCCGCCTCTGATCATTCAGTACAGCGCATCCGACGTTCCTGTTCTTCAGTATGGCGTCGGCGGCGAGGGCATTTCCGAACAACAAGCAGCCGACATCGCACTGGTCTTCCCCAGCGGCACAGTCAAACTCGGCCCGAAGCAATATCAGGTCGACGTTAACACTTTTCCGCTAAAGATCGATTCGCTGAACGAGCTGCCGATCAAAACCATCGATGGCGCAACTATTCGAGTGAAGGACGTGGCCCAGGTACGTGACGGCTACGATCCTCAAACGAATATCGTCAGGCAGAATGGCGTTCGCAGCGTGCTGATGGTCCTTCTGAAAAACGGCAACGCTTCTACGCTCAGCGTCGTGTCCGGAGCCAAACAGGCGATGGCCAACGTCCTCAAGACAGTCAACAGCGCCGTGCGTG
>WNGO01005375.1_pt1 | contig 10075 bp, 13 predicted proteins | sample 5400511 | NCBI WGS metagenome assembly WNGO01 (sample SAMN13153380, study PRJNA577476) | soil metagenome | isolation source: 20 cm soil or saprolite under Garry oak tree replicate 2 | place: USA:California | collected 2016-06-15
TCGGGTGCGACAATATAAGGTGACGCATGATCCGCGGTTTTTTCCGACTTGTCGGGCTGTTGCTGCTGGCCGGCGGATTCATTTTCATGGTCTACGACGGCGCGCGCTGGGTCGCCGATCAAACCCTGCGTTTCACCCGGTTTGGTCAATTCTGGAACGACGTCCATCAATCCAGCCAGCGCGCGTTTCAGGCCTGGGTGGAGAGCAAGGCGCCGTGGCTCTGGACCAGCGTCGTCAAGGTTATTTTGGAGCAGCCGGTTTTTGTGGTTCTGGGCGTGCTCGGTATTCTGCTGATGCTCCTGTTCCGGCCGCGCAAGCCGTTGATCGGCTATACGCGCGACTGAGCAGGAATGCGGCGCTGCCGCCGATATGTTTCATCGTCCGGCGTAACGGGGCTGTGGCAGCCGACGTAAAGACATATATTATACCGCAGAGAGCTTGTTCCCATGCTTTCGACAGGCCGTTAGCGGCCTCATGATCTGAAGCCTTCTTTATTCAACTGACGTCCCGCCGGGGAGGTATCCATGTTGTTTATGCGCAAAACCACTGCATTGCCGAGCGCAGCCGAGGCGCTGCCGGGCCGGGCTACGCCGATCCCCACCGCTGTCAGCCATTTCGTCAACGGCCGTCAGCTGCAGCCGCCGTATCCGCAAGGCCTGGAGCAGGCGGTGTTCGGGCTCGGCTGTTTCTGGGGCGCGGAGCGCAAATTCTGGGAACTCGGCGACGGCATTCATACCACCGCGGTGGGGTATGCCGGCGGCCATACCGCTAACCCCACTTACGAGGAGGTGTGCTCGGGCCGCACCGGTCATACCGAAGCGGTGCTGGTGGTGTTCGACCCCCGGAAAATCTCCTACGAGCAATTGCTGAAGACGTTTTGGGAAAGTCATAATCCGACGCAGGGCATGCGCCAGGGCAATGACGTCGGGACGCAGTATCGCTCCGCGATCTACACCTTCAATGACGCGCAACGCAAAGCCGCGGATGCCTCCAGAGCGGCCTATCAAAAAGCATTGTCTGCAAAGGGTCTCGGCACCATCACGACCGAAATCGCGCCGGCCGGCGAATTCTATTTCGCCGAGGATTATCATCAGCAATATCTCGCCAAGAATCCGGCCGGCTATTGCGGACTTGGCGGCACCGGCGTGTCGTGTCCGATCGGCGCGGGCGTCAGCGCCTGATCGCTTCGCGCAGCATGTGTCGGCGAACGCTGGTTCTGAACGCTCTTACCGCCGTCATTCCCGGGGAAATTGTCCGACGCCGTCAGTTTGATGTCTTTTCCCACGGGTGATCTATTTGCTTGCGGGTTGATTTTGCTGGACAGTTGTTGGCGAGAATTGAAAGGGCGCGCAGCCGCCTTCTATTGCCACATCCAGTTATGGCCCCAATCGCCCTTCCAGCCGGCCAATCGGCCGTGGCGGAATTGCAGATAGAGCCGGTGCCGGTTAGGAAACAAGCCGCTGCCGCCGATGTTGCGGAAGGCCAGGAAGATTTCGTCGCCCGGGCGGCCCCTGACATAATTGAGGGGCGTGCCGAGCGCGCGTGCGGCGTCTTCCGCGTCCATGCCGAATACCAGCGGGACGTTGTTCGACAAAGTCGCGGTGAAGGGCGGAGGGTAGGGGCCACCAATCGGCGGCAGGGTTTGCGCATTCACCGAAGCAATGGCGCCACCGGATACGGCAACCACCGATAATGCCGCGAGCAGTTTCTTCATGATGCGGTTTTCCGGGTTGTCCTGGCGTCGAGGTCATCGAGGAATGGCAACACGGCATCGATGAACGCCTGCGGCTGGTCGATGTTGACGGCGTGGCCGGCGGCCGGGATCACCACCTTTTGCGCGGCCGGAATTTTCGCCGCCATGTAGTCGGAGGCTGCGAGAAACGGCGCGTCATCAGCGCCGACCACGATCAGCGAAGGCACCTTGATGTCGGGCAGAATTTCGATCACGCGGGCATCGCGCTGGGTCAGCATGCCGCGCGCGGCGCTAGCCAGGCCCGACGCATCGCGATGGCTCACTTCAGAGCGTTCGCGGCAAGCGACATGTAGCCGCCAAGCGATAGTCCGCCGACGATGGCGCTGGTAGCTCCGACCTCGTCGAGCAGCGCGGCCATGTCCGCAACCGTCAGCGCCTCGCTATAGGCTCCGGGATCGTCGGGGTAATCGGACTGGCCGTGGCCCCGCATGTCCCACAACACCAGTCTGTGGTGTTTCGACAGCGCCTCGATCTGGCCCTGCCACATCGCGGAGGTCGATGAATAGCCGTGGGTCAGCAACAATGCAGGTCCGCTGCCGTGGACCTCGTAATAAATCGCGACCCCGTCCCGGTTGATTTTTGGCATCGCCGCTTCCCAAAACGCATCCCGCGCGGCCTCATTGTAGCGATCCATTCGGCTTTGGAAACTGGCTTCGAAACCGCCGATCAACACTGGGCGATCTTCAGTCGCCACGGTCCTGAACCTGCTGCGGGCCGGGCGCAGCCCGAGTATTCATTCAATTTTTACGACCAGCAATATACCGGCATTCATGATGCCCCTTAATCTCCGGGGAACTCCTCGTCAGGTAGTGTCCGCTGTCGGCCACCACCGCCAGTTTCCCGAGGATCCATGACAAATTCAGCCAATCCTGTTTCGCCCAAGCGCCGGCTGCTGCTGGCGTCCGATCGCAGCAATCAAAGCGGCGAATTGGCTGACATTCTGCAATCGGTCGGCGAGGTGGATACCATTTCGACGTCGGACATTCCCGAAGCGCCGGCCGGCGATCTCTCGGGGATCGTGGTCGACATCAATCTGCGCTCGCCCGAGAGCGTACAGCAGGTTCGCAGCAAGCTGAGCGGCGAAGCCTACCGCGCCATACCGCGGTTGTTCGTTCTCCGCGACGCCCTTCACCACGGATCGATGCAGGCCTGGGCGCTGGGCGCAACCGATACGATCTCGCGGCCGTTTGATGCACAGGGTATTCTGCAACGCATCCGCTCGGCATTTCCGGACAGCGATGGATTCGACCTCACGGATCGCGGCAAGGTTTTGAACAGGGGCGTTGCCGCTGCGCACGCGCTGATGGTCAAGATATTCGAAAAGCTCCCGGCGGGGGTTCCGCTGGCGCTCAACGACATTGTGGAAGTCGAAAACAAGGTCCTCAAAGCCATCAAGCACTCCTCGCTGCGCGAATGGCTGACGACCGTCGGCTGCCATCATGCCGGCAGCTATCGCCATTGCCTCTTTGTCACCGGCTTCGCCGTTGCGTTCGCGCAGCATCTCGGGATGCGCGAGGACGACCAGCGCCGTCTGACGCGCGCCGCCCTTCTGCACGACGTCGGCAAGGCCTTTGTCCCGGTTGCAATCCTGGACAAGCCGGGAGAGCTCACCGATGAGGAAAAGGCTGTAATCCGCAGGCATCCGCGTCTGGGCTATGACGCGCTCGCGGCGCAAGGCGGCTTTCCGCCGGAGATGCTGGATGTGGTGCTGCACCATCACGAAATGCTCGACGGTACCGGATATCCAAACGGCCTGCGCGGCAATCAGATCAGTGACATCGTCCGCCTGACAACGATCGTGGATATCCACGCCGCGCTGGTGGAGAAGCGTGCCTACCGGCTGCCATTCACGCACGCCAAGGCGTTCATGATGATGGAACAGATGGGCGACAAGCTCGACCAGCATTTGCTCAAAGCGTTCCGGCCGGTGGTCGCCATGGAATCCTCCTGATAGCCAGACTGGCACGCGTCTGCCGCCGGGTGCGGTTACGACCAAACCGCAGGTCCCGTCTTGGCCGGGCAAAAGCGCGAAGCGCGTCTTCGCGCTAGAGGTCCCGGCCATCCACGTCTTCGTCTTGCAGAAAGAAAATAAGATAAGACATGGACGCCCGGCACAATGGCATATGCTCGGGCCGGCAAAGCCGGACCCGAGTGCCGGGCATGACGAGTCATGTTATGAGGTGCATGCGACCTAGGCCGCTCCGTCCTCATACGACGAAATCTCGATCAAGCTGCCGTCGGGATCGCGGCAATAGACCGACCGCAGTACGCCGCGGGCCCTCCGCGATCGCGACCCCGCATGCCGCAAGATGCGCGACCACCTGGTCCGGCGTGCTTGAGGTGAGAAAGCACAGATCGTCGCTGCCGGCGGCTTCATGGTCGGCGGTGAACCAGTCGACCTTGTCGGCGTCGCGCGGCCGAACGTTGATCTTCTGGTTGCCGAAGATCAGCGAAGTCCGGGGCGGCTTGCCCTGGCCCGGATCGAATATTTTGACCTCCATGCCGAGGACTTTTCGATACCATTCGACGGAGCGCGCCACGTCGGAGACATTGATCACGAGATGATCGAGCGAATGGACTTTGACAGACATGGACTATCCTTTGGTCGCAGGTCGATGCGCGCCTGCCGCTACTAGCCGCACCAGACTTTGTTTGTTACAACGCGGCCCCTCGTCAACTCAACAGACATCAACCGGACCTTGAGATCCGGGACAGGAGAGAAACGGCATGGTTTCACGGCGCACCGCGATTTGTCTGATCGCAACCGGCATCTCTGCAATCGCCTCGATCGGCAGCGCTTCGGCGCTGGACTATCCGACACGGCCGGTCCGCTGGGTAGTCGGCTATCCTCCAGGCGGCGCGACCGATATTTTGGCGCGGCTGATCGGCCAGCGGCTTTCCGAACGGCTCGGCCAGCAATTCGTGATCGAGAACAAGCCCGGCGCCGGCAACAACATCGCCACCGAGGCGGTGGTCAATGCCGAGCCCGATGGCTACACGGTGCTGCTGGTCAATCCCGCCAACTACATCAACGCCTCGCTCTACGGCAATCTCAAATTCAACTTCATCCGCGACATCGCGCCGGTCGCGGCGTTCAATCGCGTGCCGAACGTGATGACGGTCAATAATGACGTGCCGGCCAAGACCGTCGCCGAGTTCATCGCCTACGTGAAGGCCAATCCGGGCAAGGTAAACATGGCGTCGTCAGGCAACGGCACCTCGGTGCATCTGTCCGGTGAAATGTTCATGATGATGTCGGGCACCAGGATGCAGCACGTGCCCTATCGGGGGGCGGCACCGGCGATCACCGACCTGCTCGGCGGCCAGGTCCAGTTGATCTTCGACAACATGCCATCGATCCTCCAGCATATCCGCGCCGGTTCCCTGCGCGCGCTGGCAGTGACCACGACGGCGCGCGCTCCGCAATTGCCCGACGTGCCGACCGTGGCCGACACCGTTCCGGGCTACGAGGCGAGCGCGCTGTTCGGGATGGGCGTGCCGAAGAAGACACCGGCGGAGATCATCGAGAAGATGAACAAGGAGATCAACGCGGTGCTCGCGGAACCCGCGATCAAGGCCAGGCTGATCGACCTCGGCGGCGAGCCGCTGATCGGGCCGCCCGACGCCTTCGGCAAGATGATCGTGGCCGAAACCGAAAAATGGGAGAAGGTGGTCAAGGCCGCCGGCGTGCACGTGGACTGAACCGGTTGCCGGAACCTTCCCGAGGCGGGGCGCCGCCACCAGTTGCCAGACATAATCCATAATCGCGCGCGACGATTAAGAGACAACGGGAGGAATGCCGATGTCTTACGTCGATGGATTTATCGTCGCGGTGCCGAAGAAGAACCTTGCCGCCTACCGCCGCATGGCGAAGAAGGCCGGCAAGATCTGGCGCGAGCATGGCGCGCTGGATTACCGCGAATGGGTGGCAGACGACGTCAAGGTCGGCAAGCTCACCTCCTTCCCGCGCAGCGTCAAGCTCAAGCCGGGCGAGACGGTGATATTTTCCTGGATCACCTACAAGTCGCGCGCGCAGCGCGACCGCGTCAACGCCAGGGTGATGGCCGACAAGCGGCTGGCCGGCATGATGGACACCAAGTCGCTGCCGTTCGACGCCAAGCGCATGATCTATGGCGGGTTCGAGAGTCTCGTGAAGGCGTGACGCGCGGTAGCGTGGCAGCACAGTTTCCGAGCTTTCGCTTCGGGGAAGGATGAGCGATAATAGCAAGGCGGTCGCGGCAAGTGCCCGGCGATATGGAATTGTTGCATGGAGATGGTAAAGGCCCATGCCTGAGCGGACGTACAATCGGGAGGGCGAGATCGATGCCACCAGAGCAAGCGCTCGCCTGCCCGGTCTCGACATCGACATCATTCACCGACAATCGCCGAACGGCGATTGGGAGCAGATGTCGATTAATCTGCGGGCAATGCCGTCCTTCGAAGCATTCGGGCGCTCGTTCGAGGCAGCCGACCCTTACACGCTTTGGCTGCAGGTCGCGCGGTTGATGTGGATGCCGTGGCTGCTAACGGCGCAGACGATGCTGCTGGCGGCAGGTGGGCCGCGAACACTTCCGGGCGCCGTGCCCCCTCAACAAGAGGCGTCGACGACTGGCGGCTAGCGACCCCGCTTAACGGCCGATCGCTCGAATCCACTCGTTGCCCTCAAGCGGTCGACGCGAATTCGTGGAGTGATTGGAGACCGCGCGATCATGAAAACTTTGCCGCTGCTCGTGCTTTCCATGGTTGCCCTCGCGCGGGAAGCGACCGCACAGGACGCAGAATGCGTCCGCGAACGCGTCGCCATGGTCGAAACCATCCGGGCCTACGCCCGGTCCGACGCCAGTGTTTTGGGACAGCAGGGCCTGTCGGAGAGGGTCCTTGAGGCCATGGGGCAAACGAAACGCCATCTGTTCATCCCTGAGCGATCTTGCTCCATCGCATACGCGGACAGGCCGATTCCGATCGGCCTCGGCCAGACCATATCGCAGCCGTTCATCGTGGCCTTGATGACCCAGTTGGCCGAGGTCGCGCCCGATCATGTTGTGCTCGAAGTCGGTACGGGTTCGGGCTATCAGGCCGCCATCCTTGCGCGCCTGGCGCGAAAGGTCTGCACCATCGAGATTATCCCGACATTGGCCGAGTCCGCCGCGAAAACGCTCAAAGACCTCGCGTATGACAACGTGAGCGCCAGGCTTGGCGACGGCTATGATGGCTGGCCCGAATGCGGTCCATTTGACGCCATCGTGGTGACCGCCGCGCTGGGGCAGATACCGCCGCCGCTGATTGAGCAGCTTAAAGTGGGTGGCCGGCTCGTCATGCCGGTGGGGCCCGGTTACACCACTCAGCACCTCACGGTCGTCGAAAAAACCGCCCCTGACAAGACGACAACTCGCGCCGTCGCCCTCGTGCGCTTTGTGCCCTTTACGCGCTCACAAAATTAAAGGCCGGTGACGGTCCAGTTCTTGAAGACTTGGGGGTTCGCCAGGGTGGCTGGGGCCTCGCGGGAATGCACGTTTGGAACGACAGCAATTGGCACGAACCGGACATGCCCGGGCGGTTCGACGACGTCTGCTGTTGAGGGTAGAACGGACATGCCGTTCAAGCGAGCCAACTTCCGACTTTGACCCGAAGGAGACGTTAGCGAACGCGGACGCGGCGTTTTGCAATTCGCGAGATTTTGTCGGGTGAGGACCGCACCGTACTGTCCCGGAATACCTGCTCATTCCAAGGAAAACTGTCGTAATATTCTGCCGCCTCTAGACTCGGTTAGCTCCAAGGAGTGCTAATATACGCCTCATTCCACATCACGGTGGAGGAGGCTCACATGAGAAAGTTCTTCGTGATAGCGGGCTTGATCGCGTTCTCACTCCCGGCGATGGCGCAAGACACGCCGATGCGGGTTACTCATGATGCACTAGCGTGGAAGGAGAACCCGGCCTTCCCGAAAGGCGTACAGGTCGCAACTCTGGTGGGCGACCAGACAAAAGCAGGGGATGTGGTTGTCTTGCGGATCAAGTTCCCCCCTAACTTTCAAATGCCACCGCACACTCACCCCTATTCCGAGGTTGTAACGATCATAAGCGGCAATATCGGAACTAGCCACGGCGAAACGCTTGAGAAGAAAGGCGAGTTGTTAAAGCCGGGCTCCTTGTGGGTATATCCGGCAAAGCACCCTCACTACGCCTGGACCGGAAATGAGGAGGGGATTCTCCAAGTTCAGTTCGTCGGTCCTGGGGGCATCGATTACGTCAACCTAGCCGACGATCCGCGCAAGAAGTAATCGCAGTCCTGATTCGGCATTGAGGTGCCGCCCGACGAAATGATCGAATAAAGACGCTGCTCGCTGCGGTGCATGAGTCCGGAGTTGGCACGAAACGGACATGCCGAAGTATCTTGGCGATGTCCGTTGTTGGGTGAACAGCGGAAAACATATGCTCGCATGGAGCTTTTCCGGTTTTGACCCAACTCGGACATCGGCTCGCGTTGACCCGGCCCGCGGATCGGACCGTTTCAAGCGTCTCAAAGTTCTGACGACTGCAAGATTCTATGAGGCTCAACCTCATATCGCTGCCGGATTTCATGCATGGCATTTCAATGGTAATTTGAAAGCGTGTGTAGGCTGGCGTGGGGGCGCCATTTGCATTGTATCCGATGGCAGCAGGGATGGTTCACTGATTCGGAAATCAAAGAGCAATGGCCGTCAAACGCGCGCAAAATTGCTGGGCCACTTAAGCGCACGCCCAGGACCGGAAGCCCGCGTCGGCTCCTTAGCTACTGTGAGCGGTTTGCACCTTGAGGCAACGCCGAGCCTTCTCAATCTCGGCCTCTGTCGCGCCTTTGCTGCGTGCCCATGCCTCTGCAACCGCAACGGTGTACTTCGCGACGTAGTAGCGGACCACCATGCAAGACGCGCTAGCGACAAGGCCAGCCTTTGGCCGCTCTTCGGCGACAACCTGCGAGGATAGGCCAAAGCAGATCGCCACTGCACAAATCCAGTGCTGTCCCATGCGGTTCGTCTCCGGAAAATTCCTAGAGCAACTCGTATCAGACGCGTTGGGGAAGCCTTCTCCAACACTTCGCGGCGTCCATTCAAGACCGTGGCCTTAAATGATTTGCTAACACTTTCGAACAAATTGAACACGTTCGTATCTTCGTGGGGCGATAGCTGCACAGCGAGGCCCCTCTAAACGTAACGACGCCGAATCTTCTCAGCGGCACCGCCCAGGAATGTCTGCTATCGGCGGAAGAGCCGAAAACATTTGCTCATACTGAGGTCTTCTCAGTTGGACCCAAAGCGGTCTTTCGATCGTTACGTCTAGGCCGCTTCCGGTAGCTATTGGACGACGTCAAGTTTGACCTTTGCAATACCCCCTCCGACCATTCCCAGCGTTTCGGCCGCAGAATGCGAGACGTCGACCACTCGTCCGGGAACGAACGGACCACGGTCATTGACCCGAACTGTCACGGACCGCCCAGTCGCGACGTTTGTCACGCGCAACCGGGTGCCGAACGGCAACGTACGATGAGCGGCAGTCAATTCGTGCGTATCGAACCTTTCGCCGCTCGCGGTCTGTGTTCCTTCTGTGTAGAAGCTGGCAAGTCCATGCGACGCAACCCGTGTCTCGGCTGCATTTTTGTCCGACGCGAACGGGGTATGTTTTTTCGTGACCGCTACACGCCTATTCGTCACGAATGATGTCTTTCGATTGTGTTCTAGCGACGCCTGTCGACTGGCGGCACCTAATTCAGATTTTTGGGTGACAACAGAGGACTGAGCGCAGGCCGCAAGAGAAGCCGCTCCAAGAGCGACGGCAAACAGCTGAATGACGTTCCGAACACCAGCGGCCGAGACCAAAAGCGCGTTAAGATGAATACGGTTTGCTTTAGTGTCGACGTACGAAGTTCTGGCACAGCTGATGGAAGACATGTTGTACCCCCCGACTCACCGAAATCCGACAAGCATGAGGGCGGTACCCAATAAGGGCGGAACCATGACCTGATGAATCAAGGCGCGGTATCACTCATGCAATTTCATTTTAGTGTGGTCATTGGGTCACAACTCGTCGCAAGCGCGATGTCGCCTGTTGGCACTTTTGAGACATGACGCGATGTCCGTCCTTCGGCCGCTATTGGGGGATAAGCGGACGTCGCACTGATAACTTATTTCGGTCGCGATTGACCCAACTCGGACATTGAGACCTATCCCAATCACAACCAACGTGCTTTGATGATCATTCCAAAGCGTCGCGACTTCTTGAATTAAAGAAGTGTGCTGCGATGGGCCGGTACTTTGCCCACAAGGGGCAATCTATGTCCGACAAT
>WNGO01005745.1_pt1 | contig 10072 bp, 7 predicted proteins | sample 5400511 | NCBI WGS metagenome assembly WNGO01 (sample SAMN13153380, study PRJNA577476) | soil metagenome | isolation source: 20 cm soil or saprolite under Garry oak tree replicate 2 | place: USA:California | collected 2016-06-15
GGATGCAAGAGGGGTTAATTGTACAGGCTCCGCCGCCAATTAACCGTGGCTCTCAGGCTGGTGTAACTCCGCCTGATCCATATTATAAGCCAGCTCCTCCGCCATTGGTTCCCTCTAGTGAGGTTGATCCTCCGGCTCCTAAGCCTGTTGAAGATCGTCCTCGATCTATAGTCCCTCGTTCACATGAGCTTCCCAGCGAAGTTCAGAGTGGCCTTGACTTGATGATGAGCACTAAGAAGCTAATCGACAATGCTAAGACGCCTGAAGCGAAGGCTGCTGCACAGAACCTTTGGGACCGTACTGCTGCGATTACTAAGACGAATCTAAGAAATCACTTTGATAATCTTACTCCCCAACAGCTTGTTCAACTTCAGGGAGATCAAGAAGCTATTGGTTCGAGGCACGAACAACAAGGTCAAGCCATTACAGATATCATGGCTGGCGATAAGATGGCTCAGGCTATCAGGGCTGAGATGGCGACAGGGGCTCCTGTTCGAGCGTTTCCTGGTACTACAACTCAGTTCTCTAAAGCTTCTGGTACTCCACTTGGTATAACCGGAACTACTATCCGTCCCATACGGGATGCTCTACATGAGCTACTTGGGGATCAAACCTCAATGGAGTTTGACCAGGTATCTCTTAATAGACGTGCCAAAGCCCGTGATGAAGGTCTTGACCCGGACACTATACAGCCCGAAGGTTATGTAAAGTTAACTCCTGAAGAGTATCAGGCTAAAAGACTTGAAGCCACTATCGAGAAACGCGAGATACAAGATAAGCTTAAGGCTGACCTGAAGGGTCAAGTTGCTGATAGATTGTCAAAGAATGTTGATCTAATCCAATCCCAAGGTCCAGAAGAAGCTGAGAAAACTATCCATGCTCAGGTGTTGAAGGAGATTATCTCCGCTAAAGATGAACATGGTAGAACTATTGTTGAACGACTGAAGGACCTAGATAAGATTCTAGGCCGCGACCCACAGCGCCCAATTTATAAGAAGAAGGGCGAACCAATAGTTACAGCCGAAGGCGTTGTTAAGGCTCCGGGTGATATACCCGCGAAGTCACTTGCAGTGGCTCGTCGTATTTGGGGTAAGCAACTTAATAAGATTCCAGACGATGCTGCTTGGCAGAAGAAGGCTGATGAGCATTTGGAGAAGGGCCGACTCGCTAAGGCTATTTCTAAAGGTATTGATGCTGTCTTGAAGGTTCGTCCACCTAAGGGTAAGGCGGGTGAGGCTGGTGTTATTGGTGAGGCTACTCCACCAACCAAATCAACTACTCGTAGTGATATAGTTCCTAAGGACCTTGATCCAATTAAGATGCTTGCTAACGCGAAAGCGGCTGGCCTTGAGGGGCATCAAGTTACTGATGAGCAACCTGCAGGAGAGGTCGGATGGTTGTCACCTGATGGCAACGTGTGGATTGATAAAGGTAACTGGGATCATGCTGATGTATCAGACATGATCTTCCCTAAGAAACGTAATCCAATGTTTGGGATGTTGGATGGTGGTTGGCTTCGTAAGGCTGCAAATAATAACTATGAAGTGGCGGCTCTTACTCAACAGGCTATTGAAACAATTCATCTTGATATGCTTCGCAATCGTGGTACTAATCATACACTGTATATAGATGCTCAATTACAACCAGGCGGTAAACTTCAGTTTCTACAGATTGAGCCGGGTGTAGAAAATTTAACCAGAGCAATCAACCAAGAACGTCGGCGTGTACTCACATCATTGGCGAATCAAGCTGGTGTTAGCGGCGTCGTATCCTCAATCGGATTCGGCCTAGGAGCCGTTGCTGGTACAGTAGCAGGTGCAATCCACGGTGGAGTTACTGGTGCAATCGTTGGTGGGACAGTCGGGATGGCCTTTGGCTTCTTGGCTCCCGCTGTATTAACTAGCTTGCCTGTCCAAAATGCCATGAAGATAATGGCGAACATTGTTCGTAGCGCAGGAGTATCTCTCAAGACCTGGTTCGAAGGTCCACCTCAGACGGACATCAAGGGTATCTCACCAGAACTAGACCGCATCATGGAAGTACAACGCCTACACAATGAGCCTGAGACTACTTGGCTTGAGCGTGCGAAGTTACTTCCTAGCGAGCTATATAACAAGATTGATCCTGTCGCCTTTATTGCTGACCAACGTAATATGAGCATGACAGGGAAGATTATGATGAGTCTCGATCCTAGGGGTCGAGTATTCCGTGATCTTAAGATTCCTGATACAGCTAGCTTATACTTGGCTGTTTCCAACGCCAGAGCAGACGCTCTTGGTCTGCGTGCTGATAAGGGGATGCAATATAGTGAAGTGAAGTCTGATGCAAATAAGGCGGGCCTGAGGCCGTTGTTGAATGCTTATCTTAACCTTGCTGCCTACAAACGCGCTAATGAAGTTGTTCAGGAGCACATACAAGACTTAAGTGCTCAAATACAGAATCGCCAGACGAAATTACAAAGTCCTTCATTGTCTGAGCGGGAGAAGTACGCATTAGAAGAGGACCTTAAAGATTTAAAGAAGAAGGAACAAGAGCTAGTTGACAAGATTCATCTCGGTAATGTCACACCCGGTGGCTTTACTCCAACCAAAATTCAAGATGTACTCACTCAATTCGAACAGGCACACCCCCAAGAGTATGCTCAGGTTGAGCAATTGGCGAAGCGCGTCTTTGCAATTCGTGCGCCTATACTCGATCTCCTATTAGACAATGGCATCATCAGTCAAGAAGCTTATATTAAGTATAAGGGCCGTGGTGATGAATACATTCCAATGCAACGCATCATGGATGATCTTGAACCACAAAAGGGGCCAACTAATCTCGGTCCTTTAGACCTTAAACATCAAACAGTTATTAAACGTTTGGAAGGAAGCGAACGCGAGAACCTTGATCCCTGGGAAGCAATTGATGGGGATGACCGCCGAGCCTTCAATAACATCATTCGCAATGGCGTGATGAAGAAGCTGCTTGATCTCGCTCAAGCTTATCCCAATATCATAGGGCAAGAACTAACTCCTGTTAAGGTTGGCTACCAACCAAAGGCGGGTGAGGGGGTACTTGGACATTACGATAATGGCAAGGTTGATTGGTTTGCTGTACCGAAGTATCTGGAAGATACATTAACTGTCGCGCCTCTCGCCACTGAGATGGGTTTCAATGTCCTATCTCGTTGGATGGAACACACTTTCAAGAAGGGCGCAACGATCTATAAACTTGGTTTCATGGCAACCAGTACACTTACACACGCACTATCAAGTATGATGTTAAGTAAGTATGGGGCTTCACCACTCCCAACAGAAGTGATTAAGTTCGCTAGAGACTGGCGTAAAGCAGCGATTGAAGTCTACAAAAATGGCCCCGCCTATCGAGAACTCGTTAAGGGCGGAGCTTCATTCGGGGGCTTCGATACTCTCTTCTCTCCTGAGAGATATACTAGCCCCGACGAAGTTGGACTTAAATCCAGACTTAAAAAGATGCAGATACTCGAAACGATGGCTGACTTCGTTGTCGCAATGGAGAACGCCAATCGTACCAACATACTAATGCGGGGCTTAAAGGCAGGAGCCACCCTGCAACAGGCGCTCTTTGAGGCCAGACAATTTGGCGGTGCCCCTAACTTTGGGCGCATGGGGCCGTTAAACAAGTTTCTAAACCACGGCTTAATGTTCATAAACGCCCATGCTCAATATCCATTCCAGGTGATGGCAGGTATTCGTAAGAATCCAGCCCGTGTACTTCCGTGGATTGCTGTATTGACTGCGATGAATATTGCCGTTACTTCATATAATCTTATGGTTAAAGACCCGAATGGGGTTTCTAGTTATCGTAAGATTTCAACATATGATAGAGAACGAAATACAATTGTAATGACACCCTGGACCTATTCAGCTAAGACGGGTGCTCGTCTGCCGATTGCTATTAAGATTCCCAAAAACTACCTTACTCAAATGGTTGTTAATCCAACAGAAGAAATAATGACTTATGCTATTGGGCACGACGCTCGTACAGGAACGCAACAAGCTTTAGATGCTGTATCCGCGATCTCCCCTATCCATTTGAATCTTAAAGAAGGTAATCTAAAAAAGTCCGCAGCTACCAGTATTATTGCCGCTGCACATCCTCTAGCTAAACTTGCTATTCAACAATATGCCAATGTCGATGACTTCGGTCGTCCTATTGCTAACGAAAAGATGGACGAGCCCTTCCAAGAAGGTCCTTATACCTCAGCCACCGCCGAACGAATAGGCCAGGGCGGAGTTAAAGGTGCTGTAGCTGGCGGAGCCTTAGGCGGAACATTGGGAGCTATGTTCGGACTTCCAGGTGCAGGTATAGGAGCAGTAGGCGGAGCAACTCTAGGTGCAATAGGCGGCTCCCCTCAACGTATTGACAACGCCGGTCGAACCCTAACAGGGAGTATGAGTTCTCAAGCAGAAACTATGCTGGACCCATTTTTCGGTGGGATGGCAAAACGTCGCCAGCTTGCTGGAACCGAGAAAGCCATCTCCACGCCAGTCGTTGGGGGATTGGCGAAGGCTTTTCTATCCTCACCTCAAGATGCTGAGTACCATGCGTTGTCTGAACAGTTCCACACTGTCCTTCAACATGCACAGATGATTAAGTACACCGCTGACCAACTACTCAAGTCGGGTCGAGCCGAAGAGTCCGCTCGCTTTATCCAAGAGAATCAGGCGGAACTCTTCAGGGCGATGTCTTTGAACTCGTTGGATCAACTGATAAAGAAGTACGGTGAAATGATTAAGCAACTTCAGATGAGTCCTGATGTCAATACACCAGCAGGTCGCCAAGCATTAGAGTCTGTGTATGAGGCTAGGACTGATCTACTGCGCCGCTTCAGAGACTTGCTTGCAAGTCCTGACACCAAGTCTAGTGACACAGGCCCAATGGCCAACCCCATCTCCAACTCAGGATCAATTAAGTAATGCCGATCAAGTACCCAGTGAGGAAGTACTTAGGGAAATATGAATCGTGGCTCCTACACCTATATGGTCGTAGGACTATGCTTTACCATGATAAGTACCTAGAAAGATTCTTCAGTCACTTCCCTGAGACAACTAGCCTTGAACAATTCGGGACGCCCGACGTTAATGAATATAAACGTTGGCGTGAAGAGGCTTTGAATGTCTCCACGTTCAAACTCATGCAGGAGATTAAAGCGGTTGAGAAGTTCTTTCGTTTCTTGATCGAGGATCAAGGGCTACCTCTTTCGAATCCAGCCAAACCATTTGTTAAAGATAACCCACGTACAATTGTCCGTAAAAACAAAGACAGCCTCCGACTCGAAGAGTACAAGAGGCTGCTTGAAGTTTGTATTAAGTTTGAACCTAGATTAGTTCATTGGATGGTGTGGTTGGTACAGGGTGTAGGTACGAAGGATCGATGTATGTCCAGTCAGATGGCTGGTAGGATGTTTAAGAGAGTGGCCGAGATTGCTGGAATGCCTTACGTGACTATGTGTTTGGTGAAGAAGTCCCTTCGTTATGGTCTGTGGCGAGAGATTATAAAGGATTGGGCGAATGTCACCCTCACCAATCTTGGCTATAACAAGGTGAGCGACTCCAACCTCTATGATCCCAAGCTTGCGGGCGATGCCTTTGGATACGTCCAGGTCTCGACCCTCCACGAATGGACCACGATCCGTGACTCTTGCAATCGTATAGTTTCCATTGACGGGATTCCGTATCAGGAGCATCGTTCCGAACCGGAGACTCCGTGACGCAACCGTCATCGCTTCCTCGTCGAACCTTTCACCGGAAGCTGTAAGAGTACTACTAGACCTAATATCATACCAGCTAGAAACCACACGATCATATTTTAACCTCACTTGCTCAACCTTTGGTTGGGCATTTTCTATTTTAGCGAGAACACCACCCATAAATGGGTCCATCACATTAGGCTGGATCGCTGCTATCCCCAGTGGCATCAGCAATGCCACTATAAAGAGAACGCTGCTGATTAACAATGGTCTGAAGGATGCCCAACGACTTCGACTTAAGGGAATTGAGATCACCGGACTTGCATCGTAGAATGAAATCCCATCCTGAATAATCATCAAGGGCTGTCTCCGAGGGATGGTTGGCATCACGGTTTGGATCGAGATACCGTGTCCCATCGTTGTTGACCCTTATTACTTCGACAAGGTAGCCGTCGTGGTTCTTAATCCAAGCTGCCTCATTGGGAAACCTTACATCAGTAACTATTGCAATTTCTGGACTCTCAAGTGTTATTCTGTCTGCGATCACATGAACCCAGTGGTCTGGACTCCTCTTACGCATTACCTCTGTACCAAACCATTGTAGGATAGCTGTGTAGCCATAGATAGGATCATCTTTGGCAATTGGTTGCTGTTTAGTTTGCTTCCAAAGCTGCCACTGAGGAACCAGTTCGTCATGGTTAGCTTTACAGTGCTTTTTCAATTCATCTGCAAAGCTATACTGTTTAATCTCAGGAATTGCTTCCTGCATGTAATTAGCGACGTAGTTCTTACCTTGACGTGCCTTGTTACCTAGACCAATTAGAATCATAGACCCTCTTTTGTATGACATCTTCAAGTAGTGGTTTAGCAAACTCATTAAAGGATTTAACACGAACAGGATACTTACAATCTTGATTGTAGGTTGTATCCAGTAGAACTGTCTTACATTCAGGATAGTAAGCATAAACTTCTTCGATGTTCTTAGGCCGATCATCAATGAAGTAGTGCAACTTCAATCCTGCTACCAGAGGACCTTTATCATTTGAGAGCAACACAGTTGGATAGAATATCCCGAACTTCCTTTGGAGCCACTCGGCACTCTGCTTATCCACAGGTAAGCCGAGTCCATCTTTACGATTGGTAATAAAGGTGACTCTATGTCTATCACATAAAGACTTCAGTAAGGATGTTTCTGGTAGAACATCATGTGTAAGCCACCAGTTAGGAGTGGAATCAATTCTCCTCCACAAGACTTTCTCCTCTTCAGGAGTAATGCCTAAAGTCTCAAATGACCAACTCCGTTGAACTAACGAGTCATCTGGCCTTCCATCAAACATCTCCTGACAGAGTTTACGGGCAGCGGGAACGAATGCCCCTAGCACTCCGTCAATGTCCACTCCAATATTAAGCATTACTTTCCTCCGTATAACTGTCCACCATAAGAAAACTTTCCATTATGAATATGAATCAAATGCAAATTGAAGTTGTTATCAGGATGTACTTCTAAGAGAGCGAACCCATGAGACCAAGCTGTCGGGCGATTTCTCAAATAGCTTGGGTTCGTATCCCCGATAATACCGTTAACATACCCTGCCCACTTCTGAGTGTGTTCCACAGGACTGATCTTCGTATACATCTGCATGGCATGTGAGTGAGCCGCCAACACATTACCCGCGTATAAGTCTACTGCCTTACGACTAGGAAATAGTCCACCTTGGTTCCCGAAGCCAGAAAGAATCTCTCCGTGGCAAACATTAAGCTTCCCAAGCTTAAGAGTATGTCCAAGTTCAGTAATCTTATAACCACGTTCCTGAAGCTTAAGAATCTTCTTGTAATCAACCGCACCCTCAAGTTCAGGTTGTTCTTCAATAAGATCATAAGCAAACCGTTCGTGATTCCCATCAATCCAATAACGTTCGGCATCTTTCTTCAGACGCTTCTCAATTGGAAGAAGTACATCCTTCTCAAAGCCTTCCACATCCTTAATAAATCCATTACGTAGACGATAGAGTGGCTTATTCTTAGTATGATGACTAATACATTCCAGATCAAGTTGATCGCCTTGATACACTAATCCATCCACCTTGTTCTTATCAAGGAAGTCGAGGACCGCATTTAGGGTGGGCTTATGAATCTTAGGGTAGTGTATATCAGCTAATACTATATATGTTTTAACTTTATTCGGCATGAACGTAACGTCCTTCTGGTAGCAAATTTAAATGCATTTCTAAACCGTGATTGTATCTTCCGAAGAAGTAGAAGTCTCTAGTTCTTTGATTACCTTCTGGAGAGTCCATAACAATGATGTGTCCGGCTCCTCCCACAAACGCAGACGATCCGCGAGCCCATTGTAGTGTAGGCTTATCGTCTCTTCTTTTTGGAATACTACTGATAGATACCGATTCTTGAACAGGAGATTCAGCTTGTTAATATTGTTCTGGATAGTAGCCGAATCATTTTCACCTTCAGGCGGCAACTTAGCCAGTCCGATGAAAGTATCAAGCACGACAATCTTAGCTTTAGTGACCGCCAGCATTCTCTCAATGAACACCAACATTTGGTCCCATGATTTAATCTCTGGCGGAGTGTCTTCTGCTAGGAGCACGAAAAAGTTAGGGTTTCCAAGGAGGTCAGGAACTTCTCTAACTTGTCTTTTGAATTCATGCTCCGTTTGTTCTGTGAGGTAAAGGACTTTAGTAGGGGTACAAGGCTGTCCAAGGAAAGCTCCCCCAGCAATACCACTCAACCTCAAGGTCTGGTCTAGCTTCGAGTTGTTCGAGGGTGATGAGCGGGCTCCATGCCTGTGGATCATCTTCCCATCTTTCCCATTCGTATTGTGCGAATTCGATTTCATGTTGGTTAGGTTGAGCCTGATTGAGATAATCAGGCTCTATCCTATTAGTTGAAATAGGTTTTGGGAGCAACGTTCCCGTCCGGTTCCATAGCTTCAAGCGCCTTAACCTTCGCGTCCATGACTTCCTTTTGAGCGGCTAGCTTGAGCATCGCGTCATTCACTTCACGCTTAACATGATCCTCAACAGATTCAAGTTCATACTCAAAGAACAAACTGAGAACGTGGTCTATTCCATTTTGGGTAAGCCTAGGTCTACGAACTAGAACAGTTCCATACTGATGGTCATCTAGCATACCAAATTTTTGAAACTCTTCGGGATTCATTGATAGTACAGTTACATATTCTCCTGTAGATTTTAAACTAACTATGTCATGACTTTGCATTACGTTTCCTCTCTTTACATAATCTATCTTGTATCGTACGACATGTTCTACAGGAGCGATAACTATTTTTCCAGATATAAACATTTTCAACGGTAAATTCATGTCCACGAATACAATGTGTTTTACGTTTTCTAAAATTATTTTCAGTTGGTGTAACAATCTCAAGGTGCTTTGGGTTACAGCATTTTGTATTTCTACAAAGATGATCTAGTACTAATCCTTCAGGTATTCTTGATATAAAGAGTTCCCACATGAAACGGTGTGTACCAAATCGTCTGAACTTCCACCAAAAGCATCCATAGCCTCTGCGTAGTTCATTCTTCCAATTCCAACAAGTGCTTGTAAAATCTACAGACTTAATAAACCTATCAATAGTTTCATGAAAGGTTTCATTTTTATGTGCCCCCGACATCTACTTCTTCTCCTTAATTTCGCCCCATGACTCTCCTGGGCGTCCTACTTTAAATGCCACCTTGAACTGAAACCCGCCTAATTCCTTCCAAGGTTGGGTCATTGCCTTTTCCATCTGTGCTTTACATTCCTCCACTAACGCTTGCGGGGCACACACAAGTAGTGAATCGTGTACCTGGACATTAAGAGTAGCAGGTTTAGGTAAAGGAGCAAGAACACTACTGACTTTAAGGACATTCTCTTCACTCCACCCAATCCTCTCATACATCATCGCAATCATACTTCGAGTAACTACGTCGGCTCCACTCCCTTGCAATATGAACCGAATACCTTCAGTGTAAGCGGACTGTGTAAACAACCAACGCTTTCTACTGAAAGGATTCCTCAGTACCCCTTCTCTCACTCCCTGATTCCCACATTGATCCTGCCATTGAGCTGACTTCCAATTCAACTTCTTCCACATTAATAATAGATCGCGGCAATCTTTTTCCGGTACATTATACTGAAGAGACATCTTACGAGGTCCCATACCCGCGTCTGCCCCGTGGTTAGTATGTTTGGCTCGATCATACTGCCAACTCGACTTGTCAATATCCGCAATAGGAATATTATAGATTTGATTAGCAAGCCATTTATGTTCATTGAACCCCGGCTCATTCATTCTCCTTAAACGATCTTCATCATTCGCAAAGTACGCAGCTAAAGTATTCT
>WNGO01018576.1_pt1 | contig 10072 bp, 9 predicted proteins | sample 5400511 | NCBI WGS metagenome assembly WNGO01 (sample SAMN13153380, study PRJNA577476) | soil metagenome | isolation source: 20 cm soil or saprolite under Garry oak tree replicate 2 | place: USA:California | collected 2016-06-15
GTCGCTCGATCCGGCGGCCAACTCACTCGACAACACGCGGCTCGCCGCCCTCGTCGCCGACCTGTCGCGGCTGTGCCGCGTGCAGGTGATCGGACCGTGCGCCTCGGTGAGCCTCGTGGGCCGCAACATCCGCGCCATCCTGCACCAGCTGGGAGGCGCCTTCGAGTTCTTCGAGGAACAGAAGATCCACCTGGTGAGCCAGGCGGCCAACGACCTGAATTTCACCTTCGTGGTCGATGAGGACCAGGGCGACCGCCTGGTGCAGCAACTGCACGAGCTGCTCATCCGCCCGGTGCCGGGAGACAAGGTGCTCGGTCCCACCTGGCAGCAGCTGTTCGCGCAGCCGCAGGACTCGGCAGGCGGGGGCGCGCCGTGGTGGCGCTCCAAGCGCACGCAGCTGCTCGGCGCCCTCGGGGACCATGACGCGGCCTACGTCTATGACCTGGAGGTGGTGCGCGAGGCGGCACGGGCGTTGCGCACACTCGCGGCGCTCGCGCGGGTGCACTACTCCGTGAAGGCCAATCCGCACCCGCAGGTGTTGCGCACGCTGCGCGCCGAGGGCATCGAGTTCGAGTGCGTGTCGCGCGGTGAGGTCGAGCGGGTGCTGCAGCTGTTTTCCGATATCGACCCGCAGCGCATTCTCTATACGCCGAACTTCGCGCCACGCGCGGAAGTCGCCTGGGCGCTCACCGCGGGGGTGCGCGTCACGGTCGACAACACCTACGCGCTCACCGAGTGGCCGCAGCTGTTCCGCGCCCACGACATCTTCGTGCGCGTCGACACCGGCGTCGGCCGCGGCCATCACACGCACGTGCGCACCGCCGGGACGCGCTCCAAATTCGGCGTGCCGATCGCGGAACTGCGGGAGTTTGCGCGGCGCGCGCACGATGCCGGGGTGCGCATCGTGGGCCTGCAGGCGCACGTGGGGAGCGGGGTATTCGATGTGACCAGCTGGGAGCACACGGCGCGCCTCCTGGCTGCGGCGGCGCACGGCTTTGCGGATCTGCGCGTAATCGACGTCGGCGGCGGCCTGGGAGTGCCCGAGCACCCCGATCAGCCGGGCGTCGATCTCGCCAGGCTCGACACGCTGCTGCTGGCGGTGCGCGCCGAGCATCCGCGGCTGGAGGTGTGGCTCGAACCCGGACGCTACCTGGTGGCCTCCGCCGGCGTGCTGCTCGCGCGCGTGACGCAACTGAAGGCGAAGGGCGGAGTGCGCTTCGTCGGCGTGACGACCGGCATGAACTCCCTCATCCGTCCGGCGCTCTATGGGGCATACCATGAAATCGCCAACCTCACGCGCGCGGATGAAGCGGCCACCGAGCTCGTCAACATCGTGGGCCCCATCTGCGAGAGCGCGGACGTGCTCGGGCACGATCGCCTGCTGCCGGTGACCCATGAAGGGGACGTGCTGCTCATCGCCAATGCCGGGGCCTACGGGCACGCCATGAGCTCGCATTACAACCTGCGCTCGCCGGCCGCGGAGCTGTTCATCTGAAGCGCATCGTGCTCCTCGGCCTGGGGGTCGCCGCGCTGGCCGGCGTCCTCTACATTGTGTATCTGGATCGCCTGGTGACCCGGCAATTCGAAGGCCGCCGCTGGACGCTGCCGGCGCAGGTGTTCGCGGCGCCGCTCGAGCTGTACACGGGACTGGCGCTGGCGCCGGCGCAGCTGGAGCAGGAGCTGCAACGCCTGCATTACCGGCGCGCCGAGCGGCCCGAACGGCCCGGCACCTACCGCGTGCAGGGCGCTCGCTTCGACATTGCGCTGCGGCCGGCGCTCTTCGCGGACGAGACGCGCAACGCCGAGCTGCTGAGCATCGTCGCGGGTCCCCAGAGCCTCGAGAGCCTGCGCGACAGCGCCGGCCGTGAGGTGGCGGTGCTGCGGCTCGAACCGCTGCTCATCGGCAGCATTTTTCCGATCCACGGCGAGGGATCGAGCAGGGCGGCAGCACGCTCACCCAGCAGCTGGTGCGCAGCTACTTCCTCAGTTCGCGGCAGACGCTGTCGCGCAAGGTGCGTGAGGCGATCATGGCGATGGCGCTGGATGCGCACTTCACCAAGGCCGATCTCATGAACGCGTACATCAACGAGATCTTCCTCGGACAGGATGGCGACCGCGCCATTCACGGCTTTGGCCTGGCCAGCCAGTTCTATTTCGGCAAGCCGCTCGCGGAGCTCGACCTGTCGGAAGTGGCGCTGCTGGTCGCGGTGGTCCGCGGACCCTCGTACTACGATCCGCGGCGCCATCCCGAGCGCGCGCGTCTGCGGCGCGACCTGGTCCTCAAGATCATGGCCGACCAGGGCATCGTGACCGCCCAGGGGGCGAGCGCGGCCGCGCACGAGCCGCCCGGTGTCGCCCGCCGGCCGGCGGGCGCGTATTACCCCGCGTACCTCGACTTCGTGCGCCGCACCCTGCGGCGCGACTATCACGACCAGGATCTCACCGAGGCGGGCCTGCGGATCTACACCAGCCTCGAACCGCGCGCCCAGGAGCAGGCCGAACAGGCGCTCGAGCACGAGCTCACGCGTCTGGATCGGCAGCGCAAGCGCGCGCAGGAGCCCCTCGAAGGCGCAGTCGTGGTCACATCACCGCAAAGCGGCGACGTGATCGCCATCGTCGGTGGGCGCAACGTCGGCTACGACGGCTTTGACCGCGCCCTCGATGCGCACCGCTCGATGGGCTCGCTGGTGAAGCCGTTCATCTATCTCACGGCGCTCGAGAGCGGGCATTACAACGCCGCCACCGTGGTGCAGGACGCGCCCATCGACGTGAAGCTGGCAAACGACAAGCACTGGCGGCCGGAGAACTTCACCCACCAGACCTATGGTCCGGTGCCGGTGGTGCGCGCACTCGCCGAGTCGCTGAATCTCGCCACCGTCGGTGTGGGGCTGGATGTGGGTGTGCCGAAAGTCGCGCAGACGCTCGAGCGCTTCGGACTGCCGCAGCCGCCCGCGCAGGTGCCGGCCATGCTGCTGGGCGCGGTCGAAGTCACCCCGCTCGAGGCGACACAGCTGTTCAACGGGCTGGCCAACGGCGGCTTTCGCAACCCGCTGCGCGCCGTGCGCGCGGTCATCAGCACCGACGGCAAGCCGCTCAAGGCCTTTCCCCTGGAAGTGACCCAGGTGGCGTCCCCCGAGGTCGTGTATCAGCTCGATCGCATGCTGGTGCAGGTCATGGAGCGCGGCACCGGCCGTCCCGCGCGCGCGCTGCTGCCCGCAAACCTGGTGGTGGCCGGAAAGTCCGGCACGTCATCGGAGTTCCGCGACAGCTGGTTTGCCGGTTTCTCCGGCAGTCACCTGGCGGTCGTGTGGGTGGGGTACGACGACGATGAGCCGACGGGGTTCACTGGCTCCGCCGGGGCGCTGCCGGTGTGGGCGCGCGTCATGGCGGGGCTGGGCACCGACTCCTGGGAGGCGCCGATGCCGGATAACATCGTGGAAGTGCAGATCGAGTATCCGACCGGACTGCGGGCGGCGCCGGGTTGCTCGGAGGACTTGGTGGCGGTCGCCGTGCCGGCCGAGGCGGCGGTGCCGGCCAAGCCGGGCTGCGCCTTCCCCGACAGCCCTAATCCTCTCACCACCATACTGAACCGCGCACAGCAGTGGCTGCACGGCCTCGCGCACTGACGCCGGCGCTGCGAGCGCGGCCCCGCGGCGCACGCCGTGGCGCGGCGCCTCAGGCGCTATCATGAGCTCATGCCTCCGGCACGGCGCAACCCGAGGCGCCGATCCCCGGGGAAGCCCTGCCGGCTCCGCCGGAGCGGCCCGCGCCGGGCGCGCCACGGCAGTTTCACCTCGGCCCCGCGGCGAGCGCGCTGGTGACACAGGCTCGCACCCAGGCCGGCGGGGGCGAGTACGGACAGGCGGCCGCGACGCTCGAGCGCGCACTGCGCATCGAGCCGGGCAATCCGCTGCTGTGGATCGAGCTCGGGCGCGTGCAGCTGGGGGAGAACAACGCGGCGCAGGCGGATGCCATGGGTCACAAGGCGCTGGCGCTCGCCACCGGAGATGCCGGCGCGCAGGCGGCGGCCTGGCACCTGATCGCCGATTCGCTGCACTCGCGCGGGCGCGACCCGGAGGCCGCGGAGGCCGAGGGTCGGGCCGGCGCCCTCGCGCCGCGCTGACGGGAGGCCGCCGCACCGGTCAGGGCTCGGCGGCGTGGCGTGCGCGCAGTTCAGCGATCAGGCGCTCGAGCGGCAGTCCGCGAAGACGCAGCAGCACCAGTACGTGGTAGAACAGGTCGGCGGCTTCCGCCACCACTTCGGCGTCGCTCCCGCCCGCGCCGGCGAGGGCCACCTCGAGCCCTTCCTCGCCCACTTTCTGCGCCAGGCGCTTCGGTCCCTCGGCAAACAGGCGCGCGCTATAGCTGCCCTCCGGTCGCTCGGCGATGCGCTGCGCGATGATGGCTTCCAGAGCCGCCAGGAACGCCAACCGCTCGGCAGCCGTGAGCGCCTCGTCGCCGAAGCACGTGGCCGTGCCCAGATGACAGGCCGGTCCACGGGGCCAGGCGGTGACCAACAGCGTGTCGCAATCGCAGTCGGCGCGAATCTGCGCCAGCTCGAGGCGGTGGCCCGAGGTTTCTCCCTTCTCCCACAAACGTTGCTTGCTGCGGCTGAAGAACACGACCCGGCGCCGCGTGAGTGTCGCGGAAAGCGCCTGCCGATTCATGTAGCCGAGCATGAGCACCGCCCCGGTGACGGCGTGTTGCACGATCGCCGGCAGCAGGCCATCGCCCTTGGCGAAGTCGAGCCGCGCGAGATCGGCCAGCCCCACCTGCGCCGCACCCTCATCGCCCGCGCCGCTCATAGCCTGACCTCGATGCCTGCGTCATGCAGCTCCCGCTTCAGATCGCGGATCACGATCGCGCCGGAGTGGAACACGCCGGCCGCGAGAGCCGCATCCACGCCGGCCTGAATAAACACCGCGCTGAAGTGCTCGACGGCGCCCGCACCCCCGGAGGCCACCAGCGGCACCTGGCAGATCTGCCGTACCCGGCGCAGTTGCTCGACGTCATAACCGCGACGCACGCCATCGCTTCCCATGCAATTGAGGACGATCTCGCCGGCGCCGCGCCGTTGCGCCTCGCCGACCCATTCGAGCACGTCGCGTCCCGCTTCGCACGTGCGCTGCGGGTCACCCGTGAACTGGTAGGCGCGGTAGCCGTGCTCGGTGAGCTGACTGTCGACACCGACTACGACGCACTGGGAGCCGAAGCGCGCGCTTAGCGAATCGATGAGACTCGGGCTGGCGAGCGCTGGCGAGTTGATGGAGATCTTTTCCGCGCCCGCATTCAGGATTTCCTCGGCGTCGGCCACGGAGCGAATGCCGCCGGCGACACAGAACGGAATATCCAGAACGCGCGCGACCCGGCGCACCCACTCGCGATCGACACTGCGGCCTTCGGGACTCGCGCTGATGTCATAGAAGACGAGCTCGTCCGCGCCCTCGTCGCGATACCGCGCCGCGAGCTCCATGATGTCGCCCACGACCCGGTGGTCGCGAAAGCGGCGCCTTGCCGCTCACGGCGGCGGCGACGCCGATCCGGGCTAGCGCCCGCAGATCGACCGCATTGCGCACGCCACCCGAAGCCTGCCAGGCGAGCTGCGGGCAACGCGACAGCGCGCTTCGATAAAGCTCGAGATTGGGACCGGACAGGGCGCCGTCGCGTGCGATATCGGTGCACAGCACGTGTTGAACGGCCCCGCTGGGGAAGCGGCCGATGGCCTCCCACAGGTTGACCGCGGTCCCCTCGGTCCAACCTCGGGTACGTACCCGCGGCATGCCGCCGGAATCGATCCGCACATCGAACGCCAGACAAATCCGTTCCGCGCCGAAGCGCGCCAGCCATTCATCCACCTCCGCGGGCCGCTCCACCGCGGCGCTGCCGACGACAACCCGCTCCACGCCATGGCGAAGCAGGTCATCGATAACGGCCGCGGAGCGCACGCCACCGCCCACCTGGAGGCGGATCGCGCGCTGCGAGGCGAGGGCGACGATCACCGTACGGTTGGCCAGCACGCCGTCCTTCGCGCCGTCGAGATCCACCACGTGCAGCCACGAGGCGCCGAGGCCGCGATAGCGCAACAGCAGCTCATGAGGCTCGGGCTGGTAGCGCGTCTCGGCGCTGAAGTCGCCCTGGCGCAGGCGCACGCACCGTCCGTGGCGCAGATCGATTGCGGGTATGAGCAACATCACGCCAACCTCAGGAAGTTCGCGAGTACCCTGGCGCCGGTTGCGGCCGAGCGCTCAGGATGGAACTGCGTGCCCCAGAAATTCCCGCGCCGCACGATCGCGGACAGCGGCTCTCCATAGTGCGCGGTCGCCAACGTGTTGCTGGATACGGGCACGGCATAGCTGTGTACGAAGTAAACGTAGTCGTGGGGCGCGATCCCTTCCAGCAGGGGGTCCTCGTGCAGGGCGCAGAGTTGGTTCCACCCCATGTGCGGAACGGGCCGACCGGGCTCTGCCGACAGACGGCGCACGCCGTCCGGAAGGATCCCGAGGCAATCGGTCGGACCTTCCTCCGAGCGGCGGAACAGCACTTGCATCCCCAGACAGATGCCGAGCACCGGTTGTGTCAGGGCGGGCAGCAGAGCGGCGATTCCGGATTGGCGCAGGCGCTGCATTGCGTCCGCGGCCGCTCCCACGCCGGGCAGAATGACTCGGGCCGCGGACGTGATCATCCGCGCCTCGTTCGTAACGTGCGTGCGCGCGCCGAGCCGTTCGAAGGCGTACTGCAAGGAGGCGAGATTGGCGCCGCCGCTATCGATGATGACCGCTTCCATTACAGCACTCCCTTGGTGCTCGGCAGCTCCTCGCCCTCGCGCCGGAACGCCTGGCGCAAGGCGCGGCCGACGCCCTTGAAGCAGCCCTCGATCATGTGATGGGTGTTCTCGCCGGTAACGCTGATGTGGATGGCCGCTCCGAGGGTCTCGGCGAGCGAGCGGAAGAAATGCGGCACCAGCTCGGTCGGCAGCCCGCCGACCGCCTCCCGGTTGAATCGCCCGGAGAACTGCGCGAAGGCGCGGCCCGACAAGTCGATGGCGACCTGCGCCTGGGCTTCGTCCATCGGCAGCAGGAATCCGAAGCGCGCGATGCCGGCTTTGGCGCCGAGCGCGCGCCGCAGCGCCTCCCCGAGCGCGAGCGCGCAATCCTCCACCGTGTGATGCTCGTCGATCTGCAGGTCACCCTCGCAAGTGAGCTCGAGGGAGAACCCGCCGTGCTTGGCGAGCTGCTCGACCATGTGATCGAAGAAGCCGATTCCGGTGTCAGCCTTGAGCGGGGCGCTGGCATCGAGGTTGACCCGCACGTCGATGTTCGTCTCCTTCGTGCGCCGCTCGACTCGGGCGCGTCGCGCGGTCAGGTCCTGCACCACTGCGCGCCAGGTCTCTTCGGTCGTTCCATGGCGGCGCACGCGCAACCCGCGCACGCCGAGGTTGGATGCGAACTCGATATCCGTGTCGCGGTCGCCGATCACGGCGCTCGAGCCGCGGTCGACTCCGCGGTCGCGCAAATATTGCTCGACCAGTCCGGTGCGGGGCTTACGGCAGGCGCAGCCGTCCGTTTGCAAGTGCGGGCAGACAAACACGGCATCGAACTCGATACCTTGCGAGCAGAAGGCATCCAGTATGAACTGCTGCACCCGCTCGAATGCCGGGCGCGGGAACGACTTCGTGCCCAGACCATCCTGGTTCGTGACCATGACGAGCCGGTAACCGCGCCGCGTGAGCTCCGTTAGCGCGGCGAACACCCCGGGCAGGAAATGCACCTTCTCGAGCGTGTCGAGCTGCTCGTCGGGCGGCTCCTCCACGAGCGTGCCGTCGCGATCGATGAACAGCGTGGCGGCTGGCACGCTCATCGCCACGCCTCGAGGAGCCGGTTATTCTGCTCGATCGAGCCGATCGTAATGCGCAGCGCGCACCCCAGAGCAGGATATGCGCGCGCATCCCGGACCAGCAGCCGTGCGTCGCGGGCGCGCTCCAGCGCAGCGCCGGCATCGGTGAATTCGGTAAGGACGAAATTCGCCGCGCTGGGCCACACGCGCACCACCTGGGGTAGAGCGGCGAGCGCCGCGGTGAGCCGCTCGCGCTCCGCCCGAATGAGGGCGATGCGCTTGCTGGCATCCGCCAGCTTGGCAGGATCGAGCAGCTTCAGTACCGCTTCCAGCGTCAACTGCGCGATCGCATAGGGTGGAATCACCTTGCGTAGCAGCGCGATGACCTCCGGATCGGCGATCAGCGTCCCGCAACGCGCCCCGGCGAGCCCGTGCGCCTTGGACAGTGTCCGCAGGATCGCCAGATGCGGCAGCTTCGCAAGATGGCGCGCGAGGCTCTGTGTGTCGGTAAACTCGAGGTACGCCTCATCCACGACAACTACCGCACGTCCGGCGAGTTTGCCGGCGATGCGCACGATAGTCTGCTCCTCGAGCAGATTTCCGGTCGGGTTGTTGGGGGAGCACAGGAACACGACCTTGACGTCCGCCGTGCAGCGCTCGAGCACGGCCCGTTCGTCGAGAGCAAACCCCGCATCGGCGCGCAGCGGCACCGTGACGACGTGTGCTCCTTGAATGCGAGCGGCCACGGCGTACATGCCGAATGTCGGCGGGCACACCAGCACGGCGTCGCACCCGGCGCGACAGAAGGCGCGCACCAGAAGATCGATCGCCTCGTCGCTGCCGCGCCCGGCCAGAACCGACTCCGGCGCCACGCCGTACAGCGCCGCGAGCCGCTCGATGAGGGCGCCCGGCTGCGGCTCGGGATAACGGTTCAGGCCGGCGAGCGAGTCATCGCCGAGTGCACGCCACGGCAACTCATTGGCGTGCAGCCGCTCGAGCCCCGGCTCCCACGCTGCGTGCTCATAAGCCTTCAGGGCCACGATTTCCGGTCGCGCCAGCTCCGTCGCCCAGCTCATGATTCGACCCTGGAGCTCCCCGAAGCCCCTTGCGCTTCGAGCGCGGCGAGGCGCCGCAGCACCGCCTGTGCGTGGGCGTCCAGGCCCTCCAGCTGCGCGAGGGTGACGGCAACGGGGCCGAGGGAGCGCAGGCCGGCCGGCGAGAGCTCCTGCACCGTGATGCGCTTGACGAAGTCGAGCACCGACAGGCCGCTATAGGCGCGCGCGTAGCCGTATGTCGGCAGCACGTGGTTGGTTCCGGAGCAATAATCACCGAGCGGCTCCGGCGACCATGCGCCGAGGAAGATGGAGCCCGCGTTATGTATCTGCGCCAGCCAGCGGCGCGGCTCACGGACCTCGAGGATCAGGTGCTCCGCCGCATACTGGTTCGCAAGCTGCATCGCGATGTCGAGATCCGGCACGACGATGCAGCGGCTCGCCGCCAGCGACTTGTCGAGAATCGCGCGCCGGGACAGCTCTCGAAGTTGAGTCTGGATCGCGGCAACCGTGCCGTGCGCGAGCGTGCGGCTCGGGGTGAGGAGCAGCGCCTGCGCCTGCGCGTCGTGCTCAGCCTGAGCCAGCAGATCCGCGGCGACGAAGTCCGGGCGAGCCGTCTCATCGGCGATGACCAGCACTTCGGACGGTCCCGCCGGCAGGTCGCAGGCGGCGCCCGCCGGGTCATTGGCGACGAGCTGCTTGGCCGCCGTCACCCACGCGTTGCCCGGACCGAAGATCTTGTCGACCTTGGGAACGCTGGCGGTGCCGTAGGCGAGAGCTGCGATGGCCTGCGCGCCTCCGACCTTGAACACCGCCTCGATGCCGCACAGCTCGGCGGCGACCAGCACCACGGGATTCGCATGGCCCTCGCGGGTCGGGGGGGTACACAGGATCCGCTGTGCGCAGCCCGCGATGCGCGCCGGTACCGCCAACATCACGACAGTCGAGAGCAGGGGCGCGGAACCCGCGGGCACATACAGCCCCACGGCTGATATGGGCCGGATGAGCCGTTCACAGCGCACACCGGGCATCGTCTCCAACGCGAGCGGCTGCATGACCTGCGCCGAGTGGAACTCGTGGACATTCGCTATGGCGCACTCAAGCGCTGCTATCTGGCGGGCCGCGAGCGAGCGGCGGGCCTGGATGAATTCGCTGCGTGGCACCGCCAGCGCCTCGAGCTGCACGCC
>WNGO01003531.1_pt1 | contig 10071 bp, 10 predicted proteins | sample 5400511 | NCBI WGS metagenome assembly WNGO01 (sample SAMN13153380, study PRJNA577476) | soil metagenome | isolation source: 20 cm soil or saprolite under Garry oak tree replicate 2 | place: USA:California | collected 2016-06-15
GCTGCCGTCGAACGGGCCGAACAGAAACGAATTCGAGTGGACGACGACGTCGGGTTTGATGCTCTCGACGTACTGCTCAGCCTCGCCGAACTCGTCGGCGGTGCGGTAGTTAACGAACCAGTACTCGGCCGCGGGAGCGATGTCGTAGAGGATCTCCGCGACCTCCTCGCCGTGGGCCGAATAATTGCTGTTGTAGTCACGACCGGCAAGCCCATAGGTGTGGTCGAAGCTAGCCCGGTGATCGGCGGGGACCGTGGGCAGCTCAGTTCCCGCGAGGCTGTCGAGGCGGCCAAGGTTGCCGAACGCAGTGTCGAGGACGACGATCCGTACTCCTGCGCCTTGCAGGCCCTCGCTGTGGAGCGCGTCGGCTCCGATTCGCGCGACGCCGCCGGAGGTCACGGCGTCCGCCGACGCGACCGGCGCCGGCGCAATGTCGCCGACGTTGGGATCGCGCTCGAGCTCGGCGACTCGGTCGCTGGGGACGAGGGCCTGAAGATGCCCGTGAGCGCTCAGCTCGACGCGGCCGCCTGCGTCGCGGACGCTTTCAGCCGCAGCCGCCAGACCGGCCCGCGGCTGAACGAGCACGAGCTGTGGTGGTGCTGCAGACGAAGTCTCCCCTGCGGCCGAACCGACCAGTAAGCCGGCCGGCACGACCAAAAGGACCACGACTGTCCTGGAAAGAGACCCCATCGCCGGGCCTCAAGGGTAGCCGCGTCTCGGCCGGATCGCGCCTACGGCCGCCCAGCGCCGGGGCCGGTCGACATCCACTCCCGGAGCTCGTACCAGTGCGTCGCGCGAAGCGCCTCGGCGACCTCCGGGTCGGTGTGCTCAGCGTTGAAAACGTGGCGCTCGAGGTCGCAGCAGATCGCGACCGTCTGCAGCGAAATGTCCTGGAGGTTCGCGAGTACCTCCGCGGGCAGCTTCGCCTCGGCGACCGTGTAGTGCATGAACTGAAGATCGGGCGCGATCTCCATCAGCCGCGGCCAGTCGGGGCAGGTCCGGGAGCTCATGCGGTCCTCGCGGGGCGCTTCGTATCGGCGATCGACCAGTCCCCCTCGAACCTGAACCAACCGCGGCTGTGCTCATCCGGGTAGACGGTGAATTCCGCCGCCGGATCGAGGCGGTGATACTGGCGCGTCGACTTCGGGTGGCCGAGCGCGACGCTGAGGCGGAAAAGGCCATCCGAGAGTGGGAGGCGCGGCACTTCAAAGCAGACCTCCCGGCCGCCACCGCTGTTCCAGCCGAGCTCCTCAGCCGTGGATTCGCTGGCACCGAGCAAACCACCGTTCGCGTCCCTGAACTCAACGGCAACGCGTGGCGGAGCGACACCAGGAGACAATTCGATCGCAAGGCGCACCACGAGCGGGCCACCGGAGAGGAATTGCCTTCGCTCCTCGCCGTCGCTGCCCTCGAGCCGGACTCCGACCACAGTCGCTTCGCCTGTTCCCCACGCATGCTGCTGCTCCGAAGCCTCCTCGGCTGCGAGCAGCTGCTGATAGTGCTTGATCACGTCCCGCGACGACCCGTCGTGTACAACGCGACCGCCCGTGAGCAGGATGGCGCGCTCGCAAACGCGCTCGACCGCGGGGGCCGCGTGTGAGACGAACACGATCGTCCTTCCCCGCTCGCGCAGTTCGAGGATCTTCCCGAAACACTTCCGCTGGAACGCCTCGTCACCGACAGCGAAGACCTCGTCGAGGAGCAGAATGTCTGGATCGAGGTGGGTCGCGACCGCGAAGCCAAGCCGCATGTACATCCCGGACGAGTAGGTCCGGACGGGAACGTCGAAGAACTCGTCGAGCTCGGCGAAGGACGCGATTTCCTGGAGACGCTCAGTGACATAGCTTCGCTTCAGGCCGTGGATTGCACCATTCATGTAGACGTTCTCGCGGCCGGTGAAATCCGGGTGAAAACCCGCGCCGAGGCCGAGCAGGGAGCCGACATCGCCGGCTACCTCCAGCCGACCTGAGGTCGGCGCGAAGATCCCGCCGATCAGTCGAAGGAGCGTCGTCTTACCCGAGCCGTTGCGGCCGATGACGCCAACGGCCTCGCCCGGCTCGACCGCCAGCGAGACATCGCGAAGGGCCCAAATCTCTTCTCTGCGCAGATGCCTACGGCGGAGGATTGCTTCTTTCAATGTGACGTTGCGCTGTGGGTAGACCCGAAACCGGCGACTGACGCCCTCTGCGACTATGGCTCCGGGTTTCACGCCTGCGAGAGTATTGAAAGGGCTTGTCCGACAATCCCGGCCAGCGCGCGCACGAACTGGGGATCGTCGTTCAGGGACTCGATCCGCTCGAGCTCGAGACCGAGCTCGGCTGCCCTCTCGCGCGCCTCGATGTCGAGGTCCCAGAGGATCTCGAGGTGATCCGAGACGAAACCGACCGGGCAGACCAGCACGTGCTGGACCCCGTTCGCCACGAGCCTGTCCAGCTCCTCCAGGATGTCCGGCCCGAGCCAGGGCTCTCCGGTCGCGCTCGCGCTCTGGAACGAGAACGACCAGTCGGCCAATCCGGCCCGTTCGGCAATGAGGCGTGAGGTCTCCAGCAGCTGGTCACGGTAGGGATCGCCGTCTTGCAGGATTCGCTCCGGCAGCGAGTGGGCCGTGAAGACGACGTGGCCGTCGAAGCCGCGCACACGTTCGGCCAGCACGTCGAGAAACGGCCCATGGTCGTGCCAGCTCTCGACGAAGACGAGCTCGGCTCGGCCCTGGAGCGCCTGCTCCACCCGCTCTCGGTAGCCCGCGATCGACAGACGCGAGTAGTGCGGCGCGAGCACGAGCGCGACGAGCGTGTCGGCTCCGACGGCGAGCGCGGCCTCGACGGCCTCGGCGATTCGCGGCCGCCAGTGCTTCATGCCGACGAAGACCGGCACACCGAGCTCGCGTTCGAGCGCGGCGCGCTGCGCCTCAGTGATCTCGTCGAGCGGAGAGCGGCCGCCGATCCGGCGGTAGCGCTCGGTCAGCTCGTCGATCGCCTCGTGGGAGACCGGGCGCCCCTCGCGGATGTCCGCCAGGTAAGCCGGAACATCCTCGGCGGACGCAGGACTTCCGTAAGCCATCAGGATCACCGCCGGGTTCATGCCGCCACCTTCGCCGTCCGCTCGTGCACGAGCTCGACAAGCCGTCCGAGATCGTCCGGATCCGTCTCCGGCAGTACGCCATGGCCGAGATTGAAGACGTGGCCCGGGCGCCCGTCCGCTCGGCGCAGGACGTCCTCTGTTCCGCCCTCGACCCGCTCCCACGGCCCGAGCAGCACCGCTCCGTCGAGGTTCCCCTGGATCCCGCGGTCGTGGCCAATCCGCTCCCAGGCGACGTCGAGCGGCACGCGCCAGTCGACGCCGATGACGTCGCCGCCGACCGCCCGGCGCTCCTCCAGCAGGTGGGCGTCGCCGGTGGCGAAGTGGATCGTCGGCACGTCGATCACCTCCAGCACGCGGGCCGAGTACGGCGCGGCGAACTCGCGATAGTCCGCAACCGAGAGCGCGCCGACCCAGGAATCGAACAGCTGGACGACGTCTGCTCCTGCCCGTACGCAGCCGGCGAGGTAGCGCCCGAACGCGTCGGCGAGCTTGTCCATCAGCGCGTGCCAGACCTCCGGAGACCCGTACATGCAGGCTTTCGTCTGCTTGAACTCACGCGTCGGTTTGCCCTCGATCAGATAGCCGGCGACGGTGAAGGGTCCACCGGCGAAGCCGACGACGGCCTGGTCGGGCCGCAGCGCCTCGCGCACGAGGCGAACGGACTCGAGCGTCCAAGGCACCGACGCCTCGGGCTCCGGCACTGAGAGCCGCTCTACGTCGGCGAGCGACCGCACCGGGGCCGCCACCACCGGCCCGACGTTGTCCACAAGCTCGACCTCGACCCCCATGCCGAGGACCGGCAGCATGATGTCGGCGAACATCACCGCCGCGTCGACGCCGTGGCGCCGCACCGGCTGCAAGGTCACCTCGGCACAGAGCTCGGGCTGGCGGGCAATCTCGAAGAGGCCATAGCGCTCGCGAAGCTCCCGGTACTCAGGCAGCGAGCGACCGGCCTGGCGCATGAACCAAACCGGCGTCCGCTCGACCTGCTCGCGCCGGCAGGCACGGACGAGAAGCGGTTGGGACACGGCTAGAGCTCGACCGCGAGCTGGTCGTCCAGGCGGCGGAAGACAAACGCGCCGAGCAACAGAGCGCCCGCGCCGGCACCCAGGACGTAAACGACCTGGCCGAGACTGGGATAGCGCCCGTAGAAGAGCGGTCCGCGGATCGCTTCGACGAACGGCGTGATCACGTTTCCCCACTGGAGGACCTGCATCAGGACGTGATGATCCTCGACGCCCGGCAGCGTCTTCAGGTCGTAGAAGACCGGCGTGAGAAAGAACCATGGCAAAAGCACTGTCAGCAGAAGGTGCTCGACGTCACGAAACAATGCGGAGAGCGCGGCGAACACAATCGACAGCCCGCTTGCAAGGGCTACCAGCGGCACGGAAAGAGGGATAACAGCCCACATCGTTCCGCGAGTAGCCGGAATGACGGCAAGGTTCACTGCACCGACCACGACCAGCATCACCAGGTAGGTGACCAGGTTGGAACCGACCACCGCCAGGGGAAGAAGCTGGCGCGGAAAGCGGACCTGCTTGACGAGATTCGCATGGCCGACGATGCTCGCGCTCGACATCTGGAGCGAGCCTGAGAAGAAAATCCAGATCGTCAGCCCGGAGAGGATGAAGAGCGGATAGTGCGAAATTCCCGCGCTCCGCCAGAGAACCGAGAAGACGAGCGTGTAGACGCCCATCAGCACGAGCGGGTTGACGAAGGTCCAGCCGACCCCGAGCAGGGACCCCTTGTAGCGGGCGTTCAACTCCCGCCGGAAGAGGTTGCCGAACAGGTCCGGGTACCGCAGCAAGTCGGCGTAGAGCGTCATCGCGGCCAGTGTAGATGTCGCCCGAGTACTATCGTTCCGCCGTGCGTTCCTCCGTCGCAAAGCAGGCCGTGAGGAAGCTCGGGAGGCTTCGACACTCGGGCGACGGCCGCCTGGAAAGCCTCGGCCACGATTTCGATCGCGGGCACCGCGACTACGTCGAGAGCTTGCCCGAAGGCGAGCGTCTCTGGCTCCGGACGAAGCCGTTCAGCGCCCCGCCGAACTTCGAGCTCGCGACGTGTTTGCGCACCTTCGCCCACGTTGTCGAGCAGCTGGGACTCGGCCTGCGTGCGCAAGTCCTCGACGTGGGCTGCGGTCCTGGGTGGATGAGCGAGTTCCTCGCCCGGTGCGGCTACTGGGTGACCGGGATCGACATTTCCGAGGACATGGTCGAGATCGCGCGCATGCGCGTGGCGCGGATTCCGGAGCAGGTTGGCGAAGGGATCGACCCGGTTGCCGAGTTTCACGCGATGCCGGTGCGAGAGATGCCGTGGTCCGATCGATTCGACGCCGCGATCCTCTACGACACGATGCACCACTTCGACGATGAGCTCGAGACGCTGAAGGTGATCCACCGCACCCTCGTCCCGGGAGGCACGATCTACATACGCGAGGGCGCACGCCCTGCGGAGGGCTCGGAAAGCGAGCAAGCGCTGATCGAGGAGATGCGCGTGCGCCAGACGCTCGAGTCTCCTTTCGATCCGCGCTACCTCCTCGAGGTCGTTCGCGAGGCTGGTTTCGAAGACGTCCGGCGGCTACTCGAGGTCGACGAGCTCGTCGCCGTGGACGACCTGCGGCAGCCCTTCAACGCGATCGGCCGCTTCCTCCGGTATCGCCTGGGGCGTGGCGACATCAACACCGTCGTCGCCCGCAAGCCGCTGGGGCTCGAAGCCCGGACCGATACGACTAACTTCTCAGGCCGAATCGAGTCGGTCGGCGAGTGGGAGGACAGCTCGGAGCCGGGAGAGAAGCTGATCTGGGTCGAGGTGACGAACGAGGGCCGAGCCTTCTGGCCGATGGCCAAGGCGTTTCCGTACCCGTCGGGCGTTGTCACGGTCGGTCCGTACATGACCGACGACGCCGGCGAGAGGATCGAGCTCGGCCGCTCAATGCTCCCCCACGGCGTTTCGCCGGGGGCATCGGCGCGAGTGTTGATTCGCGTTCCCGTCGAGGCCGCCCTGGGCGAGGTGCGGATCGATCTTGTGCGCGAAGGACTTGCCTGGTTCTCGGAGCTCGGATCGCGGCCGCTGGTCCTGCGGCCCAAAGGCTGACCCGCTGCGAATCGTCATTGACGTCAGTCCGCTCTCGCTTCCGCGGACCGGAATCGGCAACTATCTGCGCGGGATGGCGGGCGGTCTCGCGACCGTCGGCCCGGAGCACGAGATCGTCGCCTTCGCCCCGACGGGTATCCAAGGAACGCGTCGGGTAAAGGAAGCTCTCGAGCCCATTCCCGTCGAGCGCCGCCTCGTAACGCTGCCCGGGGCCTACGCTTGGCGGCTCGCTTGGAGCAAGTCCGGCCGACTACCGCTCGAACGCATCCTCGGTCCATTCGATGTCTTCCATTTCTCCGACTGGATGTATCCGCCGCAGCGCGCGGGCGTGCGGGCAACGACGATCCACGATCTGGTGCCGCTTCATTTTCCGGAGCTCGTCCACCCCCGGACCCGGCGGCTGCACGGCGCCAAGTACCGGCACGCCGCAGCGACTTGCGACGTTGTCTTCACGAACTCGCGCTTCACGGCCGCCGACGTGGCCGAACATCTGCAGATTCCTTCCGAGCGGATCCGCGTGGCACATCCGGGGATCGACGCACGCTTCCGTCCTGACGGCGAACGCGCCGAGCTGGGCGCGCCCTACGTCCTGACCGTCTCGACCCTCGACCCACGCAAGAACGTCGAGGTCGTGATGGACGCGTTCCGGCTGGTGCGACGCCAAAGGCCTGAGCTGCTGCTTGCCGTTGTCGGGGGTCTCGCCCCCGGCGCCGCTGCCCCAGCCGACCGGGAAGGCGTGCGCATGCTCGGTTTCGTCGACGACCCGCGACTGGCGGCGCTCTACCGAGGCGCCTCGGCTTTCGCCTATGCCTCAAGGTTCGAAGGCTTTGGGATGCCGGTCGTCGAAGCGCTCGCGAGCGGCGTCCCGACGGTCGCCTCATCGCATCCGTCGCTGGACGAGGCGTCGGGCCAGGCGGCTTTTCGCGCCGACCCCACGAGTCCAGAAGCGGTGGCCGAGACGCTCGAAGATGCGCTACAGCGGGGCAGCGAGCGGCGCGCGAACGGCCTGGCCCATGCCCGGCAATTCACGTGGGAGGCGTGCGGCGAAGCCGTCTTGCAAGGGTACGAGAGCGTGCTCTGAGACACTGCCAGCGTGGTCGAGATCGCGTTCGATACGAGCCCGCTGGCGCAGACGAGGGCCGGTACGGCCCGCTACATCCGCGGCCTGCTCGGAGAGCTCGAGCGGGTGCCGGAGCTGACCCTGAAGCGGCATGCCTTCACGCTTCGCGGTCGCGCCGCCGTGCCGGTTCGCGACGTCGGCTGGTACCTCGGCGCCCTGCCGCTGCTCGCGCGAGACGCTGACGTTCTCCATTGCCCCACCTTTCGTGCGCCAATCCGCGCGCGCTTGCCGCTGGTCGTCACCTTCCACGACCTCGCCGTTCTGCGGTACCCGGAGACATTCAATGCCTGGACACAGAGGTACAGCCGAGCTCTTCTCCCACGCGTCGTGCACGCCGCAGCGCGCATCATTGCGGTCTCGGAGTTCACCGCTCGCGAGCTCGTCGACCTGTTGGCTGTTCCCAAAACGAAGATCCGGGTGATTCCGAACGCCGTTGGGCCGCCGTTCACGGCAAACGGCGACGCGGCCGACGGCGACTACGTGCTTGCGGTCTCGACCCTCGAGCCGCGTAAGAATCTCGGCCGTCTCGTGGAGGGCTTTCGGCTCGCCGGCCTGAACGGCTGCGAGCTTCGCGTGGTCGGCGCACGCGGCTGGGGCGACGTCGAGCCGGTGCCGAGCGCCGGGGTGCGTTGGCTCGGCGAGGTCTCGGACGACGAGCTCGCCCGCCTCTACCGTGGGGCCCGCTGTGCCGCGTACGTTTCCCTCTACGAGGGGTTTGGGCTACCTGTGCTCGAGGCGATGGCATGCGGGACGCCGGTCGTGACGGCAGACCTACCGCCGATCCATGAGTTCGCTCGTGGCGTCGTCACTGTCGATCCGTGCGACGCCGATGCGATTGCCGCCGGGCTGAGCGAGGCGCTCGCGCGCGGCGACGAGCTCGGGCGCGAGGGCCGCGAGGCAGCCGCGGCGTACGACTGGGGCCGCGTCGCCCGCGAGACGATCGACGTCTATCGCGAGGTCGCCGGGTGAGCAAGCCGCTGATCGTCCTCGATGCCGACGTGCTCGGGCGCCAACGAACCGGGGACGAGAGCTACGTCTCCGCGCTGCTTCGCGAGCTGCCGCAGGTCGACGACGAACTCCGGTTCGCCGCGGTAACTCGGCACCCCGAGCGCGTTCCGGAAGGCGTCGAGGCGGTCGAGCTTCCCGCCCGCAGCCAGGTTTGGCGGATGTCTTGGTCGTTTCCCCGCCTGCTACGCCGTCTGCGACCGGCGGTCACGCACTTCCAACACGTCGTCGCTCCCGGTTCCCCAGCTCCGGCTGTGCTGACCATCCACGACATCTCGTTCGAGCGCGACCCGAGGCTGATGGGATTGCGGGACCGGTTCTTCTTCCAAACGATGGTTCCGCGCTCAGTGCGACGCGCCGATCGTGTCATTGCCGTCTCAAAGCAGACGAAGCAAGACCTCGTGGAGCATTACGGCGTCGATGAGCGCAAGATCGCCGTGATCCTCAACGGCGTCGACGACGCGTTCAGCCCCGACGGGCCGGCCCGGGACGGACCGCCGTACCTTCTCTTCGTCGGGGCACTCCAGACGCGGAAGGACCCGCTCGTGGCGATCGAGGCGCTTTCCATGGTCGACTCCGATCTCGGACTGGTGTTTGTCGGCCCGGACAAGGGCGCCGGGAGCGAGGCGCGCCGCGCAGTAGCGCGCCTCGGCCTGAACGGCCGCGTCGAGTTCGCCGGCCACATCGAAAAGCCCGCCCTGGCGGCGCTCTACCGCGGGGCACATGCCCTCGTCTTCCCGTCGAGGTATGAGGGGTTCGGACTGCCTGTGCTGGAGGCCATGGCGTCCGGCACGCCGGTGGTCGCGGCCTCGGCGGGGGCGATCCCGGAGGTTGCCGGCGACGCGGCAGTCCTCGTTGACCCCGGCGATCCAGCCGCACTCGCCGCTGGCATCGAACGTGCGACAGCCGAGCGCCAACGGCTCGTGCGCGCGAGGCTGGAGCGGGCGCAAGCGTACAGCTGGACGGAGGCTGCACGGCAGACGCTGGCGGTCTACCGAGAGCTCCTATGACCGTCTCCGGCGTCGTCGTCACCCACGGTCCCCACCCCGACCTCGACCGGTGCCTCGCCGCGCTCGCGCCACAGGTCGAAGAGCTGGTGGTCGTGGCGAACCTTCCGCTCGAGCTCGAGCTGCCGTCGAACGCCCGACTCGTCGAAAACGAGCAGCCGCAGGGCTTCAGCGCGAACGTAAACCGAGGCGTCGCCGAGACGAAGGGCGAGTTTGTCGCGATCGCGAACCCGGATACCGAGCCCGCGCCGGACGCGGTCCGGATCCTGCGCGATTTCGCCACCGAGAGGCCTCGCTGCGGCATCGCCGGCCCGCAGCTCCGCTACCCGGACGGCCGCTGGCAGCCCTCGCGGCGCCGTTTCCCGACTGTGCGTGGAACGCTCGTCCGCCGCACGCCATTGCGCTACTTCGCCCACCCGTTCGAGCGTCAGCGCGACCACTACTTGCTGGACGAACGCCCGGAGGAGCCGGTGCCGGCGGACTGGATGCTTGCGGCCTTCCTGCTGCTACGGCGCGAGATGCTCGACGAGCTCGGCGGCTTCGACGACCGGTTCCGTCTCTATGGCGAGGACATCGACCTCTGCTACCGCGCGGCCAAGGCGGGCTGGGAGCGCTGGTACGTCCCACAAGCGCTGGTAACTCACCGCTACGCAGCAGAGATCGACCGAAAGCTGCTTACACGCCACACGCTCTGGCAATGGCGAGGTATCGCACGCTTCGTGCGCAAGCACCCGGAACGATTGCGCGCGCTTTAAGCGCGCGGCT
>WNGO01003532.1_pt1 | contig 10071 bp, 9 predicted proteins | sample 5400511 | NCBI WGS metagenome assembly WNGO01 (sample SAMN13153380, study PRJNA577476) | soil metagenome | isolation source: 20 cm soil or saprolite under Garry oak tree replicate 2 | place: USA:California | collected 2016-06-15
GCGTGTCTCGCGCCGAACCGCCGCGTCGAGGTCGAAGTGAAGGGCGAAGGCGTCGTCCGCAGATAAACGCGTTTCTCTCAAAAAAAGACCCCGCCGAAGGTTGGCGGGGTTTTTTGTTGAGGCGGGCAAAAGTAAAAACCTACTTTTGCCCGTGTGAAGGCTTCCGAGGAAGGCTCGGGAGCGGCCCTTCGCCTTCCTCGTAGCACATACGACAAAGAAACGAGCGCCGGTTCGATACACTTGTCTCCTCATGAACAACCCACGCGAAGTCGATCTGGTCATCGACGCGCGCTACATCGTTCCCATCGAGCCGACGGGCACGCTCGTCGATCACGCGCTCGTTGTCGACGACGGGCGGATCGTCGCGCTGGCGCCTTCCGCGTCAATCGAGCGGGACTACGTCGCGCAAACCCGCATAACTTTGCCCACGCACGTGCTGATTCCCGGTCTGGTCAACGCGCATACGCATGCCGCGATGGTGCTGTTGCGCGGAATCGCCGACGACGTGCCGCTCAAGCCATGGCTCGAGGACCATATCTGGCCGCGCGAAGGCAGGCACGTCTCGCCGGAGTTCGTCGCCGATGGAACGCTTCACGCCGCCGCCGAGATGCTGAAAGGCGGCATCACGTGCGCGAACGACATGTATTTCTATCCCGACGCAGCTGCGCACGCGTACGAAGCGGCCGGGATGCGGGCGTTGATTGGAATGCCGGTGCTTGATTTTCCGACGCCCTACGCATCCGATGCCGATGTCTATCTCGCCAAGGGGTTCGCCGCCCGCGACGCCTTCAAGCATTCGCCGCGCCTGGCGTTTGCGCTCGCGCCGCATGCGCCGTATACCGTCGGCGACGAGACCTGGCGCAAGATCGTGATGTATGCGCGACAACTCGATCTGCCGATCCATACCCATATCGCCGAAACGCGGACCGAAGTCGACGATGCGCGCGCCGCGAGCGGTGAATCACCGGTCTTGCGGCTCGATCGTTTGGGAGCAACCGGACCCTCGTTCATCGGCGTGCATGCCGTGCATCTTCAGCCTCCCGACATCGAGACACTCGCGACACAGCAATGCAATATCGTCCACTGCCCCGTGTCCAACATGAAGCTTGCAAGCGGTATTGCGCCGGTGACCGCTCTGGCCGCTCGCGGCATCAACGTCGCGCTCGGCACCGATGGCGCCGCGTCGAACAATCGGCTCGACCTATTGTCCGAAATGCGGATTGCGAGCTTGCTCGCCAAAGTGGCGACAGGCGACGCCGCGGCGCTGGCGGCGACGGCCGTGCTGCGTATGGCGACGCTCGGTGGCGCGATTGCGCTCGGTCTCGACGGAGAGATTGGCAGCCTCTCGCTGGGCAAACAGGCGGACGTGGTCGCGATCGATCTGTCAAGCCTGGACGTATTGCCGATGTACGATCCCATTTCGCATCTCCTCAACGTCGTCGGACGGGAGCAAGTAACCGACGTCTGGATCGGTGGCGAGCACATCGTCGACGGGCGTCGTTTGACGACGATCGACGAACCCGCCGTCGCTGCGCGGGCGCGCGCATGGCAGCAGCGCCTCCAATAATTCCTGGCCGATATGACCACTTCAACAACCGTCGCCTCCAACGTCGATCCGGCGGAGCTCGCGAAATTTTCCGCGCTCGCGCATCGGTGGTGGGACCCTGACGGCGAATTCAGACCGTTGCACGAAATCAATCCGCTGCGGCTCGGTTGGCTCGAGCGCATCGTCGGTGAGCTACGCACCAAGCGCGTCGTCGACATCGGTTGCGGCGGCGGCATCCTCTCCGAAGCGATGGCCGCAAAGGGCGCTCGTGTCACCGGCATCGATCTGTCGGAAAAAGCGCTCGGTGTCGCACGCCTGCACAAGCTCGAGTCGGGCGCGGATGTCGATTACCGTCTCGTGGCGGCCGAGATGCTCGCCACGGAATCGCCCAACACGTACGACGTCGTCACATGCATGGAAATGCTCGAGCACGTCCCCGCTCCCGCGTCCATCATTGCAGCGGCGGGAACGCTCGTCAGGCCGGGCGGCATCGTCGTGATCTCGACGCTCAATCGCAATCCGAAATCGTATCTTTATGCCATTGTCGGCGCTGAATACGTGCTGCAGTTGTTGCCGAAAGGCACGCACGATTGGGCACGCTTCCTCAAGCCCTCCGAAGTGGCCGCGTGGGGCCGCCGCGTCGGGCTCGACTTGATTGATCTGATCGGAATGACCTACGCCCCGTTGTCGCGACGCTATCGGCTCGAGCCGGACGTGTCGGTCAATTATCTGATGGCGTTTCGCAAACGTGCGCTGAATGACTGAAACCGCGCCGTTGCTCTCCGCTCCGCGCGCATTGCCCGCCGCAGCGATTCTGTTCGATCTCGACGGTACGCTCGCCGATACCGCGGGCGATCTCACCAACGCGCTCAATCGTGTGCGAGCGGAACACGGGCTCGCAGCGCTGCCGGCTGCAGCACTTCGCGCGCACGCATCGTCCGGTGCGCGCGGCCTTATCGGCGCCGGCATGGGCGTTCTGCCCGATGACGACGGGTATCGCGAGCTGCGCGATTCGTTTCTTGCGTACTACGAAGCGGGTCTTGCCGATACGACGCGGCTCTTCGATGGCATCGATCAGCTGCTGAAGGCCCTCGAACAGCGGTCGCTCCGCTGGGGCGTGGTGACCAACAAGGCCGAACGATTCACGTGGCCCGTGCTGACGGCGCTCGGACTCGCGAAGCGGGCGTCCGTTGTCGTGTGTGGTGACACGACCACGCATGCGAAGCCGCATCCCGCGCCGCTTCTCTACGCGGCAGACGCGCTGTCGATCTCTGTCGATCGCTGTGTCTACGTCGGTGACGATCTTCGGGATGTGCAGGCGGGCAACGCTGCCGGCATGCCGACGATCGTGGCTGCATACGGCTACTTGGGAGAGACCGGCGATTGCACCGGCTGGCCGGCGACAGGCTGGATCGCGTCGCCCGGCGAGTTGCTTTCCTGGCTCGCCTAACGACGTTTCCGACGCTTCGCTCAGTTTGCCTCAGTTTGGTTTAGCAAGCGGTATTGCGCAGCCACAGCTCGCGGGGCTGCCCTTCCCGGGAACCCGTTAAGCGAACCGGCTGATTCGACGCGAGCGGTCGCAGCACCGCGCTGATGACATCGTCAGCCGATGCGAGTGCGATGCCGTTCGCCTGTTCGATGCGATCGCCGCGCTTCAGTCCCAGCATCGCCGCAAATCCGCTTTCGTCACGCACCAGCAGCGCGCCGGTTGAAGGTTCGAGGAGCGCGCGCCAGCTATCGGGCTGTGCAATCAAGCCGTTCATGAGCTCGGCATTCAGCGCGACGACCTGACCCTTGAAGCCCGAAGGTGGCATGCAAGCGCCCTTTGATGCCGATGTTTTTTCGGGTTGCGCAGCCGTAGCAACCGCGGTCCTGGGTTGCGCGTTGCGCAGCACGATATTCCGTTCGCCGACGACTTCGCGAACCACGATTCCGTCAGGGCGTACCGCAGTCAATGTCGCGCCTGGCGCGATCTCCTGGCCCGCTGCAACGAGCTTCGGACCGGATGACAAGCGAAACAGCGCATAGCCTCGACCGTCCGATTCAGCGAACACCCCTAGCAATCGGGCATCGCCGCCGAGCGCTTGCGGTACCGCGTCAGTCGTTTCGTTGGGAGGCGCTACGGCACGGCGATTGAACAAACCTGAGGCGAGCAGGACGCTCGCCGGATCGTCGGGCGTCGCCGGCGGAATATGCACGCGCGGCGGACCGAACACTTGCCATAACCAATATGCAATCACGAACGCGAGCAGCGTCAAAGCGGCCAACGTTGCAACAAGCGCTAACGCGCGCCAACCGCGCGAAAGCGATGAAGGTGCGGCATCCGCGAGCGTTGGCGTCATCGCGGAACCGTCATGATGCCGAATCGCGAATTTCGCGCCGGTATAATCGCCGCGGTTGCCAAAGGTCTCGATTCATTGAATCCTCGATTGACGCTGTTACAGCCGTATCCGTTCGAGCGGTTGCGTACGCTCGTGTCGACGGTCGTTGCGGATCCGAAAAAGGCGCCCATCAACCTGTCGATCGGTGAGCCGCGCCATCCGACGCCGCGCCTCGTACTCGATGCGCTCGCTGCGGGCGCGAAGACGGGACTCGCGCATTATCCCACGACGTTTGGTGCCGTCGAGCTGCGCGAAGCGATCGCGGAATGGCTTCGCACGCGTCATCATCTATCGTCGCTCGATCCTGCAACGCAGGTGTTGCCCGTGCTTGGCAGCCGGGAGGCGTTGTTCTCGTTCGCTCAAACCGTCGTCGATGCGGGCCGTCCTCGCCCAACCGTCGTCGTGCCCAATCCGTTTTACCAGATCTACGAGGGTGCAGCGCTGCTCGCCGGCGCCGGAACGTATTGCGTCAACGGCGATGCCGAATCCGGCTTCGCGCATCGGTGGCACACGGTTCCTGATGCCGTATGGGAACGCACGCAGCTGCTGTACGTATGCTCGCCGGACAATCCGACTGGACGCGTGCTCGATCTCGACGGCTGGCGCACATTATTCGAGCTGTCGGATCGACATGGCTTTGCGATTGCATCCGACGAGTGTTACTCCGAGGTCTATTTCGACGAAACTCGGCCACCTCTCGGCGCGCTCGCCGCCGCGCAAGCGCTCGGGCGTTTGGCTTTCACACGCCTGGCGGTATTCGGCAGCTTGTCGAAACGCTCGAATGCACCCGGTCTGCGCTCCGGTTACGTCGCGGGTGACGCCGATCTCGTCAAAGCGTTTCTGTTGTACCGGACATATCATGGCTCGGCGATGTCCCCCGCCGTGGCAGCGGCGAGCATCGCGGCTTGGAAAGACGAGGAGCACGTGCGCGCCAATCGCGCGTTGTACGCCAGCAAATTCAAAACGCTGCAACCCCAGCTCGCTCAAACGCTGACGTGCACGATGCCGGACGCGGCGTTCTATCTATGGGCGCAGACGCCGATCGACGATGCAATGTTTGCGCAACGCCTGCTTGCTGAAGAAAATGTCACGGTGCTGCCCGGCAGCTTCCTGGCGAGAGATGCTCATGGCGCGAATCCGGGGCGCAATCGCGTTCGAATAGCGCTCGTTGCCAATGAGGTTGAGTGCGCTGACGCCATCGGCAGGATCATCGCCTTCGCGCGGCGGCTTTGACACGGGCCCCAGCCGGCCCGTGGTCGCATTAGGCTTCCTGTCGCCGACTAACGCGTTCCGTCGGCGGATCGCCGATCGATGCCGATCGACCCTAATATCTGTCCCCATGGAGCTCACGCCGCCGCCTTTGTCCCGTAGTTATCACCCTCTAATCGAGGGTTTCCGTTTCAACTGGCAAACGTTTTTGCTGATTGCCGCGATCAATACCGGCATCGCGGCCGTGCTCTGGATCGACGACGCGCGGCCGTTCTGGCATCCGTTTGTTACCGTTCAGTTGAATGGCTTCGCGATCGCGTATTGCGTCAACGTCGCTAAGCCTTGGGACAAGCGCTCGCCGATCATTCGCCTCGCGCTGGCATCGGCGATCGGCGCGGTAATCGGTCTTGCGCTCGTGATCCTGGTCAAGCGCTATTCACTTGAGTATGCGCAGCAACACATGATGTCCTTCGCGTACAACGTGGTCGCCGCGTTCTTCAATGGCCTGCTGATCAGCCTGATCTTCCTCGTGAAGTTTCGCGAAACGCGCGCGGTGGCCGCGCTGCACAAGGCGGAAGCGGATCGCCATCTGCTGTCGAAGCAGGCGATCGAGGCCGAGCTGAAGCTCATGCAAGCGCAGGTCGAGCCGCACTTTCTGTTCAACACGCTGGCGTCGGTGCAGTATCTGACGGAAACGAATCCCAAGGAGGCGAGCGCGTTGCTCGGGCATCTGATCGATTACCTGCGCGCCGCGCTCCCGCAACTGCGTGCGAGCTCGACGACGCTCGGCAAGGAAGTGCAGTTGGCCGAGGCCTATCTCAACGTTCTGAAGATGCGCATCGGCGGGCGGATGAGCTTTGTCATCGACATCCCGGCAGAGCTCAAAGCGCACCCATTTCCGCCGAATTTACTGATCTCGCTCGTCGAAAACGCAATCAAGCATGGTATCGAGCCTGCCGCTGCCGGCGGAATGATAACCCTCAACGCGCGCCGCGATGGCGAATCGGTGGTCGTAAGCGTATCGGACACGGGACACGGCTTTACCGCCGATCCCTCGTCCGCGGGACAAGGCGTGGGACTTTCGAATGTTCGCGAGCGGCTGGCCGCGCTGTACGGTTCGCGCGGTCGGTTTACACTGGAATCTGTCGTGCCGCACGGCGCGCGCGCCACGCTCGCGCTTCCCTACGAACCACGCCTATAGCCCTTGCCGCGCGCGCTCATCGCCGAAGACGAACCGCTGCTCCGTGCGCAGCTCAAAGCGCGTCTCGCGGATGCGTGGCCTGAGCTCGACATCATCGGCGAAGCGGAAACCGGCGAACAAGCACTCGTACTGATCGAGGAGCTGAAGCCGGATGTCGTATTCCTCGACATCCGCATGCCGGCGGCGTCGGGGATCGATGTTGCGCAAAGACTGGGCGGAAAGTGTCACATCGTCTTTGTTACCGCCTATGACGAATACGCGTTGGCGGCATTCGAAGAGGGCGCCGTCGATTACGTATTGAAGCCGGTGACGGCGGAGCGCATGGCAAAAGCCGTGACGCGCGTCAAAGCGAGGCTCGCGGCGCCTCCGCTCGACTTGACGGCGCTCCTCATGCGTCTCACCGAGCGAGAAGCCGCGACGGCGCCGCTCAAATGGATCCGCGCGTCGCTCGGCTCGACAATGCAGATGATCGCAGTGCACGACGTCGTCTATTTTCAAGCTGAGGACAAGTATACGAAGGTCGTTACCGACAGCGGCGAAGCGCTGATCAAGAAGCCCATCAAAGAGCTCTACGAGGAGCTTGATCCCGAGGCGTTCTGGCAGATCCATCGCGGGACGATCGTCAACCTCCGCGCGATCGCGCGTGTCGAGCGCGACTGGCGTGACCAGCCCGTGATTACGCTGCGTTCGCGGCCGGAGAAGCTTACGGTCTCACGGACATTCGCGCATCGCTTCAAGTCGATGTAGCGTAGTTCCGACGGTCACCGGCGACGCTTGGAAATCAAGCGTTTGACCCCAGTGTGTAGAATTTGGTGCTCTGGCCGCCATGGACGACCTTCAGCAAACCGTCGACGCCGCTTGGGAATCGCGCGCGAGCCTTTCGCCCGCGAGCGCGCCCGCAGCGGTGCGCGATGCCGTCTCTCGCATCATCGATGACCTCGATGCAGGGCGCTTACGTGTCGCCGAAAAGCAGAACGGCGTATGGACGACGCACCAATGGATCAAAAAGGCCGTGCTGTTGTCTTTTCGTTTGGCGGAGAACACGCCGATTGGGTTGGCCGGCCCGCACGTGCCATTTCGCTTCTACGACAAGGTGCCGACGAAGTTTGCGCAATTCGATGAAGCTGCATTCGAGAAGGCCGGTGTGCGCGTCGTTCCGCCTGCAGTCGCGCGTCGTGGTGCGTTCGTGGCGCGAAACGTCGTGCTGATGCCATCCTTCGTCAATATCGGCGCTTATGTCGACGAAGGGACGATGGTCGATACGTGGGTTACCGTCGGTTCGTGCGCGCAGATCGGCAAGAATGTCCATCTGTCCGGCGGCGTCGGTATCGGTGGCGTGCTCGAACCGGTGCAAGCGAATCCGACGATCGTCGAGGACAACTGTTTCATCGGCGCGCGCTCGGAGGTCGTCGAAGGCGTCATCATCGAAGAGAACTCGGTGCTGGGTATGGGCGTCTACATTGGGCAGAGCACGAAGATCTACAACCGCGCCAGCGGCGAAGTGTCCTACGGCCGCGTGCCTGCCGGATCAGTCGTCGTTGCGGGCAGCCTGCCTGCCTCCGATGGGAGCCATAGCCTTTATTGCGCGGTCGTCGTGAAGCAAGTCGATGCCAAAACGCGCGCGAAGACCGGAATCAACGAATTGCTGCGCGCCTAAACTATCTGATGTCCGTCACCTTCAAATCTCCCGAAGACGTCGCCGGCATGCGTGAAGCGGGCCGGCTCGGATCGGAGCTCCTCGATTACCTGACGCCGCACGTCAAGGCGGGCGTGACGACGCGCGAGATCGACGCGCTTGCGCACGACTACATGGTCAACGAACAAGGAACGATTCCGGCGACGCTCAACTACGCGCCGCCGGGACACACGCCCTACCCCGCGTCTCTGTGTACGTCGGTCAATCACGTGGTTTGCCATGGTATTCCGGGCGACAAGAAGCTGAAGGATGGCGACATCGTCAACATCGACGTGACGGTGATCAAGCATGGTTACCACGGCGATACGAGCCGGATGTTCTTCATCGGCAAGCCGTCGATCCAGGCGCGACGGCTGGTCGAGATCACGTACGAAGCAATGTGGCGCGGGATTCGCGCCGTGCGTCCCGGCGCGCATTTGGGCGATATCGGTTCGGCGATTCAGCGCTTCGCTGAAAGTCATGGTTTCTCCGTGGTGCGCGAATTCTGCGGCCATGGAATCGGCAAGCAGTTTCACGAAGAGCCGCAAGTGTTGCATTACGGGCGCCCCGGGGCGGGGTACAAGCTGCAGCCGGGCATGGTTTTCACCGTCGAGCCGATGATCAATGCCGGCCGTCCCGGCATTCGCTGTCTCGCCGACGGCTGGACAATCGTCACCGCCGACCACTCGCTCTCCGCCCAATGGGAGCATACGGTGCTCGTGACCGATATTGGATACGAGATCATGACGCAGTCGGCCGGTACGCCGGCTCCGCCACCTGAACCGACGCTCGCTCATCAAGCGAGTTAGGGCCCGTTAACAGGCCCTACGCCAACCCCGGCATGAGTCACCTCCCCGAGTCCGCGTCCGCCGATACGGCGATACGCGAGGCACCGCTCGTCGCGCGCCCGCGTATAGCATTCTGGCGCGCCGAATTGGCGCGTCAAAGGAATGTTCTGCAACAGGCGTTTCTCGCCGATCCGGATACGGGCCGCCTGCTGCGCGAGCACGCTCGGTTTGTCGATCGCGTGCTGCGCGCAGTCTGGTCGGAAGCGGCGATGCCCGCAGTGTTCACGCTTGTCGCTGTCGGCGGCTACGGTCGTGGTCAGTTGTTTCCGTGTTCCGATATCGACGTCGTGATCTTGTTGCCTGCGGATCCGGACGCCGATGGCAAGCAGGCAGTCGAGCGCTTCTTTGCGGCTTTATGGGATATCGGACTCGAGATTGCGCATGCAGTCCGCACGGTCGCCGAATGCAAAACGGAAATGCAGGCCGACATCACGATACGTACGAGCCTCCTCGAGCATCGCCATATCGCAGGCTCGCGTCGCCTGTACGGCCATTTCTCCCGGATGTTCGCCGATGAGCTCGACGTACGCGCGTTTTTCGCCGCGAAAATGCTCGAGCAGCAGCAGCGCCACTTGAAGTATCACGATGCCGCGTACAACCTCGAACCCAATGTCAAGGAGAGTCCTGGAGGATTGCGCGACTTGCAGACGGTGCTATGGATCGCGCGTGCGGCCGACATGGGCAAGACATGGGGTGAGCTGGCGCGGCACGGCTTGATAACGGTATCCGAGGCGCGCGCCGTTGCAAGACAAGAGCGCTTTATCGGTGGATTGCGCGTACGTTTGCATTATCTCGCGGGCCGGCGCGAGGACCGGCTCGTGTTAGACCAGCAGGCGGCGCTTGCGCGCGAGCTCATGCTCGCCGATACGCCCACGCGGAGGGCGAGCGAGCAGCTGATGCAACGCTATTACCGCGCCGCCAAGCTGGTGCGGCAGGTGAACACGATACTGCTGCAAAACGTTCACGCGCGGCTCTACCCGGCGGCGACCGAACCGGTCCCGATCGATGCGGAATTCCAGCGCGTCGATGAGCTCCTCGATGTCCGCGACGATGACTTGTTCTCGCGTCGGCCAGCGGCGATGCTGGATGCGTTCCTGACGTTGCAACGGCACTCGGAGCTCACCGGCATGTCCGCGCGCACGTTGCGGGCGCTCTGGCGCGAACGGCATCGAATCGACGTCGCATTCCGCCGCGATCCCGGCAATCGCGCG
>WNGO01003533.1_pt1 | contig 10071 bp, 10 predicted proteins | sample 5400511 | NCBI WGS metagenome assembly WNGO01 (sample SAMN13153380, study PRJNA577476) | soil metagenome | isolation source: 20 cm soil or saprolite under Garry oak tree replicate 2 | place: USA:California | collected 2016-06-15
CCGCCTGGAAGTCGAAGCCGAGCTGGTACATCGTCGGCAAAAAAGACCGCACCGTGCATCCCGATCTGGAGCGCGCCATGGCCAAGCGCATGGGCGCAACCACCTATGAGCTCGACAGCAGCCACGTGCCGATGCTCTCGCAACCCCAACGCGTGCTCGACGTCATCCGCACCGCTGCAAAGGCAGTTGGAGCACGATCCACAGCTGCGTCGTAATGGGCGTTGCGGATCCGGCCTGCAGAGCGAGTCGGCGACGGCGGATGAAGCATAAACCGGTGGAGGTCGGTCTGGAATGGCAGGGGTCACCATGGAAGAGAGTTTGAAAAACAAGAACAAAGCTATTGTGCTTGAAGCATTCAACGCTCTGTTCAACAGACGTGATTATGCGGCCGCTGAGAGCTTCTGGTCGCCGGACTACATTCAGCACAGCGCTCACATCGAGCCGGGCCGCGACGGGCTGTTCAATCTGGTCAAACGCCTCCCACCGACCCTCAAGTATGAACCCGGCATAATCGTCGCTGGTGGAGAGTTCGTAATTGTCCACGGACGATTTTCTGGTTTTCAGGCGGTGAGCTGGATTGCAGCCGACATTCTTCGAATCAAGGACGGCCTTCTTGTAGAGCACTGGGATGTAATCCAGGACGAAGCCACCAAGGAAGAGTCAAAGAGTGGTCTGCCCATGTTCGGCACCGAATTCCCCAGACAGGTTTAGAGGTTTAGCTGAACGGTGCGAATCGGGAGAAAAAGGAGAGAGCCCATTGTGAGCAATTACACACACAAAACGGTTCCGACACAGTTTGTTGAGGCGGACGGGATTCGTTATGCGTACCGCCGCTTCGGCAAAGCAGGGACGGTTCCTCTGCTCTTTCTTGGATACTTCAACTCCAACATGGATGCGTGGGACCCGGCAGTAACGAACAGCCTCGCGGCGGATCATGAGGTCATTCTGTTTGACAACGCTGGCGTCGGCGCCTCGGGAGGAGAAACACCGTACACGGTTGCAGAGATGACGCCTCAGAGCGTGGCTTTCTGTCGTGTGATCGGTCTCAAGGCGATTCACGTCGTGGGCTTCTCTTTAGGCGGGGATGATTGCGCAGCAGCTAGCTCTGGACCATCCGGACCTCGTCCAGCGCCTGATTCTCTTGGGGACGGCCCCGCGTGGTGGTGAAGGACTAACCTTCACCGAGCTATCAGCTGAAGAACAAGCGGATCCGGTTGCGTTCCTGTTGGGCGCTTTCTTTACGCCTTCCGACGCGAACCGGGCGGCTGGACGCCAATACATGAAGCGCCTCGAATCTCGCACGAAAGACCGCGACCTTCCTGTGTCGAGAAATTCTGCCGTCGCACAGCTTGCGGCGATTAGAGAATGGGGAGTCATACCGAGCACCAACCGTTACGCCACGTTGAAAAACATCACACAAGAGACGCTCATTGTTCACGGCAACAAAGACGTTGTCGTTGCGCCGATCAATGCTCTCATTCTTGCGGAGCGCCTACCGAATGCCCAGCTAGTCGTGTACTCGGATTCGAGTCATGGAGCCCAATATCAACATGCAGGGACATTCTTGCAACATGTGAACCTGTTCTTGACCGAGGGGAATTCTCAGTTAGCTGACCCGGCTTCAGCCTCGGTTAAGTCTTCGGCCGCGTTTTAGAAATGAGCGGAGTTGCTTGATATGAACAATTATGGCCCCGAAGCGGTCCCCACACAATTGGCCGAAGCCAAGGGGACAAGTTTCGCAAGGGAGGTATTCACCAGCAACTTCTGGATGTCTGGTCTTGCGATGCTGAAGTACATTCCGGGTTCGTTCCGTGTGAAGCAGGTCGACGGAATGGCTTTCTTCACGGAATCGAAACACGACGAGTTTCGGAAGAGGGTTCTTCGGGTTACCCCTGCTAAGCCGCGCCAATGGGGGACGATGAGCGTCTCCCAAATGTTGCATCACCTTAACTTGGCGTGTGGCGGTTCGCTCGGCTTCTACACACTTCCAGATGAGAGCTATTTCGTATCGCGAACAGTATTTCGTTGGATTCTGGTTGACTGGTTCCCGGAACAACCCGTAGGACTGCGACTGCCAAAAGGTTTCAAGATTCCCCACCGGGCGGAATTCGATTTCGACTTTGAAAAGCAACAGCTGCTCAAAATCGTGGATGCTGCCTGGCAAGCAAGATCGCCCGATGACTGGGGACCGCACCCTATGTTCGGAAAAATGACGTTGGCCGAATGGGGAAAGCTGCTTCAAATCCACATCGATTACCACCTGAAGCAATTCGCGGCCTAGAGTAACGGTTCATCGAATCAAGCCGAGGCGATATGAGCGCAACGTACAGAGCAATTGAAATCAGCAAACCCGGCGTCTTCACTGAGGTTAGCCGGCCGCTGAAAGAGCCCGGCCCCAATCAAGTTCGCATCCGGGTTGAGGCTTGCGGCGTTTGCCACACCGACAGCCTGCTGGTAGACGGCGCATTGCCTAACCTTACTTATCCCCGCGTCCCCGGGCACGAAGTCATCGGGCGCATCGACGCCGTGGGCGCGAATGTCACGACCCGTTCCGTGGGGCAGCGAGTGGGTGTTGGAATCTGCGGTGGATGGGATGACACCTGCCTTTCGTGCCTTCGAGGAGACTTTGTCAACTGCACGAACGGTGTGCTCACCGGCATCATGATCGACGGCGGATACGCCGAAGTCATGATCATTGAGGCGCGAACCACTGTTACGATTCCGGACGGTCTGGAATCTGTCAAGGCCGCACCACTCCTATGTGCGGGTGTGACGACATACAACGCCATGCGAAACGCCGGCTTGCGTGCCGGTGCCCTCGTCGCGATCCAAGGAGTTGGCGGACTTGGACACCTCGGGATTCAGTACGCAAGGCGGATGGGATTCAGGACTATCGCCATTGGTCTTGGTCCTGAGTCGGAGAAGCTCGCAAAAGAACTCGGCGCGCACCAGTACATCGACAGCGGAGCGGAAGATGGGGGAGCCAGTCTACGAGCGCTTGGCGGAGCCGATGCCATCCTTGCCACGGCTCCAAGTGGCAAAGCAATGTCCGGCCTCGTAAACGGACTCGCGGTGAGGGGAAAACTGTTGGTGATCGGGATCGCCCCGGATCCCCTGGAAGTGGGTACCGGCTCCCTCATTTTCGGCATGCACTCCATCTCTGGATCGACAACCGGTAGCGTGCAGGACGAACAAGAAACAGTCGAGTTTTCCCTGCTCGAAAATATCGAGCCAATGATCGAAGTCATGCCTCTATCCAAGGCTCGCGAAGCTTACGACCGAATGATGGCGGCAAAAGCACGATTTCGCATGGTTCTCGTCACAGAGGCGGGCGCTCGCAATAGTGCTTCGCTGAAGTGAGTTAAGACGAATAGAGAACAAGCAGAGCGAGAAGGAGAAGAACATGTCGACACAACCACAACCAAAAGCTCCGGCAGGGCCGACTCAATCAGCTACTGCATGGGCCTCCGTTGAGGCGCTCTTCAACAAACAAAAGTCCTACTTCGCTTCGGACGCGACGAAGAGTTACGAGTGGAGAGTCAATCAGCTGGATCGTCTCGGCCGAATGCTGAAGGAGAACTACCAGCGCTTCGCAGATGCATCTTGCAAAGATTTCAAGACGGCCTCTCAGGAGAACGCATTCGAGGTGTCCGCAACAATCGCGACCGCCGAATATGCGAAGTCTCAGGTGAAGGAGTGGATGAAACCGGTCGAGGCTCCCCTCCCGAAGTTTCTGGCTGCATCGGGACACAAGGGAATGGTGTATCGCGAGCCGTACGGCGTGACGCTGATCATCTGTCCTTTTAATGGACCGCTCTTGCTGTCACTGCGTCCGGCGATTGCCGCTTTGTCGGCTGGCAATCCTTGCATCTTGAAACTCTCCGAAGCGCTTCTGGCGACGGACGAATTGCTCCAAGAACTGATTCCTAAATATTTCGAGCCGGAATCTCTAAGTGCCGTACTGGGCGCCAAAGAAACAGTAACGAACCTGTTGAAGCTTCCTTTCGATTTCATATTTCTGACGGGAAGCGTGGCAGTAGGCAAGGTGGTGATGCGCGCAGCTGCGGAGTACGTCACTCCCGTGTTGTTGGAGTTGGGAGGACAGAACCCAGCCATCGTCGATGAAACAGCCAACATTCCGGATGCTGCCAAGAAAATCGTGTGGGGCGCAATGGCATGGGGCGGTCAGTGGTGTACATCGCCGGGTTACGCGGTCGTTCATGAGTCTGTAGCGGCAGCGTTCGTGGCCGAGTGCAAGAAAGCGGTTGTCGAGCTTTACAGTGCGGACCCGAAGAGCAATCCGGACTATTCACGCGTCATAAGCCCTAGCGCAGTAAACAGACTGGCGTCGTTGATTGATCCCGCCAAGGTGGTCTATGGCGGTAAGTCCGATGCGGCAGCCCGCTATCTCGACCCGACTATCCTCTACCCAATCTCCTGGTTCGACAAAATCATGGAGGATGAAATCTTCGGGCCGCTTTTGCCCATTCTTGTGTATTCCGACATCGGGGCACTGATTGCAAAGATCAAGTCGATGCCAAAGCCGCTTGCCGGCTATGTATTCAGCCGCGATCAAAAGGCAATTGACCGGGTCCTGCGGTCTGTATCTTTCGGGGGCGGCGCAGTAAATCAGACGAACGTTTTCTTGTTCATCGAGTCCATGCCATACGGAGGAGTGGGCACGGCCGGTATCGGAAATTACTATGGGAAGTACGGCTTCGACTCACTCACTCACGCCAAATCAGTTTTGATATCCCCTCCGGACGTGGAGATCGATCACTTGTTTCCGCCTTATACCAAAGAAAAGGTACAAGCACTCAATCAATGGTTCGAGTACTAAACGCGCAGCACCGGCTGAAAAGGCTCAGCGTAGGGAGTATCCGTATGGAAATCGGAACCATTGGAGCTGGACCTTTCGCACAAGCGTTCGCGAAACAGGCATTAAAGGCAGGCCATAGGGTAAAGCTCAGCAATCGCCGCGGCCTAGAAAGTCTGCGAGAAATTGTTGATCAACTTGGCCCCGGGGCCCAGGCTGCCACCAAGGAAGAGGCAGCGGCTTGCGAGATGGTGCTACTTGCTGTGCCTTGGGACAACGTGCCAGAAACACTCGCAAGTCTTTCCGGGTGGGACAATCAGATTCTGATCGATGCTATCAACCCTTATCACGGTGGGGCGGGAAATTTCACGCCAGCCGATGTAGGGAACCTTTCTACCAGCCAGCTTGTTGCGGCCCTAGCCCCTGGGGCACGGGTGGTCAAGGCGCTGAACAACTTGACCGTTCGCAACTTGGAGGCGGATCCCATCGTCAACGGAGCAAGACGAGTCGCATTTGTTTCTGCGGACGATGACGGTGCGAAGAAGCAAGCGGAAACCCTACTCGGTGGTTTCGGCTATTCCGTGATCGATCTTGGAAACCTTCGCGACGGAGGGCTGATTCAGCAAGCAGGTGGCCCGCTGGCAGGGCGAGATTTGTTCGAGCAGGGAGAACGTTATAAGTGAAAGCGATTCATCTCACCGCCTACGGTAATCCGGCCCAGAACTTACGGATGGTCGAAGTTCCGGAACCGCATGCTCCGTCCGCGGACGAGGCCCTTGTGCGCATGGAGTATGCGCCGATTGACTACAGCGACCTTCTTTTGGCCAACGGAGTGTACTTTCTGAATCCGCAGCTTCCTTCCGTGATTGGAGGCGAAGGAGCGGGAATCGTCCAAGCGATCGGGCCGGGAGTCACCGGCGTCCAGGTAGGCGATCGCGTTACGATCCCGTTTCGAACATTCACCTGGTCTGAAAAAGTCCTTGCTCCAGCCCAAGGTCTTTTCGTCGTTCCTCCCTCAATCGATGCCAAAACGGCCTCGATGTTAAATATCAATCCTACGACCGCAGTTCTTCTCTTAAACGAATTTGTAAAGCTAAAGCCAAAAGACTGGATTGTATTAAACGCAGCGAATTCCCAGGTCGCGCGATGCCTGATCGCGATTACAAAATCGCGCGCGCTCAACGTTGTAGGTACTGTGAGACGGTCTGAACTTGTCCCACAAATTGAAAAGCTGGGTGTTGATTTCGTTGGCGTCGAATCGCCGGAGCTCTCAAAGCAAATTCAGATTGCAACCGGCGGAATGCCAATTTCTCTGGGTCTTGATGCCATAGGTGGTCCGGCGACAGCGACGATGGCAAGCGTGCTCTCATCAGGGGCCCATCTCGTCAGCTATGCGTGGCTGAGTGGTTTGCCGATTCACGTGCCGCAAGGCGATCTCATCATCAAGAAGCTAAACATCCACGGCTTCTGGATGTATTACGAAGAGTATCTCCCCAAAATTCGTGCGGCACTGACTGAGGCAGCGAAGGTAGTCGCTTCCGGCAAGTTAGCTTTGCCAATCACCACAACATACAAACCGCCCCAAATCAAAGAGGCAGTCGAAAATTCCCAGCGTGGTGGGAAGGTTCTATTGGATTTCAATCACCCAAACTAGGACTTGCCACAAATTCGTAACGGGCAATGGGATTTCTCGCGAAAGACGAGGACTAAGGTGCGGGGAGAATCGACGAGCGATTAGCAAAACTGGGGTGATACGGTGAAAGGAGATATATGAGCACCAAAAACAATTCAACCGAGCAGGATGGCGCCATGAAACCTTTGGCGCGCCGAAAGTTCATCAGTCTGGCTGCACTGTCTGGCGCGGGGCTCGCCTCATTGAGTGCTCAGGACCAATTAGCTCGGAGAGCAGAGGGTCACGCGCCGATTGGTGGGGCAATGGAGCAGCATGCAGCCGCTGATGGGAACCGTGTGACCGAAGAGAGGACCCGTCGTGCGATGTTGGCCGGTCCCGCGTCTGTGACGAGTGGAGCGACAATAGCGGAGATGGACCGCCAGGGAAACATGACTGTGCTTCGCCCTGGCACGAACGATTGGGTTTGTATCCCAGGCGATCAGAACATTGTTGGGTGGCCGGATATGGCCATTAATCCGATGGGCATGGTCTGGTTCAAAGACCTTCTTGCCAGAAAGCCCAAGCCAACGAACACCTCCCCGTGCCTGATCTACATGCTGAACGGCGCCACCCAAAGAAGCTACACGGACCCGTTCGACACCACGAGTCCCGCGATTCCCATCGGTCCGCACTGGATGATTCTTTGGCCCTTTGACGCTAAAGCGGCGGGTCTTTCGACCGTAATGCGGGACGCGGGAACCATGGTGATGTTCGCCGGAACACCGTATGCGCACCTGCACATCTGTGGGTCCCCCTGGGAGGGAAACGAATATCACCGCGGTGATCGCAGCGCATGGACGATGAAGTACGAGCGTCCGTGACTAACTCGTTCCACTGGTCTTTTTATGACTGAAAACGCATGTGGCACTTCTCGGCGTTCTTTTCTTTCGTCCGTCGTAGGCGGCTTTTTGGCAGCCTGCCTTCCGAGGAGAATATCATTCGCAGGAGACGACATGCCAGCACCAGACTCTGCTTATCGCGGCCAGAAGATTGCGAACACTCATTTGAAGTACGACGTATTCGTGACGCCCAGTATTCCCGTGGTGACCACCGATTTTGCGCCCGGTGAACACGAGCGGCCCTGGCCGCCGATCTCATCGACCCTGATCTACGGCTCGCGAGACGCCGTGGTGGTGGATTCCTTTATCAGTCTGGAGCAGGCCCGCGCTCAGGTCGACTGGATCGCGTCCAGAGGAAAAAACCTCACAATTATTTATGCAACTCACGGGCACGGCGATCACTTCTTCGGGGCGAGCGTTCTTTTGGAACGCTTCCCAAAAGCGCACTTTGTCGCCGCGCCCAGCGCGATTCAAGTCATGAAGGAGCAAACCTCACCGGAGTTTGTGGCGAAGTTCTGGGAATCGCGTTTCCCGAATCAGCTCCCGAAGCGTCTTGTGGTTGCCCAGGAACTCACGACGAACGCTATCAACCTGGAAGGCGATAGGCTGATTGCGATTCCGCTTGGGTTTACGGATACCGCGGGAACGACCTGCTTGCACGTGCCATCGCTTGAACTGATCGCCGCCGGGGATGCAGCCTATAACGGCGTGCATCCGCGACTCATGGAAGCAAACCAGAGTCAAAAACGTGACGAATGGATGTCAGCACTGGATAAGATGGAGTCGCTCAAGCCACGCATAGTCGTCGCCGGCCACAAGAATATGAAGAATGATGACGACGGCCCACGGGTGATCGGACAGACCAGGCAATACATCCTTGATTTTCAGGAACTCGCCGGAAAGACCACGACTGCAAAAGAGCTCTACGACCAAATGCTGGCTCGATATCCGGAATGGCTCAACCGAGGCGCCCTTTGGAGTTCCGTGTCTGCTCTACGGAGGTGACCGATGCAAAAACAAGTTGCAAATTGTGCCGAACCTGCGTGGCCCTGCTCACAGGCAGCTCTGGATTCGCTTATCGCGTGTGCGGCATCTGTTCCGAGCTGTGCTCAGCCTGCGCAGAATGCGGGAAATATGAAGGCGAAACAATGAGGAAGTGTGCTCAAGCTTGCCGCCGATGCGCGGCTACTTGCGCTGAGGTCGCGCAAGCGGGTCCAATTCGGCGGGCTGCTGCACAGGGATGAAAGTCTGGGCTGGCTGCCCAAAAGTTGCGCGTCTTTGACGCAAGTCAGCGGCTGGCGGCAGCATGATCGGCAGCGACGTCATCGACAGGCAGCGAGTTCTACGGACCTAATTGCAGAATGGCTCCCGAAAGCAAAATTGGCAGTATGGCCGAACCGACCACTCCACTTCCCCTGACCGCTTCGCGCGCCGATCAGATCTTTCCGAGATTGACCTCGGCGCAAATCGAACGGGTTTCAACCCACGGCCGCAGGCGCGCAGTTAGCAGCGGCGAGGTTTTGGTCGAACAAGGGGACAGGGCCATTCCATTCTTTGTCGTCATTTCAGGCGAATTGGAGGCTGTGCGGCCGACGTCCGCAACCGAAACGCTTATTTCGATTTTCAGCGCTGGTCAGTTCACCGGCGAGATCAATACGCTTTCGGGCCGTCGTGCGATGGCGCGTATTCGTGCGCGACAAGATGGAGAAGTCATCCATCTCGATCGCGAAAGCCTCCTCGCCCTGGTGCAAACAGACGCGGAGCTGAGCGAGATCCTGATGCGTGCGTTCATTCTTCGGCGGGTGGAATTGCTAGCGCAAGGCATTGGCGATGCAACACTCCTAGGCTCCAGTCATTCGGCCGATACCCTTCGCATCAAGGAATTCTTCACGCGCAATGGCCACCCGTATACGTACATCGATCTGGAACGCGACGCCGACGTTCAGAGCCTCCTGGATCACTTCCACGTCTCTGTCGCTGAGACACCTGTCGTGATCTGTCGCGGCGAGACGGTTCTGCGTAATCCCACGAACCGTGACATCGCCAAGTGTCTGGGTTTCAACGAGGCGGTGGACGAAACGCGAGTGCGTGATTTGGTGGTCGTGGGCGCAGGGCCTGCGGGGCTGGCCGCAGCCGTTTATGGTGCCTCGGAGGGCCTTGACGTCTTGCTGCTGGAGACCTACTCGCCTGGAGGGCAGGCGGGTTCCAGTTCAAGGATTGAGAACTATCTTGGATTTCCAGCCGGAATTTCCGGAAACGAACTAGCCGGTCGGGCATACACGCAGGCGCAGAAATTCGGAGCGCAGATGCTGCTCACCACGGGAACCGGGCTAACTTGCGACCGCAAGCCTTATTTAGTCGAGTTAGAAGATGGCACCAGGATCCCAGCGCGCGCGATCGTTATCGCTACTGGGGCCAAATACCGCAAGTTGCCGATTGAAAATCTGTCCCGCTTTGATGGTGCCGGTATTTATTACGGCGCAACTCTTGTTGAGGCGCAGTTATGCGGCGGCGAAGAAGTCATTGTGGTCGGCGGTGGAAATTCCGCGGGCCAAGCTGCTGTATTTTTGGCCGAGAGCGCAAAGCACATGTACATACTCGTCAGAAGTTCTGGCCTTACTGACTCAATGTCGAAATACCTCATTCGTCGAATCGAACAAACCCCTAACATCAGCCTGCTGACACACACGGAAGTTGTCGGCCTTGAAGGCGTCGACCATCTCGAACGGGTTACGTGGCGGAAC
>WNGO01010388.1_pt1 | contig 10070 bp, 10 predicted proteins | sample 5400511 | NCBI WGS metagenome assembly WNGO01 (sample SAMN13153380, study PRJNA577476) | soil metagenome | isolation source: 20 cm soil or saprolite under Garry oak tree replicate 2 | place: USA:California | collected 2016-06-15
ATGCGCGTCAGTCGCGACGATGCTCCTGGCTGTGCCGTTCCGGCAATTGCTATTTCCTGCATTCCGCCGCTCAGCCTTACTTCAACGGAGTAAGGATTATCATGCGCCGGAGTCTCCGTAGTCGAGAGATCGATCCCGCGATTTTCGGCGACTGCTCGCGCGTTGATGAGATTGAGCCGCTCATGCTCAACGGTTCCCTCGAGTAATCCCCGCGCTGCCGAAGCAAGCAATGCGCTCTTCGCCGCGCCGAGCGCCGAGCCGGATCGTACATCGACCCTTTGCACCACACGCGTGCCCTGCGTGGCGAGGATCGCTCGTCCCACCGCGGCTGCTCTACGCGCGAGCGTTAGCGCCGGTTCGACTTCGGCCCACTGGCCACCAACATCAGCGACGTTTATCGAGCGAGACAGCTCCCCACTGAGTAGCGCATCACGAACCGCGATACAGACATCGTCGGCAACATTGCGCTGCGCCTCCATTGTCGAAGCGCCAATGTGCGGCGTCAATAACACGTTCGACATCGTGCGAAAAGGATGATCGGTCGCCAAAGGCTCCTTCTCGTAGGCGTCAATCACCGCTCCCGACAGATGCTTGTTGTTAAGCGCGTCCAGTAGTGCTTTTTCATCCACGATCCCGCCGCGCGCCATGTTCACGACTAGCGCCTGCTGCGGCAGGCGTCCGAGCTCACGCTTGCCAACCATACCGGTCGTTTCCTCGGTGAGCGGCGTGTGCAGCGTCAGTATGTTTGATTGCTCGAGGAGAGTCTCCAGCGACTTGATCTCCTGCACCCGCAGCGCTTCGAAGCGTGATTGAGCAATGTAGGGATCATAGGCGATGACGTTCATGCCAAACGCCCGGGCACGAGTCGCCACCTCACCACCGATTCTGCCAAGTCCGACGATGCCAAGTGTCCGACCCTTGAGCTCGGAGCCAAGCAGTGCCGACCGGTCCCACTTGCCGGAGTGCATCGAGCTGTCAGCGCGGGGGATGTGGCGGAGAAGGGAAATGACAGCCCCAAAGAACAGCTCCACCACGGCAATGGTATTACCCGCCGGCGCGTTGATGACGGCGACGCCGAGGGAGGTCGCGGTGTCGAGAGCAATGTTGTCGACCCCCACTCCTGCCCGACCAACTACCTTCAGCTTGCGCCCCTTCTCCAGGAGATCCGCCGAGATGCGTGTCGCGCTTCTGCCTACGATCGCGTCGTAGTCGCCAATTCGATTGAGCAGTTCTTCCTTGGGAAGCGTAGGCACTTCATCGACTGAGATCTTCGGCTCCGCTGCCAGCAGTGCGACGCCTTCAGGGTCGATTTCATCAGTGACCAGAACTCGGTACATCACTTTTTCTCCATCCAGGTTCTCCAGATTGATTCGTCCGCGCCGATTACCAGCTGATTGGCGTTGCGCACCAGCGGCATCCGCAACAGCAGGGGTTCGTCGGAGAGCTTCTCCAGCCAGCGGTCGTCCGAAAGTTGCGCATAGCGAAGGCCGAGCTCGTCGAACCGTTTCGAGTCTCGATCGACGAGTGCCGCGACGCCAAATTTCTGGACGAACCGACGGAGCTCGCCGAGCGAAGCTGGCCGCTCCGTCAAATCGACGAAGTGCGTCTTGACCCTGCGTTCCGAGAAGAAACGAAGTGCCTTGCGTGTATCAGCGCTTTTCCTGACCCCGAAGATCTGCACTTCCAAACGCGATGCCTTTAAGCGACGAGTGAAGATATGATGCGCGATCGAGCTAAATGAGCGAACCCTTAATCTATTCTCCCGCCTGGTGGATACCTGGTGGGCATCTACAGACCTTGTGGGGAAAGCTATTCCGCCGCCAGCGGCCTGCTCAAACAACGGTCGAGAGATGGGACACACCCGATGGCGACTTTCTCGAGGTTCATCGACTGGCAGCAGACCATGGAGTGCCGCGAGTCCTGTTACTGCACGGCCTCGAGGGAACCGTGCGCTCGCACTACGCACAGGGGTTGCTGAACGAAGCTGCGAGGCGCGGTTGGGGTGCTGACCTGCTGATATTCCGGTCCTGCGGATCGGAGCCCAATCTGGCGAAGAGGTTTTATCATTCCGGCGAGACCAGCGACGCGTCGCTCGCGCTCGATAGGATCATAACGGAGTTTCCGACATCTCCATTAGCCGTCGCCGGGGTCTCACTTGGCGGCAATGTTTTGCTGAAGATGCTGGGCGAGAAGGAAAGCGACTTGCCCCCACAGCTGCGAGCGGCGGCGGCGATTTCAGTCCCTTTCGATCTCGAACGTTCCTCTAAAAGGATCAATCGCGGGTTCTCGAGATTCTACCAGCGTTTCTTCCTCGGCTCCCTGCGCAGAAAGGCACAGGAAAAGGCGACTCGATTCCCGGACCTCGCGTCGGAGGAGAAGATCTCCGCCTTACGCACACTCGAGGACTTCGACAATCTGATCACCGGACCGTTGCATGGCTTCCGCGATGCGCAGGATTACTACCATCGCTCGAGCTCGCTGCCCTGGCTCAGGTGTATTAGGCTCAATACGCTACTATTGAGCGCCATCGATGACCCGATGCTGCCCCCGGAAGTTCTGGATGAAGTCCGGGAAGTGGCGAGGTCAAATCCCGCCTTGCACCTAGAGTTCGTCCAGCAGGGCGGCCATGCCGGGTTTATAGCTGGCCGCTGGCCGTGGCGCCCATTTTATTATGCGGAGCATCGGGTCGGAGAATTCTTCGCAGCGAGCTTCGCACGGCATTCCCAGAACATTGCATTGGTCAAACAGGAGGCAGGGTGATGCGGACAACACAGAAACTCGGGTTGATCATTGCTGGTGGCACCTTGGCGTGCACGACCTCCAAAGTGACGCCGGCAAATGACACACATGCAGACCACGTCATGTCCTCGCCTTCGGCGGGCGTCGCTGATACGTCGAGTGCACTTCCTCCTGATGCTGCAGGAGCTTCCGCGCGACTCAGTTCTTCGCCGCGCCACGGTGAATGGGTGATGCTTCGTACCGGTGATGGAGACAGTCTCCACACCTGGGTGGTCTACCCGGAAAGAAGCACCAAGGCACCGGTGGTGATCGTCGTTCACGAAATCTTTGGATTATCAGACTGGGTGCGCGGTGTGGCGGACCAGCTTGCTGCCGACGGCTTCATTGCTATTGCGCCGGATCTACTGACGATGAAGAACCTTCCCAGTGGCCCTGACACCCTTGTAGCGCGAGTTGCCACCGACTCGATACGAACACTCAAACCCGAGTGGATCCAGAAGCAGCTCGATGCGGTTGCCAGATATGGAATGTCGCTACCTGCGGCTCAGAAGACTTACGGAATTGTCGGCTTCTGCTGGGGCGGAGGAGTGTCATTCGCTCATGCGGTGCATGCCTCGAATCTCGGAGCGTCCGTCGTCTACTACGGTGTCTCGCCGAACACTAGCGATCTGGCTTCAGTTCGCGCTCCCGTTCTGGGCTTGTACGCGGGCAACGATGCTCGCGTAGACGCTACTATCCCCGCAGCTGACACCGCCCTCCGGACACTGGGACGTACGTACACCTATAACATCTATCCCGGCGCGGGCCATGGATTCCTACGCAACCAGACAGGCATGAACGGCGCTAACATGACCGCCACGAGAGCAGCGTGGCCAGCCACTATAAGCTGGTTCCGGAAGTATCTGGGATCTTGAAGAGTGATTCTCTGATCCCGGACTCTCGATCGAGCTTGTGAAAACGCTTCCGATAATATTTCTCGTCGCCTTCATCGCCGGGCTCGTCCTGGCGGTGATCGCGATGCTGCACGGCGTTGAGCACACGCGCCCCAATAGATCGCGCGCGCCTTCTCCGTTCGTCAACCTCCCCACTCTCGCTGCCTTTGCTCTCGGATTCGGCGCGGTTGGATATCCTATCGCTTCTCGAACACAGCTGCCGGCCTGGGCTATTCTCCTCATCGCTATCGGCAGTGGCGCTGCCGCCGTCAGTGCGATGATCACACTGTTGGCGCGATGGGCCTTACGGGGAGCTTCGACTGGAGCATTGGTCGACGAACACGAGATCCAGGGTCAGTTGGCAGTCGTCACCCGGGAGATTGCGGCTGTACCCGGAGAAATCGCTTACGAGCTATTGGGACGACAGGTGAGGATCCCGGCGAAGACGTTAACCAATAAGCCGCTGCCGGTCGGCGCCGAGGTGGTCATCGACCGAATCGAGAATGGAGTCGCGTTCGTAGAGGAGTGGGCAGTCGTGGAACAGCGAATCTAGCTCTGGCGACCTTTCGATCCGCGTACATACACGGCGAGCCAACTTGGCCAATTGCCACTCAGGTCAAAGAAATCGTCAAAGTAGACGAGCCCATTCGCTTCGAGATCCTCGATAAGCCGCGGCAAAAGCTCCTCCGACGGCAGCGGTCCGAGCGTAACCAGCCCATCCTCGACGCGAAATTCCTCATCGGTCAGGTTGTAGCGAGCGTCGATCGCGCTTCGCACGAGTCCCGCGCGCTCAAACGCACTCTGGCGGATCAATAGCACGGCGCGGCCGGCACCAAGCTCGACAGGCATGAATTAGGTTCGACAGGAGACTAACTTCGTGTGCGGGGTATGCTCTTATCTTTAATGTATGTCGATCTCACCTAGCTTCGAGGCCGAATTTGACGTTCTCGTAGTTGGAGGCGGGCACGCTGGCACTGAGGCCGCAGTTGCCGCCGCACGAGCCGGCTCGCGCGTCGCGCTCGTGACGAGTGCCCTCGAAACGATCGGACAGATGTCGTGCAATCCAGCGATCGGCGGCGTTGCCAAAGGTACCGTCGTCCGTGAGGTCGACGCTCTTGGCGGCATCATGGGGAAGGCGACCGACCTCGCCATGATTCAGTTTCGAATGCTCAACCGCAGCAAGGGACCAGCAGTCTGGGCGCCACGTGCTCAATGCGACCGAGGACTATATCGCCGAGCTGTGCGCTCGCTTCTCGAGGAGAGGCCGAATCTACAGACGATACAGGGAACGGTCGCTCGACTGGTATTTGCCCCAGGTGACGGACGTGTCGCGGGGATCGAAACCGTTGAGGGCAGACGTTTCAGTGCGCGAAGCGTCGTCATCACGACAGGAACTTTCCTCCGTGGCAGGATCCACATCGGAACCGATACCCAGATCTCTGGCGGACGTGCAGGTGAAGCCGCCAGCACTCATCTCGCCGAACAACTGGAGCAGGCCGGGCTTACCGTGGCACGCTTCAAGACGGGAACGCCGCCGCGCATCGATGGACGTTCTGTCGACTACTCGGTGCTCGAGATCCAGGAAAGCGAAATCGAGCAGTTTGATTATTCCTGGTCGCACTTCTGGCGTAGCAAACGCCGTGAGAATTCCGGGACACGTCATCCCGACCAGATGCCCTGCTGGATCACGTTCCTCGAGGCCGAAGGCAAGAAGATCATCAAGGACAACATCGCCAAATCCGCGATGTACGGCGGAGCTATTTCCTCACGCGGCCCGCGCTACTGCCCTTCGGTTGAAGACAAGATCGTAAAGTTTCCCGACGCTGAAAGGCACCAGCTTTTCCTCGAGCCTGAAGGACACGACACGACCGAGTTATATGTGAACGGTCTGTCGACCTCTCTTCCTGCTCCCGTTCAACTGGAGATTCTTCGCTCGGTCCGCGGTCTGTCGAACGCAAGGATGAATCGGGCTGGCTACGCCATCGAGTACGACTATTACCCCCCAACTCAGCTCGATGCATCGCTGCAGGTGAAATCGGTCCCTGGTCTCTACTTCGCTGGTCAGATAAATGGCACGACCGGCTACGAAGAAGCGGCGGGCCAGGGTGCGGTGGCAGGGATGAACGCGGCGCTCTCGACACAGGAGAGACCACCGGTAGTTCTGGGAAGAGAGACATCATACATCGGGGTTCTGGTCGATGACCTCGTAACGCGAGGTGTCGACGAGCCTTACCGACTCTTTACATCTCGCTCGGAGTTCAGGCTCACTGTCCGTCAGGACAATGCAATCCGCCGGCTTGGCTCCATTGGCATGCACCTGGGTATCTACTCCGACCTCGAGTCAGATACCGTAATGCGCAGGCTGGCGCAGGAGGATTCAGCCCTGCGTCTCGCCGAGACGACTAGCATCAGCCCTCGGGACGCTGCACGCATCCTCACCAATGCCGGCAGTGCTCCGCTGGCGCAATCGGTCGAGATCAAGTACGCCGGATACTTTGCGAGAGAGCGAATACAAGCGGAGCGGATGCGTCGAATGGGTGATTTCTCTCTAGACTCTGATCTCGATTACGAGGAGATGCGCTCACTCTCCTTCGAAGCGCGCCAGAAACTTTCCAGGTTGAAGCCGACATCACTCGCCCAGGCTTCGCGGATTCCCGGAGTCAGTCCAAGCGATCTGCAGAATCTCGTGATCGAGATCGAGCGCAGGAGACGTCTGGCTACTGCGCCGTAGCGGCAATCCGCGTCGAGCTCCACTCGATCACCAGAATTGCTGCAGCTATCAGGGTGCCGCCGATGATTGTGGCGATACCGAGCTGATTTCGGAGCACGATCACGCCAAGTATCGCCGTGAAAAAAGGCTCGACGGTGGCAATGATCGCGGTTCTCACCGGGCCAAGCACGGAAAGGCCCTTGATCAGCGCAGAGAACGCAATCACCGATGAGACGAGAGCCAACAGCACGATGTTGGTCCAGACAGTCGCAGCCCGTGGAAGGAAAAGCTCGCCTGCAACCAACGATGCGATCACGAACGACACAGCTGCCCCAAGAATTACGAGGAAGGTGGCAAACATCGCCGGCACTCCTTCCTGTGCGTGCTCAAGGGTGGGCAGATAGACCGAGTACAGCAGCGCCGATACGATGGCTAAAGTGACTCCGATCGGATTGAGTTTTTCCACCGGGGCGCCGACCATTACCGTTACGCCGGCGAGCGCGAGCAGCAGTGCAATTGTCCGCACGAGTGTGAGTTTCTCAGCTCCCCGCAGTGCGGCGATAATCGCGACCCAGGCCGGGTACGTATAGAACAGAAACGCGAGAGGCCCGACGGGGATGTAGTTCAGTGAATACAGACTCAGGTACGTAATGAGCGCCTGGCCGATGCCACCTATCAGCAGCAGCTGAATGATCCTGCGTTTTGCCGTCAACCGCACCGTCGCACGCGACGCAGCGGCACTGAGTAACAATGCGGCGAGCACGTACCGCCAGGTCATTATCGTGAGAAGGGGAACGCCGGCAGAAGTCGTGAGAACCGTTAGAACGGAAATCGACCCGAAGCTGAGCGCCGAGACGACGATCAGCGCCGTAGCACGACCGATTGAGGCGCCTGAGGATTCCATCGCGAGAATGTAGCTTTACCAAATATCTCTGGCCATTTTGTTGGATCGACCAATCGCCTGGTAGAATTTTCTCGCATGACTTCTTCGACGCTCAACACCGCCGCCTCTTCGGAAAACAAGGAGGAGTTCAAGGACCTCGGCTTCGGCACTGAAGTCGCAAGAGGCACTCGACGACGCCTCTTGAATCGCGACGGAAGCTTCAACGTCGTCCTCGAAGGACTCAACCCACTTTCCTCTCTTGGTCTTTATCACTGGCTACTGAGGATTTCGTGGGCTCGCTTCCTCGCGTTCATAACGGGGACGTATGTCGCGATCAACGGGCTGTTTGCTATCGCATATCTCCTTTGCGGTCCGGACGCGTTGCAATCCAGCTCTGGGAGTTTTGCCAATCAGCCGTTTTACAGAGCGTTCTTCTTCAGCGTCGACACGTTTGCGACGATTGGCTACGGGAACATTGTTCCCATTGGCGTTGTCGCCAACACCCTCGTAACGATCGAGGCGCTGCTCAACATCGTCGGGGTCGCCCTGGCTACCGGCGTGATCTTCGCTCGATTCTCCAGAACGTCTGCGAGAATCATCTACAGCCGGAACGCGATCGTCGCTCCGTATCGTGGCAAGACGGCGCTCGAGTTTCGCATCGCCAATGCGAGGAGCAGTCAGCTGATTGATGTTCAGGCTCAGGCAATTCTTACCAAGATCGAGCAAGTCGACGGTACGCCGATCCGAAAGTTCTACGAGCTGGAGCTCGAAAGAAATCGCGTCGTGTTCTTTCCACTGAGCTGGACGGTCGTGCACCCAATTACTCCCGCCAGTCCAATGTGGGGACTGACGCGAGAGGATTTGACCAAATCAGATGCCGAGCTCCTGGTGCTATTGATCGGGACTGACGAAACCATCTCGCAGACAGTTCACTCGAGGTCGTCTTATCAAGCCGACGAGATCGTATGGGGCGCAAAATTCGCGAATATGTTCATGCGCAATGAGGCTGAGGGAATAATTGGAATGCACCTCAACCGAATCCACGAGATCGAGCTCGTTTATTCTGCGTAACGACGCTGTGCAAGCCCGATGTGGCGAGGCGTCTTATGCTATACCCTCTGGCTATGTTGTCCAATCTCTTTCAGAACACCAATGACTAACAAGATTGTTCTTTTGGCGCTGATATTAGCACCAGTATACGTACATGCTCAAGACAGTCGTGCGACAGCTGACCTGATTCCGCAGATTGCCGTAACGGGACGTGGTGAGGTTAAGGTCTCACCCGATCGTGCTACCATTCAGATCAGCGTCCAGACACGGGCTGCAACCGCAGCTGCCGCCGCTACCGAAAATGCAAACAAGCAACAGTCCGTCCTCTCAGCGTTGAAGGCTCTCGGGTTCGGCAACGACCAGCTCTCAACTATCAACTACAACGTCTATCCGGAGCAGCGGTTTGATCCGGGAAAGGATCCGCTGGTCATCGGCTACAACGTCACCAACACGATCCTTGTCGACGTGCGGAAGCTTAATCAGGTAGGACCTGCGATCGACGCGGCACTTTCGCACGGTGCCAACATGATCAACTCTCTTCAGTTCTACGCGTCAAATACTGAAACCGCACGTAGAACTGCGATCGCGAGCGCGATTGAAAAGGCACGCCTCGATGCTGATGCTGCAGCGAGAGCAGCTGGTGGATCGCTCGGCGGTCTGATCGAGATCAATGTGGGCGCCTATTCACCGCCGCCACCGCGACCACTCATGATGGCGCGTGTCGCTGTGGCTCAAGCCGACAACACCCCAATCAATCCGGGCGAGGAGACACTCTCGGTAGAGGTCAGCACTCGCTGGAAGTTCGTTCCCGGTCGTTAGTGGGTTATTTCCACGTGGAACACTCCTGCAGAGGTTCCACGTGGAAACCCACCTTTGCGGTGGGTAGATTTCGCGCCATCCCAATCCCGGTATTTCGTGGCGCGAATCATTGCGATTGCAAATCAGAAGGGCGGAGTAGGTAAGACAACCACCGCTGTAAATCTCGCCGCGAGTTTGGCGGCGGCGGAACAACACACCCTTCTCGTCGATGCGGATCCCCAAGGCAACGCCACCAGCGGCGTTGGGCTACAGAAGGAAAACGTTCCACTCACTCTGTACGACGTACTAGTCGGAAATTCCGACTTCAGGTCATCCCGCCAGCAATCAATCCAGTTCGAAAAGCTCGATGTCGTTGGCGCAACTCCAGATCTGGCTGCCGCTGAGGTAGAACTCGTCGACAAGGAAGATCGCGATCATGTGATGAGTGGGGCTGTCGACTCTCTTCGCGACGACTACGACTACGTAATAATCGATTGCCCGCCATCTCTGGGACTGATCACAATCAACATGCTGGTTGCAGCGGACGCGTTGCTGATTCCTCTTCAGTGCGAGTACTACGCTCTCGAGGGACTGTCGCAGCTGCTAAACACGGTTCACCGAGTCCAGCATGGCGCCAACGAAAAGCTCGGTATCGACGGCGTGTTGCTGACCATGTACGACTCCCGACTCAATCTCTCGCGACAGGTAGCAGACGACGCGAGAGAATACTTCGGCCCGAAAGTGTTCAGGAATGTCGTACCGAGAAACGTCCGCCTGGCCGAGGCACCGAGCTTCGGCAAGCCGATCATTCTATACGATGTCGCGTCGGTCGGCGCCCAAGCCTACATGAATGTCGCGAAGGAGTTGATTGAACGAACTGCGCAAGGAGAGGACGGTGGCAACTGAGAAAACACCACGGCGGCTCGGTAGGGGACTCGAAGCGCTCCTCGGAAGCGCT
>WNGO01010970.1_pt1 | contig 10066 bp, 5 predicted proteins | sample 5400511 | NCBI WGS metagenome assembly WNGO01 (sample SAMN13153380, study PRJNA577476) | soil metagenome | isolation source: 20 cm soil or saprolite under Garry oak tree replicate 2 | place: USA:California | collected 2016-06-15
CGATCTTCTTTTTTCCAGGCGAGCAAGCGGATTAGGTCCAAGAAACGGTCATGCGACAGTTCACGGTCATTCTGACCGCACTAACGGCTGCCATATCCCAAATGCACGCTGGAAGTCTCGACTGGCTTTTTGATGTTGCCAACAATGATCATGTTGCACGTAGAGAAGCCCAATTCCTGGTGTGGGATGGAGTGCCGCATCCCTTCTCAGCGAGTTTCGAGAAGGTAAACATTGTAGACAAAGATCCGCCTTTTTATCTCTTTCACGTCGTACTCACCAGTCAGGAGGTCGGAGTAGATCCCGATCGCAGCTCATACCTGGTTTGCTTCAGGCTGACTGAACGGGCAACCGAATTCCACATCCTTACCGTGATTCAAAATGCTTCAGACCCGCCGACAGAACAAGAGATTGCGATAGATAAGCGTCTTAATAGATGGCCAGTTTCGCCGCCTTTGAAAGCAGGAGATGATTTGCCACGCAATATCAAGCCTCCTGGCTTGAGCATCGTGTTAGACATGTGTCGCGCGGGATCAGATCAGTAACACCCTTACCTTTTTTACCGGTAACGCAGGTCCAATTCATCTTACGTAAGAGCGACTATGTTCGCTTTGATTTGCAAAGCTATCCGATTACCGAATCAATGTCGATTGCGAAGTCTCAGTCCTAATGTGACCAACCTAAAATGAAAGAGAGAGGCTCGGAACGCCGATTCGAGTTTCGGAAATGCAATCAGGTTTTCATCTGCAGGGACAATAAAACGCTTTCCGTGGCCTCGATGTGCGTCTGCAATCCAGATAATTCGCTTGCGGGAAAAGAAATGTTGACGGGAAATGGAAATCCAGTTCGATCAGCCTCATGAAAACAAAAACGACTGGATTGATTGTGGCGCTTTGCTTTTTCGCAACGGCACTGTGTTTCGCTGAAAACCCAGAGAGGAGCACCTCGAAGCTGAACGAGTCCAAATCAAAGCTTACCCCTCAGACAGAGAAGATGAAGCCGACGTATATCAGTTTGGTGCAATTTACCGATAAAGGGATCCAAAACGCCAAGGAGACGACCCAGCGGGTAGCTGCATGGGCCGCCAAGGTGCAGTCGATGGGAGTCACTATCAAGCAGATGTATTGGACGCTCGGTCAGTATGACCGAGTGTGCGTCTTCGAGGCCCCGGACGACGAGACGCCCGCCAGTGTGTTGCTGGCAGCAGACATGATGGGCAACATCCGCACGCAGACGATGCGCGCTTTTACGGCCTCCGAAATGGAAAAGATCCTGGCCAAGGTGCCCTGACGGCGCCTGACCAACGACGCGCATTTGCGATGACCAACAGTGTGATCGATCCACCTCTCTGTCCGCGCCACGCCTGTTGCTCTCGACCACAGGCACAGGTATTATTAGAATTCCTCAAGGGTGAACGCGCAAGACACACCCGCGGAACCAACGGGCGATCTCCAGCTCGAGATTGCGCACCTGCTGTTAATCGATGTCGTTGGGTATTCAAAACTGCTCGTGAATGAGCAGATTGAATTGCTACAGGAGCTGAATCAAATCGCGCGAAGCACCGAATCCTTTCGCGCGGCGGAAGCAACGGGCAAACTGATTCGGCTGCCAAGCGGTGATGGGATGGCGCTGCTTTTTTTTCGAAGCCCGGAAGAACCAGCGCGCTGCGCACTCGAGATTAGCAGAGCGTTGCACGATCACCCGCGCATCCAGTTGCGGATGGGTGTTCACAGCGGTCCGGTCAGCCCAGTCACCGATGTTAATGACAAGACGAACATGGCGGGAGCGGGAATCAACATCGCACAGCGGGTGATGGACTGTGGCGATGCCGGGCACATTCTTTTATCGAAGCATTTGGCCGATGACTTAGCGGAGTACCGACATTGGCGGCCTCACCTGCATGATCTAGGCGAATGCGAAGTCAAGCACGGGCTGAGGCTGCACCTGGTCAATCTCTACAAAGACGATCTCGGAAATCCGCATCTGCCCGAGAAACTCAAGCCAGGGAAGAGATGGAAGCAGGCTCCTGTTCCGGTTCGACCAATCAGTGCGCTGCGTTGGCCAAAAGTCTTGATTGCAGTTGCTTTGGTTGCAGCGGTCGTCGCTTTGGTGATCAGTTCTCTGATATTTTTTTATCGAGCATCGTCAACGATCACACCCGTCTCATCCAGGGCAATCGCGACACCGACTACCGCTGCTCTTCCCGAAAAGAGCATCGCCGTCTTGCCGTTCGAAAACCGGAGCGAAGACAAAGAAAACGCCTACTTCGCCGACGGCGTCCAGGACGAGATTCTGATGCGCTTATCCAAGATCGCCGATTTGAAGGTCATCTCGCGCAGATCGACACAACAGTATCAGAGCAAACCAGGAAATCTCTCCGAGATCGCAAAGCAGCTTGGCGTGGCGAACATCCTTGAGGGTAGCGTGCAAAAGGTCGGCGATCAGGTGCGGGTCAATGTGCAGTTGATTAACGCGCAAACCGATTCCCACCTCTGGGCAGACACCTACGACCGAAAACTGACTGACATATTTGGAGTTGAAAGCGAGATCGCCAAAGGAATTGCGGAGTCGTTGCAGGCCAAACTAACCGGTCGCGAAGAGCAGGCCTTGGCAGTTAAACCCACAAACAATTCTGAGGCGTACGATGCGTATCTGCGCGGCGTGTCTTTTGAAGCACGTAGCGCATACTCGAATGCTGCTCAAAGGAAAGCAATCGATTCGTACGAACGAGCCGTGCAGCTCGACCCCAATTTTGCGCTCGCCTGGGCACGACTTTCTCGTGCCCACGCGTCGCTTTACTTCGTTCGTGCGGACCAGACCGCCGCTCGTCGCGATAAGGCGAGAGGAGCTCTGGAGAATGCGCAGAAACTCCAACCAAACTCGCCCGAAACCCTGCTGGCACTGGGCTATTATCAGTACTGGGTGCTGCGTGATTACGAAGCTGCCAAAGTCACGTTCGCTCATGTCAGCGAAACGTTACCAAACAGCAGTGAGGTTCCACATGCTCTCGGCGGTGTCGCGCGACGCGAGGGAAACTGGGATAAATGCATTGCCTACTGGGAGGAAGCCTTGGTTCTGGATCCGCTTAACTTGGAGCTCCTAAGCGATCTGGCATGGACCTATGCCATGCGGCGACAATTCCCAGCCGCGCTTAAACTCAATGATCGTGCGCTCGAGATTCTCCCGAATGATCCTGATCTGTTAGCGGTAAAGGCCAGCATTTATCAGGCTGAGGGTGACCTCGCGCGTGCCGCCAAATTGCTGTCAGCAATTCCTTCTGACGATGCCTTTATAGTCAAGATGACTCAACTTAGACTTGAACGGAATCACGCTGAAGCCATTCGATTGCTAGAAGCTCGAGGGGGTCAATTTCACTTTGCTTCTGAGATCGACAAGGGCACTAATCAGGTGATACTGGCTTTTGCTCAACGCCTGGCCGGCGATAAAGCTGGGGAGAAAGCTGCTGCTGAAGAAGCGCGCAAGACCATTGAGCCACTCTGCAAAAATCAACCGGATAACTCCTTCTTTGCTCAACAACTCGCCCTTGCGAACGCCGCGCTTGGTGAGAAGGACGCGGCATTAGACGAAGCGGAACGTGCAATCACTCTTTTACCGAGCGCCAAAGATCGGGTATCCGGACCCACCCGTGAAGAAGTCCTGGCGTTAATTCAGATGACCTTCGGCGAGACAGGCCGCCCGATCTCAACTCTCAGTCGGCTGTTACAAACGCCATACATTAGCTGGCTTTACTACCCGATGCCTGCTACGCCGGCACTCTTGAGGCTCGACCCGATCTGGGACCCATTGCGCGCCGATCCCGCTTTCCAAAAAATGTGCGAGGAAAAGTAGGGGCGTGAAACCGGAAGTCGCTCCATGGAAAAAAAGGGTCTCTAGCGGCCCTGCCCGCGAAGCCTACCCCAGCCCCGCTAAACTTGCGACGTAATGTCTCGGTACCGTCAGGTTTCGAAAATTTTCAAACTTTCTTCCCAACTTCGACCCGCCGTTCCCGGAGTATAAGGTGAGAGATGGGACCAAGGAAAGACCATGAGGCTTTAGTTTGACGACACGGAGTTCTGAGCAACGGCTCCAACGCACGTTCGCCAAATCCGTTTGCCCGGCGCCTGTTTCCTCCAGACCACGGGCAACGGTTGCCCGGCGCCTGTTTCCTCCAGACCACGGGCAACGGTAGGTATTTGGGTGCCCGAGAGCGTGAACGCGCAACAGACATTCGCGGAGTCGAGACCCATCGCCAGCGTAAAAATAGCCGACCGTAAAGGCAGTTGGGCGATGCAATCGCGACGTTTCTCTGAGCTGCCGCTCATCGGCATTTTGGCCGTCATCTACTTCATCGCCGGCAAACTCGGTTTGATGCTGGCGTCGTTGCACGCGAGTGCGTCGCCAGTATGGCCGCCGGCGGGAATCGCGCTCGCCGCATTACTCTTGCTCGGTTATCGCGCGTGGCCCGCCATCTTTATCGGTGCATTTCTAGTGAACGTCACGACTGCGGGAAATGTCGCTACGTCATTTGTCATCGCCACCGGCAACACGCTCGAGGCACTTGTGGGCGCCTGGCTGGTGAATCGATTCGCCGGCGGCACAAATGTCTTTGATCGTCCACAAGGCGTTTTCAAATTTGCGCTCGCGACAGGGATCAGCACCATCATTAGCCCTGCTTTCGGCGTGACGAGTCTTGGAGTCGCCGGCTTTGCCGATTGGGCAAACTACGGCGCGATTTGGCTGACATGGTGGCTCGGCGATGCAACTGGCGATCTTGTTTTCGCTCCCCTAGTTCTCCTGTGGAGTGTTGCCTCAAAACGACGTTGGAATAAAAAGGAAGTCGCCGAGATCGGCACGCTCCTCCTGTTGCTGGTGCTGTTGAGCGGGGTGGTATTTGGCGGATGGCCTCCCGTTTCCGCCCGAAATTATCCAATCGTTTTAATTTGCGGATCGGTTGTGATTTGGACTGCCTTCCGCTTTAGGCAACGCGAGACTGCCACGGGAATTTTCATCCTGTCCGCGATCGCAGTGTGGGGGACGCTGCATGGCTTCGGCCCATTCGTCAGGGAAACAGAAAATCAGTCGCTTCTCGCCGCGCAATGGGGGGCAGCCGTGCTGTCAATTACGGCAATGGCGCTTTCGGCAGGTATGGCCGAACGCCGGCGCGTTGAGGAAGAGCTTCAGCAACAAAAGGTGATTGTGGAGACCACCAATGGGACCACAGACCATTTCCTGGCCGTGCGTTCGCACGAACTTCGTACGCCACTCACTCCGGTCATTTCCGCATTGGGATCGCTGGAGACAGAGCCGGCGCAAACTGAGGAAGACAGATCCGTGGAAACGAAGCCTGACCTTCCGTTCGAGATCGCGCACCTCTTGTTAATCGATGTGGTGGGTTACTCGAAGTTGCTTGTCAACGAGCAGATTGAACTTCTCCAGGAATTAAAACAGATCGTCCGCAGCACCGAATGTTTTCGATCGGCGGAAGCAAGCGGCAAGCTCCATCGAGTGCCGACGGGAGACGGGATGGCGCTGCTTTTTTTTCGTAATCTAGAGGAACCGGTACATTGCGCTTTGGAGATCAGCAGAACCCTGCAAGATCATCCGCATATTCGATTGCGAATGGGGATTCACAGTGGCCCGGTCAATAGAATCACCGACGTTAACGATGAAACGAACTTTGCAGGATCGGGAGTCAATGTCGCGCAGCGCGTGCTTGATTGCGGTGATGCCGAGCACATTCTTTTGTCCGCGCATGTCGCGGAAGATTTAGCCCAATATCGCCACTGGCGGCCGTGCTTGCACGACTTGGGCGAGTGTGAGGTGAAGCATGGACTACACCTGCATCTGTTTAACCTCTACAAAGATGGTCTCGGTAATCCACAGGTCCCTGAGAAATTCGGGCGCAGAAGAAGATGGAAGCAAGAATCGGACATAGTTCGCCCAGTTAGCCTGCCCCGCCGGCCAAGGTCCCTGCTGGTACTTGCTTTAGTAGTCGCTGCCCTGGCTATGGTGATTAGTTCTTTAACCTTTTTCCAGCGAGTATCACTGAGGATTCCCCCATCGACTCCTCCCGAGGGGACGGCAAGCAAGGGCACGGTTTTGATTCCAGAAAAATCGATCGCCGTTTTACCGTTTGAAAATCGAAGCGAAGACAAAGCCAATGCCTATTTTGCTGATGGCATTCAGGACGAGATCCTGACCCGCTTATCCACAATCGCCGATCTTAAGGTGATTTCGCGGACATCCACGCAACATTACCAAAGTGCACCGGAAAACCTGCCTGAGATCGCCAGGCAACTGGGCGTTGCGCATATTTTGGAAGGAAGCGTGCAGAAGATCGGCGACGCAGTGCGGGTGAATGTCCAGCTGATCAAAGCAGCCAATGATTCCCATCTCTGGGCCGATACGTTTGATCGCAAGCTGACCGACATCTTTTCCGTTGAGAGCGATATCGCGAAAGCCATCGCCGACCAATTGCAAGCGAAACTCACGGGCCGGGAAGAGCAAGAAATAGCCGCGAAGGCAACAGACAATCCTGAGGCTTACGATGCCTACCTCCGCGGTGTGTCTTATACACTCAAAACCTTTCCCACAAGGGCCAATGTCCTTGGCGCACAGAAATATCTTAAAGAAGCAGTGCGCCTGGATCCGAAGTTCGCCCTTAGTTGGGCGCTGCTGTCATACGTTGATGCGCGCGGTTACATGACACAGAGTCTTCAGCCAACGGCCGCGCTGCGCGAAGAGACACGGCAAGCCGCCGAAACTGCGCTCACTCTTCAGCCCAATCTCGGCGAGGCCGTATTGGCGAAGGGCTCCTACTACTACAATTGTCTAAAGGATTACGACACCGCAGTGCGTTACTTTGAACAAGCACGTCAGCTCCTACCCAATAGCAGCAGGATTCCTGAATTGCTGGCTTATGTCGCACGGAGACGAGGCCAGTGGGACCGGAGCGACGCCTACTTCAAGGAAGCGGAGCGGCTCGACCCGCGTAATGTTAATCTCCTCACGGAGGGCGCGATTAACGATCTCTGTCTTCGTCGTTTCCCGGAAGCGTTGCGAAAGTTTGATGAAGTTCTCGATATTATGCCGAACGACCAGGATACCCTGGTGCAAAAGGCGGCTGTTGCACAAGCGCAGGGCGACTTGCAGCGTGCCTCGGCGCTGCTTGCTCCGCTCCACCTCACGGATAACTCCGAGGACTTGGAAACACAGGTTTACCAAGCGATCCTTGAACACCGTCCTGCGCAAATCATCTCTCAGTTAAAGGAGATACTAGTGAAGCCTGATCCGGCGTTGGGTTTTTATAATGGCGAAATGCGCTTTTGGTTAGGTTGGGCGCAGGAAGTCGCTGGCGACCATGCCGGCGCCCGAGAAAGTTGGCGACAGGCTCGCAGCGAACTGGAAGCTTTCCTCAACAAACAGCCAGACAATTATGGCCTTCTTGGAGATCTTGCGCTAACCAATATGGGCCTCGGCGATAAGGCCGCCGCCATCGCTTTTGCTGAGCGGGCCGTCGCCGCGAATCCGATCGAGAAGGACGCCGTGACTGGTCCAGTTCCCATCGAAGTCCTCGCCCGGGTAGCCTCTAGGATGGGAGAGCCTGACCGCGCCATCGCAGCTTTACAGAAACTACTTTCGATACCGTATTCAGGCGGACTTGGGCTTGGCGTGCCGCTCACTCCAGCGCTGCTCCGGCTCGATCCAATGTTCGATCCGCTTCGGAACGATCCGCGCTTCCAAAAAATGTGCGAGGAAAGGTAAACGTGAAAACCGACCCGCCCAGCAGCTTTATTATCTGAAGTCCGCCAGCCGAACGGACTCCCCCCTAGCGAGCTGAGCGCTCACTTTCTGCAGGCCGGCAGTAAGCGCTTCAATTTGCTTCTGCTGCTGCGCGGCATTGGCTTCCAATTGCTGCACTTTGCGGTGCTCTTTCAGAAATTCATTGAGCAACATCGCGTTCACCGCGTCGTAGCGCACGGTGTATGGCTTCCCCTCGGCATCGGGTATCACCAGATCTGGATTAATTTTCTCCACTTCCTCTGCCACCAGCCCGAACTGTAGAATCGCGTCGGGATCGATCTCTTTATTGTAACGGAACGTCATGGGTTTGAACGCAAGGATTGCTTCGCTCGCCTTATCCATCGGTTTAATCTGTTCTTTAAATCGACGGGAAGAGCTCATCGTCCCCAACTGACCATTACTGTTTATATAAACCGGCAGGATGGTCCCGCCCTCGTTCACATTGTAGATGCCAGCGATAAACGTTCGTGTCTGAAATATGCGTGTGCCGATGCGGATGGTATGGCCTTCACCAGCAACCCCATCATTGCCGATAGCAATATTAAAATCGCCTGTAGTGAGCATATCACCTCCGTTCAAAGCAATATTGCCCGAGCCAACAGTGTTGCGGAAAAGCGCGAAGACACCAACGGCCGTGTTAGAGCCGCCGGTGGTATTGCTCATGAGCGCTTCATAGCCAACGGCAGTGTTTTGGAGTCCCGTGCTGTTGTTAGAGAGCGTTTGGTAGCCAGTGGCATTGTTTTGGAACCCAGTGGTGTTGTTAAAAAGTGCTTGGAAACCGGTCGCCGTGTTGCCGTCGGCCGCGTTGTTGTAGAGCGCTTCATAACCGTTGGCTGTATTGGAGTGGCCGGTGGTGTTGCTGTAAAGCGCTGCATAACCAGTGGCCGTGTTGTAGTCGCCATTTGTATTGCCCAAGAGCGCTTGATAACCGTTGGCCGTGTTTTGGCTCCCGCTGGTGTTGTCAGCGAGTGCTGCAAACCCATTGGCGGTGTTAGAATCGCCGTTGTTCTGATCGAGCGCGTCCTCCCCGGTGGCAGTGTTGCCGCCGCCAGTGGTGTTGCTGTCAAGCGCTCCAGCACCGTTGGCGGTGTTGCCGAAGCCGTTGGTGTTGCTCAAGAGCGCTTGAGACCCAGTCGCCGTGTTGGACATGCCGGTCGTGTTTCTGTAAAGCGCTTGATACCCTGTGGCTGTGTTATCTCCGCCGGTGGTATTCTTATTAAGTGCTTGATAACCGGTAGCCGTGTTAGGGCCCCCTGTAGTGTTGCTGTACAGCGCAGCGCTACCCACGGCGGTGTTGAAGCTGCCCGTGGTATTGTTATGAAGCGCGTTGGTGCCAATCCCGGTGAGATTGTGGCCGTCGGTGTTCAAGTAGAGCGCTCGAAAACCAGTGGCCAGGTTAGAGCTGCCAGTGTTGTTGGAGAGCGCTTCCATCCCAATGGCGGTGTTAAAGTTGCCGCTGGCATTGAGGTCAAGCGCATGAGCACCAACCCCCACGTTGTAACCGCCGCTGGTATCGTGAAAAAGCGCCTGAGAACCAACTGCCGTATTATTGATGCCGGTGGTGCGGCTAAAAAGCGCATCCGTCCCCTCAGCAGTGTTGCCGCCGGGGTAGCCACCATCCGGTGGCGGACTGATCGCGTGCGCTTTGGGCAGAAACCCAATGCTCAGGAGTCCAAACGACAGTGGGATCAGAAACGAAGGAATCGCCATTTTGATTAATGATTTCATAGACGCCGAGTCTAAAGCACTCCTCGTCGGTTTGACGAGAGAAAGACGTCGGCCGCCCGCGAATCTTCAACCTGAGCATGCGAGATAAATGCAGTTCTGCCTCGCTAAGATTCGAACCTAGACAGAGATGTTTTACCTATGAGAATTCGCGAGTGCTACCACTTCGCCTAAGCGCGAGTGCTACCACTCGACGCGCTTTACAGGATCGCGCTAGAATCGCCGATTATTGGTCGGATGATAAAATGATCCGTTGCCTATCTCATTAACGATTGCTGCACGCTTTACGGATCAGGGCAGTTTGTGATTGAATGCCGCCGCCACAATGACGGCACGCCTTTCCGCAGACATCAATCAATTCCTCACTTACTTGGAACGGCTCAACGATGCCGGCGTAATCAACTTCCGGCGGGTTTACCGCTTTCGATTCCGTTACTCGGGCGAACGCAAATCGGTGATGATGATTCAGGATTTCGCTTTGGAAAAGCTCCTACGTTTACGAGCAAGACCGCACTCAATATGACAAAAACTAGAATTACAT
>WNGO01003535.1_pt1 | contig 10065 bp, 8 predicted proteins | sample 5400511 | NCBI WGS metagenome assembly WNGO01 (sample SAMN13153380, study PRJNA577476) | soil metagenome | isolation source: 20 cm soil or saprolite under Garry oak tree replicate 2 | place: USA:California | collected 2016-06-15
GTCAGGGCATTGGCCAGCCAGTTCGCGCCTTTTCTCGGATCCGCGTCCGCCGAGACACCAACGAAGCCCCAATGGATCGGGATCCCCACCTGGAAGACTTTCTTTCCGTCGATCGTGGTCGCGGCCAGCCGCTTGGTCACCAGCGCAAGGACCTCGATCTTGCCGCGCTTCGAGCGAACCCGCACCCGGTCGCCGCTCTTAATGCCTTTCTGGTCGGCGAGCTCTTGCGGAATCTCGACGAACGGGGACGGCTGCAGTCCCGCCAGCAGGGGAACGTGCTGCGTGACGTAATGCTCGTGCTCGGTGAGCCGGTAGCTGGTGGCGACGTACGGATAGTCCGCCGCCGTGCCGAAGGTATCGGTGACCTTGCCGTATTTGCCGCTCGTCTCGCCCGTGTAGAGGAAGGCCACGGGATCTTCGGATTGGGCCGGGTGAAGCGGGTTTTTGATCGGGCTCTCCATCGGCTCGTAGTGTTCGGGCAACGGCCCGTCGACCATCGAGGTGGAGAAGAGGCGGCCCACGCCTTCCCCATTCATGATGAAGGGTAGCCACGCCTTTGGACTCTTGGGGTCGGACGTCGGGCCGGTCGGCGGGTAGTCGGGGACGTCGCCAACCCACTTCGACTGGGCCGCGTCCCACTTGATACCGGGCCGGCTTGCATCCCAGGGATTTCCATCCAGGTCCGCCGAGGCTCGGTTGTACAGGACCCGACGGTTCAACGGCCACGACCAGGCCCAGGTGGGATAGAACCCCATTCCGGTGGGGTCATTCTTCGTCGGATCCTGGATGCCATTGCGGCGCTGCATCAGGTTGCCGCTGTCGGGATAGCTGCCGGTATAGATCCAGTCGCCGGCGGTCGTGCTACCGTCGCTCTTCAGGGCGGCGAAGGTCGCCATCCGCTTTCCGGTCGTGAGATCGAAGCCGTTGATCTCCTGGGCGATCTCGTCGAGTTGCGGCTTGGTCGCGTCTTTGTACTTCAAGGTCAACGCCATGATCGGATCCGGGAACTTCCCGCCCTGCTGCTGGTACAGCTTCTTGACCCGGCTAAAGAGGTCGGCCAGGACCCAGTGGTCGTGACGGGCGTTGCCCTCTGGCGGCAGAACCTGATCCTTCCATTGCGACCAGCGACCACTGTTCACGAAGGAACCATCCTTCTCGATCCAGTGCGTGGTCGGCACCATGAACACCTCCGTCTTCACCGAGCTCGGGTTCACGCCCGGCGCGTGCCAGAATTCAGAACTCGTGGTGGGCAGCGGATCCATCACCACCAGCCACTTGAGGTTGCCCAGTGCCTCCATCACGCGGTTCGAATCGGGGCCGATGCTGGTGGCGGTCATCCCGCTCAGGATCAGGCCTTCCATCTTTCCCTTGAGCGCCTGGTCGTAGATCGTCATCCAGGATGCGTTCTTTGCCGGCTTGGGGATGAAGTCGAAGGCGAACTCGTTCTTCTTGGTGGCGGCATCGCCATACCATCCCTTGAGCAGGCTGACCATGAAGTTCTTGTAGTTGATGCCAAAGAAGTTCCAGGAGCGCGGGTCGCTGCGCTTGGCGGCGCTCGCCTTCACGTAGGCATCGAGGTTGAGCTGTCCGGGAGCCGGGATGCGCAAGTAGCCCGGCAGGATTTCCCAGGAGATGGCGTGGTCGGTATTGCCCTGGATATTGGCGTGGCCGCGCTCGGCATTCATCCCGCCGCCAGGTCGCCCGATATTCCCCAGCAGCAGTTGGAGCACCGCGCCGGCACGGATCAGTTCGCCCCCGGTCGTATGTTGCGTCAGCCCGACCGCATAGACGATGGTCATCACCTTGTCGGGTTTGCCCATCTCGCCGACCAGCTGCGCGATGCGCGTGAACTGGTCCTGCGGGATCCCGGTGATGCGCGACACCATTTCCGGTGTGTATCGGGAGTAGTGCTGCTTCATCAACTGGAACACGCTTTGCGGATCCTGCAGCGTCATATCGCGCTTCGCGATGCCGACCGGTGCACCGCCTGTGGGGATCCCGGATGCGATCGAGGCGGCGGTGGCCGCGTCATCGGTCTGGTAACCCCAGCTCGTGATGTCGTACTTGCGGTTCGCCGCATCGTAGCCGGTGAAGAGACCGTCCTTGAACCCGTATTCCTTCTTCACGAGGAAAGACGCGTTCGTGTAGTTCTTGACGTACGTGTCATGGAAGAGGTTGTTCTGCAGCACGTAATTGATCAGCCCGCCGAAATAGGCGACGTCGGTGCCGACCCGGATGCGCGTGTAGATGTCGGCCAGGGCGGAGGTGCGGGTGAAGCGCGGGTCCGCGTGCACCATCTTGGCGCCGCCGCCGGAGCCGGGCCCCCGCTTGGGGTCGTTCTTAGCCTGGACGAACCACTGGAAGCCGACCGGGTGCGCCTCGGCCGGGTTGGCGCCATTGATCAAGATCAGGTCGGTGTTCTTGATATCGCGCCAGTGGTTGGTCATAGCCCCCCTCCCGAATGTGGCGGCCAAACTGACCACCGTGGGGCCGTGTCAAACCCGTGCCTGCTGTTCGAGATGGACCAGGCCGAGGCCGCGCATCACCTTGGTGGCGAAGTATCCCTCTTCGCTGCTAAAGGCGGCGCCACCGGCGAAGGCAATTCCCTCCGTGCGGTTGACGGTGTTCCCGGACGCGTCCTGGGCGACGAACGTAGCGTCTCTGGCTGCCTTCACGCGTTGCGCCAGCTTGTCGAGCATGTCGTCCCAGCTGATCTTCTGCCAGTGATCCGAACCGGACGCCCGGTACAGCGGGTCGGCGACCCGCCGAGCGCTGGTAGCGAGTTGCATCGCCGTGGCACCCTTGGGACAGAGGCGCCCCTCGTTGACGGGGCTGTCCGGGTTGCCCTCGATCTGGAGCAGCTCGACCGTCCCGTCGGTCTTCTCCTTCGTATACGCCACCAGCGCACAGCCGACCGCGCAATAGGGGCACACCGAGTGGGCTTCCCGGGCCCCGGCGATCCGGAACGACTGCCGAATCTGGTCGGCGCGCGCCGCGTCGAATCCCAGGACCGTGAGTCCCGCCGCCCCCGTACCCGCGGCGCTGATCTTGAGGAAGTCGCGACGAGTGACCTGAGGCACCGCAATTCCTCCGGGAAATGGCACTGCCGGCGGCTCCCATCAGCCTACCGAGCGGTCTGCACTGTTGTCAACTCGGTTAGTGATAGCTTGGCGTCGAGATGAATGCCTGGTTTGACGCCCTGGGCCGCCGATTCGCCGAGACCGCCAGCAAACAAGGGGTTGAGATGGCCGAACCGGAGCTTGATGCCGGGGTGGCGGACGAGGTGCTGGAGCTGGCCCGGGTGGCCGCCCATTCGAAAGAGCGACGCTTTGCCCCGCTCGCCTGCTTCATGGCCGGGGTCGCGGTCGAGCGGCTCCGCCAGGCGGGCGTGCGGTCCCCGTCGGCGGTCGCGGCCTACCTTCGGGGGATCAGTCAGTCGTTGGAAGCAGAGACAGATCAAGACCAGGGTATGCGCGGCGACCGGTCGATTCCGAAGTAGGCATGAAGCAGGTTTTACCGGCGCGACCTGAGTCCATCGAGATCGAGCTCGAGCGGACCGCGCTGGTGATGGTCGACATGCAGAACGCCTTCGCCAGCAAGGGCGGCATGCTCGATCTGGCGGGCATCGACGTCACCCCGGCTGCCGCGGCGGTCGCCAATGCGCGCGTGCTGCTTGATGCCGCGCACCACGTCGGAGTGCCAGTGATCTATCTCGTCATTGGCTACCCACCCGACCTGTCCACCGCCGGCGGTGAGGATTCGCCAAATCCGCGCAAAGAACTTGCCCTTTGCCTGATGCGGGAACGGCCGGAGTTGCGGGGCAAGCTCCTGACACATGGCACCTGGGATTTCCAGATCGTGGACGAGCTAACTCCGCAGCCTGGCGACCAGGTGATCAGCAAATCGCGCTACAGCGGGTTCGCCGGCACACCGCTCGACGCGGTGCTACGGAGTCGCGGCATCCAGTACTTGTTGATGGCGGGCATCGCGTCGAACGTCTGCGTCGAGTCGACCCTGAGGGACGCGTACTTCCACGAGTACTGGCCGGTGATGATCGAAGATGCGACGATGGCGGCGGGACCGCCCGAGATTCAGCGGGCAACCGTGTATAACGTGGCGACCTTCTTCGGGTGGGTGAGCACAGCCGCTGAGGCGGCTGAGGCTCTCCTCGCTAGAAGGGGAACTGACGCCCGCTACTCTGAACCGTCACCCAGCGCATCTCGGTGAACTCATGGATCGCCTCGCCGCCGCCGAACCGGCCGTAGCCACTGTCCTTGACTCCACCAAACGGAACCTGCGGCTCGTCGTTGACCGGCTGGTCATTGATATGCACGATTCCGGCCTGGATCCGCTCCGCCAGCGCCATGGCACGGTCGGCGTTTTTAGTCAGGATGCCGGCAGCCAGCCCGTAGGTGGTCTGGTTGGCGAGGTCGACCGCCTCATCGGCGTTACTGACCACGGTGATGGTGGCCACCGGTCCAAAGGTCTCCTCCGTGCTCATCAGCACATCGGGGGGAACGTCGCTCAGGAGGGTCGGCTCGTAACAGGCGCCCTGCGCCTTGCCGCCGGTGAGGAGCTTCGCTCCCTTCCCGACCGCTTCGTCGACGCGTGACTTCACCTGCTCGAGCGCCTGCTTGGTGATGAGTGGCCCGATGATCGTGTCGGGTTCTCTCGGGCTTCCGACCTTCAGACCCTTCGTCTTGGCCACCAGCTTCTCGGTGAACTCCTTGGCGATCGGGCGCTCGACGATGATCTTGCGCGCCGACATGCAGATCTGGCCCTGGTGCAGGAACGTGCCGAAGGCCGTGGCATTGACCGCGTACTCGAGATCGGCGTCAGCCAGCACGATCAACGGGTTCTGGCCGCCCAGCTCCAGCACCATGCGCTTCAAGTTGCGCGCGGCCTTCTGCGCAAGCAGCCGGCCGGTCTTGGTCGACCCGGTGAAGCTGATCCGGCGAACTTTCGGGTTCTCCATGAACTCATCGACCACGGGTTCGGCCTGACCGGGCGCGTGGGTGACGACATTGAAGACTCCGGCCGGGAAGCCGGCCTCCTCGAAGATCTCGGCGTAAACAATCCCGCCGGTGATGGGCGACTCTTCTGATGGCTTCAGGACGGCCGTGTTGCCCAGGGCAATCGCGGCGGCGATCGCCCGGAGCGAAAGGATCAGCGGGGCATTCCAGGGCGCGAGTCCGGCGACGACGCCGACCGGCTGGCGGATCCCCATGTAGAACGCGCCGGGCAGATCGGCGGGCAGGATCTCGCCGGTTGGTTGATAGGGAAGGCTGGCGGCCTGGCGGAGCAGGTTGGGCGTGAAGATCGTCTGGAACATGCCGAAACCGAAGGTGCAGCCGGTCTCGTTCGCGAGCAGGCCGACCACTTCCATCTGCCGGCGCTCGAGGATGTCGGCGGCCTTCAGGAACAGGCGTTGCTTTTCGCCGGGGGGTGTCTTCCACCAGGCAGGAAACGCACTGGCAGCTGCCTCGACGGCTTTTCTGGCGTCCTCCCGGTTCGACGCCGGGATGGTCGCGACCGTGTCGCCGCTGAAGGGGTCATGGTCGTCGTAGGTGGCGCCATTTGATGCGGGCACCCACTTGCCGCCGATGAACTGCCGGTATTCCCTCGGTGCCGTCTTCGCGGTCGCCTTTTCGTCGGTTACGACTGTGCTCATCGCTACCTCCTCCTATCGAGTTGATCGTAGCCGACGTAATTTTCCGCCAGTGTGGTAGCCGCTGCCGTCGAGGTCGTCACGTATCGTAAATAGGAAAGCCGGAGCTTGTGTTCGAAGGGGTCGCCGCCCTGATCCCGGTGCAGCAAGCCCGTCATCCAGGCCGAGAAGTGCTCGGCCCGCCAGATCCGCCGCAGGCACTGCTCCGAATACCTGTCGAGTTGATCGCGTGAACCCGATCGATACCAGGCGCTCAGTCCTTCGGCGAGGATTCTGACGTCGTTGAGGGCCAGATTCATCCCCTTGGCGCCGGTTGCCGGAACGATGTGGGCGGCGTCTCCCGCCAGGAACAGCTGACCGCGTTGCATCGGCTCGATGACCAGGCTGCGCATCGGTGTGATGCCATCCTCAATGATCTCGCCGGGTTGAAGGTGCGGCTCAGCCAGCCGGAGGCGGAGCTCACTCCAGATTCGGTCCTCGGGCCAGTTGGCCATCGTCTCGTCGGCGTCGACCTGGAGATAGAGGCGGCTGATTTCCGGCGTGCGCATGCTGTGGAGGGCGAAACCCCGGTCGTGGTAGGCGTAGATGAGCTCATCGGTGGCGGGCGGCGTCTTCGCCAGGACGCCGAGCCAGGCAAACGGATAGCTGCGCTCGTAGGTGCGAGACTCTCCGCCGCCATTGGAAATTCCGTGTGAGCCATCGCAGCCGGCTATGAAATCGCAGGACAGTCGCAGGGCCTTCCCATCGCGGCAGTAACTGACGCCGGGATGGTCCTCGATGCCATCGATCGACGTTGCCTGCGTGTCGAACCAGATCTGGCCGCCATCGTCGAGGCGCCGCTGGATCAGGTCTTTGACGACCTCCTGCTGCCCGTAGACGGTGATGCCGCGGCCGGTCAGTGCGCGGAAATCAATTCGGTGCTCCTCGCCCTCAAAGCGCAGCTTGATGCCGTCGTGGACCAGGCCTTCGCGTCGCATTCGGTCGCCGACGCCGGCAGAGCTCAGGAGGTCGGCCGATCCCTGTTCGAGCACGCCGGCGCGCACGCGCGCCTCGACGTAGTCCCGGCTGCGGGTCTCGAGCACGACGGACTCGATGCCCTGGAGATGGAGAAGGTGGGACAGCATGAGCCCGGCCGGGCCGGCGCCGATGATGCCGACCTGGGTTTCAGCTCCCACCCCGACCCTCCCCCGCGAGCGGGGATGGGAGAGCGCTGGGGAGACGCTCATCGGCATCGACCACGAGGTTCAGCATGCGCAGCAGCTCGGCTTGCTCGCAATCGTTGAGCACCGACACCAGGATGCCGTTCATGCGGACGGCCTTGGGGGTGAGCCGCTCAACGGTACGGGTGCCCGCCGGCGTCAGGTGCAGCCGGTTGCGCCGGCCATCGTTGGCGTCGCGGATGCGCCGGATGAGGCCACGCGCGGTAAGCCGCTTCAGTACCTCGGCGGCGGTGGACCGATCCAGCGAGACGCGCTCACCCAGCGTCCGCTGGTCGATATCCTGCTCGGCACGCAGCGCGTAGAGCACGGCGAACTGCGGTGAGGTGACTTCCTTGGACACCTGCGCGTTCCAGAGCCATTCGTGGACCTGCTGCACACGCCGAATCAGGTGGCCCGGATGTCGGCGGAGATCTTCGTGAGAGGTTGACAAGGGCTGGTACCGAAACTATATTCCGTGTACTGACTAATTGCCACCTCTAGCAAGGGAGGAGAAGCGCCATGGCCGTCCCCGGCTTGTCGTTCGAGAGGCGAGTCACCCGTCGGGAAGTCCTGAAGACGATTGGAGGCGGCGCGGTGATGCTGGGGGCGGCCGATCTGCTGGCCGCCTGCGGCGAGATCAAGGGGTCGAGCACCACCACCAGCGGAACCATCACGATCGGCTATGTCAGCCCGCAGACGGGTGCGCTGGCAGGCTTCGCCACCGGCGACAACTGGGTCCTCGGCGGGGTGCGGCAGACCGATCCCTACAAGAACGGTTTCAAACTCGGCAGCAAGACCTACGGCGTCAACATCGTGGTCAAAGACACGCAATCCAATCCGGATCGCGCGTCGCAGGTGGCGCGCGAGCTGATCCAGTCGAATAAAGCCGATCTGATCCTTACCTCATCCACGCCGGAGACCACGAATCCGGTCGCCGATGTCTGCGAGGCCAACGGCGTACCCTGCGTTTCGACGATCGTGCCCTGGGAGGCCTGGTTCTTCGCGCGCGGCGGCAAACCCGGGACCGGATTCAACTTCACGACCATGTTCTTCTTCGGCATGCAGCAATTCGGCGAGTGCTTCATCCCGATGTGGAATCGGATGAACACCAACAAGGTCATCGCCTTCACCTACCCCAACGATGCCGATGGCAACGCCTTCCGTGACAACAAGACCGGGCTCGAGTTTTTCTCCGCTCAGGCCGGCTTCCACAACGTCGATGGCGGCGCCTATACGGACGGCACCCAGGACTACAGCAGCATGATCGGGAACTTCAAGCGGGCCGGGGCGCAGCTATTCACCAACGCTCCCATTCCGCCCGACTTCAACACGATGTGGAAGCAGGCGGCGCAGCAGGGGTTCAAGCCGAAGCTGGCCACGGTTGCCAAAGTTCTCCTGTTCCCGGCGGATACGGAGGCGCTCGGCGACCTGGTCAACAATGTGGCCACCGACGCATGGTGGACGCCGTTCCATCCCTACCACTCGAGCCTGACCGGCCAGACCTGCAAGCAGTTCGCCGATGCCTTCGAATCGGCGACCGGCAAGCAATGGGTGCAGAGCATCGGATCGGTGCACTCGCTCTTTGAGATCGCTCACAAGGCGTTAACCGCCGTCGACAACCCCCACGATAAGACGGCGGTGGCCACCCAGCTGAAGAAGATGAACTACACCGGGATCAGCGGTCCCCTCGACTTCACCGCCGGACCGATGCCCGGGATCGCCATCCAGAAGCCGGTTGGCGTCCAGTGGCAGAAGGGAACGAAATTCCCTTACAGCATGAAGGTGGTCGACAACAGCGCCAACAAAAACGTGCCGACGAACGGAGACCTGGTCGCGACGAATCCATGACCGAGGCGCCGGCCCTGCTGGAGCTGACCGGGGTCAGCAAGCGGTTCGGCCGGATTACGGTCGCCGAGCGTCTCTCACTGCGGTTTGACGCCGGCGAGATGGTCGGAATCGTCGGTCCGAACGGCGCGGGAAAGAGCACGCTCTTCGCGATGATCGCCGGCGACCTCGCGCCGGATGCCGGCGACCTTGCCCTGGAGGGGCGGTCGATCCTCCGGCTCGATCCGGCGAGCCGCTGCAAGCTCGGCATCGCCCGCACCTACCAGGTGCCCCGGCCCTTCGACAACATGACGGTCTTCGAGAACCTGCTGGTGGCGGCGTACCGGGGCGGCCGGCGCTCGCGCCTGGACGGGTACACGGTCGCCGCCGAAATCCTGGAGCTGACGGGCCTGGCTCGACAGGCCAACACTCCCGCGGGCCGCCTGGCGTTGTTGCATCGAAAACGCCTCGAGCTGGCCCGCGGGCTGGCTACCCAGCCACGCATCCTGCTGCTCGACGAAGTTGCCGGCGGGTTGACCGATCCCGAAGTGGCCGAGCTGGTACAGATCGTCAGGACGGTTCAGCAGCGCGGGATCGCCGTCGTCTGGGTGGAACACGTGGTGCATGCGCTCACCCGCGCCGTCGGCCGGATGATCTGTCTCGCGGGCGGGCGTCTGATCGCCGAAGGGAAGCCGCAGCAGGTGATGGACGACCCCGAAGTCAGGGAGGTCTACCTCGGTGCGGACTTTGGGTTGAAAGCGGATGCTTGAGGTCCGAAATCTCACGGTCCGGCATGGCTACCTACAGGCCCTGACCAACATCGATCTCTCGGTGTCGGCGGGGGAAACGCTGGCGATCATCGGGGCGAATGGTGCGGGGAAATCGACGCTGTTGCGGGCCATCGTCGGCCTGCACCGGCCGAGCGCCGGGACGATGGCGCTCGATGGGCGAGCCATCACGATGCTTCCACCGCACGCGAGAGTTCGCGCCGGGATTGCCCTGGTACCAGAGGGCCGGCGGCTCTTTACCTCGCTGAGCGTCGAGGAGAACCTGATGATCGGCACGGCTTCCGGTCGCCGCGGCACGTGGGATGTCGGCCGGGAGTTCGAACTCTTTCCCTGGATGAAGGCGCGGCGTCGCGAACCCACCATCCACCTCTCTGGAGGCGAGCAGCAGGCCGTTGCCCTGGGCCGGGCGCTCACGGCCAGCCCTCGGCTTTTGCTCCTCGACGAGCTTTCGCTGGGGCTGGCGCCAACCGTGGTTCGGCGGATCTACGGGGTGTTGCCGCAACTGGTCTCTGATGGGATGGCCGTGCTCCTTGTCGAGCAGGACGTCGCCCAGGCCCTGCGCGTCGCCGACCGCTTCCAATGTTTG
>WNGO01003539.1_pt1 | contig 10064 bp, 11 predicted proteins | sample 5400511 | NCBI WGS metagenome assembly WNGO01 (sample SAMN13153380, study PRJNA577476) | soil metagenome | isolation source: 20 cm soil or saprolite under Garry oak tree replicate 2 | place: USA:California | collected 2016-06-15
ATCGATCAGGACGCGCACCGGCCCTCCGACCGTGTATTTGGTGCCCTCCGACGGATACATGAGCGGACCGCGCCCTCTGCGGCGACGACCGAGCGCGTCGTCGTAGGCGTACTCCACCCTCGCCGTCTTGCCCACACGCGGGAAGGTCCCCGCTTTCACTTTGGTCACGGTCGCCATCACCGGCTGGCCGGCTGTCGCGATGCGAGCCATCGCGTTGAGTCGCCGATGGCCTGAGAGGGCGAAGTAGGCCGAGTATCCGAGGCCGGCCATGCCGAGTGCGAGCAGTCCGGCGATCGGCAGCGTGTCATCTTTTCCAACCACGCGGCTCAGGGTGGGTTCCTCGGGCAGGTACTGGATCGTGTATCGGCTGCCAGAACGAGCCTGATCGTAGGTCTGGCGTGGGACGTCACCTTCATCGGTGCGGATGACGCCGGCTTGATCGACGAATACGTACTTCAGGTAGTAGGACGGCCCGTAGCGGCCGCTCACAACGCGCTTCTCCACGACGATGCCCACCGCCGTCGCGCTCGTCGTGTGGTACCGGTACTCGTCGTAGGCGCCCTTCGCGACGATCCCGGTGAACGCTATCAAAAGCGCGAGCAGGATCAGACCGGTTTTCCGCTGTGTGCCCGGCGAGCCGATCCGGGGCCGCGCGAGCGCCGCCGGAGCTGAGTCCGTGGCTATGGACCGGCCATCGATGACGATGTCGTGGGAGTAGGTGAGTCCGTTCGTCGTGATGCGAAGGCGAGCATCGTGTCCCGGAAACGAGAAGGGATATTCGCCCGAGTGATCGGTGAATGGCGTCGGCCGCTGTACGGTCTTCACGCCGTCCACCACGAAGGTGCGCGTCCCGAGAAAATAGCCGTGCACCAGATCGACGACATGTGGTCCGTCGTCGAGCACGAATTCCCAGTGCCGTCTCGCCATCGGGCGAGGGTACGTGCGAAAGGCGCAAAGCCGGCCGTGCCACGACGGTGCGAGCCGACTTTGCCACGACTTCTACATGTGGTCAGTATCCCGGCGGCCAGACGTACGGCTGCAGCGTCAAGAAGGGCGGTCCGAGCTGGAGAACGATGTCCTCGTGATCACGCAAGACGATGGTTTCGGGCGCGCCCGTGTACGGCTGCTGATTCAGCGTCGCCTGGATCGATTCGCCGTTGCCGACCCGATCGCCGCCGATCGTCGTCTGGCTCAACGGCTGCCGCCAAACCGCGAATAAGTCGCCGAGCGTGAGCACGCGGGCATCGCCCGCCTCGATGTGAATGATTCCGCTCGTGTCGTGCGTGTGCAGCCAGCAGATCTGGGTCGCGGTGATGCCGATGAACGCGGGCAGCGTCTTGATCTGACCGCGGATCAAGATGGTGAGGTGCGCGTGCTCGTGACGGGTGAGGACCTCACCCGGACCGCACGGGACATTCGTCGCGGGCGCCGGCGTTGGCGTGGTGGTCTGATCGCATGCTGCGATCAGGACCGCGAGGACGACCGCGGCGACGATCTTCACGCCGCCTCGCGGCGGTGGTTCATCGCTTTCTCGAAGCGACGCGCCTGTGGCACGACGGTCAGCCACTCGGGCAACAGAAGACGGAGCGCCCGGATCGCGACGATCACCGCGCGATAGAACACGCGCTGCGGCGTACCGAAGCGATAACCGAACGCCTTGCGAAGGGCGACCGGCAGCAATGCCGCCGCCAGCGCGTCCGTTGGCCAGTACGCGACCTCGGGGAGCCAGGCGTACGGACGAACCACGTCATGCGCGACGACCTTGGCGGTGGGATCCGGGACGACCACAGTGCGGAGCATCGTTTCCTCGTATCGCTCGAGGTCCGAGTAGGTCGCCGGAAAAAGATCCTTCGGGACACCGAGCTCACCCGCGAAGAACTTTCCCTCGGCCCAATACGCGTCGCGTTCCCTTTCGCTGAGACGACCCATGATCGCTTCGTACCAGCGCACCGAGGTCAAAACGAGCGTGGCCTGCACCCACAACATGAGCTCGGGATCTCTCGCGCGGTACGCGCGCCCGTCGGCAGCCTGGCCGCGCACGGGCGCGTGGCTGCGGCCGATCCGTTTCAGTGCGCTCTGCGCGGTGGCTCGCTCGCCGAAGACGATCGCGAGCGTCGTATCGACTGTCCGCAGGAGGCGACGCACCGGCGAGCGACGAAAGTCAGAATGCTGATCGACACCCGCCGCGACGAGCGGGTGCGCGACCTGCATGAGGAGCGCGGCCGTCCCGCCGAGCAGAAGGAAGCTTTCGCGATTTATCTGCCGGGCGACGCTGTCGACCGCAAGGATGCCGGTGTCGCGCACAAGATGAGTGTGAAGCCTCGCGGCCTTTCGAATTTGACGCGCGGAGGAGCATTAACGCCGTGTCAGCTGAGGTTCTCGCTTCCTTTGACCGACCCTAAGGAGAAGCAACCTGCCCTCGAGCTCTACCCGGAGCTGCTTGCACTGATGCGTCGGATCGTCGCGGAGGGCCGAGCGGACGAGAGGGCCGCGAAGCGTCTCGAATATCTCGCGACGGTCCGCTACGCGGTCCCTGGACCGGTCCCAGGTCGATACACCGTCCAGGTGATGACCGATCTCTACGACCCGTATGTCATGGATCCGCCGAAGGAGTTCGAGGAACTGATGAACAAGGCACTGGAGATCGCCCTCCCCCGCGACCTCGACGGAGTATTCATGCTTATCGGTGCCATCCCGGCGCTAAGAGCGGAAGCGCTCCACGAGAACGAGGCCCTTCCCCCTGGGCAAAGGCAGTCGATCGAACCCTGGTCCTAGCCTACGGATGTGCTGCGGTCGTTTAGTTATGCCTTCGAGGGCGTCGCATACATCCTCCGAACACAACGCAATGCACAGATTGAGGCGGCCGTTGGCATCGTGGCCGTGCTCATTGCTGTGTGGCTCGGAATCACCAACGTCGAATGGGCGGTACTCCTGCTGACCATCGCCTTCGTCCTCGGCCTCGAGTGGATCAACACCGCGCTCGAGTTGGCGGTGAGCCTGGCGTCGCCTGAGCGGCACCCGTCCGCCAAGGCAGCGAAGGACGTCGCCGCGGCGTGCGTCCTTTTGGGAGCGGTGGTCTCGGTTCTGGTCGGCCTGCTCCTCTTTGCGCCGCATCTTCTCGCTAGGTTTGCCGGAGGTTAGACGTGCGGGAGACAGCGGGTGAGATCGCGGAGCTACAGGACCTGATCGATCGCAGTCTCGCCCGAACGCGACCGCACATGCGCGCAATCGTCCATCCAGGCAAGTACTCGCTCTCGGCGAAGCAAGTGGTGAAGCTGCTCGACGGCATGAAAACGGTCGCGGTGGCGGCTCCCGCTCCGAACGGCGATCCGCTCGTGGCCCCGATGGACGGCTGGTTCCTCCATGGGAAGTTCTATTTCAGCTCCTCGGGAGACGCGGTCAGGATTCGCGGATTACGGAAGCGACCGCGTGCGAGCATCGCTTACTTCGAGGGCGAACGTTTTCTCATCAATGCGCATGGCCACGCTGAGATGATGTTCAAGGGTCACCCCGACCTCGCCGAGATCGATGCCATCTTCCACAATCACTACGGCAGCAGCGCATTCGATTGGAGCGACGAGGGCGTGTACGTGCGGCTCGATGCCGATCGCTTTTACACGTACTCGCGCACTCCTGGCTCGTTCGCGACCTAACGACTGGGCCTGCGGAAAGCGCTGACGTCCGCCCCTAGACTTCGCCCATGGCCATCGACCGTTCCGTCGTCGAAAAAGCCGCTGGACTCGCCCGAATCGCTCTGACACCGGACGAGGTCGAGCGGTTCACCGGGCAGCTCTCGGTCGTGCTCGAGGCGGTCGCCCGGCTGTCGGACGTCGATACCGAAAAAGTCTCGCCGACCGCCTCGGTCCTTCCGGTCTCGAACGTGATGCGGGAGGACGAGATCCGCCCGGGGCTGTCACGCGAGGACGCGCTCGCCAACGCGCCAAAAGGTGGACGGGACGGCGAGTTCTTTCGCGTCCAGCAGGTTTTGGAAGAAAGACCGTGACGGACCTCCCCGGCTCGATCCGGGAGGCCGGCGAGCTCCTGCGCACGCGCAAGACGAGCGCGCTCGAGCTTGCCGAGCTCGCCCTCGCGCGGTCGCACGCCGATCGGCACAACGCGTGGCTGCACATCTCCGACGACCACGCCCGCGCGCAGGCCCGCTCGGCCGACGCGCGCCTGGGTGCCGGTGACGCGCCCGTTCTCACCGGTATCCCGTGGGCGTGCAAGGACATCATCGGCACGAAGAAGATCCCGACGACCGCCGGCTCGCGCATCCTCGAGGGATACATCCCGGCGTACTCGGCCACCGTCGTGGAGCGGCTCGACGCAGCGGGTGCCGTCATGGTCGGCAAGACGAACCTCGACGAGTTCGCCATGGGGAGCTCGAACGAGAACTCCGCGTTCGGTCCGGTGAAGAACCCCTGGTCGGACGAGCGCGTGCCCGGCGGCTCGTCCGGAGGTTCCGCTGTCGCTGTCGCCGCAGGTGAGGTCCTCTTCGCGCTCGGGACGGACACGGGCGGCTCGATCCGCCAGCCTGCGGCGCTCACCGGCGTCGTCGGGATGAAGCCCACGTACGGGCGCGTGCCGCGCTGGGGCGTGGTCGCGTTCGCGTCGTCGCTCGATCAGGTCGGCCCGTTCGCGAGGACGGTCGAGGACGTCGCGATCGTGTGCGAGGCGATCTTCGGCAAGGACCCGAACGACGCGACCATGGTCACCGATTTCCCCAACGACGATCTCCGTCGCGACCTCGACAAAGGCGTGAAGGGAATGCGGCTCGGGGTTCCGAAGGAGTACTTCTCGGTCAAGGGGATGGAGCCGGGCGTCGAGCGCGCGGTGCGCGACGCGCTCAAGGTGCTCGAGAACGAGGGCGCGAAGCTCGAGGAGGTCTCGCTCTCGCTCACCGATCACGGCCTCGCCGTCTACTACATCATCCAGCCGGCGGAAGCCTCGTCGAACCTCGCGCGTTACGACGGCATCCGCTACGGGCTCCGCGTCGAGGGCCGCGACCTGCTCGAGACGTATCGCCGCACCCGCGGCACGGGATTCGGCCCTGAGGTGAAGCGGCGGATGATCCTCGGCACCTACGCCCTCTCGGCCGGTTACTACGACGCGTATTACGTCAAAGCACAGAAGGTGCGCACGCTCATCAAGGACGAGTACGACCGCGTCTTCGAGAAGGTCGACGCGCTCGTCACGCCGACCTCGCCGACGGTCGCATTCCCGATCGGCGCGAAGGTGAACGATCCGCTCTCGATGTACCTGAACGACATCTTCACCCTGCCGGTGAACATCTCGGGACTCCCCGGCATCTCGGTGCCGTGCGGACTCAGCGAGGGGCTTCCCGTCGGCCTGCAGGTCATCGCCAACAGCTACCAGGAGCGCACCATGTTCCGGGTGGCCGCGGCGTACGAGCGCGCCACCCCGCACCACCTCGAACGACCGAAGGAGAAAGCCGCATGAGAGCCACTCGCCGTTCGCTCACGAACGCGAAGGTCGAGCGCATCCCGGCAAGCGGGATCCGGCGCTTTTTCGATCTGGTCTCCGGGACCGAGGGGGTCATCTCGCTCGGCGTGGGCGAGCCGGACTTTGTCACGCCTGAGCGGTTCCGCGAGGCCGCGGTCCGGTCGATCAAGGATGGCAAGACCAAGTACACGTCGAACTACGGGATCCGCCCGCTCCGCGAGGCGATCAGCGACCACACCGAGAAGCTTCGCGGAGTCCGCTACGACCCCGACCGCGAGATCCTCGTGACCGTCGGCGTGTCCGAAGCCGTCGACCTCGCGTTGCGCGCGACGCTCAACGACGGCGACGAGGTAGTTATCGCCGATCCCTCGTACGTCGCCTATGTGCCGGGCATCGTGCTCGCCGGCGGAGTGCCCGTGCCGGTCCCGACCGAGGAGCAGCACGAGTTCCGGCTGCGGCCGGAGGACGTCGAGCGCGCGATCACGCCGCGCACGCGGGCGATCCTTCTGGGCTTCCCCAGCAACCCGACGGGTGCCGTCTTGACCGAGGACGACCTGAAGGGCATCGCCAGGCTCGCCGAGGAACATGACCTCTTGATCTACGCGGACGAGATCTACGACCGCCTCGTCTACGGCGTGAAGCACCGCTCGATCATCGAGTTCCCTGGCATGCGCGAGCGCACCGTGTACCTCGCCGGCTTCTCGAAGTCCTACGCGATGACCGGATGGCGGGTCGGCTACGCCTGCGCGCCCGCCGAGGTCATCGAGCAGATGATGAAGATCCATCAGTACACCGTGATGTGCGTGCCCACCGCGGCTCAGTACGCGGCGCTCGAGGCGCTGCGCACCGGTGAGGACGAGGTCGTGCGCATGGTCGGCGAGTACGACCGGCGCCGGAAGGTGATGCTCAAGCGCTTCAATGACCTGGGTCTCCACTGCTTCGAGCCGCGCGGCGCGTTCTACTGCTTCCCGAACATCACCTCGACGGGAATGGACGACGAGCAGTTCGCGGAGCGACTGCTTCGCGACGAGAAGGTCGTGACCGTACCGGGAAGTGCGTTCGGCGAGCGCGGGCGCGGCCACGTGCGCGCCTGCTACGCGACAAGCCTCGAGAAGATCGAAGAGGCGTGCGAACGTATCGCGCGCTTCGTCGGGCGAGCGTGACGACGATCGACACGACGGCGGTCTTGCCCGACTGGCTCCGGCGGTTCGAGCGCTCGCTCGAGGCGGGGGACCCCCTCGGCGCGTCCGACACGCTCCGCAAGTCGGGCCTGAACGGCTGGGTGCGCAAGGACGGGTACGACCTGGCGGTCAAGGCAGTCGACCGCATTGGCCCATCGCCGCGGGTTCGGCTCGACTGGGCCGAACGCTTGATGGCCCATCCGCGGCGGGTGGACAAGGAGCTCGCCGCACTCATCGCGTGGCCACTCGCGGCCACACACTTCCGCGAGCTCGCGCGCATGGGCTACCGCCTCGCGCGCGACAACGACTGGGCCGTCCGCGAGACCGCGGCGGCGCTCCTCGGCCAGGTGCTCACCGAAGCGTGGGCTGACACGATCCCGCTGCTTCGAGAGTGGGTGAGCGGCCCCGACAGCCGCCTGCGCCGCGCGGTCGTTGTCGCGGCCAAGTACGCGGCGCGGACGCGGACGCCCGATTGGGCCGAGCCGCTCCTGGACCTGATCGAGCCGGCGCTGCGCGATCGCGAGGAGTACGTGCGCAAGAACCTCGGCCCGTTCGCGATCGGCGATCAGTTCGTGCGCTCGTACCCCGACGCCACCCTCGCGCGCCTGCGCAAGTGGATGCATGACCCCGACGAGAACGTGCGGTGGAACGTGGCGATGGCGCTTTCGGCCGCGAGCGGGGCACGCTTGGGGCAGAAGGCGCCGGACATCCTCGAGTTTCTCGCGTCGGACGATCGTCCCTTCGTGCGGGGCGCGGTCCGCGCCGCGCAGCGTCGCATTCGAACGCTGGTCGCTTAGATGGGAACGCGCATCGAGGACCAGCCGCCCGAGCATTGGGCGGGACCGGAGTCGCTCGACCCCACGCCGGTGTGGAAGCAGTTCGCGCTCATTGGGATCTTCCTCTTTCTCGGCCTCGTTCTCCTCGGCGGCGTCGCGGTCTTTGCCGCCGCGCCGCAGCTCGTCACTCCACCGGCGCTTGTGCCCGGCGATCGCCTGGTGTTGCCGCTCAGTGCCTTGCCACCCTACGTTGGCGGCGCCGGAAGTCTGCCAAGCCGCATCGGTCCTCCCTTGGTCGATGAGACGCGTGGCTTTTTCCTCGGGCGCGTCGACCGCACCGAAGCGATGGCCTTCCGCACGCGGTGGTCGCCCAGCAGCGGACAGCCCGAGTGTCCGGTCAGTCCTGGCATCGTCGACGACAAGGTCGGCTACATCGCGTTGTGCGAGCAGGGCGGCGGGCAACGCTTCACTTTCGACGGCCGAGGCAACCCGAGCCAAGGGGCACTGCGTGGCCTCGACCGATATCTTGTCTCGGTGACCACGGATCGCGTCATCGTCAATCTCGATCGCTTGATCGTTCCGCTGGAGCGCAGCTCCGCGCCGCCAACGCCGTCGGTCGTCCCCGCGGGACCATGACCGTGAGCGCTCCGCCGTACGAGCTCGTTATCGGGATCGAAACCCATGTGGAACTCAAGACCGAATCGAAGATGTTCTGCGGCTGCCAGGCGCGGTGGTTCGGAGCCTCGCCGAACACCCTCGTCTGCCCGGTGTGCCTGGGTCTGCCGGGCGCTCTGCCGGTCCCGAACCGAAAGGCGATCGAGCTCTCGATCACCGCCGGGATCGCGCTCCACTGCGAGACGCCCGAGCACACGAAGTTCGACCGGAAGAACTACCTCTACCCGGATCTGCCGAAGGGGTACCAGATCTCGCAGTACGACCTTCCGCTGAGCGTGAAGGGGTGGCTCGAGCTCCCGACCGGAAAACGCATCCGCATAACGCGCGCGCATCTCGAAGAGGACACCGGCACGTTGAAGCATGGCGAGGATGCCGGCCGCCGCTACACGCTCGTCGATTTCAACCGCTCGGGTGTCCCGCTCCTCGAGATCGTGAGCGAGCCGGACATGAGCTCGGCGGAAGAGGGCGAGGCGTACGTCCGCGCGCTGCGCGACATCCTCATCTTCTCTGGCGTGTCCGAGATGCGCCTCGAGGAGGGCGCCGGTCGTTTCGACGTGAACGTCTCGATCCGTTTCGATGAGGACGGCAAGACTCAGTGGCCGCCGCAGAGCGAGATCAAGAACCTGAACAGCTATCAGGCGCTGCGCGAGGCGGTCGCATACGAGTCCGATCGCTTGTGGCAGGAGTGGCGTTCCGGCGGCGAGATCCGGACACGAACCGGGAAGATCACCGTCGGCTGGAGTCCCGAGCGTGGCCGTACCTACCTTCAGCGGTCGAAGGAAGACGTGGAGGATTACCGCTACTTCCCGGAACCTGACCTCGTATCGCTCTCGCCGTCACCCGCAATGATCGCGAAGCTGCGCGAGTCGCTTCCCGAAATGCCGGCGGATCGTCGCGCACGCTTCGTGTCTGACTACGGACTGTCCGACTACGACGCGCGGATCTTGGTCTCGGACCGGGCCGTCGCCGATTACTTCGAGGCGGCCGTGAAAGCCGAGGCCCAACCCAAGGCCATCGCGAACTGGATCATGGGCGACCTCACGGCCGTGCTCAAACGCGAAAACGTCGAGATCGGCGCGAGCCGCGTCGGCGCGGATCAGCTCGCGGCGCTCATCCGCCTCATCGCGGGCGGAAAGGTCAGCGGCTCCGCGGCGAAGCAGATCTTCGCCGAGATGTGGAAGAGCGGCGGCGACCCCGAGGCGATCATGAACACCCGCGGGCTCGCTCAGGTGAGCGACGAGGACGCGATCGCCGCGGCCGTCGACGAAGCGATCAAGGCGAACCCTGGAGCGGTCGCCGCTTACAAGGCTGGGAAGACGATCGCTCTCGGTGCTCTCGTCGGCGCCGTCATGGGGAAGCTCGGTCGCAAGGCCAATGCCGCGGTCGTCAACCGGATCCTCACCGAGCGACTGGCGTGACCGAACACGTCCGGCTCGACGCCGTCGTCGCATTTCTCGACGAGCGCCTCGAGGTCGCGAAGTTCGACGAGGTTGAGTCGAATGGTCTGATCGTCCGCGCGTCGGACGTTGTGACGAGCGTCGCGGCCGCGGTGAGCACGTCGTTTCACGCGATCTCGCGCGCCAAGAGCGCGCAGGCCGACCTTCTGATCGTGCATCACCGGAGCTGGCCCGAGATCGACCTGGAGCTCGTCGAAGAGAAACACCAGCGACTCAGGCAGAACGGGATCTCGCTGTACGGCGCGCACTCCGCGCTGGACGGAGCTCCCGGCATCTCGAACGGCGACGGCATCGCGGAGGCGAGCGGCGTGAAGGTGCGCGAGCGATTTCTTCCGTATCACGGCGGCATGGCCGGCGTGATCGGCACGACGAGCGGGACGTTCCAGCAGTTCGTCGATCGACTGCGATCGGCGCTCGGGACGCTCGTCGAGGCGCACGAGAACGGCGAGCGCTTCGGCGTCGTTGCGATCGCGAGCGGCGGCGCGCCTTTCACAACGTTCGTCCAGGAAGCG
>WNGO01015260.1_pt1 | contig 10060 bp, 8 predicted proteins | sample 5400511 | NCBI WGS metagenome assembly WNGO01 (sample SAMN13153380, study PRJNA577476) | soil metagenome | isolation source: 20 cm soil or saprolite under Garry oak tree replicate 2 | place: USA:California | collected 2016-06-15
AAATCTGTGAAAATCTGTGTTCATCTGTGGCTAAAGTTTTCTTATCCGTGGTATCCGCGCAATCATGAAAAAAGTTCAGGCCACTCAACAGCTACGTGCCTTGCTTCACCGCCGCGCCGGACGCAAATTGGGATTTAGGGTAACACGCCCTATAGTGTGACCAATCAGGAGAGCTCAAGCTCCGGACGAGCGGCGTGTTGTCTTGGGCACGAGAAACAAGGTGCCGCCCCTACGGAACGAATCGCGCTTTACGCTCCCGCTAGTGATCCAATAATGAGCCCGCCTTTTCAGCTTTCGGCTCCACGTTTCCCGGCTTTGGAGCCGAGGGGATTCAGCGCTGCGCCTTCGTACTTCTAGCTTCCTGGGGCGCTGCCCCAGGCTGCTATGAATGCTGTGCCTTCGGCGCTAAACACTTACGCGAGGTGTCCCTACCGTTACAGTTCGATCGCGTAGCGCTTCAATTTATTGTAGAGCGTCGGGCGCTGAATCCCGAGAAGCTCTGCCGCTTTTTTCTTGTTGCCGTGACACTGTGCCAAGGCCTGCAAAATCGTGCTTTTTTCCACGTCGTCCAAACTTTGAACACCTGATCGCACCGCCAAGGTGTGCTCGGTGCGCTGCAACGCCGGTGGCAGTTGCACCTCCGTCGGCAATTCTTTCACGCCGATTAAATTTTGCCGCGCCAGCACCACCGCGTACTCGACCGCGTTCTGCAATTCGCGGACATTTCCCGGCCAGGAGTAATCCAGCAGTTTCTGAAATGCATCCGGCGCGATGGCTGGCTCGGGTTTACCCAGTTGCTGGGCGAATTGTTTGACGAAAGAAGCCACTAAAGGCGGAATGTCCTGCTTGCGCTCGCGCAGAGGAGGCACTTCGATTTGGAAAGTGTTGAGCCGATAATATAAATCGGAGCGCAGACGGTTTTCCGCGAGTGCCTGCGCAATCGGTCGATTGGTTGCGGCAATGAGGCGAAAATTGGCTTTCGACGTCCGCGTGCTGCCAAGCTGCCGATACTCGCGTTCCTGTAACACGCGCAAGAAACGCGTCTGTAAATCCGCCGGCATATCAGAGATTTCGTCGAGGAACAAAGTGCTGCTGCTGGCTTCGCCGATCATTCCAGGAAAATCGTGCGCGGCCCCGGTGAATGCGCCTTTGACGTAGCCGAAAAGCTCGCCTTCGATCATGGTTTGCGGAAAAGCGGCGCAATTCAGTTTTACCATCGGCTTGGAGGCGCGGCGGCTGCGCTGGTGAATCGTGTTGGCAATGACCTCTTTGCCCACACCGCTCTCGCCGGTGATTAAGACATTGGCCTCCGACGGCGCCATGGCGGTAATCAACTCCTCGATTTGCTGCATTACCTTGCTCTTGAAAATGGGCATCGATCTCGTTTCCGCGATTTCCAGCCGCTTTTCGAGTTGCTCTGTTTTCTGGCGAAGTTCCGCCGTCTCGCGGAGCAACGATTGTTTTTCGAGTGCTTTTTCCACCAGGCTGAGCAGCTCCTCCGGTGCATAGGGCTTGCTAATGAAGTGGTAAGCCCCGCGCTTAATCGACTCGATCGCGTTATTCAACGAGTCGTGCGCAGTTAAGATAACGACCGGCGTGTCGGGAAATTCGGATTTAATTTGATCCAACATCTGCAGACCCTCAGCGTCGGGAAGTTGCAGATCGAGCAAAACAAGCGCGGGAGGCTTTGTTTTCAGCAACTTCAAACCGACGGCAGCAGTGGCCGCAGTTTCAACTTGATAGCCATAACGCCCGAGCAGCGCCTCCAGGGTAAGAAGAATGGGCCGCTCGTCGTCAATGATGAGAATGCGACGGTGCTCAGTCATCGAAGGATCCTTTCGTCCGTTAACGCTCGGCATCAGTCCAAGGCCCTTTGCAGATCGAATTCACGCCCCCGACACCGGCAGCGCAATCGTCGTAGCCAGAACTCCCGATGTCGGATCGTATTGAGCATTAAATTGCCCCCCGTGGGATTCGACAATAGCGCGGACACGATTTAGGCCAAGAGCATAATGGCCCTGAGCAACTCTTCGCAGCGGTTCGCTCCCCCATCTTTCAGTCGACAAATCGAAGTGCTCCTTCGGCTCGCGCAATGTGAATAGAAAAGAATCCCGATCGACCCTGGCGCCAGCTTTAAGCGATTGTCCCGAAAGCTGATGCCGAAAAGCGTTGCCGAAAAGCTCAAGCAGCGCTTCCTGCACCAACTGTGGATCAATCTGGAGAGTGGCGTCTTGTAACTGCACGTCCCATTCCACCGCTGGCTCTTCCTTAGAAAAAATGTTTGCCAGTTTGCGGCGAATGTCTTCGATAAATTCTGCCGCACCATATGATATCACATTTGGCTTTGGTTGCCCCACATTGGCGGAAAGTTTCTGCAAAACTGCACTAAGCTCGGACATCATTTGACGCAGCCGTCTGATTTCGCTTTTGACTTCGTCATCGGTAGCCACTTCTTCCAGATAAGCGGATTGCAGTTCTACGGCGTTCAAATGATTGCGTAAATCATGGCTAAGCTGACGGACGAAACGGACGAAATCGCTCCATGGCACGTTGGCGGAGTCAATAGAAGAAGTTTGAGGACTAATCGTTGCCATATTTAGCCACCGGGGCTGGGTTGCGCCGCAGCCAGGAAGAACTTGTCGTCGGACGGCTCTTCTCCTTTTGTCATCCGAACGCTCGGATCGTTGCTCGCGAGATGAGACAGAATGTGAAAAACGTCTTCCGGATCCGCGTCGGCAGCACGCGCCAGTTCCTCCGCGGTTTTGCCTGACTCCGAAAGTTGCCCACGGACACGATTCTGCAATTCCAGCAATTTTGTCGCCGCTTTTTTCCCCGCTTCCACTCCCGGTTGATGATAGGCATTAATGTTTACGAGCGAACCATAAACGCCCACCGCCCGTTCATAGAGCGCGATGAGCGCGCCAACACTGGCGGCATCGACATCAGGAATGCTAATCGTGATCGATTCGCGCCCGTTTTCATAAAGGGCGTTCCGTGTTCCCCGCAGAAATCCGTGGAGATAATCACCGCTCGTGACTCCTTTTTCGACCTCGAAGGGCGGCCCGTGCCGGTCCTTTTGGACTTCGATAAAAGTGACGAAAAAGTTCAGCACACCATCGCGCAATTGCTGCACATAAGCATGCTGATCGGTCGAACCTTTGTTTCCGTAAACGGCAATGCCTTGGTGAACCACGTTGCCGTCAAGGTCCTTTTCCTTCCCTAACGATTCCATCACAAGTTGTTGCAGGTATCTGCTGAATAACAATAGCCGATCTTTGTAGGGAAGAATCACCATGTCCTTTTCGCCTTTACCATTTCCGGCGTGATACCACATCAAGGCCAGCAACATGGCCGCGTTCTGGGCGGCATCGGTGTTGCGGGTGCGATTATCCATCGCGGCCGCCCCCGCCAAAAAGTCATCAATATTGAAGCCCAGCAATGCCATAGGCAGGAGGCCGACAGCGCTCATGATCGAAGTACGCCCGCCCACCCAATCGTGCATGGGGAAACGCGCAATCCACCCGTTTTTCTCGGCATTGCGATCGAGCTCGCTACCAACTCCGGTCACCGCGACGGTGTGTTTTTCGAATGGAAGCCCGGCGGCTTTGAACTTCGCTTCCGCTTCCAGCATCCCATTGCGGGTCTCTTTTGTTCCGCCTGATTTTGAGGTCACGATCACGAGCGTCTGCGAAAGCCGGGCGCCGATCTTCTCGAAAACCCGATCGAACCCGTCTGGGTCCGTGTTATCGAAGAAGTAAATATCCGCTGGATCACGCGCGGTCGCCAGGGCGTCGGCGATGAACTGAGGTCCCAACGCGGAGCCGCCAATTCCAATTAACAAGAGGTGCTCGAATTTCTTGCCATTGCCCGCTGCAATCTTTCCGGCATGAACATTGGCGGCGAATTCCTTAATGCTACTATTCGTTTGCTCGATCTCGGCGCGCAACTCCGCGTTCGGCGCCAGCGAAGGATTTCGCAGCCAGTAATGACCGACCATGCGGTGCTCGTCTGGGTTTGCGATTGCCCCCGCCTCCAACTCGCGCATCGCTTTAAAAGCTTTGTCGATTCGGGGTTGCATTTTTGTGAAGAAATCATCCGCAAAATTCATGCGGCTGATATCGACAGAGAAATGGAGATCGTCGTAGCGCAGAAAATAGCGCTGGAAACGCTGCCAAAGAGATGAGCTAGGCATCTCACTAGCTAAGCGGAAAGTGGCAGCAAAAAAAAGCCCGAAGATTTGGACCCGGAGGGGCAACCTCCATGTCGTCCCATTATTTTAGGGACGGGGCGAAGCGCGTCCCTCCGCTTACCATTCGAGGACGTTTATTTCACCTTGATATGGCCAATCTGCAGATTGTTTAACCAGGCCGGCTCTAATTGGATTTTCGAGAACATACTCCCATTTTTCCTCGGTTAATGGCTGTGGGATCAGGTCCGCGGGTGCACAAAATAAATGAATGTGATCTGGCATAATCACGTACCGCCCGACCAGCCAAGAAGGCTGGGTTTGCCAGACCTCGCGCAAGAGCTGATGTGCTGAAGCATTTACAAGGATTGGCTTGCGCGCCTTTCTACAGACTGTGAGAAAAATGATAATTGGGGTATTAAACTGCTCCCGTACCGGACGATGCACTGGGTGTTTGCGCCCGTCGCTTTCCATATTCGGAGGGACGATCTCTGTGTCGTCCCAAAATCGATTTAGGGACGGGACGGAGCCCGTCCCTCCGGGATTTGCTTATCTGATGGCGCCTCGTGACGAACCGACACTTCCTGCTGTGGTGCAATCTCGTATTCAGGTTTGGGCACACCCAAAAGCCAATGATCGAACCATCCCACAATATTCTGCAAACGTTCGATGCGATGCCACGGCTGCCCCGATCGCGAAAGCTCGTGCGATTCATTTGGAAAGCGAACCATCACAGTCGGAACCTTGCGAAATTTGAGCGCCCGAAACATCTCTTCACCACCCGAGCCCGGCGGCGTGCGGAAATCGCTCTCCCCCAGAATAAACATCATCGGCGTCTTCACGTTCTTGATATAATTGATTGGGGAGCGGCCTTTGAAATCCTGCTCGTCCTCGCGCTGCCGCGAAGCGGTTCGTCTGTCCCACGACCCAGTTGGTGAGCAAGCCGCCGCCGCTACCTCCAGTTACGCCAAGCTTTTTGTCATCGATATAGCCGCGCCGTATTAGCTCGTCCACGCCGGCCATCAGATCCTTGAAATCGTCGCCCGGGTAATGATACTGGATCACGTTACCGAAATCTTGCCCGTAGGTAGTGCTGCCGCGCGGGTTTGGATACAGCACGACGTAACCCTTCGCTGCCATCCATTGAAACTCGTGTTCGAAAATGTAGCCGTAGGCCGCGTGCGGACCACCGTGAATATTCAGGATCAGCGGGTATTTCTTTGCGGGATCAAAAGCTGGCGGTTTTTGCACCCATGCCTGTATGCGTTTGCCGTCAAAGGTTTGATATGAAATTTCTTCCGGCTCGGTCAGATTGAGATGCGAGAAAAGCTGATCATTGCTATGCGTCAATTGTTGCGGCTCGCCGCTGCCGGCTAACGAGAAAATATCGTTAATGCGTGTGGCCGTTGAGCTGGTATAAACGATTTTGGAGCCATCCGCGCTCGTCCGGAAATGCAGGACAGCTAGATTGCCATGCGTCAAATCAGTGGCTGCACCTGTTGCGACATCAAAAGAGGCAAGAATCGTTTTGCCCTCCTTTCCGTAAATCTCGATGAGGCTGCGACCGTCCGGCGTCCATAACGGCTTGTTCCGACCGGCAGCGCGCGGAGCCGCATTGTCGCCAAAGACTCCGATGCCAAGATCGTAATCGAATTTTTCCGTCAAATTTCTCGGCTTGGCGTTCGCCGCCACCTCGACCACCCATAGATCCGGTTGGGTATAGGAGTTCACCGGCTGCGAAGTTGACGCGATGAAAGCGATCTGCTTACCATCGGGGCTGAGCGACAATTCGTTCGCATCCATGTCGACGGTGGTGATCTTCGACGGTTCGCCACCGCTGGTTGCTATCGAATAGAGGTCAGTCTTAGGGAGCTCGTAATAAGGTTCGTCGACTCGATTCGTTGTATAAAAGATACGCGAACCGTCCTGGGACCAGAGTGGATTGCCTTCATCGAAGCGGCCGGTGGTAAGTTGCTTCGGTTGCACTTTCTCGTCGGCATTGCGCGGTGCGCTTACAGTCCAAATGTGCTGAGGATGCTTCGGATCTAGATACCCTTCGTCATCCTCGCGATAGATCGCGCGCGTGATTACGTGAATATCGCTTTCATGCTCAGCTTCGGTTTCGGCCTTGCTCACGGCCGCTCCGGCTTTGCCTTTTGGACTCTCTTTCGTCGCGGGTGAGGAAGCCGTTGTGGGTTTGGCAGATGCAGCCGGCGTTGGTGTGGGTGACGATTCCGCACTCACAGCTTTCTTCAGCTCTTCTTCTTTCTTTTTCTTCTTTTCCTGCTTCTCCAGATCCTCCGAGTTCGTGTCGCTCGTGAAGGCGATCGTCTTGCCGTCGCGTGACCAAACCGGAGTACCATCGCCGCGCGGTAAATCGGTGAACGAGAACGAATCCCCGCCTGCCATAGGGAGAAGTGCTAACTGCGGGGGCTCCGGTTTCTCGTCCTTCTCGGTTGCGCGCAAGAAAAGTAGATACTTTCCGTCGGGCGACCAGCGCGGCGTGGAATCGTGGTCGCCCTTTGTTAACTGGTGGGGCCCTTCGCCGCCCGCGAGTGGCACCGCCCAAATCGAAGTCTTATATCCCTCTTTCTTTTCGTTAACGGTCACCCGAACAAAGGCAACGCGCGACCCATCCGGTGAGATTTGCGGATCCCCAATCCAAACGAAATCAAAGAGATCTTTTTCGGTGATGTTGCGTTTCTGTGCGGCCGTAATACACACAAGCGCGCTGAAGATGAGTAGTGAAGTCGCAAGGATTTTTAATCGAGCCATTCGATGACCTAAGCCGAGAACACCTATAAGCAAAAGCGCGAAGTTTTAGCGGGGAGGGACGACCTCTGTGTCGTCCCAAAATCGATTTAGGGACGGGACGGAGCCCGTCCCTCCGCCTACCATTCCAGGGCGTTGATTTCGCCGTGATATGGCCAATCTTCAGATTGTTTAACAAGGCCGGCTCTAACTGGGTTTTCGAGAACATACTCCCATTTCTCCTCGTAATTTTCGCCTCGCCGCATTTGCGTATCCCAGAAATGCCGCTGCCAGATGGGCGCCTCTTCAGGTCGCGCCCAACGTCGTGCCGCATGCGATTTCCAAAAATTCACCCACTTTGTTAGTGGTTGTGGAATCAGGTCCGCGGGTGCACAAAATAAATGAATGTGATCTGGCATAATGACGTACCGCCCCACCAGCCAAGAAGGCTGGGCTTGCCAGACTTCGCGCAAGAGCTGATGTGCCGAAGCATTTACAAGGATTGGCTTGCGCGCTTTTGTAAAGACTGTGAGGAAAATAATAGTAGACGTGTTGAACCAATCCTTCGCGGGCAAATGAATTGGATGTTTGCGCCCGTCGCTTTCCATATTCGGAGGGACGACCTCCGTGTCGTCCCATTATTTTTGGGATTTCCTGCCACGACGTAGCCTTGGCGAAGGCGGGTCATTCGGATTTCGTCATTTCTGCTTACATATGCTCGATGATATTGTCGCCAAATTGCGAGCACTTGATTTCGGTCGCCCCTTCCATTAAGCGCGCAAAATCGTAGGTCACGCGCTTGCTCGCGATCGCCCCGTTGAGTCCTTTCAAAATCAAATCGGCCGCTTCGGCCCAACCCAAGTAGCGGAACATCATCTCGCCGGACAAGACAACTGATCCAGGATTCACTTTGTCCTGGTTCGCGTATTTCGGCGCTGTCCCATGGGTTGCTTCGAACACAGCATGACCAGTGATGTAATTGATGTTGCCACCCGGGGCGATGCCGATGCCGCCAACCTGCGCGGCGAGCGCGTCACTCAGATAATCGCCGTTCAAATTCAACGTCGCGATCACATCAAAATCTTCCGGCCGCGTCAGCACCTGTTGCAGCGTGATGTCGGCAATGGCGTCTTTGATCACGATGCCCGCGCCCGGTTTGCCCATCGGAATTTTGCACCACGGACCGCCATCAATTTCTTCGGCGCCAAAATACGATTTGGCGATCTCGTAACCCCAATCGCGGAACGCGCCTTCCGTGAACTTCATGATATTTCCCTTGTGCACGAGCGTAACGCTCTTGCGCTGATTTCTGATCGCGTAAGAGATCGCGCTGTGAATCAGGCGCACGCTGCCAGCGCGGCTCACCGGCTTAACGCCAATGCCGACCATGACGGTATCCTTTTCCGGAGCTCCAACCTTTTTCCAGAAGGCGGATGCCTTGTCTCTGGTCCCGAACCGAATCTTGTCGAAGTCCTTTGGAAATTCTTTCGCGAAAAAGTCGAGAATCTTCTGCGACTCGGGCGTGCCCGCCGCATATTCGATTCCGGCATAGATGTCTTCCGTATTCTCGCGGAAGATTATCATATCCACTTTTTCGGGATGTTTTACGGGCGAGGGGACACCTTTGAAGTACTGGACCGGCCGCAGACAGACGAAGAGATCGAGCAGCTGGCGCAGCGCGACGTTAAGTGAGCGAATGCCACCGCCAACCGGCGTGGTTAGCGGTCCTTTGATGCCAACCAGGAACTCTCGAAACGCTTCGACCGTGTCGTCTGGCAACCAGCTATCGAATTTATCCTTCGCCGTTTGCCCGGCGAACACTTCGAACCATTCAATCTTCTTTTTTCCGCCATACGCTTTGGCGATCGCAGCATCGAAAACGCGCACGCTCGCCGCCCAAATATCGGGTCCGGTGCCATCGCCGCGAATAAATGGAATGACCGGTCGATCGGGAACAGTTAAGCGGCCCTGATCGATTGAAATTCTTTCCCCGCTTGGCGGTGCAATATCTTTGTACGGCATAGGCTTTCCACTGTAAGTAGGAAGTAGAAAGGAGAAAGTAGAAACGGAGGGACGAGCTCCGTCTCGTCCGAATTGGTCGAGAGTCGCGAAACGTGGAGCGAGATTCGAAATTGTGAATCGTGAAAACGCGCAGCTGGAGCTTTCTTGCTCCTGCTCAAGAACGTGATGGACGAATAAGAACAGAGGATTACAAACAGAGAGCAGAAAACTCGAAGTGGGCAGACGACAGATCCGGCTTCTGGCCTACAATTGCGTGAGCGCCTCGACGGAGCGAGGCGGCTACAACTGCGACAATTTGTAGCTATCCCGCTCCGTCGGCGTGCCCAGAGATCTGCGTTCAGAGCGGCGGTTTCCCCGCCGCGACCTTAAAGCTTAAAACTTAACACTTAAAACTTTAGGTCTTTGAAGCCTCAACTCAGCGGACTTGCAGATTGCCCCCGCCGAGTGTCTGCTCGATTGTTTTGGTCCCATTCCAATTACTGGAGAACCACAAGCCACCCGCCTTGTTGCAGACAGTGACCCCGATCACATCATTCGCGCGGCGCTCGCCGGATCTCCAGAAGGCGGAAACAAAAAGCCGTGGCAGGTTTCATCCTGCCACGGTGACTTCAAGTCAAAGTGATTTATTTCTACGGCACCTTAGTTCACGGTCACGAACGTCGGAAGACTTATGGTCTCTAGGACGGTCTGCCAAGCACCGCCAGAGAGCGCCCAATTGTTCGAGTAGTACAGAGTGCTGTCCTTGGAGGATAGCACTGTAAAACCGACGCCGTCGCTTGTCCCGTCGTCCGAAACGTCCAAGCGCAGCGTGACGTTGCCGTCAACCGTCACGACGGAGCCGTTAGTTAGCACCTTGTAGACTGCGGATTTGGTGTAAATCGTCGAGATCTTCTTCGTCAACGTAACTTGTGTGACTGCCATCGACGAAATCGAGGTCGACTTAATATATAGCACACCGTCGGATTGTGGAACCGCGAGCGTGATTTTGCCTTGCAAGTTCGTGCCGCTCTTATTGTAGGTCATTCCCACACTAAAGCAGGCGTCGCCGGTGCCTTTGTAAGTGCCGGCCGCCGTGGTCAGCGCTGTAATCTTGCCGCCGCC
>WNGO01021642.1_pt1 | contig 10059 bp, 9 predicted proteins | sample 5400511 | NCBI WGS metagenome assembly WNGO01 (sample SAMN13153380, study PRJNA577476) | soil metagenome | isolation source: 20 cm soil or saprolite under Garry oak tree replicate 2 | place: USA:California | collected 2016-06-15
GAGCGCATCGCTCATGAGGTGCCGGCCGCCCACGGTGTAGACGGGGCGATTCCACACCTGCAGCAGCACGGTCGGCGATTTCCCGGCGCCGCGCGCGGCGTAGGTGCGCTTCAGCGCGGCGAGGCGCGCCTCGATGTCGTGCGCGGCACGCTCGGCCGCGGCTGCGGTGCCGGCAAGCGCTCCCAGGCGCCGCACCGAGCCCGGCAGGTCGGCCAGTCGCACCACCTGCTGCTGGTAGAGCGGGATGTTGAGTCGTGCGATTTTCTCGCGCTGCGCCGGATTGCCGCCCGCCGGCCACGCCACCACGACGTCCGGCCGCAGCGCCACGAGCCGCTCCATGTCGACCGCCGCCACATCCCCGATGCGCGTCAGGCGCCGTGCCGCCGGCGGCTCGTCGGAATACTCGACCGTCGCGATCACCTGCCCGCCGGCGCCGGCGGCGAACAGCATCTCGGTGGCGCCCGGCGTCAGGCTGACGATGCGCAGCGGAGGATCGCGAACCGTGACCTCGCGACTCAAATCATCCGAGACGGTGTGCGCCGCGGACGCGGGCCCGCCGGTAGCGAGCCCGAGACACAGCAGCGCCAGGACAGTCAACGATCTGATGGCAATGGGCAAACGTCCAACCGGTGTACGAATGACCGGTCGCCATGGTCCTCAATTTCCCGCCCCAGCGCGACCCGCGGCAAGGGCCCAGGGCATTCAGGCCGCCACCGCCTTGCCGACGGTCTCCCCGCCCACGCTCTCCAGCACCCGCGCCACGGCATGCACCGTGGCGGCGATGCGCACCGCGCTCTGCACCGCCTCACGCGCAAGGCCGTGCTGGCGCAGTTGCCGCTCGTGCGAGGCGACGCAGGTTCCGCAGCCATTGATCGCCGATACCGCGAGCGCCAGCAGCTCGAAGTCCGCCTTGGCGATGCCGGGTGCGCCGATGACATTCATGCGCAGGCGCGCCGGGAGCTTCGCGTACTCCGGATCCTCCACCAGGTGCAGGAAGCGGTAGTAGACGTTGTTCATGGCCATGATGGCGGCGGCGGCGTGCGCCGCACTCACGTGCGCGGCGTCCAGATGCCTCGCGGCCAGCGCCTGCATATCACGGCTGAAGGCGGCGTTGCGCGAGGCGGCGGCGGCGGCCAGCGCCACCGCCCAGATCTGCCGCTCGCTGAGGCCGGGAGCGCCCGCCGGGGTGAGTACCGTGCCGAGGTTCAGTTGCAGATCGCGCGCGTAGCCCGGCAGCGCCTCGCGAATGCCCTCCAGAGTGCTCACCTCAGGCCGCCTTGAGCGTGTCTTCGCCCTTCTGCCAGTTGCAGGGGCACAGCTCATCGGTCTGCAGCGCGTCCAGCACGCGCAGCACTTCCTCGGGGCTGCGGCCCACGTTGAGGTCGGTGACGTAGACGAAGCGGATCACACCGTGCGGATCGACGATGAAGGTTGCACGCTGCGCCACGCCGGCTTCCGGATCGAGGATCCCCAGCGCGCCCGCGAGCTCGCGCTTGACGTCCGCGAGCATCGGGAAGGGGAGACTCCTGAGCTCCTCCTTCTCGCGCCGCCAGGCGAGGTGCACGTACTCATTGTCGATGCTGGCGCCCAGCAGCTGCGCATCGCGCGCGCGGAACTCCTTCTCGAGCCTGCCGAAGGCGGCGATCTCGGTGGGGCACACGAAGGTGAAGTCCTTGGGCCAGAAGAACACCACCCGCCACTTGCCGGGGAAGCTGTCCTGGGTGAAGGACTGGAACGCGTGGGTGGCGTCGTTGGACACCACGCCCGTGAGTGAAAACTGCGGAAAACGCTGACCGACGCCTGACATAGAGTAGCGGAAACGGCGCCATGATGCCGGCGGACCTGCTATCATTCCAATCGATTGATTTTATCTTCTTGATAGATTCTATATATCTCTATCGGGCCATGGAACTGAAACTCAAGGACCTGCGCTACCTGGTGGCAGTGGCCGACAACCGGCACTTCGGCCGCGCGGCGGCGCGCTGCTTCGTCAGCCAGCCGACGCTGTCGGCGCAGCTGAAAAAACTCGAGCAGGCCCTCGGGGTGCAGCTGATCGAACGGGCACCCAACAACGTCTCGCTCACCGCGGCCGGGGAAGAGATCGTGGCGCGCGCCCGGCGCATCCTCGAGGCGAGCGACGAGGTCGTCACGCTGGCGCGCAGCCAGCGCGATCCACTCGCCGGGAAGCTGCGGGTGGCGCTGCTGCCGACCATCGGTCCGTACCTGCTGCCGCGCGTCGCGCCCGCGATCCGCAAGAGCCTGCCGCGCCTGCAGTTGCGCCTGTACGAGTACCAGACCGCGCCGATGCTCGAGAAGCTGCACGGCGGGGAGCTCGATGTGGGCATTCTCGCCCTGCCGGTGGAGCTGGCCGGCCTCGAGACGCGCGAGCTGTACCGCGAGCCGTTCATGGTGGCACTGCCGGAGCGCCATCGGCTCGCCGCACACGACACCGTGCGCGTGGCGGACCTTAAGGGCGAGACGCTGCTGCTGCTGGAGGACGGTCACTGCCTGCGTGACCAGGCGCTGGAGGTCTGCAGCCACGTCGGGGTGCGCGACTCGCAGGACTTTCGCGCCACGAGCCTCGAGACCCTGCGACAGATGGTCGCGACGGGTGCCGGCGTGACGCTGCTGCCGGAGCTCGCCGGCCGCGGCGCCTACCGCAATGCCCGCGGCGTGGTGCTGCGTCCATTCGCCAAACCCGCGCCGCAGCGACAGATCGGCGCGGTGTGGCGCAAGAGTACGGCGCGACGGGCGGCGATCGATGCGCTCGCGAAGCTGATCGCGGAGCACGCGCTGTGAGTGCGCTGCCGCCGCAACCCGTAACCTTCAGCGCGCGCGACGGTCGAGCGCTGGCCGGCCTGCTGAGCGAGGCAGCACCGGCGCGCGGCGCCCTGGTCGTGAACGGCGCCACCGGCTTTCCGCGTGAGTTCTACCTCAAATTCGCGGCCTACTGCGCGCAGCGCGGCTACCACGCTTTGGTGTATGACTACCGCGGCATGGGGGCGTCCGCGCACGCGCCACTCAGCGCCGAGCCGGCGCGCATGAGCGACTGGGGTCTGCTCGACATGCCCGCGGCGCTCGCCTGGCTGGCCGAGCGCTTCGCGCAGCTGCCGCTGGTCACGGTCGGACACAGCGTCGGCGGCCAGCTCATCGGCTGCATGCACAACCAGGCGCGCGCCCGCGCGCACGTCATGCTCGCCGCCTCGACCGGTTACTGGCGCCGGCAACGCGTGCCGTTCCGCTACCTGGCGCTGCTGTTCTGGAAGCTCTATGGCCCCTTGATGTTGCGGCGGGTGGGCTACGTGCCGCACGGCGCGCTGTGGACGGGAGACTCCCTGCCGCGCGGGGTGTTCCTGCAATGGCGCCAATGGTGTCTTACTCCCGCCCGCTTCGGTCCGGATCTCGATGAGGCCATGCGCGACAGCCAGTTCGCGGCGGTGCGGGCACCGCTGCTGGCGTGGGGATTCACCGACGATCCCATTGCCACGCCGGGCGCGGTCGAGGCGCTGTTAGCTTCCTACCCGCAGGCGCAGATCGAGCGGCGCTGGACCACGCCCGCAGAGGCCGGTGTGCGCGCCATCGGCCATCACGGCTTCTTCTCCGAGCGTCAGCGCGACTCGCTGTGGCGCGGCGCGCTCGACTGGATCGACGCGCGCTGCAATTGAGGCGCCGGCACCGCCTCCAGGTCCGGGAGCGGCGCGCGGCGGGCGGTGCGCGCGAGCGCAATCGCGCCGAGCACAATGCACCCGCCGGCAATCTGCCAGGGCGTGAGCCGCTCCTGCAGCAGCAGCCACGCGTAGGCGGTCGCGGCGATCGACTGCAGGTACAGTCCCACGGAGCTGAAGGTGGCGGGCAGGTGCGCCAGCGCATACGCCACCAGGCCCTGGCCGAGCACCTGCGCCGACAGCGCGCAACCCGCAAGCAGCAGCCAGCCGTGCGGCGTGGCGGGCAGGAACTTCTGCGTGAGCGCCAGCGGCAGCAGCAGCAGCGTGAACACCAGCGTGCTGTTGAACATGACGATGCCGGCGCCGTAGCGGGTGCGCAGCCGCGCCACCGCGAGAATGTAGAAGCCATAGAAGCACGCCGTCCCCAGTCCCAGCAGGTCGCCCGCGAGGGCGGGCGGCCCGTGCGCGAATTTCGTGCTCACGATCAACAGCAACCCGACGGAGGCGAGCGCCAGCGCCAGCACGAAGCTCGGCCGCGGGCGCTCGCCCCACAGCGCCCACGCCCCGAGCGTCACGACCATGGGCGCGCAGTTCGCCTCCAGCGTCGAGGCGGCAACCGAAGTGAGCAGGAGCGACGCGTGCCACAAGGCAAGATCGCCGGCGAAGAAGACTCCGGCCCAGAAAAACATCGGATCGCGCCAGCTGCGCGCCACGGCCACCGCGGTGGGCTGCGCCGCGCCGGCGCGCGCGCGCGGTTCCAGCACCGCCCACACGGCCAGCAGCGGCAGCGCCAACGCACCGCGCCAGAACGCCGTCGCCGTCGGTCCGGTTTCCGACAGCCGCACGAAAATGCCCGAGCTGCCGATCGCCAGCGCACCGGCAAACAGCGCAATCAGTGCGGGAACCTCGGACGCGTCGTGGCGGGCTTGCATGGGGTGTTGGACTGCGCATGATAGTCGGTGGTGCCCGGACCCGTCTGGCATAATTGCGCCGCGCGACCTCGACGCCGGCGCGCACAGGATCGCCGCCGCAGCCTTCGCGTGATTTCCCCCGACTCACCGCTCGATCACGTCACGCCCTACGACCGCTTCGCGTGGAGCGATGAGCAGATCGAGCTGTGGCTCGCGAACGGGGAGCGCCGGCGCGAGCTGAGTGCCTACTTCGGCGCCGCCGAGTATCGCGCGCTCGCGGCGCTGGCGCGCCGTGCGCGGCGCGCGCCCGCGGCCGACGCCGCGCTGCGGGTGCTGGTGGTGCCGGGCATCATGGGCTCGCAGCTCGGGCTGCTGCGCCCGGCGCCGCTGCCGCACGACATCGTGTGGCTCGATCCCATCGACATCCAGCTGGGACGCCTGGCGACGCTGCGGGTTCCGGGAGCGGCGCACGTGGTGTCGCTCGGCGTGGTGCTGTTCTCCTACCTGCGGCTGAAGTTATATCTGCGCGCGCACGGCCTGGCCGCCGAGTTCCATGACTATGACTGGCGGCTGCCGGTCGCGCAGCTCGGCGGCGCGCTGGCCGAGCGCCTGCGCACGGCCGGCAGCCGCGTGGCGATCGTGGCGCACAGCATGGGGGGACTGGTCGCCCGCGCGGCGCTCGCACTCGCGGGTACCGGCAACGTCGAGCGCCTGGTACTGCTGGGGACGCCTCATTGCGGCTCGTTCGCCGCCGTGCAGGCCGTGCGCGGCACCTACGCGGTGGTGCGCAAGGTGGCGCGGCTCGCGGACACGGCAACCGCCGAGAGCCTCGCCGCGGAGGTCTTCAGCAGCTTTCCGAGCCTGTATGACCTGCTGCCCGTCGGCGCCGGCGGCGGCGCCACCGATCTGTTCGATGAGCGCGCCTGGCCGGCGTCGGGTCCGCAGCCGCGCGCGCCACTGATGCAGGCCGCGCTCGCCGCACGAGAGCGCCTCGCACCGCCGGATGAGCGGTTCATCAGCATCGTCGGGGTGGATCAGGAAACCGTCACCGCGGTCACGCGGCGCAACGACGACTTCGTCTACACCCTCACGCGCCAGGGCGACGGCACCGTGCCGGCGGCGAGCGCCGTGCTCGCGGGCGTGCGCTGCGCCTACGCACGCGTGGCGCACAGCAATCTGACACGCGATCCCGTCGTGGCCGCGGCGGTGGTGGACATGCTGCGGCGGGGCTCGACGAGCCGCCTGCCCGGCGAGTGGCTCAGCGCCAGCCGCGCGTGCACCCAGGTGAGCGATCGGCAACTGCGCCGCAGCCACGCGCAGAAAGTGGACTGGGCCGCGCTCACCCCCGAGGAGCGGCGCCTGTTCCTGCAGAACCTGAACGAGCCGCCGCACTTGAAGCTGCGCGTGCCGCGATCCCGCGCCGCTTGTTGGCACGTCGCTGCGGCACGACACGTTGTCGGGAACGTCACAGCTTGTTGTGATAAGAGCGCGTCCGGCAACAGGGAGTGCAGCTCATGAAGACTACCTTAGCGGCAGCAGGAGCGCTGGCGGTGTTGGTGGCCTGCGGGGGCGGTTCAACCGGTTCCATGTCTCGGCCCGGCATGCAGTCGGTCGTCACCTCGGGAACGATCACGGCCTTTGGCAGCGTGTTCGTCAATGGAGTGCGCTATGACGTATCCGCCGCCACTCTGAAGAAGAATGACACCACGGTAGCGCAAAGTGGCCTCGCGGTCGGGGAGGTCGCTCTGGTACGCGGGCGCGAGGATGCGCAGAGCGGCGAGGGCGAAGCAGAAAGCGTCGAGGTGGAGGACCGCGTCGTCGGCCCGATTACGATGATTGATGCCGCAGGCAATCAGCTCACCGTGCTCGGTCAGACGATCAGCGTCACCGCCGACACTTCCTTCGGCCCGGGCATCACGCCCGCGGACCTCACCGGCCTGAAGAGCGGTGACAGCATTGAAGTGAGCGGCCTGCCGGGTACCGGTGGGGTCATCATGGCGACGCGCATCGGACGGGCCGAAAGCGCTGAACCGCTGCAGGTATTCGGTACCGTTGGCTCGGTGGACGCCGCCATGCACACCCTCATGATCAACGCCCTGACGGTCGATTTCTCCGCGGCGAACCTGAGCGGCTTTGCATCCGGCGAACCCGCGGCCGGCGATCTGGTGATCGCGCGCGGCACGGTCTTTGATGCCACCGCCGTGAAGCTGACCGCGACCACGCTGCGAAAGGCGCAAACGGATCGCGACGACCAGGCAGAGGGTGGAATGGTGGAGGAGGAGGGCCTGATCACGCGCTTCCCACGGCGTCCACCGTATTCAAGAACGGCACCGCCGCGGATCTGGCGCTCAATGTGCGCGTCGAGGTGCGCGGCACGCTTGATGCGAACAAAGTGCTGGTGGCGGATGTGGTCGAGATCGAGCACATCGCGGTGATCGGTCTGGCGGCGACTGTGTCGGGCGTCGACACGACGATGAATACGCTGACGGTACTCGGCGTGACGATAAGCGTCGATACCAACACCCGCTTTGAGGATGAGAGCGACGCGCAGGTTCACATGTTCAGCCTGACGGATGTCAAGGTCGGCGACACGGTGCTGGTGCGCGGCTACGAGCATCCGGCGGGCAGTGGCATGGTCCTGGCGACCAGGCTGGTGCGGCTACCGCCGTTGCCGATGATGAACGTCGGGGTCCGTGGGCCGTTCACGGCGAGCACCGCAACGCAATTCAAGATACTCGGCATCACCATCGATGCGACGAGTGCCAAGCTGTTCGGAAAGGGAGGCCAGAGCTTAACCGCTGCTGAGTTCTTCACCCAGGCGGTGGGGCAGATCGTGGACGTACGCGGCACTGCCACCGGCAGCACGGTGACGGCCAGCATGGCGATCATCGATCCTCAAGAGGATCGCTAGCACCAGAGGATCGCTGGCGCCAGCTCGATCGACGGACTGAGCTCAGCCGGCGCAATCTTCGCGGGTTGCGCCGGCTCTGCTTCGAAGCCGTTACGCGAATGCCTGCGCGATCGCTTCGCGCTGGCGCGCATCCGGCAGCCGCCCGCGGCCACCCGTGAGGTTGTCTTTCAGGTGCGCGAGCTTCCCGGTGGCGGGAATGATGCAGGTGACCGCGGGATGCGCGGCGATGTACTTGAGTGCCAGCTGCCCCCAGCTCGCGGCGTCCAGGTCTCCCGCCCACGCGGGCAGGGGCTTGCCGCGCACCGCCTGGAACAGCGCGCCGTCGCGGGCAGGGGCTTGCCGCGCACCGCCTGGAACAGCGCGCCGTCCTCGAACGGGCGATTGACGAGCACCGCGACGCCGCGCTGCGCCGCGAGCGGCAACAGGCGCTTCTCCGCATCGCGCGTCAGCGGTGAATAGTTGAACTGCACGAAGTCGAGCTTCTCGCGCGCCAGCACGCGCGCCAGCTCGGCGTGCGCGCCGACCGTGTAATGCGTGACACCGATGTAACGGACGCGCCCGGACTCCTTCCACTCACGCAGCGTCTTCAGATGCGTATCGAGATCCAGGAGGTTGTGCACCTGGATGAGATCGAGCCGCGCGCTGTTCAACATCTGCGCCGAGTGCGTCATCTGCTCGATCCCGGAACGCTCGCCGCGCGTCCACACCTTGGTGGCGAGAAACGCGCGCTGGTGCATGTCCGGCATCATGAGCTCACCCAGCACGCGCTCCGCGGTCGAGTACATCGGCGAGGTATCGATCAGGCGCGCGCCGGAGGCGAAGAACCCTTGCAGCACTTCCCTGAGCGGTGCGCGCTCGGCAGCCGACTCGCCGACTTCGAAAGTCCGCGAGGTGCCCAGGCCGATGAGCGCCAGCTCCTCGCCGCTCGAGGGGATCTTGCGCATCAGCGGCGCATCGCTCGGGTTCGCGGCGCCTGCCCGTGAGGACAGGGCGGCGGTCGCCATCAGGTTAACTCCTCCCGCAAGCAGCTCGCGTCGGTTCATGGCGTCCTCCGCCGGCATGGAGCTAAATGAGCGCGGCGTCGGTCTCGACCACGCTCATCCCGCCGCTCTCGACCACGCGCGCGAGCGCCGCCGCGCACGGCAACACCTGCGCGGCGTAAAAGCGCGCGGTGCGGATCTTGGCTGCATAGAACTCGCGGTCGGGGCCATCCGGCTTGGCCGCGGCGATCGCCGCCGACTTCGCCAGCAGCCAGCCGCCGGTCACGTAGCCGCACAGCTTCAGGTACGGCACCGATACGGCCATCCCGGCCTCGGGACGCGAAGCCAGCGTCCTGAGCAGCGCCTGCGTGGCGCTTTTCAGCGCCGCAACCGCCTCCAGCGCCGCCTTGCGGGTGGCATCGACGGACGCATCGGTGGTGGCGATCGCCTGCAGCTCCCGCTCCAGGTCGGCGATCAGTGCGCCCATCGCCGCGCCGCGATCGCGACCGAGCTTGCGGCCGATGAGATCGTTCGACTGGATGCCGGTGGTGCCTTCGTAGATGGTCGTGATGCGCACGTCGCGCAGGTACTGCGCCGCGCCGGTCTCCTCGATGTAGCCCATGCCGCCGTGAACCTGCACACCGATGCCGGCGACCTCGTTGCCGATTTCCGTGCACCAGCCCTTGACGATCGGCGTGAGGAGCTCGCCGCGGCCCTGGGCGGCGCGGCGCACCTTCTCGTCCGCGCTGTAGGTGGCCAGGTCGAACTGCAAGGCGGTATAGAGGGTGAGCGCACGCGAGGCCTCGGTCTGCGATTTCATCACGAGCAGCATGCGCTTCACGTCGGGGTGATTGATGATCGGCGCCGGGCCGGCGCCGGCCGCCACCGGCGGCTTGCCCTGCACGCGGGTGCGCGCCCACTCCAGCGCGCGCTGCAAGGCGCGCTCGCCGACGGCGTAGCCCTCGCTCCCCACCGACAGCCGCGCGCTGTTCATCATGACGAACATGTACTCGAGGCCGCGGCCGGGTTCGCCCACGAGATCGCCGAGCGCGCCGTTCTTCTCGCCAAAGGCGAGCACGCACGTCGGGCTCGCGTGGATGCCGAGCTTGTGCTCGATCGACAGGCAGCGCACGTCGTTGCGCGCACCGAGCGAACCGTCGGCGTTCACCAGCACCTTCGGCACGATGAACAGCGAGATGCCCTTCACCCCGGGCGGCGCGCCTGCGATGCGCCCGAGCACCATGTGCAGGGTGTTGGCGGTGAGATCGTGATCGCCCCAGGTGATGAAGATCTTCTGCCCGAACAGCCGGTAGTGATCGCCCTCCGGCACGGCGCGCGTGCGCACCTGCCCCAGATCCGAGCCCGCCTGCGGCTCGGTGAGCACCATGGTGCCGGTCCACTCGCCGCGGACCATGCGGGGCAGGTACTGCTGCTTCTGCGCTGCCGTGCCGCACAGCTCGAGCGCGTGCACGGCGCCGTGCGTCAGCATCGGACCGAGCTTGAAGGCGAGGCAGGCAGAGCCCCAGAACTCCCCCACCGCGCTCACCAGCGCGCGCGGCACGCGCTGACCGCCGAACTGCGGCTCGGCGCCC
>WNGO01003542.1_pt1 | contig 10057 bp, 8 predicted proteins | sample 5400511 | NCBI WGS metagenome assembly WNGO01 (sample SAMN13153380, study PRJNA577476) | soil metagenome | isolation source: 20 cm soil or saprolite under Garry oak tree replicate 2 | place: USA:California | collected 2016-06-15
GCCAAATGGGTCGACGTCTCGCCGCCCGATCGATTGGACGTTTTCTCGTAACGGCCTCTGGCTAGACTCTAACCGTGGCATTCGAATTGAGCTTGCCGTTCAGCGCGATCGTCGCACAGGAGCCGATGAAGCGCGCCCTTATGCTCAACGCGGTCGATCCGGCGATCGGCGGCGTGCTGATCCGGGGCGAACGCGGAACAGCGAAGTCATCCGCGGTACGAGCGCTGGCTCGCTTGCTACCGGATTACGAAGCCATCGAGGGCTGCCCCTATCGCTGCGACCCGGCGATGCCATCGCGTTACTGTGATGAGTGCCGGCGGCGCGCGCAGAACGCCCCCACCCTGGCCTCCCCCGCAAGCGGGGGAGGATTGCCAACGGTTCGGCTGCCGATGCGGATCATCGACCTGCCCATCAATGCCTCGGAGGACCGCCTCGTGGGGTCGATCGACATCGAGGCGGCGGTCAGGGCCGGCACGCGACGCTTCCAGCCGGGCGTGCTGGCCGAAGCGAACCGCAACCTTCTATATGTCGACGAGGTCAACCTGCTCGACGACCACCTCGTCGACGTCCTCCTCGATGCCGCGGCGATGGGCGTGAACGTGGTCGAGCGCGAGGGGATGTCGGTCGTGCACCCCTCCCACTTCATCCTGGTGGGCACCATGAACCCCGAAGAGGGGGAACTGCGGCCGCAGCTGCTGGACCGCTTCGGGTTGTGTGTTGACGTCGTCACGCTCACCGACATCGACGAGCGGCTGCGGGTGATGGAGCTCGAGCGCGATTTCCTGCAGAGCCCACGCGCCGTTCACAGGGCCTCGGCCGAAGGGGAGGCTCGGCTGCGCGACCTGCTGCAAGCGGCAAGCGAGCGCCTCACGCGCGTATCGCTGCCCGATGCGATCCGCACGCTCATCGCCAGGCTCTGCCTCGATGGTTCCGTCGCCGGCCACCGGGCCGACCTGGTGGTCGCCCGCACGGCTCGCGCAATCTGCGCCCTCCGCGGCGGGCCGGTCGTCGAGCTGCCCGACGTGCTCGAGGCACTGGAGCTCGCGCTGGCGCACCGGCGCCGCGAGCCGCTGAGCGACAAACAGGCGCAGGTTCAGGAGCTCGCCTCACGCGCCGCCGAGCAGCTGGCGCAGATCCAGGCCGCCACGCCGAATGAGACCACCCCCTCCGTTCGAAGTGATGTGACGCAACAAGAAGGTGCATCGGGCGGCGAATCCAACGAAGGCTGGACGACCTCGGAATCACGAGAGTCGCCCACCAACGAGGCGATCGAGCCGGAATCGGACGCGGTCATTCAGCTCCGGACCTTCACCGTCAAGAAGTTGGACCTGCCCCGCGAGCGGCAGGCGCGACGGGCGGCGGGCAAGCGGACTTCCACCAAGAGCGAGACGAAGCGCGGGCGGTACGTGCGCAGTTCGCAGGCGGAGAAGGTCACCGACGTCGCGTTCGACGCAACCGTCCGCGCCGCGGCGCCGCACCAGCTCAGCCGCCGGCAGGCCGCGCCCGATGCCGTCAACCAGCTCCAGCTGGAGAGCCAGGACCTGCGTCAGAAAGTCCGCGAGCGCAAAACTGGCAACCTGATCGTCTTCGTGGTCGACGCCTCTGCCTCGATGGACGCGGAGCAGCGCATGCTCGCCACCAAGGGCGCGATCTTGTCCCTACTCCGGCATGCCTACGTCCGTCGCGACAAGGTCGCACTGGTCGCCTTCAGTGGACGCAACGCGCGCGTCGTGCTGCGTCCGACCTCCAGTGTGGACCTCGCCGAGCGCCGCCTGGAGCGGCTCAGCATCGGAGGCACCACCCCACTCACCCATGGATTGATGACCGGCTTGAAACTGATCAAAACCGAGCGCCTGCGAGATCCCCAGGTGTATCCGCTACTGGTGCTGATCAGTGACGGCCGCGGCAACATCAGTCTGTTCGGCGAGGAGCCGCTGCTCGAAGCCCAGCGCATGGCCGGTCAGATCAAACAGGAAGGCGTGCGCGCGATGGTGATCGACTCGACCCGGGACTTCGGCAGCCAGCCGGGCTATCCGCGGAACCGCGTGACGAGCCTCTACGGCGCCTACGCCTTCAACGTGTGTGGCGACCTGGCGGAACGCCTCGGCGGACGGTACTACGGGCTGTTCGACCTCTCGCAAAATTCAATCGTAGATAGCGTCCAGCGTGAGATGCTTAGGACGGGTTCAGCCTGATGGAACGATTTGTCTATCCTTTCAGCGCCATCGTCGGCCAGGACAAGATGAAGCTCGCGCTCGTCTTGAATGCGATCCACCCCGCAATCGGCGGTGTGCTCATCCGCGGTGAGAAAGGCACGGGCAAATCGACTGCCGTGCGGGCACTCGCCCGTCTTCTGCCCGAGCTGAACGTCGTGGCCGACTGCCTCTACCGGTGTGATCCGGACGCGACCGAGTCACTCTGTTCGGATTGCCAGGACCGACTGGCGCGCGGCGAGACGTTGCCCCGCGGCCGCCGCCGGATGCGCGTCGTCGAGCTGCCGATCAACGCCTCCGAGGATCGCGTCGTCGGGGCAATCGACATCGAGGCGGCCATCAAGAGCGGCGAGCGCCGCTTCGAGCCAGGCGTTCTCGCCGAAGCGAACCGCAACATCCTCTACGTGGATGAGGTCAACCTGCTCGACGATCACCTGGTCGACGTTCTCCTCGATGCCGCGGCCATGGGCGTGAACGTGGTGGAACGCGAAGGCATTTCCATCTGGCATCCGGCGCGCTTCATCCTCGTCGGCACCATGAATCCGGAAGAAGGCGACCTGCGCCCGCAGCTCCTGGATCGCTTCGGCCTGACGGTCGACGTCGAAGGCATCAAGGACATCGGGCAGCGTGTCCAGATCGTCGAGCGGCGAGAGGAATGGGAATCCCACCCGGCCGAATTCAGCGAACGCTTCGCCGAGCAGGATGCCGAGATCGGGACCCGGATCGCCGAAGCGATCGTGCGGTTTCCCCATGTGGTCATGCCGCCCGGCATCCTGCGCGCGCTGGCCGAGCTCAATGTCAGCCTGCAGGTGGATGGCCACCGGGCGGACCTGGTCGGGCGAAAGGCCTCCCAGGCGCTGGCCGCCTACCGGGGGGTTCCCGAAGTCGGGGTCCCCGAGGTCAATGAGGTTGCCGAGATGGTCCTGGCGCACCGCGTGAAGGCCGCCGGGCGGCGGGAGCTCGGCAGCATCGCCCAGAACCTTCCCAGCGCCTCCAGGGCTTCCCGCAGCTAGCCCGATTTGATATCGCGGCAGTCACCTGATATGGTAGAGCTACGCTAGTCATGCGCTCAGGGAGGTGATCGGATGGTCAACGACCCAACTCTCGAACGCGAGGACGTCGGCGGTCGTGAACCGATGGATGACCCGGCTCAAGTAGACCCGCAGACCACGAAAGAGCGTCCTGAACGAGAGCTCGAGACACCGGACTTTGCTCCGGACGTACAACGAGATAAGTAGGCGCAGATGTGGTGTGGGCCGGCCGCGCGGCCGGCCTTTTTTATTTGCCCGATAAACTCCGTGGGTGTCCACGCCGACCCACCTCACCCGCGCCATCTCGGTCATCGCGCACGTCGACCATGGCAAGACGACGCTTTCCGACCGCCTGCTCGAGTACACGGGCACGGTCGCGCCGCGGGACATGGTCGAGCAGGTGCTCGACCAGCTCGACCTCGAGCGGGAGCGGGGCATCACGATCAAGGCGCAGGCGGTCCGCATGCTCTACAAGGCCGACGATGGCAACACCTACCAGATCAACCTGATCGACACGCCGGGCCACGTCGACTTCTCATACGAAGTGTCGCGCGCCCTGGCCGCGTGTGACGGCGCGATCCTGGTCGTCGATGCCTCGCAAGGTATCGAGGCGCAGACACTGGCGAACGTGCACCAGGCTCTCGATCACCATCTGAAGATCGTCCCGGTCGTCAACAAGATCGACCTGCCGCAGGCGAACCCGGAACTGGTCCGCGAAGAGATCGAGAAGGTGATCGGTTTGCCGGCCGAATCGGTCATCTTCGCGAGCGCGCGGCAGGGAATCGGGACGAAGGAGATTCTGGAGGCGGTCGTGCGCGAGGTGCCGCCACCGACCGGCGATCCCGGCGCGCCGCTGCAGGCGCTGATCTTCGACGCCAAGTTCGACGCCTACCGCGGCGTCGTCACCTATATCCGTGTGCTGGAAGGGACACTTCGCCCGGGCATGCGCATCCAGATGATGCAGACCGGGAAATCGTTCGAGGTCGACGAGGTCGGCATCTTCCGCCCGGAACGCACCCCGGTCGACGACCTCTCCGCCGGCGAGGTCGGCTACCTGATCGCCAATATTCGCAATGTGCGTGACTCGCGAGTCGGCGACACGGTGACGGATGAGGCACGGCCGGCGGCGGCGCCGCTGCCCGGATACCGGCACGTTACGCCGATGGTGTTCGCCGGGCTCTTTCCGACGGACACGGAGCAGTATCAGCAGCTCAAGGAGGCGCTCGAGAAACTCCAGCTCAACGATGCCGCGCTGGTGTACGAGCCGGAGACCTCGGCCGCTCTCGGCTTCGGCTTCCGCTGCGGCTTTCTCGGGCTGCTCCACATGGAGATCGTCCAGGAGCGTCTCGAGCGCGAGTTCAACCTCACGCTGCTCGGCACGGCACCCACCGTCGAATATCGCGTCAAGCTGCGCAACGGCGAGGAGATCCCTGTGGACAATCCCGATCACCTGCCGGATCCGGCCGAGATCGAAGCGATCAGCGAACCGATGGTCATGGCGACCATCGTCGTGCCCAGCACCTACGTCGGCAACATGATGGAGCTCAGCCAGGAACGGCGCGGGCAGTTCCTCAACATGGAATATGAGCCGGGCGACCGGGTCGTCATCACCTACCGGATGCCGCTCGCCGAGATCATCCACGACTACTACGACCAGCTGAAGTCACGCAGCAAGGGTTACGCCTCGCTCGACTACGAGCTGGTCGGCTTCGAGGAGGCGAGCCTCGTCAAGCTCGACGTCCTCGTCGCCGGCTCGCCCGTCGACGCGCTGTCCATGATCGTGGATCGCAGCAAGGCGCAGCAGCAGGGCCGGCGGCTTGCGGAAAAGCTGAAGACCCTGATTCCCCGCCAGCTGTACGAGGTCCCCATCCAGGCCGCCATCGGCGGCAAGATCGTCGCTCGCGAGACGGTGCCGGCGATGCGCAAAGACGTGACGGCCAAGTGCTACGGCGGCGATGTGACCCGCAAGCGGAAGCTGCTCGAGAAGCAGAAAGAAGGCAAGAAGCGCCTCAAGCGGGTCGGCAACGTCGAGATTCCGCAGGAGGCCTTCATGGCCGTCTTGAGCCTGGACTGATGGAACGCATTCACAGCCTCTACCTGCACGTCCCCTTCTGCACCTGGGTCTGCAAGTACTGCGACTTCAACGCCTACGCCGTTCTCGAGGGGCTGATCCCTCCCTATGTCGACGCGCTCAACCACGAAATCGACATCGCCGGCACCGAGCTGCCCATCGGTCCGCTCGAGACGGTGTTCATCGGTGGCGGCACGCCGAGCCTGTTGGCGGCTTCCCAGGTGCGGCAGGTCACGGAGCGGATGCGGGCGATCGGCCTTGCGCCCGGTGCCGAAGTAACGCTCGAGGCCAACCCGAGCAATATCACCGGCCCGAAGGTCGAGGGCTGGCTCGCCGCGGGGATCAACCGGCTCAGCATCGGCGTACAGAGCCTGCAGCCCGACGCCCTGCGTTTTCTCGAGCGGCTCCACTCCGGCACGGACGCAATCGCAGCCATCCGGACCGCGCGCGCCGGCGGATTCGCGAATGTCAGCGCCGACCTGCTCTTTGGTGTTCCCGGCGTGGAGCTCGCTGCCTGGCTCGACACGCTCGATGCGGTACTCGCCGAGGGAGTGCAGCACCTGTCCGCCTATGAGTTGACAGTGGAATCGGGCACCCGGCTCGGTCAGGAGGTGCGGACCGGTCTGGTCCAGATCCCCGGCGCCGATGACCAGCTCGAGCAGTACTGGGCGGCGGCTGCTCGCCTCGAGAAGGCGGGTTACGCCCACTACGAGATCTCGAACTGGGCACGACCCGGATACAACTGCCGGCATAACCTTGCCGCCTGGAACTATCAGCCGTATCTCGGCTGTGGTGCGGGCGCTCACTCCATGTTCCGGCTGGAGGATGGCCGCACCCGGCGGCGTTGGAATGTAAAGGGCCCTCATGCCTACGTCAAACGGATCGGCCAGACCGGGCACGCGGTCGACGATATGGAGACACTCACGCAAGAACGCGCTCGCGGCGAGGCCGCGATGATCGGCGTTCGGCTGCTGGAAGGCACCCGGTCGGCGCATGACTTTCCCCAACAGCGACGCCATCTGGTCGGCGCCGGTCTGCTGCTCGAGAACGATGATCAGGTGCGCCTAACGCGGCGCGGAGTGGAACTAGCGAACCAGGTCGGGGCGGCGTTCCTCGTCGAAGCCGCCTCCGCCCAGCAAAACGAGCGCTGAGCTTCCCGCAACGAGGGCCGCGATGACGAGGGCCATCGCCAACCCAGTTCGCTCGCCGAACCACCCCGAGAGGGTCTGGCCCATCAGACATCCGAGGAGCGAGCCGACGGGTAGCGCCCCGTAACCAATCACCCGCCCGGCCGCGCCGACGCGCCCCATTAACTGAGGAGGGATGCGCGTTTGCCGGAAGGTGGTGACGCTGACATTCCAGGTCGTGTTGAAAAATCCGCTGAGAATCAGCGCGCCAAGCAAGACCGGGATAACCGGGAGCAGCGCTCCCAAGGGGATGAGGATGTACGCGATGCCCTCGATGAAGGTCGACAGCACGAGGGTCCGGTGGATGCCCAGCCGATTCATGATCCGCCGGTTGTATAGGGCACCGACCAGGCTGGCCAGGCTTCCCACGGCAAAGCACGCACCGACCACGACCGGGGAGAGGCGCATCACCCGGTAGAGGAAGAGCAACTGCAACGCCAGCGACATCAGGATGCCGACGTTGGAGATGGCCGCACCCAGCGTGATGCGGACGAGCGCCCGGTCCCGTATCAGGAACTTGATGCCCTCCACCACTTCGCTCAGCAGGCTGCGCCGGGGATTGATCGGCAAGGCTGGTTGGCTGGAGTCGGTCACGGCAATCAGCAGTCCCGAGAGGAGAAAGGAAACGGCGTCGACTGCGATGGCGAAGGGTGCTGACACGGCGGCGATGAGGAGGCCGGCAAGTCCCGGGGCACCGGTCGCGACCGCTTGCTGGGCCAGCTCGAGCTTCGCGTTGGCGTCCGCCCAATCCGAGCGTGGCACCAGCGAGGGCACGTGGGCGGTGGCGGCCAGATCGAAGAAGACGGTCATCGCTCCCGCGAGTCCAGCGACCAGCAGAAGTTGCAGCAGGCTAAGGTGACCGAGTGCGAAGATCAGCGGGATCGACCCGAGCAGCACCGCGCGGACAAGGTCGGTGGTGACCAGGATCCGGCGCCGGCGAAGTCGATCGACCCAGACGCCCGCGAAAAGCCCCAGCGCCGGCCAGGCGAGCGTGCCGGCCGCGTTCAGGAGCCCGACTTGTGCCGGCGAGGCCCGAAGGATCAGGATGGCTACCGTTGGCAGTGCCAGCATCGAGATCCGATCGCCGGCGACGCTGATGGCGCGGGCAGCCCAGAAAAATCGAAAGTTCCGGTACTGCAGCGCCCCCCATCGTCTTCGCGCGCTCTGCACCTCGCGTTCGGTTTTCACCGAACGCAGAGTATCATGAACCCCGAATAGATGGCGAATCCGCATCTTCGGCAGACGGCCAGCGGGCCACCTCTGTTCAGCGCATCCCTGGAATGGGGAACCGGCTACGAGGCGCTGCTCGCCCTGTCAATGTTTACCGGCGATGAGCGGCAGGACTCCTACGAGGCGGGGAAGGCCTGGTTTAGCAAGGCGCGGGCGGCGGCGTCCCCCCAGCTCGTCAAGGCACTCCGGGCGCTGCTCGGCACGGACGGTCCGCGCTGGTTCCTCATGCTCGGGATGGTCCACGAGGCGGGCGGCGTCCATGATGTCGCGCGCCTCCTATCGCACCTGCGCGGCAGCCGCCCGGACGACGTCCTGACCTCGCTGATCGGCGGCCGCCTGCCGGCCCTGCGGACCCATGAGGGCCGGGCTCTCCTCAAGTCGGCCCTTGCCGGTGACTCGAAGGCGGTGCTGGCACTGGCCCAGCGGAGCCACGTTGGGACTCCAGGCGTGATTCGACGCTTGATCCAATGCGGCGCGACGGAGGCCAAGCAGCTGACCCTCGAAGTCATCGAGCGGTTTGATCACGAGGTCTTCAGTCCGATGGTGGACAACGCCGCCGCCCTCGAGGCCGACGTCAAGGGCAAGGCGAAGGCGGCGCGCCGCCTGTCCGCCCATCAGCTCGTCGACTTCGCGACTGGCGGGATTACCTACGAAGGCGAGGCCGGCATCGATCGCGTGCTGCTGGTTCCGTCGATCGTGACCCGACCCTGGATCACGATCTCCGATTGGGACAGCACGAAGGTCATTTGCTACCGGGCCAGCCGCGGTGCGGAGGCGGCCGGCGGCGAGCCGGACCGTGACCTGGTACTCGTCTACCGAGCGCTGGGCGATGAGACGCGGCTGCGCCTGCTGCGCGAGCTCGCCGCAGGCGATCGCCGTTTAGCGGAGCTGACCCAGGCCCTCGGCCTCTCGAAATCCACGCTTCACGGCCACCTGGCGGTATTGCGCTCGGCCGGTCTGATTCGTCTCAGCCTCGGCGCGGACAAGAAATATGGGCTGAGACCAGGGCTCCCGGACCTCAATCGCATTCTCGCCGAATACATCGGCCGCGCCTAGCACTCCGGAATCGGGCGAGCATCCCGCCGCGGGACTCCGATCTTTGCCATCACGCGCTCGAACAAGTCGTAGGGCTGGGCGCCCATCACCAGGTAGCGGTCGGCGATGACGTGCGCCGGAATGCCGTTGATGCCGAGTTCTTCGGCCTCGTGACGGCGGGCATCGAGATAGTCGCCGAAGCGATCCTCCTTGACGGCAGCCTCCATCCCGGGGACATCGAGGCCGGCGCGCGCGGCGACCTCGCGCAGGACCGCCAGGTCCGAGACGTCGCGTCCCTCGTCCCAATAGCTCGTAAGCAGCTCGTGGTGCATGGCGTCAAATCGACCCTGCTCCCGGGCGAATTCTGCCGCCTGCAGGGTTGGGCGCGAGTTGATCAGGCGTTCGTGCCGTGCCAGATGGAGGCCCATCGCCGAGGCCATCCGGTCGACCCCCTCCTGGGCCCTGGCCCTGTAGGCGGCTGGGAGTACCTCGTCGCGCGGCCGCCCCTCGGGAGGGATCTCGGGGTGCAGCTCGAACGGCACCCATTCGATCTCGACGGCGTATTCTCGGGCCAGCCGCTCGACTCCGACCGAGTCGATGTAGCAGAAGGGTCAGACGTAGTCGGAGTAGATCCGCACCGGGGTGGGCATGCAGCGAGGATAGCCGGTACAATCCGAGTTAGCACTCGCGGATCGAGACTGCCAATCATGCTGGAGCCCACGCCGCTCGACGAGCGCAAGCAGCAGATCCTGAAGGCCGTCGTCTCCGACTACACCGTGACGGGGATGCCGGTCGGCTCTCAGGTGCTTGCCGCCAAGTACTTCATCGCGCTCTCCTCGGCGACCATCCGCAACGAGCTGGCCGACCTGGTCGGCACCGGGTATCTGCAGCAGCCGCACACGTCGGCCGGCCGCATCCCGACCGACCGCGGCTACCGGTATTTCGTCGACTTCCTCATGGATGCGGAGGCCGCCTCGCCCACGATTCGGCGGACCGTCAAACAGGAGTTCGAAAGCGCGCCGCGCAGCGTCGATGGCATCCTGGAGAAGGCGGCCATGGTGCTGTCCCAGGTCACCGAGAACGTCTCGCTGGTCACCGCTCCCGAGGTCAGCGAGTCTCGGATCAAGCACATCGACCTGGTCTCGCTCGAGCCGCAGTCGGTGCTGATCATCCTCGTGCTGGAGGGCAACCTCATCAAACAGCAGGTCGTCCATCTCGAGCGGGCCACCACCCAGGAGGACCTGAGCCGGATGGCCGCCATGCTGAACCAGAAGGTCAAGGGTCAAACCG
>WNGO01005693.1_pt1 | contig 10053 bp, 9 predicted proteins | sample 5400511 | NCBI WGS metagenome assembly WNGO01 (sample SAMN13153380, study PRJNA577476) | soil metagenome | isolation source: 20 cm soil or saprolite under Garry oak tree replicate 2 | place: USA:California | collected 2016-06-15
CCGAGGACGAAACAGTCCATAGGTGGCGACAGAGAGGAGAACGAAGGGCGCAAGCCCTCGACTCCGGGTAGCCAATGTGTCGGAGCCCCTGGGCGCGCCTATCGTGCCGTCCCAGGGGCTTCGTGTTTTCCTCCGTCACTATGACGTTTGGCGCGCTCCCGCTAGCCATTTGGTGTCGCGACGTGTAACACCCGAACTCATGCGGATCGCTCTCTGCGCGACGCTCTTGGGCGTGGCCGCCTGCGGCCTACGGGATGTCCCCGGCCCACCGGGGCAGGAGCAGGTGGTGGTCCAGGGCGTCCTGAACGCGCAACGGACGCAACAAGAGCTCTGGATTGAGCGCAGTACTCCCGCGGGCGAACCAATCGGCGGAGCCCCGCTACCGCTCGAGTCTCCACCCTCTCGTATCGAGGTACGTGACACCGCTGGCAACGTCTTCAGCTTCTCGCGTGATACCGCAAACCCCGCGCGATTTGTCGCGACGTTTACACCCATCCCGGGTGCGCGCTACGATCTAGTGATCGAAGCGGGCGGCCGCGTCATCCAGGCAACTGCGGTCGTGCCGCGCGCAATCGTGATTGTGGATCCGGCCCAGGATACGGTGTCCGGCGTCTCCAGCCCATTCGTCAGTGTGACCTGGACGGGGCCGAACCGATGGGTTCGTGTGGCGTCGATACCAGACAGCGCGAGTGCCGAGTTCAACCTTTTCCGGCAGTGGGTCATGAACGACACCATAGCCCACGTGACGATGTATCCATCGTACCCACGCGTCGTGATCTGGGTGCTCGCCGTCGATTCAGTCAGTGCGCGCGCCGCGGATCCCGGCAGCTTTCAGGGCGAACCCAATCCCTTCGGCCAATTTCGCGGGAATATCACGGGAGGAGTCGGGTTCTTCGGAGCGGCGACGAGTGATCGCCTCGTCGTCCGGCTGCAATGACGCGTCTGGCGGCGTGCGTTGTCCTCCTTTTCGCCTGGCGAACACCCCTCGCCGCGCAGCTCCCGATCCGTGGTCAGGTGCTTGCCTCCGAGAACGAGCAACCGCTCTCCGGCGCCGAGATCTACGCGCTCCGCTCCCGGCGCGGGGCCGAGACGGATCGGCACGGGCGGTTCGTGCTGTGGCTACGGGTCGTGCCTGACACTCTGATCGCGCATTTCATCGGGCGCGCGACCGACACGGTGGTGGTCAGCGATTCTGCGGCGGCGGGGGGAGCGATCGTCTTTCATTTGCAGAGCGCGGCGGTCGCGCTGCCTGGTGTCACGGTGCAAGCGGAGCCTTTGAGCCGGGCCGATGACGCGGCCCAGGGCGCGACCTGGGCGCTCCCGCGCGAGGCGCTTGCGACAGTCCCGGGGGCCGTAGAGAGCGACGTGTTCCGTGGTCTCGCCCTTTCGCCGGCCGTCGCGTACTCGACCCCGCTGTCTTCGCAGCCGTTCGTGCGCGGCATGGACCCGGGAGCCGTCAGCTATCGGCTCGACGGCTTTACGGTGATCAATCCCTTCCACATCGGTCGCATCTTCAGTGCGTTGATGCCGCAGGCGGTGCAAGGCGCGAAGCTCGCAGCGGCGCCCTTCGACCTCGAGTATGGCGATGCCACAGCGGCCGTGATCGATGCGCCGCTGCGCGAGGGCGGGTCAGAGCTGCAGGGCGGTGCGCAGGCGAGTTTCGTGAGCGCTGCCGCGTGGCTCGGTGGGCCGGCGAAGTCTCACCGCTGGTTCCTCGCCTGGCGCCACGGTTTTTTGGAGCACATCGGCGGTCCGCTCCATAACGTCCCGTATCACTTCAACGACGTCTATGGACGTTTCACGCTCGCGGCGCCGTGGGGTCCGATTCATCTGACCACATTCTGGAGCAACGATGGCGTCCACGAACGGGAGAGCGGCAGGGGCGTTGGATGGTCCAACGTGCTGATCGGCGCCCGGGCCCCGCTCTCGCTCGGGCGCTCGGGCCTGGTCGAGCTGTGGGGCGAGGTCAGTGGCTTTCGTGAGGACGTCGTCCAGTTGCCGATCCGCGGCGTAGACACCGATGTGCGGAATCGGTTTGCGACCAGCGCCCTCGGCGCGCGCTTCCTGTGGACTGCGTCGCAGACGGCCGCCGGCCTGTCACTCGAGCTGCGGCGCCGTCACATGACCAACGACATTCGCGGCGGTCCCCAGTCCGCGCCCAGCGCAGACGCCGCCGCAACATTCGCCGCCGTCACCGCGAGCGTCGAGCGCCACACCGGACGCTTCACCGCGCGCGGCGGCATCCGCCTCGACGCATCGCGCGGAATCCAGGCGTGGCAGCCGCGTCTTCACATGGGTGCGGACCTCGGCCACCAGTGGTCCCTTGGGCTCGCGCTCGGGCGAACGGCGCGGCTGTATCACGTCATCAACGAAGCGCTGCCCGACGCCGAGGAGATCCTGAGCATCTACGATCTGTGGCGGCCCGCGGGCCAGGATGACACGCCGCTTTCCGCCGCCGATCACGCCAACCTCGAGCTGAAACGAACGACCGCGAGCGTGTCGCTGCGCGTGAGCGCCTTCGCCAGCCGGCTGTGGGGCGTCGGCGAGGTGCGGGGGCCGCTGATTCAGGCGTTCGACAGCTCGTTCTTTCGCTTTGGCCGGGGCCGTGTGGCGGGTATCGACTTCCAGCTCAGAAAGCCGGGGACACGCAGCAATATCGCGCTGGGCTATGTGCTCAGCTGGTCTCGACGCACCTGGGATAGCGCCGGCGCGATCGAGATACCGTGGCGGTACGACCGGCGACATCAGGCCCGGGCATTCTACAGTTTGCTGGCCGGCCGTGGCTGGCGTTTCCACTTGGTCGGCGACATCGCCAGCAGTGATCCCATTACGCCCGCGCTGGGCACGTTCGCATTGAATAGCCTGGGTGCCGACGGCACGCTCCGGCCCGGAGGATTCTCGTCGCGGATGATCATGGGTCCGGAGAATTCGGCCCGTGGCGGGTGGATGGGCCATGTCGACATCGGTTTCGAAAAGGAGATCGGCGGTCCTGGCCGCTCCGTCGGTCAGCTCGGAATCTCAGTGCTCAATGTCGGGTTCACGCCGATTTCCCCGGGATTTCCGGACGTGGATTTCGACAATAAGACCGGAGTCGAGCGAGTGGTCTATAAGCCTCGAATCTTTCTTCCTCCGGTTCCCACGCTGACGTTCCGCCTGGAATTCTGAATGTCATGGGGTTGCCCCCCTAGTCCGGAGCCCAGGTCAACGTGTCCGCGCGCGACCCCGGCCAGGCGACCGTGACCTGATTAGGGGTGGATCCAGGGCTGAGTGTCACGCGCTGATTGATGGTCGGCGCGTTCGCGGGGAACATCTCCCAGCTGTCGCCGCGCTGGATGTAGACGACGGAAACGCCCTTCGGCTCGCGCAGGCGCGCTTCGCGGGCGAGTGGGGCGGTAACGACAATGAGCATTCGCGCTGCGTTGCCACCGCCCCCGCTGCTCGACGACCCAGTCAAACCCCGTTGTAGATGGCCGCTGTGTAGTACGGAGTCTAAGAGCGCAACCTCGCCAGGCTCGAGCTCTTGAGCCCAACGTCCCGGATCCAACCGCTCTTTGCTCGGCGTAACTCGCACGATCATCAGGCGAAGGTCCTGCATGTATCGGGGAGCGAAGAACGTCCAGTAGAACCCGCCGGTACCTGCCAGTAACAGGACGCTGCTTGCTGTCCATCGCAACCAGCTGGATCGCGGTGGTGGCTTGGGACCCAGACAACGCGGTAGAACAACGGCTCCCCAGCCTGCACCCAATCCCGCGGCCACGAACAGGGGGAAGGCGGCGATCGCGAGATACCAGCCAATTCCCGCGGCTACGTAGAATGCGACGAGACCGGCACCTAATGCACCGACGACGCGGATAATAATCGGGGGAGCGTCGAGGACGCTGACCACCCGGAGCCAGGCGAAGATGACGGTTCCATAAATTGCGGTCGGCAGCAACAGCAGAACGCTCCAACTCAGGTAGAATCCGAGGAGTGCGAACGAGAAGAAGGGTTGGGTCCAACCTGGCCCTGGGCGATCGCTGTACGGCAGGTACCCTACCGCCGACGAAATCGTCAGCGTCAGCACCAGGCCAACGGAGAGCAGGGCGACGTACGAGCCGACAGCTATCCCGTAATCCCGCAGCAGCCGCTTCATGCGGCGTCCCGCAGCTCGGCCACGAGCCGCAAGGCTGCCCGTCTGACCGGTCCCATTAAGGGAAGTGACGCGAGCTGCACCAGCTTCACGATCAGATCGACCGAGCGTTCCATCAGCCGCCAGGTGCGCCGCCGCCCCTTCGACGTATCGTGAATCCAGAACAGCACGATCCCCATGTGGTACAGCCACAGCAGGTTCGGCAGCTCCCTCCGCAGCTCGGGCGAGATCCGGCCGCGCGATCCTTCCACGACCTTCCGGAAGACTTCGGTCGCCTCTCCGCGGACCGGTTGAGATTCCGTGCTCAAGGGATGGAGTGGACTTGCCGGATCGGACGCCGCGCGAAACAACAACCCCGAAAAGCGGTGATACGGCTCGATCGTCTCGAGCTTGGTCCGCATGACGAGCAATAGCCGAGCCTTGAAGTCCCTCAGATCATCGAGCTGCGAGCCGACCGCGGCGACATGCTCGACATGGGTGCGGTCGTAGAACGCCTGAATCAGGTGCTCCTTGGAGCCGAAGTAGTAATAGGCATTGCCGAGCGATACGCCGGCGCGCTCGGCGATTGCCCGCATCGTCGCGGCCTCGTAGCCGCGCTCGCGGAACAGGTCGAGCGCGGCCGCGAGGATCTTCGCCTTCGTCGCGGCGGACTTGGGCTGCGGCGTCATGCAGCGCCGCGGAGCACCGTCTGACCAAGCCCCGGCGGCGACACCGGGCGCGGCGGCGGCGAACCGGCGCTTACCCATGGTCTCCGGCGACCGAGCTTGTGGAGCATGTGCATGTTGAAGAAGTGCATGCCGCCGAGCACCAGCAGGACTTGGCCGATCTTCACCGACAGCAGCTCGATCGCGGCCTGCAAGCCTACGACCGGTGCGGCTCGCAGCGCCAGGCACACGAACCCGAAGTTCACGAGATAGAAGCCGACGAGGAGCAGGTTGTTGATCGAGTCCGCCGTCAGCGCATTGTCGTCGAACGCGTGGAGCAGGAAGGGACGTCCGTTCTTGTGCAGCGTGTGTCCCACCCAAACGGTCAAAGCGACGCTGAGAGCGATGTAGAAGAGATAGGTGTTGACCATACCGCCTCCCGAGAGTTTTGAACACGTTCAACTATGCTCAATCTGCGAGCTCGGAGGCCGTCGGTCAAGGGTGTTTTTGAACGTGTTCAGTTACTTGGGTTAGCGAGTCTCGGAAGGTTGGTGTCGAGTTCGTGGGTCTTATGGAAGGGCAGCCGTGGCCCCCTGATCGGCAGCAAGTGCGCGATGGAATTGGCGTAATACTCGAGTAGCGGTCTCCCGTTCGGCAGGATCACCAGCGATTCCCCCTCCAGGTGCACCAGCCGGCGCATCCGCAGCATCCGCCAGGCGCGATCCCAGATCTCCGCGATGCGTGATCCGCCCCGGACCACCTTCCCGTTCACCTCTTGCAGCCGGTCGCGCAGCTGGTCCATCCGCTCGAGCAGCGCGTTCTTGCTGATCACGGTCTGGCCGAACGAGAGCAGCGCCGCAGCCGCGAGCGGCACCGGAGTCACTGGAATGATCGCGCCGATGCGGTTCAGCATCTCGCGCCCGAGCCGCTCGAGCTCCGGCAAGCGCTGCTCCTTGGGCAGCGTGAGCACCTCGGCGGGCGCCGTCTGGAGCCAGGCGCGCAGCGACAACGGTGTCCCGAAGTTCACCGCCACTCTCCCGTACCGCTTGAGCCTGCCGGTGAGCAATCGCACGGTGTTCCCCACCAGGTACGACACAACGGTCACGAGCTGCGCGACCCGGCTCGGCCGGTCGCCCTCGGCGACGAGCTCACGGATGAGCGAGCGGTCCTCGAGCACGCGGTCGTAGTTCAGGGCCACCGGTACGAACCAGATGTCGCGATCGAAGTCGGGATCCGCCGCCGTCCGGCAGACATAGTCGAGGAGGCCGAGTTTCGGCGCGCGCAGCTTGCCGTCGCGCGATAGCCCGCCCTCGGGAAAGATCCCCTGCGTCACGCCATTGTTCGTGATGAGCTGGACGTAACGCTCGAGGACGGTGTGATACAGCGGCTCGCGAAACTTGCGCCGGATGAAGTACGCGCCGAACGATTTGAACACATACTCGAGCGGCCACGCGCGCGCCCACTCGCCGACCGCATAGCTCACGTGCACGTCGCGCGCCAGCACGTATGCGACGACGACGTAATCGGCGTTGGAACGGTGGTTCATGAGATAGACGACGACGTCGTTCCTGGGGATCTCCTGCAGCGCGCGCTCGTCCTGATAATCGACGCTGGTCTTGTAAAGCAGATTGACGACGATCTTCGCGACGTTATAGCCGACCTTGTAGTACGACAGCACGTTGAAGTGCGGGATGATTTCGTCGAGGTACTTCCGGACCTGGCGCCGCACGGTGGTCTCCGGCAATCCATGCTCCGCCATATGCGCCTGCACCGCCGCGGTGATGACGGGATCGTCGGCGAGCGAGCGGCGGGCGAGGCGCGGCTCCTGCAGCTTATAGCGGCTGAGCCGTCTTTTTAAGCTCCGCGTATCCCATTCCCTTCAGTTGCGAGATTCGCATGCCTATCGGCGGGTGGGTGGCTAGCCTGTCGGCGAGCCACCCCTCGTGGTTCGTGAGCCGGCGCCCGAGGGGATCCACGATACAGAGGTGCGCGGCCCCACGTTTGATCGCCGCGGTCGGCGCGCCGGCCGCTTCGATCTTCTCGAGTGCGCTCGCGAGGGCCAGCGGATTGCGGGTGAACTGCGCGCTCATCGCGTCGGCGAGATACTCTCGGCGCCGGCTCACGGCGACCGCGAGCAGCTGCGTGATGAGCGGCGCAAGGATCCAGGAGATGATCCACAGCACGAGGAGAATCGCGACGAGGGCCCCGCCGCCACCCTTATCCTTACTATCACTGCCGCCGCTCCCACCGCCGACGTCAACCCACCCCGAGCTTCCGGTCCAACTTCGCCGGCGCCGGCCCGCCCACATCACGCGTCCCATCCCGTCGCCCAGGAGTACGACGACCCCCACAAGCGCCGCGAGCGTGGTCATCAGGCGGACGTCGAGGTTCTTCACGTGTCCGAGCTCGTGGCCGATCACTCCCTGCAGTTCGTCACGGTTGCACAGCGTCAGCAGGCCTTCCGTGACCGCCACGTGGGAGTCGCGCGGCTCGTGTCCGGTAGCGAACGCGTTCGGGTCGTCGTCTGGAACGATCCAGATTCGCGGCCGTGGCAGGCCCGCCGCGATCGACATCTCCTCCACGACGTTGACGAGCTGCTTCTCGCGATCGTTCAGCGGATCAATGACTTCGCGCGCGCCGGTGGACCAGAGCACGCTCCGCGGTCCGTTCTTGTAGGAGACCCAGGCGGTGATGATCGCGACCGAGGTCAGAACAATGCCGAGCCACGGGAAGACGTGATGGTAGCTGCCGGGGTCGGGGTTGTCGGTCGCCAGATACGCGATGAAATCGCCGCCGAAGCCCAGCCAGGCGAAAAACAGGACGAAGCCAATCACCAGCCAGGTGGTGCGCCGGCGATTGGCTTCCTGTTGTTGAAAGAGATTACCGTCTGGAGAGGTCAACCTGCGGTACCGCGCGCTCGGCTTGATCCTCGAGTTCCCACAGGTCCGTGCGCTCCGCGTGGGCCAGGCCCGCCACGAGCGTCGTGGGAAATTGCTGCTGCTTGGTGTTGTACTGAGTCGCTGTGTCGTTGTAGAGCTGGCGCGCGAACGCGATGCGATTCTCGGTGGACGTCAGCTCTTCCTGCAACTGGCCGATGTTGCCGGTGGCCTTGAGCTGCGGATAGCGTTCCACCGTGACGAGCAGGCGCGACAGCGCGCCCGACAACGCGTTTTCGGCCTGGCTGATCTGCTTCACTCCTTCGGGGCCGGACGCGTTCACTTTCACGGCCTGGTTGCGCGCTTGAATCACGGCTTCCAGCGTCGATCGTTCGAAGTCCATCGCGCCCTTCACCGCGTTCACGAGATTGGGAATCAGATCGTGGCGGCGCTTGAGCTGCACGTCGATCTGCTTGAATGCGGTCTGGTTTTTCAGCGAAATGAGTCCGTTATACGCGCTGACCATCCACAGACCAACGAGAACCACGAGTACCAGCAGCACCCACATTTTCAAGCCTCCGGATGTTTGATGAAGCGGCGCAGCATGCAGCGCCGCTACCGGATGTACTACGAGCTGTGTGGCAGGAGTTTCGCGATAGCCTGGCGCACCGTCTCCGCCAGACCTTGATCGTCCGACCCCAGGCGCGCGAGCGGATGGTCGGCGTCGACGTGGAGCTCGACGCCGCGCGTCACAGGGATGCGGCGTGTCCTTTTCAGCGTCGCGCGTGAGCCACGCCGTCAGGGCGCGGCCCGAGCGGCCGCGTGGCATGCCTTCCGCGCCTTTGAGCGGCAGACGGTCGGGCGTCGGCAGCGAGGCGCCGAGGGTCTGGGCGCAGCGCCGCTCGAGCACGTCGCCGGTATTGTCCTGCATGTCCTTAGTGATGGCGGCGAGCGTCGCGCCTTCCATCTGACGGAGCTTGATGGCGAGGAGCTGGAGGAAGTGGCGGTAGGAGTAGGTCGCGGCGGTACCGCGGCCCTCCGGGGGGCTCACCAAACCGCGCGTGACGTAGAACCGAATCGTCCGTTCACTCGGCGCAGCGCGCGCCGCGGCGTTGATCGGCGTGACGGCGGACGCATCGAGGACGGCGCCGACCACGACGGACAAGTCCCGCAGGTTCCAGGGCGCGAGGTTTCGGTATTCTCGGAGGACGTGCAACGGGTCGGCGTGCGCGACCGTCGTCATGCGTCCATGGCTCCCGACTGGCGGTCCCGCAACAACGCCGACGTCACCCAGTCGGCGACCTGCTGCAGGTTGAAGGGCTTCCGGAGGACGGCGCAGCGGTGATGCTCGAGCCAGCTGCGTACCTCTGCTGCCTCCGCATCGCCCGTCATGATGGCGATGTGGCCTTCCAACGCCGGCCAGCGATGAATGATCGCGAGATACAGCGCGAGACCCGACATCGTTGGGAGATGGATGTCGAGGAGCAGGGCGTCCGCTGCTTCGCTAGCCAGGAGCTCGTACGCGGATTCGGCGGTCCCGGCGCTGAGCACGCGGTAGCCCTGGCGCTCGAGATAGCGCTCGAGGACGCGGCGCAGCCCGGCCTCGTCATCGACGATCAGGACCGTAGCGGGCTTCCGCGGCGGCGCCGTCATCATGAGGCGGCCGCCGCGGGCGCGAGTGCGGGCGTCAGAAAGCGCTCGATGATCCGGGCGGTGGCCTGCTCAGCGGTGAGCGACAGGCGCATTTCACCGGCGGTGAGGCCGAGATACGCGCGGGCGTGCTGCTGCAGCGTCTTGGTCTGCGCGTACCCGAGCCGCTTCGCGACGTCCTCGATCGTAAAGCCCGGATCCTTCAGCAGGCGGTGCGCGTACAGCACCCGCGCGGCTCCGAGGATGTGCCGAGGGCTGGGCAGGCCGGCTCGCGCGAACCAGCGCGCGCACGTGCCGCGATCGACGCGCGCGCGCGCGGCAATCTGTTGAATGGTCTGGACCGCGCCGGCGCTGCGAATCGCGTCTTCGAGCACCCACCGCAACTCACTGGGGAGCGGGGCGAGCGCCGGCGCCAGCTGTTCGACGAGCCGGTACGACGCGGCGTGCATCGCCTCTTCCTCGACCAAGGTGCGCAGCCGGTCCGGGTGATCGTCGACGCCGCGGAGCACAACCTGCCGGATGCCGCAGGGACCCAGGGAGAGGAGCACGGGCGCGAGCTGGGGGGTCATCAGGGTATAGAGGATCAAGCGTAGGGACGGGAAGAGTACGTGCAGGCGCTCGATTTCCTGCTCGCTCGCGACGCCGCCCAGCGTCGGGTCGACCACCGCGATCTCCACGAGCCGGCCCCGGATCGTCTCGAGCGCCTCATCCCACGTCGCCGCGCGCGCGACGGCGAAGCGTGGAGCAACCGCGC
>WNGO01003546.1_pt1 | contig 10052 bp, 6 predicted proteins | sample 5400511 | NCBI WGS metagenome assembly WNGO01 (sample SAMN13153380, study PRJNA577476) | soil metagenome | isolation source: 20 cm soil or saprolite under Garry oak tree replicate 2 | place: USA:California | collected 2016-06-15
TCGAACTGCGATTGCAAGGATTTCTGGTACTCCTCGCGATTTGGCCGGTGGCTCGAGCCTTGGGCCCGGAAGGATATGGCAGGGCAGGCGGAACAGCAGGCTTCGACGGGGATGTCAGAAAGCCATTTGGTAACGCGGATCGCCGGTTTCTTCATGGGACTTGGGTTTCGACGTCCACCGAATCCATCCCTTCTGTCGAACGTTATTCGGCCACGAGCACCAGAGTGCCAGCCACGGCCGAAGCGCCGGCGCCTAGCGGAAACAAGGTCCGAGACTAACAAGAAATCCCTGAGAAAACAGAACCGCACAGATTTGGCGAATGGTATCAAAAGTCCGAAAGGGCGTCCACGAATGCGGGTGTCGAACTAACCCATCATGGAAGGGGTGCGACGCTGGAATTCGAAACAAGTTTTTCCAGACGAGCTATTGCCCGGTAAAGAACTCCGTCATTTCTGGGGCGGTTCCGGCGAGGCCGGGAAATCTATCGACGCCGGACGCGGCAAGGACGAGGCGCAATGTGCTCTGGTGCTGGTACTCGGACTGGGACTGATATTTCATCTTTGACTTGGAACTGATGACGATGGTGGCGACATGGCCGCCGCCGTGTTCGACGTCGGTGTCCTCGCTCTCATCGAATGTGATGATCAACAAGCCGCTGTTCTGAAATGTGGAACTGGCCAGCAGAGGCGCGATGTTGGACTGCAGCCAGGAATCTGCGGCGGAGAGGGTTCCGCTGTGCGCGTCATCATTCACGTCGGGCGAGATGAAGGAATACTGGGGCAGCGTGTTGCTGGAAAGGTCGCTCGCGAACTGAGAGAAGGGAACGATGTTTGCCGCTTGCGACGGGTCATTCTGCACGTCCGAGAGATAGGAAAAGGGATTGTGACGGCGAACGTAGGGCGCGACGTCTCCACCCAGGTAGCCGGGCGAGGGGATCGATTCTTCGTAGGCCTTCCATGATTTTCCCGCATTGACGAGTTCGCGCACGATGTTGTCGTCGCTGATGGTGCCGGAGAAGTTATCGTCGAACGATTCCATCTGTCCCGTAGTGAGCATGAGATAGTTCGGCATCGAAGGATGGCCGTTGGCGAAGTACTGAGTCGCGAGGCCGTATTGCGAGGCGAGACTGTTGAGGTAGGGCATGGCGGAGTTGCCGATTACCTCCGAGAAGCTGTGATTCTCTTCCACGACCAGAATCACATGGCTGAACGAGGGCTGGTTCGGCGAGACAGGCGTCTGAGGGCCGAGTCCATGGCTACCGCATGCCAATTGGAGGAGGGCCAGCGCGACCATCGTGCTGAGGAAGCTGACAAGTTTAAGGATGGGTGCTGGTTTGCGCGTTGATGGATGAGTCACAGCGGTTGGGATGCCGGAATGTGTACGGATGTTTGCAGCGAATCTCCTCATCCGTTACTTCTTCTTTTCGTTATTCGCAAGATCCAGGCCAAACTGGGGTTTCTCGTAGGTTCCCAGGATGTGTACCGGAACGATCTCTCCTTTCTTCTTCTTGCGGAAGAGCGGATCCATAATTTTAAGAAGCAGGGCTTTCACGCCGCTGGACGTCTTGGAGATTTTCGTGTCGACCTTCATTTCGCCGTGAAGGTTAATTCTGTGGTTCAGGATGTTGTAGGTGTCGTGCAGATGAGCTGTCGCGCCGGGTACTCCGAACTCGATATCGTGAAAGTACGCAACGCCGCCTGAGAGATCGACCGTTCCCTTAAGATCGGTGAGAACGGTCTCGGGATCATCCTTGTTTTCGCCGCGCGCTCCGGCGCTCAGCGCGTTCACATTTTTCTGGGTTTCCGGTTTGAAGGCACCTTCATCGATGCCAAACTTCCCATCGAGCTTCACGCGCTCGAGGAATGGTTGATCGCCGTGGCCAACCTGAGCGCGCGCGACGAGAGACATGTCCCCGGACATGGGAGAGCGGTTGGCGGTGACAAAGAGGCCGAGAATATCTTCAATCCGGCCGTGGCGCGACGTAAAACGAAGGTCGGCGACTTTGCCTCTCTTTCCCGGAGAGCCCGCAATGCTGCCTTGGGCGATGAGTGTAGTGCGTCCGAAACGAGCTTCGACATGGTTCAGGAAAGTGTCGCCGCGCGTGGCATCGACATAGGCGTCGAACCTCGTGGTTAGATTGTGCCGGTGACCGCCAGATGTGACGACGAAGTCTGGCGTATCGGTGGCACCCGAAACGTTGATGTGCTGGAACGCACCGTCGAACTTCCCGGCCGAGCCTAGGATGCCTGCGATCCCGCCATAGACGCCGAGGTCGGCGTGTTCGAAGGTGTAGGTGCCCGACATGGGGGTGTCCTGCGGATGACCATCGGCCCAGGGTCCGAAGGCGCCTTCGGTTGAGATTTCTCCAGGGGGATCGGGATTGTGGAACTTTAGCCGGTAGCGGATTGGGCTGCCCCATCGCACGCTGCGCAATAGAGCTTCGTGAACATCAAATAGCAACGGATGTTTTGGCGGATCGTCGGACGTGAACTCCACCTTGGTGCCGTTTGCCACGAGTTCGTCGACGACCAAAGCGGAGTGTTGCGAGTGGAATTTTGTGTTGGTTCCGAAAGGAGGAATGAAAATGCGCGCACCTACAGCGGTGATACGCGGTACATGGTGCGTGAGAATTCCGGAAAAACTGCCTTCGATGATGAGCTTGTCGATCGTGATGAGTCTGAACTGATTTGTCCCATGGCGGAACTCGATACCCTCGAGTATGCATCCCGGAGAAGGGAAGTAAGTCGGATGATAACTGCGGATGGTGACACTGCTGTCGGCGGCCTCGGCTAGGTCCTCCCGCACCGCTCTCTCGGAGAATGGCCAGTACTTCAAACAGAGCACGGCAGCCACGCAGAGCACGGCGGCCGCGACGAGTGCGACGATGAGGAGCGTTTTGCGGAGTTTTACCCTGGTCTCCGATCGATGTCGGTCACGTGTGGAGGTTTGGGGTCCGGCAACATCGATCGACGACATGAAGCTTGGAGTGCGGTTCGTTGTGAAATGTTGGAAGCATCGCTATTAAATTTCGCGAGCGACGCTCATACCCTTTTCCACTGATTGTCTTTTCGGGAACGTGCCTGCGGAGAAGCTCACGTCGAATGATATGATCGTATGTGAATCTTCTGAAGCTCGATCTTCGCCGGTACATCTGCGAGCGCATCGCTCCTGCAGGGCTCTAGTTCCTGCCTCTTTTCGCTGACCTGAATTTCCTTTTGGTTTCGAATTTTCCACGGCAGTCTCGCGAACGAACTCTGTTCGGTCGGTGTCCGACCGAACTGGATTCTTCCACCTGCGACGCAACTCTTATGGAGGACTTATGAAGCTTTTAGTGATTGGTTCCGGCATGATGGGTTCCGCTGCCGCCTTTGACATGGCACGTACGCCCCAAGTGAGTTCTGTGACGCTGGCGGATAGCGATGCCAAACGCGCCAGAGATGTGGCCGCACGGGTCAACCGGATTACGGGCGACAGGAAGGTTCGAGCGGTTGCTCTCGACGCAAGCGATGAGAAGGCGGCAGCCAAGTTAATGCAAGGGCACAGCGCTGCGCTATCGGCGGTTCCTTACTTCTTGAATCTTGGATTGGCGCAGGCGGCAGTGGAAGCACGATGCCACTTCGCCGACTTAGGCGGCAATAACACCCGTGGTGCGACAGGAATTGGCGTTGTCGAACAAAGCAGAGAAGCGCGGTGTCGCGCTGGCGCCGGACTGTGGGCTCTCGCCGGGCATGGCGTCGATCCTGGGTGGAGAACTGGTACGACGGCTGGGAGGTCGCGCGGATGCTCTGCGTCTTTATGTTGGAGGCCTTCCCGAGCAGCCTACGCCGCCATTTCACTACCAGTTGGTTTTTTCCGTGGAGGGATTGATCAACGAATATGTGGAACTTGCGCGCATCCTGAGGAAAGGGAAGTTGACGACGATTGATCCTTTGACCGAGCTGGAGGATTTTCATATTGCCGGGTTCTCTCCTCTGGTGGCGTTTCACACTTCAGGCGGGACGTCGACTTTGCCGGAGACATTTGAGGGACGGGTAGGGGAGTGCTTCGAAAAGACACTGCGCTATCCCGGACACTATGACTTGCTGTGCGAGCTGAAGGAGTTGGGATTGTTCTCGAGCGAGAAGATGAAGTTCGGCAAAGCGGAGATCTCTCCGCGCGCGATGATGTCGAAAATCTTCGAGGGGAAGTTTGCCTCCAAGGGACCCGACGTCTGCATCATGCGGCTGGAGGCGCACGAGTCCGTGAATAGAGCAGGCGTGCGTGGGCTGCTCGGCGGACGGCTCAAGGGGCGGGTCGCCTCATTCACCATGGTGGACCACTACGATCCCAAAACGGACATGAGCGCGATGATGAGGACGACAGCATTTCCCGCATCGATTGTGGTGCAGATGCTGGCTTCGGGTGCAATCAGCAAGCGGGGCGGGGTGTTGCAGGAGTTGGACGTTCCGGCAGATCTGTTCCTGGGGGAAGTCGAGAAGCGGGGAATCAGGATCGAATACGCGATGGAGTGAGGGTCACGAACAAAAAAGCCGCACAGTTGCGGGCTGTGCGGCCAAGGGTGAGAGGAAACATTCGAGAAAACGGGAAATTTAGACTTTCACGAACTTGCGGCGCACGATGCCAGCCAACCCAATCAAACCGGTGCCGAGCAGCGTCAGGCTGCCGGGCTCAGGTACGGGGCTATAGCCGATAAACTCCTGCGGGCCGCAGCCGGGCTTGCCGTTGAGCGGGGTGTAGAGCACCAGGCCGGAATAGGCGCTGTTGGATGCGGTCTGCGCGAGAGTGAGATAAGTGGCATCCGTCGTGGCGCCGCCGTAGGTCATGAACCCACTGCTGTGCTGAGCGTTCGTAGAAAAGAGTCCCCAGATTGCCCATTGCGCCTGTAAGGTCGTGAGCGAGCCAGTGATCATGCTCTTGTAGATCAGGCCGGCGGCCTTGTAGTCGAGCGCTTTGGTCGGTCCAAACAAGCCGTTGGCGATTCCCGCCAGGAAAGGCGACTTGGTAGCCGTCCAGGTTTCGCCAAAGTAGATATGGTTGTCATAGCTATCGCACATCATGGTCGAGAAGCTGCTGCTGCCGTTGATGGAGAAATAGTAGTGGTCCTGATGGACAGACTCTAACGTCAGGCTGACAGAGTTGGCGAACGCGGAGTTGCTGAGGACCAGGGCGAACAGGGTGATAAATAGGGCGAGAAAAATACGCTTCATAAGTTTGTCTATTTCGGGTACTCGAATGTTTCCTGAGTTGCTACTGGGGGGACTTGCTGAAGACTTTTTTCGGGGGGAACAGCGTACCTGCGCTGCCAAGCCGTAAGTGACGTTGGAGACTCCCTTACGGAACTGACTTCCGTAATCAACGGCATAGTACCAACGACAGGGAAGTATGGGAATGGCCCGGTCGTGGCGTTACTTTCGCCATCAGGGTTGCGATAGAGTGATTTCTCAAGAGTGGGATGCCAAACTAGTGAGTGGACTTTCGAGATACCGGCCATCATATTTTGTGCAAAGCTGTGCACTCTCTGATAGCATGCTTGGCAGAAAAGTACCGCAAGTTCTAGGATTTAGCGGAATTTGAGCTTGTCAGTGATGGCACTCGAACTGCTTTCCAAACATACGGGTGTGTGTGTCGGCCGAGCCCCAGAATCTGGGCCGCAAAGGTAGGGTAGAAGTTGTTGAATGAACCCCAGAACGGGGTGACGCGTACGGTGATCCGGAAACGCCGGAGCCGTCGCCATCGCCGCAATCGCCGGATACGTCGCGCACTGCTGATCTTCCTGTGCGCCGCCTTCACCTTCGCGCTTTCCTCCGTAGCGCTGCAGTTCCTAAGCCCATCGCTGTTTCACACAGCAAGGAATGCGGAGCCAGACCAGAAAACGGTGGAAGCCAGCCGTAATCTTTTCCTCGCCTCGCAGAAGGAAATGCTGCGCGAGATGGATGGCCGCCCGGTATATCGATACTCAGTCGTTGCTGGCGGTGTGAGGGATGTGCGGGAATTGAAGTGGGCGGCCGAGCACGATCCAGTTGTTGCGGCGCATTACGTGCGCTTCGACTACGATCACGCGCGAGTGGTGAAATTGGTTCTGGCGCGGACGGCGTACGTTTCGTACCGCATTGGCAACAGGGTTTACTGGACGCGGCACCGGGTGAGCCTGAAGAAGGGCGAGACGGTCATTACAGATGGCAAGATGACGGCGCGCACGCGTTGCGCCAATCGGGTCGAGGAAGTTCCCCAACAGGCAACTTCGGAATCGGAGCCACCCGCGGCGAAGTTTGATGAGCCGGTTCACCCCGACATGGGAACAGCCATGACTGCTCCGCCAGTGCCGTTTCAATCGGCGCTGATGAATCGCAACCCTGTTCCGGGATTGGGACCTGCAGTGCCGCTGAGTTCTTACGACCCGATCTCGAACGAAGGATTCACGCCGGTTTTGCCCGCGCCGTTGCCGGGCGTCTGTGGCGTTGGAACGAAGAAGAAGCCGAAGGATTCCGCTGGAATCGGAACCTCAGCGGTAAGTGGCGGCGATAAGAAAAAGAAGAAGGTTGACCCGTGCAATCCCGGTAGCGGCGGGGGAGGAGAAGTCCCTGAGCCAGGAACCTGGTTGCTTATGGGCTCCGGAGCCGTCGGCCTTTACTGGAAAGCGCGCCACAAGTTTTTGCGGCTGACCTCGCCCAAATCAGATCCACAATCCTAAGTAAGCGCACACCTTTCCCGGTCGACCGAGATCCGCCTTGGTGTACCCCTCGGGTAGCTGTATCCGCTGGGATGAGGCGCTAGCCTTGCGCTCCGAACCTAACAGAAACCAACTTTGATATGCCCGGCTCCTGCATCGTAACGCCATAGAGCACGGGCGCGATGCTCATCGTCTTCTTGCTGTGGGTGATGAGTACGAACTGGGTCTGCACGCTCATCTCTCTGACCAGTTCTGTGAAGCGTCCGACGTTGGCTTCGTCGAGCGGGGCATCGACTTCGTCGAGGATGCAGAACGGACTGGGCGCGTACTGGAAGATTCCGACCAGCAGTGCCAGTGCCGTCAGTGCCTTCTCTCCGCCGGAAAGCAGGAGAACGCTCTGCAGGCGCTTGCCTGGAGGCGAGGCCACGACATCGATACCGCTCTCGGCGCTGTTTAGTTCGTCAGTCAGCTTCATGAAGGCGTGGCCGCCCCCGAAGAGTTTTTTGAACGTGGCCTGGAAGTTCTCGTTGATCTTGGCGAAAGCTTCTTCGAACTTCTGCCGGGAAATCTGATCGATCTCTTTGATGGTGGCGATCGTATTCTCGATCGAGGAGATCAGGTCCTTACGTTGGGTATCAAGGAATCCATGGCGCTCGGCTGTCTCTTTGTATTCTTCCAGCGCCATCATGTTGACCGGTCCCATGGCTTCGAGTTTCGAGCGCATGTCGCGGTAGAGTTGATCTTCGTTCGCGAGTTCGTCGCCTGAGACGATTGGGAGCGTGCTGTCGGCCATTAAGGCTGCACGCTCAACGCCTAGTTCGTTGAGGCAGGTTTCCGACATGTACTGAGCGTCGGACTGTAATTTCGCTGCAGTAGCCGACAATTCGCCGCGGCGATCGCGAGCCTGGTCGAGCAATTGGCGGCTGTTGTGCAGCAGATCGTCGATCTCTCCAAGGCGAGCGCGGAGTTGCTCGGTCTCGAACTGCAGCAGGCCCTCGCGCGTCTGGGCTGCGTTGCGTTCGGACTCGAGATCGGTGGCTTGTTGGGCTAATTGCGCGTTCTCACCTTCACGCTGCAGCTTTTCGGCGGCCGCGCCTTCGATCTGCGAGACGAGCGCCTGCACGCGTTGCTCCATGTCAGTGAACAGGGATTCGATGCGCTGCAAAACGCCGGCAGCGGAACGATGACGTTCTTCGAGTGTGGCGACGCGGGCTGCGTGTTGCGAGGTCGTCTGCGCCGATTCCTCGCGGCGGAGCCTCAGAGTCGCCAGGGATTCCTGGCCAGCCGCAAGAATCTGTTCGAGTTCGACTTGCCGGAGCTCCAGCACTTCGATCTCAGACTGTCGGGCGCACAGGATGCCTTCCTGCTCGGCGCGCTCGGCTGCCAGACGGCTCATTTCCAGTTGCGCCACATTCAGGCGCTCACTCACGCGCATCACTTCCGACTCGAGTTGCTGCAGCATGTGGCGCGACGTCATCGCCTGATGCTCGGCCTCCCGCTTTTCGCCTTCGAGACGCTCCAGCAGGGAACTAAGCTCGGTAATTTCGCGGCCAAGGGTTAGAACGCGGGTTTCCTCCTCACGCAGGGCGCGCTCCAGATCATCAAGCAGGCGCAGGACGTCTCGCAGTTCGCGCTTCATCGAGAGCGGGCCTTCGGCACGCTGTTTGCCGCCAGTCACGGTGACGTTGTGGAAGCACTCTCCGGCCTGCGAGAGGAAGAAGGCGTCGGGATTCTCCAGCGCAAGATTGCGAGCGACCTCAGCTTCCGGAACGATATAGCCGTCGCGCAGCTTCGGCAGAATCACTTCTAACGAACGGCCAAATCCGTTCAGCACGCGAATGGAGTGCTTGAGTGGAACGATCTGTGCAGCCGGCGGCGCGGAGTGGGCGGCTTCATCGAGCACAAACGAGAACTTGGCCTGGGAATCCTCAGGATGAACCAGGAACGTGGCTCGCCCGTCAACGTCGGTGCGCAACATGCGCAGGCCTTCGTCGGCGGCGTCCCAGGATTTCACAACGATGTAGTTGAGTTCGTCGCGCAGGAAATCTTCGACGACGCGCTCGTAGCGCGGCTCGACTTCGAGGAAATCAGCGAGTACGCCGACCGGTGCGAGGCCACTCTGCATTACGCCAGACTGAAACAGGCGGCGGACGGATTCGGTGGAGTATCCGTGCTCGGCGATGACTGCTTCGAGCGAGCCCCTCCTGCCCAGCGCAGTTGCGTACTCGGCGCGCAGGACATCGAGATTCGTCTTGGCTTGGCTCTCTTGCAGCTTCCTCGATTCGATCAAGCCGCGGACCCGGGTGATCTCTTCGCTGATGCCGGCTGCGCGTTGCGTAATGGACTCGAACTCAAGCGTGAACTGGCCGCGCTGTCCGCCGAAGGCCTCGACCTGAGTGTTTGCCGTCGCGATTTCGGCTTCGAGACGGCGTGCTTCACGATCGCATCCAGCGAGACGCTCTTCGGCCTGCGCGAGCTGATTGCGCAGGCGGGAAGCGGAGGAAACGGTGTCGAAGATGGCGACGCGCGACTCTTCCTGCCGGTGCTCGATCTCCGCGAGACTGGCGGAGGCTGCGGCAGCGTCCTGCTGGCACAGCGCGAGGTCGCTCTGCGCGGCAGCAAGGTCGGCGGCGGCGGATTCGAGAATCTGGCGATTGGCCTCGCGCTCGGATTCCAGAGCGGTCAGCCGGTGGCGAGCTTGGGCCAACTCGGCTTCGGCCGACGCCGAGCGTATCAGTAATTCGGCGCAGCGTTCCTCATTGTGGCGGCGGCGGGCCTGGGCGCGGTCGATTTCGAGCGCGATCTGGCTGATACGGTCACGGTTCTCGCGCAACTCACTTTCAATCGAATATCCACGCTGCGTGCGGTCGGCGTGCTCGGTTTCGAGTTGCTGTACTTCTTCCGACCGATGGCGCATCTCGTCGGCCAAGCCGTTGAGCTGGGCATCGATTTCGGCGCTCTCGCGCTCGACCGCCGCGAACTTGCTGGCCAGCACCACACGCAGCTTGGCGCGCATTTCGTCGCGCAGGCGGGCGTAGCGCTCTGCCTTCGACGCCTGGCGCTTCAGGGAATTCATCTGGCGCGTGACTTCCTCGAAGATGTCGTTCACGCGGGCCAGATTGAGCTTGGCGTCTTCGAGGCGTGCTTCGGCAAGGCGCTTCTTGGTTTTGAACTTGGTGATGCCCGCAGCTTCTTCAAGGATTGCGCGGCGATCCGTGGGGCGGCTGCTGAGGATCTGGCCGATGCGCCCCTGCTCGATCAGGGCATACGACTCCGGACCGAGTCCCGTCCCCATAAAAAGTTCCTGAATGTCGCGCAGGCGGCAAAGCTTGCCATTGAGCAGGTATTCACTATCGCCCGAGCGGAACAGGCGGCGCGTGAC
>WNGO01014457.1_pt1 | contig 10051 bp, 10 predicted proteins | sample 5400511 | NCBI WGS metagenome assembly WNGO01 (sample SAMN13153380, study PRJNA577476) | soil metagenome | isolation source: 20 cm soil or saprolite under Garry oak tree replicate 2 | place: USA:California | collected 2016-06-15
TCATTTCCAATCCGTAGTGTAAATCCATTTGGTCCGGTAACGGAATTCAGCACCACTGCTCCTGCCTCCAACTCAGCCGTATATTCGTACTTGCCGGAGAAGAGGACTTGACTGCGCGGAGAGAGTTTGAGCGAGCCCTTTCCGCTCATGTTAAAGGTCGCGGAGCCGGATTCCCCGGTACGTACTGTGTCGCCCGAAAAAATCGTGATTTCGACGGGTGCCGGGGAGTCATTCACATAGACTTCCCCAATGCTTGTGAGGGATCCCAGAGTCTCTCTCTCTTGCTCCTGTGGCAGAAGCCGAGCACGGCTCAATGCGGGAAGGGGTAAGAGGAGCGCGACAAGAAGTTGAAGAAGACCAATAGAGATTGCCGGACGTCGCGTCTGGCTTGCGGAAAGCGGCGTGGTAGTCAGAATCACCGGTATCTGCCTGACCGAAGAGAAGTCGAGGGGGGCCAACGAACTTATTTATCATTTCTATAGTTCATTGTCGATAGGGAGGTTACCCCTGATGGGGACCCATGGAAACCCTACAGACAGATCAGGGATCCACCCCCACAAGAGGGTTCGTAGGTGCAAGGGTTGCCGGAGAAGCGACCTCAAATTCGCCTCCTAAGGTTTTCACCCTGGCAACGATTACAGTCGAAACCCTATCGACTGATTCTTGTTCAGTCTCTACGCTTGGCCTGCTTGATGCGCGGCTGAAGTGCTGGCGCACGCAGTCTTTGAGCATATAAGTGCGCTGGCAAACCGCTCTTTCTAGCAAATCAAGAGCTCGGTCGGGGTGGTCGATTTGATGCCCGGTGAACCTCTCGATCTCCGGACGCAGGCCTTTGGCCAATTTAATTCTTCGCCAGGACGTGTGATTCGCCGGCGGAGAGTCGATCACACGAATTCGGCCACACGAGTCTCTTCTCTGCCGTCCCTGGCCGAAATCTTGGGCTCTCTTTTGCCCGAGCTTGACCGGAATGGACGATACGAAACCGCGGTTGGCCGAACCGACAGCATCATCCTGCGTGCGCATCCCATCCGCAGCACGGGTTTGTTCATCAAGAGGATCATGGATCTCTTATTGTCCGCCATCGCACTCTTGTTTCTCTGGCCCCTCATGCTCGCAATTGCCTTGGCCGTCAGGCTAGAGTCGTCTGGGCCGGTGCTGTATAGCTCCCTCCGCGCTGGGGGAAAAGGCCAAAAATTTGTTTGCTATAAATTCCGAACGATGGTCGACAAAGCGGACGAACTGAAAGGTTTGCTGCGGCGCTTCAACGAGCGCGAGGACCCTTTCTTCAAAATCGCTGATGATCCTCGCGTCACTCGGTTTGGCCGCTTTCTTCGCAAATACAGTCTTGATGAGCTGCCGCAATTCTGGAATGTGTTGAAGGGGGATATGAGCCTTGTCGGTCCGCGTCCTCATCCCCTAGACGATTGCGCGCGATACCGTCCGGGAGATTACCGACGACTGGAGGTGAAGCCAGGGATAACCGGGCTTTGGCAGGTCATCGCACGGAGGAATCCTTCCTTTGAAACGTGTATGGCGCTGGATTTGGAGTACATGAAGCACTGGAGCTTGTTACTTGATTGCAAGATTCTGCTATGGACCATTCCCGCGGTGTTGGCGGGAGAAGGTCTGTAGGGGAGTTCGCGAGGTGTAGTTTGATTTTTCGGCCTGGCCGGCGGAAACGGAAGGTCCTTTTACAACCGCTCGCGCCGCACTTGAGCGGGAATGGCACGTTGGCGCTCGGGAATGGCGGCGCGATCCATCCCTCCGTTTCCACTGATCACCCTGTTCCCGCTGTCTTGATCCGCAGACAAATTCCAGGACGCGTTATCAACATTTGGCTTGTGCTCATAGTGGCCCTGGGAGCCGTAATTGCTGTTGGGGATGGGCTAACACGCGCCCCCAATCTCGAGTTGGAGTTGTTCCCGCCGCAACCCTTGGAATATGAACCCTACCATGCCGCTTTTCTGCTGGCGGGCTTGACGCTTCCGCTTATGTTTGGGTATGCCAAAAAAGCGCGAGTTTCGCTAACCGAAGGGTTATTCTTGTGGTTCACATTTTGCACTACCGCATATATGAAGGATTTTTCCTACCTTCGCATGCCGGGTACCCCACTCTTCGTCACCGATATTGTTCTTGTTGCTTTGTTATTTTCGATATACATTTTGCCGCGGCCGCGACCGCACTATCCTCGCCACTCCCTGGCGCTGAGTATTTTCCTTATCGTCTTCGTGGCAGCTGGCTTGGTGTCCGCGGCGCGAGGTTTCTGGGGACAAGGCTTGCCGATATTGGTATTACGTGATTCCGCGCTGATAGCGTACGCGTTCTTTCTTCTGGTTGGGTATCAGCTTTTCCCGAGTTGGCTTGCGATAAAGAGGTTGGCAGTATGGTTTCTGCTCGGGACGGGCTTGAGCGTTCTAAATGGGCTGGGTCGGTTTGTTGACGCTCCAGAGGAGAGGCGTTTCGTTGTAGCCGGAATTTATGTCTTGGTCTCCCAGATGGCTGTCCTAGTGCTGTTGGCGAACCGTCTCATTCGGCCGAAAGCTGGCTGGCCCCTCGCAGCTGTTTTCTCGCTCGGCTTGCTGCTCGCCAACATGCGCAGTATTTTCATTTCTCTTGCCATCGTGATGGGGGCGGCGTTCCTGGTTCCGGGACTCGTGCGGAGGAAGAGTCGTCTTCTGTCCGTTGTTGCAACTCTAGTCCTTGCCATCGTACTAGCCAGCTCATTTGCGCTTCTATTTTTTCATCTGCAGGCCGGCCGGGACTTTGCCACGCGTGTCTCTGACGAGCTGGACTCGGCAGTCTTCCACACCGGAGACGACCCTTATTGGCAATTTCGGCTTGCGGCCTGGAGCGAAGCTTGGAGGCGCTTCGAGAAATACCCTCCCGGCGGAGAAGGTTTTGGGATTCCGTTTGTTTTTGAAATCTGGGATAACGACGCGCGCCCGCACAATACTTTCCTGACTGTGCTGTATAAGATGGGACTCCTTGGTTTTTTGCCTTTGCTGGTCTTCCTCGCCTATTTTTTCTGGCTAGGGCTTCGAGCAGTTTATCGGAATTCCGCAAATCGCCGGGTAGCCTTCTTGGAAATCGTAATCTTGGCGCAATTCTCTTTCTGTGTATATGGAGGGGCTTTCCCCGTGTTTGAGAGTCCTTACGCGGCCTCGCTTTTCTGGGCAGGAATGGGCATCGGTTTGCGCATTATCAAAAACTTCGACTTAGAACGATCTTTACGGAGCTCTGCAAACTGCACTTGGGGCAATGCCGGAAGTCTGAATAGGGTGAAAACAGCATTTGGTTGATGATGAAAACGGACGGGTGCGAAAAGATTTTGGCCAACGTCGGTGTCGCGAATACCACTGTTCGTCACCAATTTCGCCCCCTTTGCTCTGCCCTTTTGGTCGTGATATCGGGCGGCACAGATACTCCCCGGCGTTGCTTAGGGAACAAAGAATCGTGCAGCGCCGAATTTCCGAAGCTTCGCGTGGGAACAACTTCCCGGCATGTGTTAGGGTCTTCACCTGCATCTCAAATCGAGATTGCACCTTATCGACGAGGCATCCAGTTCTTTCTACAGTTTTGTCGCCCCTTTTGGCTGGGAGCAGAGCGTGAAGCTAGGAAGCGCAGAGACGCACACCGTGGAAAGGATGGCGCATGCGAGCCGTCGAATAATGAATTCGTGCCCTCTCTGCGGTAGCGAAGCCATTAGGGAATTGAATTTGTCTCACACTGTAATTTGGAAGTGTCGGGCCAACAATTGTCGTTTGGAATTCGCCTCACCACAACCAGAGGACGACGTTCTTGAGCGCGCCTATAGGACACTCCTTTATCCCGCAACGGGCGATAGCCACCCAGTTATGAACGAGGGCACTCCTGATTCTGTGCTTCGCGAGGTTCTTCCACAACTCGAAGCTCCTGTGGGACCTTTGAAGGGTTTACGGCTCCTGGATTATGGTTGCGGGCGGGGGCAGCTTTCGCGAATTGCCCTTGAGCTCGGGCTTGCCCCGGTCGGGATTGAGCCTGACCCGGTGGCAAGAAATATCAGCACTGCCAAAGTCGGGATGTCTGTGTACGCCAATCTGGGGGAGCTACGTTTGCGAGAGGCTTCGACACGATTTGATTTAGTCATCCTTTGGAACGTTATTGAACACTTACGCGAGCCTTGGTTGGAACTCCGGGAGATGTGTGAATTTCTGCATCCCGGTGGCCAGCTGCTTGTCTCCACAATGAACACTCGCTGCCTGCGTGCGCGCATCGAGCGGGGACGTTGGTTGATCTATCAACATCCGACGCACTTATACTATTTCCACCGAAGATCGCTCAAGCGTGTCCTGTGTAGCAGCGGATTTCGACGAGTGCAGGAGTGGAAGCCGAAAATCCATTACCCACACCACGGCCCTTTGAGGCGTTGGTTCTACGGGGTTTCGACTGTGCTGGGGGTCTCAGATGGTCTCTATTACTTGTGCTCGACCGCAGCGGAGAATATCTAGTTGAAGCGCGACCTGACAGCAACCGAAGAGAAGCGGAGCGTTCCGTTCGCTACCCGGAGAAGTGTTACGAGCCAGAACGAGGCTGTGGCGCGAGCGACCTTACTACATATGACGCCACGCAAATGGCGACTCGTCTGCGTCTTCGAGGCCCTGTTGCGATTCCTAAAGCCGCTGATGCCCCTGATACCGCCTCCGGAAGATCCTAGCAAACCACTCGGCAGCATCCTAGTGGTTGAGTACTGGAATTTGGGAGACCTCGCCGTCCTTGTGCCTTTCCTCAGAAATCTGCGGCAGCGCTTTCCCAAGACAATAATCAGCCTTTTGGTTAGACCTGAGCTAGCTAATTTTCTCGATGGTCAGGGAATTGTGGATGAATTCATTCCCGTCCGCGTGCCTTGGGGGAGGCATTTCAATCGGTGGCGGAAGTACAACCCCTTCTCTCTTGACTGGATTTCCCTCCTGCGCACAATTCTGGCGCTGCGGAAGCGCCAGTTCGAATGGGGCTTTTCTGGCCGCATGGACGTTCGTGACAACCTGGTGCTCTGGCTATGCGGTGCGCGCCGGCGAATCGGGTACAGTATTGGCGGGGGCGGTTGCTTGCTGACCGACCAGGTCCCGCCGGATGCGTCCCGCCCGCATCGGGTTGATGTTTGGCTGCACTTGCTGCAAGCAGTAAATGTATTGCCGGACCCCAAGCTGGATGGACTCCGACTGACAAACGCGCATCATGCCCACGCCCGGTCGTTTCTTCTCGCGCAGGGCATTCCCCAACATTTCGCGGAAGTTGCGCGTCGTGTTTTGGAGAAAACCGATGCGTACGTCCTTTGGTTCCTGGAGCCCGGAACTTCGGACCAAGCGCCCCAGATGGATCGCTGTCACGCAACCAGCCTCGGCTTCGTTTCTTTCCTATCCGTGCTTTCATACTGTCGCCTTCTTATTTGCAACGACAGCGGTCCGATGCATCTTGCGAACCTGTTGGGTGTGCCGGTTGTAGCTGTCTTTGGCCCGGCACGGCCTGAGTGGTTGGGTCCGCGAGGGCCACATGACCGCGTCGTGATTCGTCCAGAATTCTCGTGCCGCCCGTGCTTTGATTACTGCATTTTTGACCAGCCCTATTGTCTACGGACGATCTCAACCGATGAGGTGTATAGCGCCGTTGAAGGTGCTCTTGGCTCTGCATATACAGAGAAGCCCGGGAGCGCGAGTGTCCGTTGATTCCAAACAACATTTCTGAGATTCCTTCAGGGAATACTCGGAATCGCAGTGCAGCCGAAGCCGAAGTAATCGCGGCGAATGTGGATTTCTATCGCCAGGTTGCGGCGAAGTACGACAGTTCCGAGGGTTACCTGCTTGATCCCCTTTTGCAACAGGGTATCGAAGAGGACCTCGACAAAATCAACTCCTATTTCGTCTCCGTTGGCCGAACACCTTCTTGTCTCGAGTGCGGCGGGGGTACAGGTAATCTCACGTTGAAGATGTGCGCGCGGGGTTGGAAGGTCACAGTCGTTGACGTTTCTGAAGACATGCTGACCGCACTAAAAGAAAAGGCCCTCGCTAAGGGATTCTCGCCGACGCTCATCGCCGCACCAATCGAGAGGTTCCTTGCCGACACAAACGAGACTTACGACCTTGTGGCCTTTAGCGCAGTTCTTCATCATTTGTACTCCTACGCTTCTGTAGTGGAGCGAGCCGTCCTCAATGTGTGCCCGGGAGGGTTCTTTTATTCAAATTTGGACCCGGTCAGCGCAGAATCCGGAAGCTCTTTTTGCGTCCACATGTCTTGTTCAACCGCGCTGTGTTCAGCCCTGGTGATATTGCTGAATACCATGCACAAAGCGGCGTCGACGATATGCAAATCATCCATCAACTGCAACGAGCCGGTTTCCTAATGCTTGATCACAGCAGGTATACGAGCGGAAGAACCCGGGCAGGTCGGTTGCTAAACAGTTACATCTGTGTGTTAAAGCTCTTCAAGATAATAGCCCAACGTAAGTCTGAGAAGATCTAATGACCAAGGGTCTGCATCTCCGGTTTGTCGCTGGGGAAATCAGGGGCGGATTCTTTGCCTGGAGACAGCCAGTATGGTCACGCGATGGCGATTCATACGGACTAAGCTAAGCCAGGAAGAGGTTGGAGTGAAGAGTTTAACGAAAAAGCTTGCAATGAAGTGGCTTTGGCTCACAGCCCAAACAGGCTTCCAGAGGGCACCCATGCGCACCGCCTTCCGCTTCGTTTCTTGGGGAGCCCGGTGTGTTTTGCGCAGACAAACGATCGCAGAGATAAGAAAGTGGAATCTGAGGATCCTGTTGCCCGCGATGTGGAAGGGCGTCGAAAAGCTTATTTTTGTCTTTCGTGAGAATTATGAATCTGAGCTGAATTACCTGGAAACCATTCTCTTCCCTAGCAAGACGTTTGTCGATATAGGAGCCAATCTGGGGATTTACACGTTAGTTGCAAGCAGGATCGTCGGACCGTCTGGTCGCGTGATTGCATTTGAACCATCGCTGCAGTCGTTTCTCACGCTGAAAGAGAACGTTTCGTTGAACGGCTTCAACAACGTACTGGCTGTTCGTGTTGCACTGTCTGACAAGACTGGTGAGGCTTTCCTTTATCACGGATCAGACGCCGGCAAAAACTCTCTCGGTAGCTTTCCCTGTGCAGAGCCCAAAGGTGAACCCGTTGCAACACAATCCTTGGATGAAGCGCTTCATCAACTGTCCGTCGAAACTGTGGATGTGATCAAGATGGATGTGGAGGGCGCAGAGGAGTTGGTCTTGCGCGGGGCGAAGAGAACTGTGGCTTCGCACCGGCCCATCGTCCTTTTTGAAATCAATCCGGAATCCTCCAGGCGTCTCGGTTTTTCCCCGCGCGGCGCATGGGATCTGTTGGCTGCCACGGACTATGAATTCTTTGCCATTAAACAGAATGGATCACTATCTTCCCTAAAGACAATGCCGATGGCTCTGGGCAACGTTGTTGCGATTCCAAGAGGAGGACATGACCATCTGTTTGCAGGTCGACGGACATTTACGCGACTGCATAGTCGGGTTTGAAAAAATCGAAATTGAATGTGAGCTTGCCCTTTGCGCAGAGCACATTCACGCTTTCGCTTTGCCTGCTGGCCAGTGCATTTCGGATCCTGAAGGAAATATCTTCTTAAGGCGCAGGATTGGTTGTTCAAAGATCCGCCAGGAAATGGAGGCAACGACCAGGACCACGAGAAGCAGGCTGACGAACGAAAGCAAATGTCGGGCCACTGGGTAAGACCGGAGGAAATGCTGGGACCCGAGGAAACGAACCCACAGAATGAAAAGCGGCAAGTGCCACAGGTAAAGTCCGTAGCTGATTTTTCCGATCTGTCGTAACCAGTCCAACGAGAGGCTTCGCCCAAGCAGCGAGGATCTCGGGTCAGAGATCAGAGAAATTCCCAACAAGCCAGTGAATGCCATGGCTAGAAACGTATAGCTTACTATTGAGCTGTTCCTGTGCATTAGGATTCGCGCCAGTACCGTGCTGCCTAGGCCAAACCCCAAAAATTGATAAGAGCGAACGCGCCAACGGGCAAGTGTGCAGGTCGGCGAGCGTAGCCAAAGGGCCGCCAGACAACCAAATGCGATGGAGTCCAACCGCGCAAGCGTAAACATATGAGGAAACGCGGGTGGAGCGCCATGGAAATAGCTGGTGAGCCTCACGGATGTTGACACAACAACAAGACACACCGAAACAATAGAGAGTGTCTGTCTTTTGAGTAGAAACACCAAGACGGGCCAGGTCAGATAGAACTGCTCCTCAATCGCCAGAGACCAGGTTGCGCCCAAGCCAAAAGGATAGATGTCATGATAGAGGATGTTTTGTACGTAGAAGATGAAAGCAGGCCAAATGCTAGCGACCGTCGGTCGCATGGCCGGCCTAAACAATGGCGCCACGACAAATACCAGAAAGAGGACTAGGTAATACAAAGGCCAAACGCGCAACGACCGGCGAGCGTAGAAATTCCGGAAATAATGCGCAGACCCCTTCGAATCCAGAAGTATTCCGGTGATGAGAAAACGAAGAACGATGTTGCGACAGGTGCCTTGACCATAATTCAGGGAACCTCTCTCGGCTCGCATTTCCCCATCATTTCAACGGAGATTCAAGAAGGGAAAAACACGCACTAGCCCTCCGGTAAAGACCGGAGCTTGAATCTGATGTTGTCGTCTCCAACGGTTAACCATGGCCGCAGGTCACCAGTCTTTTCAATGCAACAAAAGAATTTATTGCCTTGACGCCGCAGGATCGGAATGAGGTTAAATACAGTCTGGAAAGCTCTCAAAACAACAAGGAAGGTCTTTGCTCTCATGAGAGACGTAATCGCATGAATTCTAGTTTCTTTTCTCGCTGAGAGCTCTTTGTCGTCGACGTTGAAGTCCCAGTAAGGGTAGGCATGCATCAGAAACATGTATTCGGCTAGGTAGGAAGAAACTGTCTTGCGCAGTTCATTTGCGTTCCAACGATAGATGAAGTTCGGTATGCACGAATCTCTAACCCCACCGGCCTGATACCCATGATAGACGACCGAGAAGATCTCATATGGAAACGAGAACCCGGTACGGGTCAGCACCCGCATAGACAAAGAATCATTTGGCTCCTGAAGAACAACGTGCTTGCTCGCAACGCGTAGCATTTCACACAAGGCTCTGTGCGGGGACCGACAGTGGTGCAAGACTTCGTGAGCAAAGACGCAGTCAAATGAACCATCTGGCAAATCTACCTTTTCAGCGTCGATCGCTAATAGCTTCACTTTGGCGCTCAGATTTGTATGCACATCTTCTTCGAGTTGTGACCGGAAATTCGAAAGCGTTATGTCTTTGAATCCTGCGCATATCAGAAGCTCAACGTCCTGCCAACTACCTCCGATCACGAGCAGCTTTTCATTGGGATCAATATGGCAAGTTTTGATATAGCGCAGAAGAACAGCCAGGAATTGGTCCCTCCTTTTTTCGGAGCCAGCTGTCTTTACCTCTTGTTTCGTGACCGAAGTTGGGCTCATAGATGCGCTACCCATGGTTCATCTTTTCATTGCCATTTTATATGGAATGTGACCTGTGGTATTATGGGGCATGAGTCTTCGGCGTAGACTCCTTGGGAAGCACCCGTTGTGCACCCTTTCGCGGCCCGAAGCGCGTATCTCCCCCTTTCAGATCCAGAAACGGCCGCTTGTCACGTGTCATCTGCTGCCAGCTATCTTCTCTTTTTTCATGCTTTTCCGGTGTCTTTCGCAGCCCGCAAAAACCTATCTCTTTTCTTTTCATCAATTTCTGGCCTCTTTTGCAAGAACTGCGAGCGTGGGGTATCCCCCTACTAGCCTCTATGTCTTCTGGACAAATTCCATCCTCTTTGAGGCACGGCCGTGAGTTCTGGCGGTGAGGTTCGCGGATTGCGCTAGCCATGGGGTCTCAGATTCAAACAACACAGGCCTTTGAGAGCCACTCCTGCTTCCGAGTTCTTGGCGTACGCGTGGACGCTGTGCAGATCCCCGAAGTGGTCGCTCAAATGAAGGATTGGATTCACAAAAGAGCGGG
>WNGO01008588.1_pt1 | contig 10049 bp, 19 predicted proteins | sample 5400511 | NCBI WGS metagenome assembly WNGO01 (sample SAMN13153380, study PRJNA577476) | soil metagenome | isolation source: 20 cm soil or saprolite under Garry oak tree replicate 2 | place: USA:California | collected 2016-06-15
AGATGTTCTGTTCCCATGATTAATACCCCAATACAGATAGCCGAACGCGCCCCCCGTCGCCCTATCCAAAGTGAACTGAGTCGGGAGGCAAATTTGAGTCCAAAATTTGAAGCGCATGGGGCACGCCAAGGACGCCGCTATAGCGACCATCTGTTGATCTGGCCACGCCTGATGCTGGCCGGAAAATCTCGGCGAGATTGTACGCCGAAGGAGTAACGCAGTTTCCGTTTTAGCAAACCCTCGCACTGTTGGTTCGCGATGCCGGAGCCACCGGACGAAAAGAGCGCGGCTATCACGTCGTTGCCATCGACATAAGTTGGCCTCATCAAGAGACCAATATGCATCCCACACGGAGCCAGCAGCTTGCCGTTCGAGCGATGTTGAGCACGCTAGTCCGGGTAGTGGGTCACTTTTGATTGCAGCGAACGATCCGGCTTGAACCGGCTCGCCGAAGGCGCATATTCCGAAAATGGCGACAATCGTCCAATGCGATTGCGGTGCTGAGTACAAACGCACTGAAACAAAGTTCTTGGTACCGCACACCGGTCACGCAACCTGTAAAGTCTGCGGGGCTACGTTAGAGTCTTGGTTGGAAAGCACCCACGTTGCCACATTCGAGCTGGTCAACCGTCCAGACCGAAAAGCCCCTATGAACCCGCCCCAAAGGCCTTAGGGCGATAGGGCGGCCCACTGAGGCGGCCTCGAAAGAGAGCATCATGGGAAGACGGTCCACCATACCGACTACGGACGCCGAAGCTGCATCTCGCACGGTATCCGAGTCGAACCAGCAAACTGCATTCGCTAAGCATCAATCATGGCCAATGGTCAAACCAGTTTTATTGGCGGCGCTAGTCTGCGCCGCTCCGGTCTGCCTGTCCTCAGCGCAGGATGCCAAGGTTTCCGTCGACATGATGGGAATAGGGAGCATGAGCTGCGCTCACTGGCAGTCTACTCAAGCACTTCGATTGGAGGGAACCATCTGGATTTATGGATTCTGGACGGGACTCAATTACGTTGCCGCAGCGAGCGGACAGACAGAGACGAAAGTCGACACGGCAGCGGTAATGGTCGAAGTCAAGAAAACATGCGCTCAGCGCCCGTCGCAGGTATTGGCCAGCGCCGTGTGGACAGCTTATCTTGACCTCAATAAGAGGTAGATGTGCCCGTGGTCCAAAGGCGAGAAGCGCCCCGCCGACGTAATCGACGCAGCCATCATCGGTAAGCAACATCGCCACCTGGACATTCTCGGGAGGAGCGTGTTAGTCCTATGACGCACGAGAAAATGACCATTGTTGTTGGCGCAAGGCCCGAGCGTCTCTCCCGCTTTATAGTAGCTGTAAGTGAGCAACACTTGGCGGATGTCCGCTTTGGACCGGTTGAGCCGGCAACCGCATTACGGACTCAAGGCAGCCGTCGCGGCAGGTCCGAAAAGTGCCATTAAGCAACATCGCGCACAGAAGACATCCGCTCAGGCGTTTGAAACAAGCGAATAAGTGAGGTGGCCCGCCTTGGAGGCTGGGCGGTTCCCGGGGTTCCCGAAAAACATCTCCACTATGCGGTCAATAGATCGGGAACGAAAGTCCGCGCCGCGACTTTAGAGCCTGAGACCGTTCGCTCGCCGTTAACGACGGCGCATGTCGCGGGATAGCCAAAGGTCCCTTGCGGACCCGCTGTTCCAACTAAGCGCTCGCGCAGATAGCCAAAGGCGGCGGTCTCCGCCCATCCCATTTGGACTGCGAGCCGTGCATTAAAATGCGGGGCTCGTGTTGGAGCGGAGGGAAGCTATCGACCTTGGCGTCGGGGTTAATTGGGGTTTCCGCGCGGGAACGGAGATTCCGTTATGCGAAACCGCATTGACATCGACTACTCACACAGCCGCGCAATTGTCCAAGAAATTGGCGAAAGACTGCGGGCGTCATTAGAAATAGATCGAGAGTTACCGGCGAGCCTCAGAATGCAAATCGACCGGCTCCGCCAATTTGAAGGCCCGTCGCAGCCAAACGTTGCTAGGTCGACGCCGCGTTGGACACGCAGCCCACGGACGCGAAGAGATCGCGCGTAGGGCTGACGGCTATGGCCTCATCGTTCAGCGAGGGTGAGCGCGTGCGCCTGTTCACACTGTCATTATCCGAAAGTTTCCAGTTTTTCTCGGTCGGAGTTGCCGTCATGCAGACCCGATCCCGCACGGTCGAGATGCCCAGCGGCCTGTGCTTGCCGTTGGCTTTCGGTATAAAGACTCTTCTGATAGGATCCGGCCGGTTTTGACTGTCGTAAATCAAATCCGGACATATTGGTGGTGTAGCCCGCCGAGGATTGGGCGGCAAAGAATGTGCCCGGCTAGTTCGATGGCGCGCGAGACCGGTGCATCCTTCTCCAAAGATAAATGCGTCCGTACCTCGTTCCCATAAAGGCTGAGCAATCCGACTATGGCGACAAGTAGTCCCATGAGCGGCCAAGGCCAAGGCCAGCCCGCAATGATCGTCCCGGCGACAACCCAAACGCCGAAGGCGATTATTCCTGCCGAGATTAGAAACGAGAGCACCGTATCCATGATTGGCCAGATGGCTTCCATAGGGATCAATGTGCATTGAGGGTAACGACGGCGTTTCCGATAACGCGCAAAGCCGATCCCCACGAACCCGATCAGTGGCAACCATCAGTATCTTCGCGCCGACCGAAACCAATAATGCAACTTAACGCGAAAAGCACGGCGGGCAAGGAAGTGATATTCCGCATGGGAATATCCCGCGCATTTCTATCGGTGCGATAAACAGAGGCCGCCAACTGAGGCGGCCCTTCATATAAACGCGATGATTAGCGCGATTCCGATCAGGACGTTCACGCCAGCAATCACCACGCCGAGAGAAATAACGGCTGGGATGCTCTCAGACTGGAGCCTGATCTGGTTGCGGAACATGGCATTTCCGATGCGATTTGCGCAGCCCCAATAACGTCACGCGGCGGCGGGGAATTCGTTCCGGGGCCGAAAGTACAAAAGTGAATTTAATTATTCGGGCGGCCTGAGTTCGCTGGAAAAGAGATAGTTGTAGTCGGCCACGTTACGGAGTTTTTTCGCCTTCCTAAGGGCCTCGGTTCTCTCTGGGCCGGGCGGCAAGCTTTGGGCATCGAGGGCTGCTTCAATTGCCTTGACGTCCAAGTAATCCTGACGCGGGGAAGATTTCCGCTTGTTCATGGCGCACTCCTCCTAGTGAACCAAAATTGACTTACTCCGAAGGCGCAAAAAGGTTCCACGTCAAAAAAGTAGAACCAAAAGGGACCACTCCTAAAATTCAAAAGGGGCCATTAGTTATATGGGTAATCGAAAGGGGCCAGCACACGGGCTTTGGGATTAGATTGATGTAGCCCAAGTGGGACCGCCGGGATAATCGGCGGTAAGAGCCGGCGGCCCCGATCACGCTGGGCGTCCGCTAAGAACGTTACGCCAGCGGCTACCGCGTGACTGGCGATTCAAACGCGCCAAAGGCTGCGGAGTTTCTATGTGCGGTAGCCGACACCGCAACGCTCCCTAAACCCTTCGCACTCGCGGGATCGTTTCCCTCGCCTTTCGCTGCTCGCTAGCCGATGCGGATTCCCGTGCCCGGCTCGTCGAGTCGTTGATTATTTCGATGAAATGCAAGACCGATAAACCCGGCCGCCACAAGGATGGCTCCGGCCATCATCATCCAATGGGGGTATTCCCAATCGAGCAGCAAGTGGAGCATTTTGGCCATTGCTCCCTCTCTCGTTATTTCCCCTTTTTGAGTCCCAGCCTTACAAGCCGCGCGGATGGCTTGGCCACCAACTGTATGTTGAGCGCGACTATCGCTTTAATAGCCGTTTCGAAGCGGGGTCCGCTGTGCCCACTAAATGATCTGTAGAGACTTTCGCGTCGCAATCCTATCTTCTGCGAGACTCCTGCCACGCCTTGAGCACGTATCATATCGCCAATCGCTTGCGCGATGAGGATCCCATCACCCTTTGCGAGCGCGTGGTTCAGGTACTTGGCGATCATCTTTGGATTGTTGCGATATTTAGCAGCGTCGAAAGCACGGGCTTTACGCATCGGACAACTCCTCTGCAGCTATTTCCCCTTCGCCTTCAGCCCCAGCTCGACCAGCCGGCCTTTATTCAGGTGGCTCTTTCGGCTGGTTATGGCATGCACGGACCGTTTTAGCTTCCGAGCGATCGACGGCCTGTCCAGGCCCGATGCCAGTAACGCCAAAAGTTGCGCGTCATCTGCGGGCGACCATGGTCGGCCAGTTGGGCGCGGGCCTAGCTTCATTTGGCTTTCACCTTCAGCCCCAGCTCTACAGGCCGGCGTAGGGCTTCGGAGCGGCCGGGAGTGTCTCCTGCCGCCGGTTCACGCCGGCGGGTTTTTACTTGCCCTAATATCGTGGACCGTCGATTTGCGTGTGGCACTGTTGGCGGCGCTATCTTCGGCAATCAGTTTCAAAGCCGAAGCTTCGTCGGAACAAGCAGCGATGCTTACCCGGTCAGCGTACACGATCCACTGATGGCCAATTTCCTTGACTGTATATTCTGTCATTTGCGGGCCCACCACTGTGAGACCCCAGCCAGATTGGCATTTACGCCCGACTGGCCTTACCATTTTGTTAACTGACAAACGGAAACCGGCGCCGCTTGAGGATGGCGCCCTCGCTGGCGTCACAATTCGGGGCCGGGTGCAGGCCCGGCGAGTTGCGACATCCGTTTTAGATTGGCGGCGTATTCACGAAGGGCCTTGCCGACTTCCGTCTCGTCCCCGTGTGCCCGGCCCAGCGATTGCTCAACAGAGGTTGCGATGTCGCCGCTGATCGCGCTCAAATCTTCAGTGGTCATAACGCCCTTTTTGACGAGGAGGGCCATCAATCCTAGCGTCAGCGAACTGCTATTCAACAGGGCGAGCCGCAATACACCCGCCAAACCTGCATCATCTCTTTCGGACATCGGCGTTTCCCTTTCCGCTATGTGTCCTGGCGAGTTTGTTTATGCGCATTCTCGGTCTCGATACAGGACGCAAGAGAACCCGGATTCAAGAATGGGGGATGAAGTTTCGTTCCCTTTGGCGCTGCGGTTTTATGTCCCGGAGGCTATCACGACTAGTCGCGGTCCACAGCCGCGTCGGACTCACTAAGCCCGCGAGGTTAGGCCCGGCGCCCCATGAGCATGGGTGGCGTCGGGCCGCACGTGAGCGGCCCCAATGATGGTCCTTCCGATCCGGTTCATTCTTTCTGATCGGGTGGGATTGTTCCTGTCGGTGGCTCCGGCACGGATTGCGTTTCCGTCGAGGGTATCGCACCCCTAAGCTCTGGACCTACGCAGTCACCAGCCCACAGCTTAGTGCCCTTGACCTTGCCGACGAGTTTGCACTCCATCGGTTCTTTCGGCTTGACCTGCAGCAGCGGCTTGTTGCCGGCCTTGGGCGGAGCACCCTGGGCGTATGCACTTGTCGAAAAACAAACTGCGGTAAGAATAACAAGGGCCTTCATTGTCATTTCCCCTTCGCCTTCGGCGCCGGAACGATTAAATGGCCTTCCCTTTGTCGGGACTGGTGAATACGAGAGCGGCGTGAGATGGAAAAAGCCGCAGGGCATTCGCGCTCTGCGGCTCCGCGCCGGGTTCAAAAATCGATTGTGTGTGATTGTAGCTCGCCCCGGTCTTTACAGACTTGCATCGGCGAGCCGAGAGCGCGAATCAAAAATGCTGTTCCATCAAAGGAACAACAGCTCTGTTGCGACGCGGACACATCACAGCGTCTCCTTCGCCATCAAAGCGGCCAGAGCTTGAGCTAGCATGTTCGAAGATTTCAACATCGATAAGAAGATTTCAACATCAAGAAGATTTCAACATCGATAAGTTGTGGGACCGACGAACGCGCGCGGAGGAAAGCGAGGAAGACGCCGATCAACGGGGGCGGATCTGGTATGTGGCGTGCACCCGCGCGCGCGATCTGCTCGTCCTTCCCTCTATTCCCCAAGCGGCGAAGGACTCGTGGTTCAGCTCAATCAATCTCCGGCAGAACGAGCTTCCTGAACTCGATCTCTCCGCTTTTCCTAAGCCAACAGCGCGCCCTGCGCCTAGCAGCACGAATGAGCAGTCCGCGCATGTCTTCGCGGCCGAGCAGCGACGCATAGAGGAGAACGCAACGCCCATCGTTTGGCGGCGACCCAGCGATCACGATCCGGACCGCCTTGGTGACCCCTTGGAAAGCGTCGTCATCGCGGAGGCCGTTGCAGAGCATCCCGACATTGTCGGAGCGGGCGCTCTGCGCGGGATTATTCTTCATAAGCTTATAGAAGAGTTCCTGACCGGCGAACTGGTGAGCACCAAAAAAGCAGCGACGGCTCGCGCGGATGTCTTGCTGTCGCAGTTGGTGAGCGGCGGCGGCGATAACGGACCTCGTCCGGAGCCGCTCGAAATGGCCGATACCGCGTTGCGGGCATTGGCATTGCCGGAGATCGCTGTGCTGAGACCGTATCTCGTTCCCGAACTAGCAATTTGGGCGGCGCGAGACACCTATCTTGTCTCCCCGGATCACTCCGAGGCCCTACAGGGTACGTCCGTCCGCCGACTTTGGTAACTTGCGATATTGTCTCAGCAACCGCGTCTTTCAATCCCAGCGTCTAGGCAGCGGGACAAGCCGCACCTTTTTCGGAGCGAGCGCCCGATCAATCGCTTTCTCGGCTTCGACCACGGCTTCAGATTTGCTGTACGATTGCTTGAACGACGGTGTATTCGATGTCTCGATATTCCATCATTGCCGCGCCTAAGCTGGTTAGCTGCGTCTCTGATATAGCATGGGGTTCAAATACGGCTCCGCTTTTCGTTCCACCGCTCTTTGCGCCTCGTACCACAATGGTATGCCGACGGCGGACCGATCTCGATCTGTTATGCAAGCCGCACGCTGCTGCCGGCCAAGACCCGCGTCTTCGTCGATTTCGTCGTGGAGGCATTCCGGCATCAACGTCTAAGTGAACGGTTTGCCGGCAACATCGGGTAGTTCACAGGTCGCCCGCCCGCGGCGTTGACCTGTGCGCCTAGTAACGCTTTCCCTTAGTTAACTGCTGATGGCTCATAATCCCCTTCGGGGTCAAAAACGGAAAAATCAGGCCGATATTAGGCGGCGCATGGGCCTGCTAGTGGCCGGGCCGGATGAGCGCGCGCGCGAAAGCATCAAGGCGCGCACGGCCGGCCTGCAAATCGACAATGGATGGTTGCCACACGGCAACCCTGTGGGTGAGCGCGCGCAGATAAACGTCAAACGGCGCTCTTTTTGTTTCGAAGCACTGGCGACGGGAACCGGATCGAGCTCGTGAGCGATTGGGCTGACGCGCTCGGCTATGAACTGGTACCGCTCATTAACCCGCAGCGCGGCATCTTCAAACCTGCCAGCCAGAAGCCAGTTGGGAATTCTACGGCAAGTCGCTGGGTGCAGCGCCCCGCAGGATTTTAGTTACAAAGTACGCCGCGCGACGATAACACCAGCGCAAATCGACACCGTAACTGACCAGTCCGCCGGTTATGACGTGCTCGCGATAACCATAGACCGATGGACTGGGAGATTACCCAGTGTGGTCCGACAGACGGCTAAGGGGTCATGCCGCGCTCGTCCAACGCATGTCAGATGACGCCGAACGGTCTACTTCGGGTGCTGACTTAGGTCTCATCGAGAGGCCACGATCCGATCTCGGCGGCGTCCGACAACCGGCTGCGGAACGTGCTGCTAAGGCTAAATCTGTCCTTTTGCCTTGCCTCCAATGCCCTGTCACCGGCTGGTCACGGCCCCGGAATGGCAAGCGTTCTGCCCGACGCGGCAAGGGTGCAGGGAGGTCTGATCAGATCGGCCCCTCGAAAGGTGAGAAGGTGGGCCTCCTCAGCGCCTTTCCCACCTCACTTACCTGGTCGCGGTCACGGGGGTGATCACCCCCCGATGGTGGTGTGCGTGACGGGACTCGAACCCGCACTGTCATGGGCCCATCTGCCTCTGCTGTTTGAGCTACAGGGGTTCCAGACTCTGGGGAACTCGCCCCGATTTCCAACGACTACGCTCCCCGCGCGTCACCGAATCGGCGGCGGTTGCGAGTCATTGACGCCCTTGAATAATTATTCCTTTGTTGCTCGCCGTTTAGTCGCAGCGGCGCTCCCTGCGCGTGATACTGCGGCCGTCGTCCCGTTCAATAGTGGTAGTCTCCATACGGCAGCGCTGTCGTGGGCCGATGGTGACACCACCTGAGCCGATGCCAACTGTGGTGTCGGAATCGTACCGGCGACGGTCCCTATAATAGCGGTCGTCCCGGTCCCGTCCGATCTGAACATCGACGCCTTGGGCCATCTTGACGCCTTGGGCCTTGGCCGGAGTGACCAGCGGGGCAGTCGTCAGCACCGCTGCGGCTGCCGCCACGGCAAGAGCGATCTTCATCATGTGGGAGTCCTCCTTGGGCTTGATTTAGAGGTTCAACGGGCACGAACTCTGAGGGTTCCACCGCGGCGAGCAGCTATCGCAGTGGGTCACCAAGTGCCCTCGAAATCGGTGTCCCACGACCCCCGCCCCTTAGCCGGTTTAGGTGTTGTACCAGTGGAACACCCCAATCGCGACGCTGTTAGATGAAGATGAGCAAGACCACCAAGGCTCTGAAAAAGCAGGCGGCGAAGGCCCAACTGGCTGCCCAAAGGTCGGCTGATGCCTTTGTCGCCGAGCAGATGTCCACCTTGGCCCAAGCGTTTCGAGCCCAAGCCGAAGTGCTGAAAAGGAAACGTAAAAAGAAGAAGTGATATGCCCTACACCGTGAGTGGAACCGATATCAGAGGCGTCAACACCATCAAACGCAAGACGTCCGAGCTAGCTCTTAAAAAGGCGCGAGAGCTCACCAAGCAAGGCTGTTACAACGTTCAAATAACCACCCCTGAAGGCCGGACTTACCACTCGTCTGAGTTTGGGGATCTTCCACGTACGCCTGTCACTAGGTGGCGACCTTCTCAAAAGCACCCGCCCACCCCATAGGTGGCGTCTCGTTCTGTGCTTGGAGCCTCTCTAGAGGATGCCCCAGGTATGCTTGGAGCATTACTTGGCGATGCCTGGGGCATTTTTTCTTATCGCTGGACCATCGCCGTTGGCTGCATCACGGTTGTCCCTATCGTAAATTAAATCCAGTTGGCGAGCAGAGACGAATCGGCTGATGCTTACCGAGTGATGACCGATTTTTCTGGCTGATTTTCTGGACACTCGTCGACCTAATGCGAGCGCGAGCAACACTGGAGGCAGAGATCTGGGTGCTTAGGCAGCAGATCAACGTTTTGCGGCGCGCCGCTCCGAGAAGGCAGTCCTTTGGTATTTTTGATCGGTTGATATTTGTTGGCCTCTATCGACTGTTTCCCAAGGCTTGCGATGCGTTGGCGATCGTCAAGCCGGATACGATCATCCGTTGGCATCGCGCGGGTTTCAGAGCGTATTGGCGCTGGAAGTCGAGACGTCGTGGTGGCCGACCAACTGTACCCCCGGAGATACGCAAGCTTATCCACGAGATGAGCATTGCTAATCCGCTGTGGGGAGCGCCGCGGATCCATGGAGAGTTGCTCAAGCTCGGCATCGAAATCGGGCAGACGAGTGTGGCCAAGTATATGGCCAGGCGACGAGGCCCGCCGTCCCAAGGATGGAAGACGTTCCTCCACAATCATGCCGACGGCATCGCCGCGATGGATCTGTTCGTCGTGCCGACAATCTCGTTTCGTCTGCTCTATGGACTGCTGATCGTGGGGCACGGCCGACGACAGATCGTATGGCTCGGCGTCACAGCGCATCCGACCGCAGAATGGATTGCAAATCAGATCACGGAAGCATGCGGCTGGGAGCAAGTTCCCCGCTATCTGATCCGCGACCGGGATCGGGCCTATGGCGAGGTCTTCATCCAAAGACTGAGATCAATCGGGATTCGCGACCGACCAACGTCGCCACGCTCCCCGTGGCAAAATGGATGTGCCGAACGGCTGATCGGTTCGATCCGACGGGAATGCCTTGACCACGTTGTTGTGTTCGGAGAGCGGCACCTCCG
>WNGO01016084.1_pt1 | contig 10049 bp, 8 predicted proteins | sample 5400511 | NCBI WGS metagenome assembly WNGO01 (sample SAMN13153380, study PRJNA577476) | soil metagenome | isolation source: 20 cm soil or saprolite under Garry oak tree replicate 2 | place: USA:California | collected 2016-06-15
CGCTTTTTATTTAGCCAGGGGTGGTTTCAAGCCGCTGGTTCTCGAACGCCGCGAAATGGTTGGCGGCGGCGCCATCACCGAGGAATTCTATCCCGGCTTCCGCGCTTCCACACTGGCGCACACCCTCGGCCCACTGCGCGCCGATATTGCACGCGACATGCAACTGCAGCGGTTTAGTTGCGAGATTCTCTCTCCTGACCCTCGCGTGTTCGCCCCTGCGCCGGACGGCCGAGCTTTGTTTTTCTACAACGACGCGGCGAAAACCGCGGCAGGCATCGCTGATTTCTCGGAAAAGGATGCGGGGAAGTACGCGGAATTCGCGGAGTCGCTCGAATCCATTTCCGAGGTTGTTACACAACTGGTTTCCATGACACCTCCGGCGGTCGATAAGCCCAGTCCGGAAGACTTCTGGAATCTGTTCAAGACCGGGCGCGGTGTGCGCCGACTCGGCAAAGAGGGCATGTTTAACCTTTTCCGCTGGTCGCCGATGGCGGTAGCGGATTTTGTCGCCGAATTCTTTGAAACAGAATTGCTTCGAGCGGTGATTGCCGCGAGGGGAATATTTGGCAATGCCCTAGGCCCATGGTCTGCAGGATCAACCGCGGTCCTGCTTCTGCGCGCCGCTGCGGACTCCCACCCGGTCGGTTCTGCGGCTTATCCGCGGGGAGGCCTTGGCTCGTTCACGCGCGCACTTGCGGAATCCGCCAGGGGAGCAGGCGGGGAAATTCGCACGGACGCCGAAGTCGAGCAGATTCGCATCAAGGATGGCGCAATCGCGGGAGTTGTGCTCAAGGGCGGAGAAGAAATCGCAGTGGAAGCCGTGGCTTCCGGCGTCGACCCGAAGCGCACCTTCTTTCACCTCATCGACCCTTCGCAGCTTGATCCCGTGTTCGCGAATCGCATCAAGAACTTCCGCGCGCGGGGCAATGTCGCCAAAGTCAATCTCGCGCTTGGTGGTTTGCCAGCTTTCACGGCGCTCGAGGCTCATGAACACGCGCTGAGAGCGCTTTCCGGACGCATTCACATTGGTCCGGACATCGATTACCTGGAACGCGCTTTCGACAATTCCAAGTACGGTGAATTTTCAAAAGCGCCCTATCTGGACGTTACCATCCCCACGGTTCTCGACCCGGCGCTCGCGCCCGACGGCAAACATGTGCTCTCCGCTTACGTCCAGTTTGCCCCCTACAAGTTGAAGGAAGGGAATTGGGATTCTTGTCGGCGAGAGCTCGGCCTCACCGTGATCAAAACACTTTCCACTTACGCGCCAAATCTCTCCAGCCTGGTGGAAGGCGTGCAAGTCATCACACCCGCTGACCTAGAGACTTATTACGGCTTTACCGGCGGACATGTTTTTCATGGCGAGCTCGCGCTGGACCAGCTTTTCACCATGCGCCCAGTTCTCGATTGGGCGCGCTACAAAACGCCGGTTCGCGGGCTTTTTCTCTGCGGCTCTGGCACGCACCCTGGAAATGGACTGACGGGCGCAAGCGGCGCCAACGCCGCCCGCGAAATCATCCGCGAACTTCGATGACCTCCGTCGATCGCAAGAAATTGAAAGAGATGTGGATGGCCGCGAATACGTGGACCTTTGCCTTGGCGATACGGGCGCAATGACCGGGCACTCTCCCGACGTGGTTACGGAAGCCGTTGCGCGGCGCGTTTGCGAAGGCATCACGTTGATGCTGCCCACGGAGGACGCGTTGCGGGTCGGCGAGGACCTGAAGCGGCGTTTCGGCCTGCCGTATTGGCAATTCACGCTAACGGCGACCGACGCGAATCGCTTCTCGATTCGAATCGCGCGGGAAATCATGCAGCGCTCGCTGATTTCGAACTGGAGCGCTTCCTTCACCTCTATGCTCTGAACCGCGGCGTCCTCCTCACGCCGTTCCACAATATGGCCCTCATGTGCCCGGATACGACCGAGGCTGATATCGACCTTCACACCAAGATTTTCGCCGAAGCTGCGCACCAACTGACCGCTTGAAGATTAGTTGACACTCCTTGTGTAGAATGGTGGGCGTAAATTTGTGGAGGTGAAGAGTTCATGCCCTCGGACTATTTGCTCAAGACCGAACCTTCCGAGTATTCTTTTGCCGATTTGCAGCGCGACAAGGTCACGCAGTGGGATGGCGTCCACAATCCCGTCGCTCTAAGAAACCTTGGTGTGATGACACCGGGCGCCCGGCTCATCATTTATGAGACTGGCGACCAAAAGACCGCTGTCGGCACTGCAACTGTAGTTTCCGTGGACGCTTCCAACCCCAAAGGTCCCGTGGTTACGATCAAGGCGGGAAAGCCCATCGCGAAACCAGTGTCCCTAGCGCAAATCAAGTCCAACAAGCTCTTCGCGGATTCGCCGCTGGTCCGGCAAGGCCGCCTCTCAGTCGTTCCTCTAACTGCGGCCCAATACAAAGCGCTGACCGGCGACTGACGACGGAAACCCGCGTATGATGCGGGGCAGTCCAAGGAGACCGATTTCGATGAAGCGCTTCCTCATTCTTTCTGCACTCTTGCTTGCCGCGCCCGTTCTTGCTCAACAGCCGCCCGAAATCCGTTTGCACTCTGCGCCGGATTTTCTCCAGCTTCCGCCGGATCTTTATCTTGGCGAAGCCACGGGCGTCGCGGTCAATTCGAAGGGTCACATTTTTGTTTTTTCACGCGGCAGTACCACGGGGCCTGCCTACGGCGCAGCTGCGGCCCAACTTTTGGAGTTTGCTCCTGATGGAAAATTTCTGCGCGAGATTGGCCACCATCTTTACGCCTGGTCGTTCGCGCACACCGTGAAAGTCGACCGAGACGACAACATCTGGGTCACCGACAAGGGTTCGGACATGGTGATCAAATTCAATCCGGAAGGCCGCGTTGTGCTTGTGTTCGGCCGCAAGCAAGAGGCTTCCGACGAAGGCACCGAGCCGCTGAAGCACGTGAAACCGCCGCTGCCACCCGTGGATGGCATGTTTCGCCAAGTAACCGACGTTGCCTGGGACGCTGCCGGGAACACCTACATCAGCGACGGTTACATCAATTCGCGCATCGCCAAGGTGGATAAAGATGGCAACTGGCTGATGTCCTGGGGCGAACCAGGAAGTCAGCCCGGGCAATTTAGCACGCCACACAGCATTGCCGTGGACGCACATGACAATATCTACGTGGCCGACCGCGGCAACCGCCGCATCCAGGTTTTCGATACTGGTGGAAAATTTCTCCGCCAGTTCACCCTTGACGTTCCCGCTCCAGCGGATGCCCGCCCCGCCATCGGCAATAGACCCACCGTCACCACGGGCACGATGTCGCCTGGTGCGCCCTGGGCCATTTGCATCACCCCTGGGCCGAATCAGGTTCTTTACGCGTCGGATGCTTTTCCCGGCCGCATCTACAAGCTCACTCTCGATGGCAAAGTCCTCGGAGTTCTTGGCAAGGCGGGCAAGCAGCTTGGCCAATTTGGCTGGATCCACGAGATCGCCTGCCCCAGTGAGAATGAGCTTTTCGTCGCGGAACTTCTCAATTGGCGCGTCCAGAAGCTAAGCCTCGAACCGAGTCACTAGCAGAATCGCGTTCTACAACGACGCCTTGCTCCCTCACGTTCGTGCTCAGCGCTACAACTGTGATAATCTTTTTTCCCGCGCTTGAATTCTCGGCGCCCCATAGCCCAAAACGTTCATGTCAAACTCTCTTCTCCCGATTCAAGCGGTAGCGCGCAAACTCGACCTTCCTGATCAATATTTCGAGCAAATTGGCTCGGACAGAGGCAAGGTCCGGCTGGAACTTCTTTCCGATCCCGCTTTCAAGCGTCGCGGCAAGCTGATTATCGTCACCGCGACCACCCCCACTGCCGCTGGAGAAGGCAAGACCGTCACCGCCATCAGCCTCACGCAAGGTCTTGCACACATTGGCAAAGAGGTCGTCATTACCTCCCGTGAGCCGTCGCTAGGCCCGGTGTTCGGGATGAAAGGCGGCGCGGCAGGCGGTGGACTTTCGCAAATCGAGCCCAGCTCGAAGATCAATCTTCATTTCAATGGCGACTTTCACGCCATTGCCTCGGCCCACAATTTGCTCGCTGCGCTGGTGGACGCGCACCTATTTCACGGCAACGAGCTGCATCTCGATCCCGGACAGATTACCTGGCCGCGCACGATTGACATGAACGATCGCGCGCTACGCCATATCACTCTTTCGCTCGACACCAAAAAAGAGGGTGGCGGACGCCAGTCCGGCTTCATCATCACGGCAGCCTCAGAAATCATGGCGATCATCGCGCTTGCGAATGACCGCAAGGATCTTCGCAAGCGGCTGGAGGCCATGGTCGTCGGCGTCACTCGGGACGGGAGGCCCGTTTGCGCGAAAGATCTGTCCGCCCCCGGCAGCATGATGGCTTTGCTGAATGAAGCGATTCTTCCAAATCTCGTGCAAACCTCCGACGGCACCCCTGCATTTGTTCACGCGGGGCCTTTCGGGAACATCGCGCATGGCACGAGCAGCGTCATCTCGCAGGAGATGGGATTGCGCCTCGCGGACTATGTGGTGAACGAATGCGGGTTCGCTTCCGACCTTGGCGCGGAAAAATACTTCGACATTGTCATGCAACAATCGGGCATCGTGCCAGCGGCCGCGGTCCTCGTCACCACCGTGCGGAGCATGCGCAACCAGGGGGAGGGCGACTTCGAGAGTGGACTGCCGAATCTTGGCAAGCATATTGCGATCCTCAAGAGTTTTGGCGTTCCGATCGTCGCCGCGATTAATCGCTTTCCGGACGATGCGAATTCAGATTTGGAGCAGTTGGCGGCGTATTGCGCTGAGCGCGGCGTCCCCGGCGTGCTCTCGGAAGGCTTCGCGATGGGAGGTCCCGGTGCGAGGGCGCTGGCGGAAAAGGTGGTCGAAACCATCGAGAGGAATCCGTCGCCCGGTGTCCATGCGCTGTATTCGTTCGACGAGCCTCTGACGGACAAGATCAGAAAAGTGGCGCAAAGAATCTACGGCGCGTGCGACGTGAATTTGCAGTATTCACTTTCGGACGATCCCAAGCGTCTCGGCGCGCCTACCGGTTGGACTCTTAATGTGACGAACGCGTCGCTCTCGGCGGGCGCTGGCTTTGTCGTGGTGATTTCCGGCAACATGATGCTCATGCCGGGCCTGTCGAAAGTCTCGCGCGCCGCCTCGATCGACGTGGACGACTCGGGGAAGATCGTCGGCATCTGAGGATGCTCCGCTGACAGATGGAGAAGTAGGATGACGGCTGCATGGCCAAGCCCGAGTGGAGCCGATAGCGTAGGGACGAGATTCATCGAGCCGCTGATGGTTCGCATTCCGGGACAGTGGTTTTGCATGGGATGCGAGACTGGGCGGGATGACGAGAAGCCTGTGCATCGCGTGTGGGTCGATTCGTTCGAATTGGCTGCATGCCAAGTGACGAACGCCGAGTATCAATACTTTCTTGCCGCGACTAACACCGCCGGGCCCTCTTGTTGGGCCGACCCAAATTTCAATCATCCGAAAATGCCGGTGGTCGCCGTGTCTTGGCATGAGGCCGTGGCCTACTGCGATTGGTTGAGCAAGGCGAGCGGCAAACATTATCGCTTGACGACGGAAGCCGAATGGGAATGCGCGGCGCGAAGCGGAGCGGAGGGATCGACGTATCCCTGGGGAAATTCGCCGCCCGAATCGCTTCCCGATTATGCGAACCGCTGGAAGAGTGGGCCTGAGCCGATCGGACTGTATGCGCCGAACGCTTACGGTCTTTACAACCTGGGCGACAATGTGCACGAATGGTGCGCCGATTGGTATGACGCGAGCTACTACGGGTCTTCTCCGGAGCGAAATCCGCAAGGCCCGGCCGATGGCAAGCGGCGCGCCTCCCGGGGCGGCTCGTGGCGGCACCACATCAAAGTGAGCCGGAACGCGGCGCGCTCCAGCATTCCACCGGAGTTCCAATACGCTGACTACGGATTCCGCATCGCGCGTTCCCCGGCCCCATGAGACAGCGAACGTAACTCGCGCTCGAAGGAGCTTATGTTAGAGAACCGCAGACGGCTAGACAGACCCTGTTGCTCATGCTGTTGCCGATGCTGGCCACCTTTGCGGGATTGAGACTGTACCTCCATCTGGTTCACGTGCAACATATCTATCCGGGTGGATACCTTGTTCATCATCTCTTCATTGGAATCCTCATTTTAGTTCCCGGAGCGTTCTTGCTGGCCTTTGCACCATGCCGGCGGCCTCTGCAAGCCGTTGCCACGGCCGCCGTAGGAATTGGAAGTGCCATGATTCTGGATGAGTTCACATATATGATCGCAACGAAGGCGACCGACCAGGATTATGTTTCGCGCGTTTCCTTAGTCGGTGCAATTGTGTGCATTTCCTTGGCGGTGATCCTGCTGCTGATTCTCTACGCGCTCCATCGTGACTGAGGACCGCTCCAGAAGATTCCCATTTTCCGGTGTGTTGTTTGCGCACCCAGTACCTTCGTACCATAGCGAGCCGGCTGCGTGGGATGAAATCATAGTATGCTTATACTGACCGCCCTGCTTTTGGGCGGCCGCCCACGGCCCGGGTACTCCATTCGCGGGGATGGCGCTCGCCGGCCCTGGCGCACAAAGGACAACGGACTTGTCATCCGCAGAGGACAGAACCTCTTCGACAGTCTTGCCTTCGCAGGCGTCCTCGAATTCTGCCCCGGAAGAGTTCGCAGTCGACCCGCATCAAGAAAACAGGAATGAGCATTGTTCTTCTGCGCCTGTGCCCGAAGAGTCGAAACAAGTCGGCCTAAACGCGAACGACTCGCCTGCGCAGTACCGGTAAAAATCACGGGCGCGCGTGTTATTGCCGGAGAACGCGATCTTTTTGCCGAATCAACCACGACTGTGCTGGTATTTGAGAAGGGAGGAGTGATCCGGCTGACGGCTGCGGTAACGCCCGGGCAACTCCTTTTCCTGACCAACGAGGAATCCAAACGCGAAGTGGTCACGCAAGTAACGAGAAAGCGCGATCATCGGCCGACCGAGTGCTATGTGGAACTGGAATTTACCGAGCCGGCGCCAGGATTTTGGGGAATGGAATTCTCGGCGGCGACGGCATTGCTGCCTAAAGACGCGAAAGTAATTGCTGCTGCCGAGATGATCGCATCCGCCGAGACTACCGACGATGAGCTTGATGAAGCAGCCCCCCGCCCGAGCGCCGAAGAAGTGGAAGCGCTAAGAAGGGAAATTGACGCGCTGCGAAGTCAATTGACCCAACTCCAAACGCCGGCGGAGCCTGGGCAGACTGAACCGGCCACAATTCCAAACGCTCCAGCCCTGTCGCCGGTGGCTACAAGCGCGCCCCAGACCGAGACGCCTAGCTATCAAACCGAAAAGGTCGCTTGGGCTGAACTTACGGCCGATGCATTTCCTGTCGAAGGCGAGACAAAGCCTAACCGAGTAGCTCCAGCAGATTTGGCCTCGGTGCCGAGACCGGCGTTGGATTTCCACGTCCCGGTGCCAAAGCGCAAGCGGTCTTTCCGGGCACGTGGGCAATTCACACCAGGTTTTCGAGCGGGAATGCTGCGGTTGGTCCTGCTAAGCAGCATCCTGGCCGCATTGATCGGCACCGCATGGTACAAGGGCTGGCTCCCTTGGATCCACGAACCTAAGAAGATTTCAGTTTCTTCCTGGTCCGGCGGGGTCACAACTCCCGTATCGACGCCTAGTGCGTCCTTGCCGAACCCGGTGGCCGGTGAAACAACAAAAGCAAACTCCGGAAATGACCTGCCCGTTTCCGGGAACGGAAAATCACCCGGCGCAGGGCATTCGAGCGAAGCTCCATTAGAAGGAGTTACCGGGAATGAGCATCCCATTGGTTCCTCCCGTCCCTATGCCATCGAGAAGCCAGTGGCCAGAGGAAAGAATACGCCGCCAACCTCGATAGGGAAGTCCTCACCCGTTCATTCATTACCGACGAAAGGGGGCAATTCCGTCCCCACATCGGTTTCGAACGGCGTCCTCGTGCCACCGAAGCTCATTAGATCGGAGCGGGCCGTTGCCAGGCTGGACGATTTGCGGGACTTTGAAACCGGAAGTGTGGTGGTCGACGCGATTATAGACACCGCGGGAAACGTAACATCCATGAGAGTGCTGTCAGGGCCTCCTTCCTTGCGGTGGCCAGCCTTGCAAGCGCTGAAGAATTACAAATACGAGCCCGCAATGCAGAATGGCCAGCCCGTCCCCGCCCACGTCACCGTCAAAATCCAGTTCCACTTTGAGTGATAGCGCCGTCTTCGTCTGCCAACTGCTCCAAAAAGCGTGAACGAGGCCCCCTGCTTGTGAGGGAGTTTGCAAGCGCAGTACAATGGTTTGCTTGCCGATTGAGGAGGGATTTGCCGTGGCCACTGCCGAACAGAAACTGCACATGACAGAGTTCACCAACGAACCGTTTATTGATTTCTCTAAACCGGAAAACCGCCAGCGCATGGAAGAAGCGCTGAAGAAGGTGAAATCCGAATTTGGCCGCGAATATCCGGTGTGGCTGGGCGGGCAAAAAGTGAGCACACCGGACAAGCGCAACTCGACAAATCCATCGCGGCCTTCGGAGGTGATTGGCGTCTTCCAGAACGCCACTGCCGACATGGCCAAGCAGGCGGTGGATGCAGCCCACAAGTATTTTGATACCTGGAAAAAGGTGCCGCCGCAGGAGCGCGTGAAGTGTATTTTCCGCGCCGCGCAGATCGTTCGCGAACGAAAATTTGAATTGAACGCGCTGGTTTGCTACGAAGTCGGGAAAACGTGGGTGGAAGCGGATGCGGACATCGCGGAAACGATTGATTTTTGCGAATTTTACGGGCGCGAGATGCTGCGGCTGGCTGAGCCACAGAAACTCACCCCTATGCGCGGCGAGCGCAACTACCTTGTGTACATTCCTCTAGGTGTCGGGGTGGTGGTTCCCCCGTGGAATTTTCCCTGCGCGATCATGGCTGGCCTTGTCGCTGCATCACTGGTGACCGGAAACACCGTGGTCCTGAAGCCAGCGAGCGATTCGCCTACAATCGCCGCAAAGTTCATTGACATAGTTTACGAGGCAGGCATACCAAAGGAAGCGGTGAATTTCATTACCGGGCCGGGCGGAGCCGTTGGCGACACTCTGGTGACTCATCCGAAGACGCGCTACGTTGGATTTACGGGTTCGAAGGAAGTTGGACTGCGCATCAGCGAATTGGCCGCAAAACCCTCACCGGGACAAATCTGGATTAAGCGCACCGTGTTGGAGATGGGCGGCAAGGATGCGATTGTCGTGGATGAGGAAGCGGATATTGACGCGGCCGTAGAAGGAACGGCGCAGGCAGCGTTTGGCTATCAAGGCCAAAAGTGCTCAGCGTGCTCCCGGGCGATCGTGACGGAGAAAGTTTATGACACCTTCCTGCAGAAACTTGTAGATCGGACCAAAAAGATCACCGTGGGACCGAGCGATGATCCCGGCAATTACATGGGGCCGGTGATCAATCAGTCGGCGCTGAAGACGATTTTAGATTACATCGAAGTAGGCAAGAAGGAAGGGCGCTTGCTCACGGGCGGAAAGCGCGCGGCAGGCGATGGCTATTTCATCGAGCCAACGATTATTGCGGACGTGCCTCCAAAAGCGCGGCTGGCCCAGGAAGAAGTTTTTGGTCCGGTGCTGGCGGTGATCAAGGCGAAGAATTATGACCAGGCGCTGGAAATCGCCAACGATACGGAGTTTGGCTTGACCGGCGCGGTGTATTCGAAGAATCCGGAGAAGATTCGGAAAGCCGAAGAAATGTTCCACGTCGGGAATCTGTATTTAAACCGCAAGTGCACGGGCGCGATGGTTGGCGCGCATCCCTTTGGCGGCTTCAACATGTCTGGAACGGATTCCAAGACGGGCGGAAAAGATTATCTTCTGCTGTTCCTGCAGGCCAAGTCCGTCGCAGAAAAAGTCAACTGACCAAACAAGCCAATTAGGTGGCCTTGTCATCCGCCTTGCGCGAAACACGCTTCAGCACGCGAAACACGGGATAACTCAGGACAAGCATTCCCAGGGCCAGCGGAGCATTCTTCTGGTCG
>WNGO01006019.1_pt2 | contig 10048 bp, 6 predicted proteins | sample 5400511 | NCBI WGS metagenome assembly WNGO01 (sample SAMN13153380, study PRJNA577476) | soil metagenome | isolation source: 20 cm soil or saprolite under Garry oak tree replicate 2 | place: USA:California | collected 2016-06-15
CACAGCAGGCGGTGGGCCACGCCCGCCGCATCGCGCGCGCGCGGGCCGTCGGTGATCAGGCGGTCGGCGCCCGCGGCCTGCGCCAGCGCCCACGCCACGGGGTAGGCCGCCGCGCCCAGATCGCCCGCCACCACATCGGTCCCGATGCCGACACGAGCCAGCTCCCGCGCTACCGGGCGCAGCGAGCCCAGCGCTGGCAGGAAGCCCAGCCCCGGCTCGATGAGGCGGTGCGTCTGCGGACTGACGCCGGTGGCGAGCGACGCGAGCGCCGCAACCGTGGCGCTGGGGCGGACCGTCGTCGCCCGCAGCGCGAGCGTGAACACGCCGCCCAAGGCGTCGAGCGACGGCATGATGCTCGGCGTGACGGCGTCGGGGCGCAGGCCGTCGGCCAGCACGATCACTACGCGGCGCATGGGGTGACTCCGGTGTGGGAGACCTGTTCGCGGGGCAGCAGGGCGGCGTACTGCTCCAACAGCGCTGCGTCTTCCGGGGCTTGATCCCGCGTCTCGGCGCGCGCGCGCGCCGCCAGGGAGAAGGCGTGGCGCGCTTCGCGGTCGATCACGAGGCGCGCGACGGCGGAGAGAAAGCCGTGCGCGTCGTCGGGCGGGACCAGCAGGCCGCTCACCTCGTGCTCGACACTCTCGCGCAACCCGCCCGCATCCGCGGCCACCACCGGCAGGCCTGACGCCATCGCCTCGAGCGCCACCAGACCGCACGTCTCGGTCTGCGAAGGGAGCATGCAGACGTCGGCGCTGGCGTAGAGCGCGGCGAGATCGTCGCGGTCGAGAAAGCCGGCGCGGCGGACCCATGGCAGGTCCGCGGCGAGACGGCGCTCCAGCGGTCCGCGCCCCGCGATCGCCCAGACCACGCGCGGCCCGAGGACCCGATGGCCCAGCCGCCAGCTCTCGATCAGCACGTCGAGATTTTTCTCCGGCGCCAGCCGACCGACGTGCAGCACGACGACGTCGTCGGGGCCGGCGCGGAGGCGATCACGCCAGGCTTGATCGCGTTTCGACGGATCGAAGCGCTGCGTGTCCACTCCGCGTCCCCACACGCGCGCCTGCGTCAGCCCTTTGGCGATGAGCTCCCGCTGTACGGAATCCCCGGGCGTGTATGTGACCCGCGCGGGGCGGTGGAACCACGTCAGCCAGCGCCACACCAGGCCCTCGAGCCGCGGCACGCCGTAGTGTCGGGCGTACTGCGGGAAGTGCGTGTGGAACGTGGTGACCAGCGGCCGGCCGTGGCGCAGCGCCCAGCGCCGCCCCATGGTCCCCAGCGACCCCTCGGTGTGCACGTGCACGATGTCGGGAGCGAAGCGGTCGAGGAAATCGTTGACGCGATGGGCGAGCGGCAGAGAGAGGCGGATGCTGGGGTAGGGCGGGAACGGCAGCGACGGAATCCGCAGCTCGTCTCCCCGCCTCTCGGGGGGCGGCCCCGGGTAGGCCGGCGCCACCACCGCCGCCGCGTGACCGGCCTGGGGCAGCGCCTGCGCGATGCGGTCCACCACCGTGGTTACGCCGTTGACCTGCGGCGTGTACGTGTCGGAGACGAGAGCGATTCTCACGCCCAGGAAACTGCGACCTCGGCGTCAACGAGCGGTGACGGGAAGGTTACCGCTCGGTAACAACGTAAGCTTTGCTGCGGTGCTGGTTTAGCTCTCTGACTGCGGCAATGTGATGCGGATTGTCGTCCCTTTGCCCAGCGTGCTTTCCGCCTCCACGCGTCCGCCGTGCGCTTCCGTGAGATGCTTGACGATGGCGAGACCGAGACCGGTGCCGCCGTCGGCCCGGGCGCGGCCCGGGTCGGCCCGATAGAACCGCTCGAAGATCCGCGGCAAATGCTCGGCGGCGATGCCGCTGCCGGTGTCCGTCACCGCCAGGGCGACCGCCGTGCCGCTGCGACCCGCGCGCACGGTGACGCGTCCGGCCGCGGGCGTGTGGCGCAGGGCGTTGTCGAACAGGTTGGTGAGGATCTGCCGCAGCGCGTCAGGGTCGACGACCGCGGACTGCGCGCCGGCGGCGACCGCGACCTCCAGGGTCACGCCTTTGACCGCCGCGCGCCCTGCGACCGCGCCCCACGCGTCGCGCGCGGCGAGCTCCAGCTCCACCACCTGTGGCTCCGGGCGCCAGCTGCCCGACTCGATGCGCGACAAGTCCAGCAGCCCGTCGACCAGGCGCTGCATACGGCGCGCATTGTTCTCGATCGTCACGGCGAACTGCCACATCTGGGTGCCGGTGGGCGCTTCGGTGGCGAGCGTCTCGGCGTAGCCCGCGATGGACGTGAGCGGCGTCTTGAGCTCGTGCGAGACATTGGCGACGAAGTCGCGGCGCACCGTCTCGAGCCGCCGCAACGCGGTCACGTCGCGCAACACGAGCAGGGAGCGGCCGTCGGGCAGCGGCCGGCCCGTCACCAGCAGCGTGCGTCCGTCCAGCTCGAGCTCGCGCTGCTGCACGTCCTGGCCTTCGAGCACGTCGCGGACCAGGTCGCGCGCGGCCTTGCCGTGGAACAGCTCGAGCAGGGGCGGCAGCGCCGCGTCCGGCGCGTAGCCGAGCAAGCGGCGCGCGGCGGCGTTCATCGTGACGATGGCGCCCCGCGGATCCGCACCGAGCACGCCGTCGGCCATCGCCTCGATGAGCGTGCCGGTCTCCTCGCGCTCGCGCCGCAGGTCGGTGAAGCGGCGGTCGAGCTGCTCGTGCATCGCCTGCAGGGCGAGGATCTGCTGGGAGACTTCGTGGACGCGCGAGTCGGGGAACAGCGGGTCCTGGCCCGCCGCGATGTCGCGGGCGGCCTGGCTCAAGCCGACCAGCGGCCGCACCAATGCGCGGCTCGCGGCCCAGGCGATCACCGCGGCCAGCGCGAGCGCGCCGAGACCAGCGAGGGCCACGGCGCGCTGCACCGCGCCGATCTGCGCATCGACGGACGCGAGGGTCGCCGACACGCGCACGACGGCGATCCCGGGCGGACCGCCCCGCACCGCCACGTACATCTGCCGCGCATTGGTGGACGCGCTGAGACGCGCGGCGCGGCCCAGTCCGGTGCTCAGCGCTGCCTGCACTTCGGGCCGGGTCAGGTGGTTCTCGAGTCCGGGGAGCGACGCGCGGTCGAACTCGGCGTCGCCGCGCACCCGTCCGGTGGAGTCGATCAGCGTCACGCGATGGCCGATGCGGCTTCCCAAGGCGATGGCGGTCTCCGGCCAATGCGCGGAATCCGCAGGGACGAGCGCCGTCACGAGCCGCGCCTCGCGCGCGAGACTCGCAGCGACTTCGTCTTCGAAGCCCTGCCGCAGCACGCCGTCGGCGATGAAGATGACGGCGACGACCGTCGCGGCGACGAGCAGGCTCGTACTCGCGAACAGCCGTGTGGCGAGCCGCATCAGCGCTTGCGCGTTTTCGGTTCGGGTCGGCGGAAGCGGTATCCCACGCCGCGGACCGTCTCGATGCAGTCGCCCGCCGCGCCCAGCTTGGCGCGCAGCCGTTGCACGTGCATGTCGACGGTGCGGGTCTGCAGCGCGGCCGTCGTGTCCCACGCGGCTTGCAGCAATTGCGACCGCGACTGCACGCGTCCTTCGCGTTCGATGAGCGTCTGCAGCAGGCGGAATTCCGTCGCGGTGAGATCGAGATCGGCCCCGCCGGCCGTGGCCCGGTGACCCGCGGGATCGAGTGTGATCGGTCCCGCCGCGATCTTCCCCCCCGCCGCCACCGGCGGCGCGGTCAGGCGGCGCAGCACCGCAGCCACTCGCAGCACCAGCTCTTGTGGTGAGAACGGCTTCGCCAGGAAATCGTCGGCGCCGAGCGACAGGCCCTTGATGCGGTCGGGCTCGTCTTTCTTGGCGGTGAGCAGGATGACGCCGACGTCTTTGGTCTCGGCGCGCCGCCGCAGCTCGGCCAGCACGTCGAACCCCGATAGGCCGGGCAACATCACGTCGAGCACGACGAGATCGGGGTGATCGCTGCGGGCCAAGTCGAGGGCCTCGCGGCCGTTGGCCGCGGTTATGACGCGATAGCCGGTTTTCGCGAGGTGGTAAGCGACGAGGCCGGTGATGTCAGGCTCGTCGTCCACGACGAGCACACGGGTCGGGGTGAGGCTCATGGGTGGCATGCGGCCGCGGGAAGGTAGCGCGAACGGCCGCCGCTTGGCAATTTCCAGCGACTATGCTGCGACTCTTCGCGCTCCTGACGGCGCTTCAGAACCCCGTCGCTCCCGCCCAGCCCGACAGCGCCCACGTCGTGATCGTCGCGACCACCGACGTGCACGGCCATGTGCTCGGCTGGGACTACGTCAAAGGCCAGGAAAGCCCCGGCGGCCTGTCACGCGCCGCCACGATCGTCGAGACCCTGCGGGCGCAGTATCCCGGCCAGGTGGTGCTCGTGGACGCGGGCGACCTGCTGCAGGGCACGCTGCTCGCGACCTATTACGGCCGCGAGCATCCGCAGCGGCCGCACCCGATCGTGGACGCGCTCAACGCCCTGCAGTACGACGCGGCGACGCCCGGGAATCACGACTTCGACTTCGGGCCGGACCTGCTGCTGCAGGCGTCGGGCGACGCGACCTACCGCTACGTCTCCGCCAACATCGTGCGCGGGCGGGGCGGCGACACGCTGGTGTTCCCCGCCGCCACGGTGGTGACGCGCAACGGCGTGAAGATCGCGATCACCGGCCTCACCACGCCCGGCGTGATGGTGTGGGATCGCGCCCAGCTCAGCGCGTCCGGCATCCGCGTCCGCTCGCTTGCCGCGGCGGCGCCGCAGGCGCTGAGCGCGCTCGCGGGCGCGGGCGCCGATTTCAAGGTGGCCCTCGTCCACTCCGGCCTGAGCGAGCCGCCGGCCTATGACACGGCCGGCGTGGGCGCGGAGAACGATGCCGCGGTCCTCGCGATGCTCCCCGACAAACCCGACCTCGTGGTCGTGGGCCACACCCACCGCCAGGTGCGCGACACGGTGATCAACGGCGTGCATTTCGTGCAGCCGCGAAATTTCGCGCTGAGTCTGTCGGTGGTGCATGTGTGGTTCCGGCGGGCGGCGGGGCGCTGGCACGTGGACCACATGCGAGCGGACCTGATCCCGCTCGCCACGGTGCCGGAGCTGCCACGGTTCCAGCGCCGCGCCACCCAGGCTCACGATCTGGCGCGCGCCTGGGGCGAGACCGCGCTGGGGAGCGCGGGCACGGGCTTCGACGCCCGCCTCGCGCGCGCGCAGGATTCGCCGCTGCTCGACTTCATTAATGAAGTGCAGCGCCGCGCCGCCGGCGCCGACCTGTCAGCGGCTGCCGCGTTCGATACCGGCGCCGGGCTGCCCGAGGGCGAGGTGCGGCTGCGCGACGTGTTCGGCATCTACCCCTACGAAAACACGCTGCGCGCCGTGCGCATTTCGGGCCAGCAGCTGCGCGAGTACCTGGAGCAGGCGGCGCGTTACTACCGCACGTACGCACCCGGCCAGCCGATCATCAACGACAGCGTGCCGGGCTACAACTACGACGTGGTGAGCGGCGTGCAGTACAACCTCGACCTGACGCGCCCCGCGGGGCAGCGCGTGCGCGGCCTGGCGTACCGTGGCCGCCTGGTGCAGCCGGCCGACAGCTTCACGCTCGCGCTGAACAGCTACCGCCAGGCCGGCGCGGGCGGGTTCACGATGCTGCGCGGCGCGCGCGTCGTATACGACCGGGGCGAGGACATCCGCCAGCTGCTCGTATCGGAGATCCGCCGCGCCCGGGCGCTCGACCCGCGCACCTACTACGTGCCCAGCTGGTCGATCCTGGCCCCGGGGCGCGATGCGGCGCTTGCGGCCTTCGCCCCGCAGGCGCCGCAGGTGGGCCTGGCGGACAGCACGCTGCTGCGCGTGATCGCGATCAACGACCTGCACGGGGCGCTCGCGCCGCGCGTCTGGTCCTGGTCCAACAACCGGCCGGTAGGCGGCGTGGCGGCCCTCAAGACGTGGATGGATTCACTCGCCCGCCAGTGCGGTTGTACGTCCGTCCGGCTGGACGGCGGCGACGAGATGCAGGGCACGCCGATGTCCAACTTCGCGTACGGGCGGCCCGTGATCGGCGCGCTCAACCGGCTTGGGCTAGACGCCGCGGCGATCGGCAATCACGAATTCGACTGGGGCGTGGACACGCTGATCGCCCGCGAGCACGAGGCGCATTACCCCTTCCTGTCCGCCAACATCACCGATTCGATCGGCAGCGCGCGGCCCGACTGGGCGCTGCCGTACACGGTCCTGGCCAAGGACGGCCTCAAGATCGCGGTCATCGGGCTCACGACCACGAGCACGCCCACCACCACGCGCCCCGCCAACGTGCGCGGCCTGGCGTTCGGCGATGAAGCGTTGGCGGTGAATCGCGTGCTGGCGCGGGCCAAGGCGGGCGCGGACTTCGTCATCGTGCTGGCGCATGAGGGAGCGTTCTGCGATTCGGGTGGCCCCTGCCACGGGGAGATCGTCGACCTGGCCAAGCGCCTCGACTCGGCGGCCGTAGACCTGATCGTCAGCGGCCACACGCACACGCTCGTCAACACCGTGGTGCACGGAATTCCGATCGTGCAGGCGCGCTCCAACGGCACGACCATCGCCGTCGTGGATTTCGTGCGGGTGGGCGGCGTGCGGCGCGAAGTGCGCGTGCGCATCGAGACGCCGTGGGCGGACCAGGTCGCGGCCGACACCGGCGAGACGGCGGTCGTGGCCACGGCGCAGCGCACGATCGACACACTGTCCGCGCGGGCGATTGTGGCACTGCGCGGCGCGCTGCAGCGCCAGGGCGACGAATACACGTTGGGCCGGCTCATCGCCGACGCCGAGCGCAACATCGTCAAGACCGACGTCGCCATCATCAACAACGGCGGCATCCGCGCCGATTTGCCCGCGGGCATGTTGACCTACGGCGATCTCTTCCAGGTCGAACCGTTCCAGAACCGCCTGGTGCGCCTCACCGTGACGGGCGACGTGCTGCGCGCTGCGCTCGAGCATATGCTGGCGGGCGAGCGGCCCGACGGGCACGTCTCGGGCATCGAGGTGTGGTACGATGCCAAGAAGCCTGCGGGCCGGCGGATCACCAAGATCCGTCTGGCCGACGGCAAGGGCCTCGACGGCGGTCACAAGTACACGTTGGCCGTGCCCGATTTTCTGGCGACGGGCGGCAGCGGCTTCGCGATGCTGACGACCGCGCCGGCGCAGGACGCGGGGATTGTCGATGTCGACGCCCTGATCACCTACCTCTCGGTGCTGCCGAAACCCGTCGCACCGCCCGATGACCCGCGGCTCCACGCCAAGGGCGGGCGTTGACCGGGCCGCTCCGCGTTTTCGTCAACGAACGGCCGGTGGATGTCGCGCGCGGAGCCCGCGTGCGCGACGCCGTTGCGGCGTTGGATCATGCGCTCGCTGATCTGCTCACGTCGGGCAATGCCTACGTCACCGACGCGGTCGGCCGTCCGGTCGACGGCGGCGACGCGGTGGGCGAGGCGGGCGCCGTATTCCGCGTCGTGGTGTCGGCGCGGCAGGGGCCGCCGCGACTCACCAAGGACGAGCTGCGCCGCTGGCCCAAAGTCGAGCTGCACGTCCACCTCGACGGTTGCCTGCGCCCGCAGACGATGCTCGACCTGGCCCGCGCGCAGGGCATCCGCCTGCCGGCGGAGACGCCCGCCGCCCTGGCGGATGCGATGGCGGTGAAGCACGCCAAGAGCCTGGAAGAGTACCTCACCAAGTACGCGATTACCCTGTCGGTGATGCAGACCGCCGCCGCGCTCGAACGCATCGCGTACGAGTTCGTGCTGGATGCCGCCGCCGAGCATGTCCGCTACGTCGAAGTGCGCTACTCACCGCTGTTGCACCGTCCCGCGCTCACTTTGGCGCAGGCGATCGAAGCGCCGCTGCGGGGGTTCGATCGCGCCCAGCGCGAGACCGGCACCAAGGTGGGCGTGATCGTGTGTGGTATTCGCACCATGCCGGAGCGCGACCACGCGGCGGCGGATCACCGCGCGGCGTTCGCCTACGCCGCACAGCACGGCATGGCGTGCACCTGCCATGCCGGGGAAGGCGACGGGCCCGAGTCGATTCGACAGGCGCTGCATGTGTGCGGGGCCCAACGGATCGGGCACGGGACGCGCCTGGGCGAGGATCCGGGGTTGCTGGACGAAGTGGTGGAGCGGGGCATCCCGCTCGAGATGTGCCTCACGAGCAACGTCCATACGCACGTGGTCGATGCAGTGACGAGCCATCCGTTCCGGCGCTATCTGGAGCGCGGCGTCCGCGTCACGCTGAGCACCGACAGCCGCCTGATGGACGGCATCACGCTGACCGACGAGTATTACTCCGCCCACGCCGGATTGGGGCTCACGCGCGAGCAGGTCGCGCGCGTCGTCCTCAATGGGTGCGACGCGGCGTTCCTGCCGGAGCCGGAGAAGGTCGCGCTGATCGCGCGGGTCCAGAACGAACTGGAGGCGCTCTAAATGCCCGTCCGCCGGACACTGTTCGCCTTTCTCGTGACGTTCGCCTGCGCGCTGGCCGTGTTCACGCTGCCGCGCTTCGTGTCGAATACGATCCTCGGCGCGACGACCCAGAGCCAGAGCAAGGACACGGTGCCGGCCGCCGCGGCGACGCAGGCACCGGCCGCGCCGGCCGTGGCAATGGCGCCGCGGTCGCTGGCGTTGCGGCTGCGTGGCGTGGTGGGCATGGTGGCCATCCTCGCGATCGGCGTCGGCCTCTCGAGCAACCGCAAGCGCATCAGCCGGCGCGTCGTGGCCTGGGGGCTGGGGCTGCAGCTGACGTTCGCGGTGTTCGTGCTGCGAATTCCCGCGGGACAGTGGCTCTTCGGCAAGCTGGGAGCGGCGGTCACGTGGCTGTTGTCGTTCTCGTACGCCGGCTCGTCGTTCGTGTTCGGCGAGATCGGCAAACAACACTCGAGCATCGGCGTCGTGTTCGCGTTCCAGGTATTGCCGGCGATCATCTTCGTGTCGGCGCTGTTCGCGATCCTCTACTACCTCGGCGTCATGCAGGTCGTGGTCAAAGCATTCGCGATCATGATGAACAAGGTGATGGGCGCGAGCGGCGCCGAGAGCTTGAACGTCGCCGCGTCGATCTTCATGGGGCAGACCGAGGCGCCGCTCACCATCCGGCCGTTCCTGCCGAATATGACGCAGTCGGAGCTGATGACCGTGATGACCGCCGGGATGGCCCACGTCTCGGGCTCGATCATGGCCGCGTATATCGCGTTCGGCATCGAGGCGCGGCACCTGCTCACCGCCGTCATCATGACCGCGCCGGGCACCATCATGATGGCGAAGATTCTCGAACCGGAGACCGGGACGCCCGAGACGCTCGGCGGCGTGAAGGTCGACATTCCACGCACCGACGTGAACGTCCTGGACGCGGCGGCGCGCGGCACCGGTGAGGGTCTGCAGCTGATGCTCAATGTCATCGCGATGTTGATCTCGTTCATCGCGTTGATCGCGCTCGTCAATGGCATGTTGGGCGCCGCGCACGACCATATCGCGTCGTGGATCCCCGCCAACCTGCAAACCATCCTCGGCTGGATCTTCTATCCGGTGGCGTGGGTGATGGGCGTGCCGGGCCACGATACCAACACCATCGCGGGCCTGCTCGGCACGCGCATGGTGTTGAATGAGTTCATCGCCTACGCGCAGCTCGGCACGCTCAAGGCGACGCTCGATCCGGTGTCGTTCACCATCGCGACGTTCGCGCTGTGCGGCTTCGCGAACCTCAGCTCGGTGGGCATCCAGATCGGCGGCATCGGCGCGCTCGCGCCCAATCGCAAGCACGACCTCGCCAAGCTCGGCTTCCGCGCGATGATCGCCGGCACGCTCGCCAACTTCCTCTCGGCCACGCTGGCGGGCATGCTGTTGTGACCGAGACGCCCGCCGCGCGCGAAGCAGAGATCCGCGCCGCCGCCGACGCGGTGGCGCGCCGGCTCGGAAAGCGCCGGCCCCGCGTGGCGATCGTCCTGGGATCGGGCCTGGGATTCCTCGGCGAAGAAGTGCAGGACGCCGTGCGCATCCCGTACGCCGACATCCCGGGGTTTCCTCAACCTGGTGTCGTGGGGC